>Ga0180436_10002221_pt1 | contig 18616 bp, 10 predicted proteins | sample SS_ome_2_FD_132434 | JGI IMG/M metagenome (GOLD analysis project Ga0180436, IMG submission 132434) | Hypersaline lake sediment archaeal communities from the Salton Sea, California, USA - SS_3_S_2 metaG | ecosystem: Environmental > Aquatic > Non-marine Saline and Alkaline > Hypersaline >...
ATGTTCTCGCAACCATCCCGGCCCTTTTTCAGCTCCACCGAGATGATGTTCCTGGATGTGATCGATCAAAAGAGCTACTTTGAGTTTATCAGCTCACATTTTGCCGCACGGGGTAAAAGCATCCAGGAGGAAGCACTGGATCTCATTGCGGCCTATACGGGCATGCACACCTTCTATGTGCAGTTCCTTTGCAACAGGCTGTTCAGCTCCTATAAAAAGGTAAGTGCCCGGGAGGTGAACGATACCATCCATACCATTCTTCGTGAAAACGAAGCCATTTATGCCAACTACCTCAACCTGCTTACCACCACCCAGTACAGGGTGCTGAGAGCCATTGCCCAGGAAGGGGTCCTGGAGAATCCAACTTCCGGCAAATTTCTTGCCCGGCATCAGCTTGGCGCAGCCAGCACCGTGTCCCAGGCGCTTGAGAGCCTGACCGGCAAAGAATTTATTCAGAACGAATCGGGAAGATTTTTCCTCCAGGACAAATTCTTCGCCCAGTGGATCAGGTCAAAATAAGCCCGGTCATCCCTTAGTTCGACCTTTTTCTGCTGAGATAGCCCATCAGATCGTCGTAGACGATGGTAAAATAATACATCCCCCCGATGTGGGCACTTCCAAAACTGGTGGTATAATAGGTATTCAGCATATTGGTGGCCCCCAGTTTCAGGGTGGTATGGATGCGGGGAAGCGCATAGGTGAGATGTCCGTCCAAAGTGGCATAGGCGGGTATATCCCCGGCCCCGAATCCCGATTCCCAGAGGAAGGCACTCTGCCAGTGGAAGTTAAAGGCAAAGCCCAGCTGGGAGATGATTTTCGGATGGGCCACACTCAGGTTTGCCCGGTATTCGGGTGTGTTGTAACGTGTTTCCACTCCCGGGGTGTCGATGTTTTCCAGGAGTTTGTTGAAGGCCACATTCCCCCGGAACAGAATCCCGTTTCGAAAGCGGTAATCCAAACCAAGGGCCCAGCCCAGGGACGAAACCGGTTCATCGGTGGTCATATAAGTCTGGTAGAGCATGTCGTCTTCCCCTCCGGTATCTTCAGCCAGCTGGGCCACCAGCTGTACGGCTTCAAATCCTTTGTAGACATTGTAGTAAGCGTAGGCGTCCACAAAGAGCTTCTTTCCCAGGAACAAACCTTTGTAACCGATCTCCGTGGAAGCAACTTTTTCGGGAAGCAAGGGAGGAAGAACAATGGGTCCGTCCCCGGTAATAATGCTGTCCTTCACCGGGTTCCGTCCAGACATGGGATAGACGGGAATAGTGTTGAAGCCGTAATAGTCTCTCACCTCCTCCATGCCTCCGATGGAACGGAAGATGCCTGCATCCAGATCCACCCACTGATCCTGGATGGAGGGGAAGCGGTAGGCGGTCTGGAAGGTGCCGCGTATACTTTGCTCTTTTCCTTCGCTGAGAAAAACGATCAGGGAGAAGCGAGGGGTGTATTCGGCATCAAAATACTGGTTCTTATCAAAGCGAAAGGCTCCGGTGATCCGCAGGCGATCCTTGAACAGATCTTTATTCAGTTGCAGGAAGGTCCCGAACTGATTGATCCGGATGGGATCGCCGGGCTCATCAAAAAAGATGGTGCCATCGCTGTCCACTATGGTAAGACGCTGGGAAACTCCCAGCTGAACTTCAACAAGATCGGTCAGGTGTGAAAAATCGTACATCCCCTCCACCTGGTACATCTTACTCTGGTCGAGCACCTGGGCACCTCCAACATTGACATTTGTGGAAGTAATGTCGGACATCATCTGCTTGAATTCCTCGCTTCCCGGAAGGGGAAATGCAGGTAAGGTTCCATCGAATACAACCCCGGTTTCCGGATCCCGGTTATCGGCCACCAGTCTGCCAAAATCATGGGCTGACTGCATGTCCTCGCTCAAAAGGGCCGTCTGGGTATAGGCCCCCAGGTAATCGGTAAACCATTGTTCGGAAGGTTTCCACATTTCATTGAGCCGCAGGGCCGCCCCCCCGATATCATAAGAGGGGCCCGAGTTCTCCGCCACCCCCCAGGCGCGTACAAAGAAATTGGGGTTGTTCAACTCCAGCTTCCCGGAAAGAATACTGAAATCGCGGGCCGCGAATCTGTTCTGGGCCGTATATACGCTGGTTCCCTGCGCATAGTTGGCCTTGGCAATCACCTTTAGCTTTTCTGTGATCAAATAGTGAACCGAGCCCCCCAGGCGCATGTTCTCCGTAATATTTTCAGCCAGGTCACTTTCGTTCCACCCGGTGCGGGTCACATCCTGATCCGGGAAAAAGGGAATGGCCCTGTTGTAGAGATCTTCATATTCCTGGCTACCCGGCTCATAGCCCTGGGATTCTGCCATGCCTGCAATAACATCGTCTCCTACCTCAGAGAGGTTCAAAGAAACCAGCGACTCGTCACCATAGACATTGACCCCGTCGTAGCCCGGATTTGTTAAACGGTTCAGGGAGCTGTCGTCCAGGTCGCTGCGGTCCCTGTAGTCTGCTGCCTGCCAGTCGGTGGCCCGCAAATAGGAACCCACCACCTTCACGGCAAGACGGTCACCGAAGACCTTGGAATAGCGGAAGTCCAGGTTCAAGATGGGTGTGGGATGGTCCAGAACAGCACTTCCGATGTTCATGATCCCCGACTGAAGAGAAACAGCCAGGCCCTGGTGGCGAAAGGGATCCTTGCTCTTCATCACCAGGGTTCCATTCATCCCCCCCGGTCCGTAGAGCACCGTGGAAGCCCCCACCACCATTTCAACACTTTCCACATCAATCTGGGGTACCCCGAAAATATTCCCTGCAGCAAAACTCAAACCGGGTGCAATGTTCTCCATGCCATCCACGATCTGGTTCATCCGTGTGTTGGTATAGTCGTTAAATCCCCTGGTATTGGGCAACTGGAAGGTAAGTCCGTGCACATTCATATCCACTCCCTTCAGCTGGTAGAGTCCATCGTAGAAATTTGCCATGGGCATTTGCTGGATATCCCTGAGATTCAGCCTTTCTACGCTTAAGGACGATTGCAGGGTACTTTTTTCCACCCTGCTGGCGGCAATGGTTACCTCCTGTCCCAGCAGGTATTCTTCCTTCATCTGAATGTTGATCTGCTGAGCACTACGATCCACCTCAATGATCTGGGTTTCAAATCCCACAAATGAAAATTGCAGGGTGAAGGGCGGGGAAATGGCGGTTTCCAGCCTGAAATTTCCCTGCTGGTCGGTGATGGTTCCCTGTACATTCCCCAGCACAGCCACATGCACGCCCAACAGCGGCAGGCCGTTCTTTTCTTCAGTCACACTCCCATTAACCACATAGGTCTGGGCAGAAGCAATGAGACTTGCAAAAGAAAGAAAGAGGAGAATAATATGGTTTAGCGGCTTACCCATTATTCTGTCTTTAATTAAATGCTAATATTCCAATCTAATGTAGAAAGAACTACTTTTTTCTAACTGTTGGGCCTCGTATCCTGCCAAAGGTATCAGATATGTATCTAAAATACCAGAATAAACGGAACAAATAGTCGTTTGCTAGTATGGGCCAAAAGTCTTTCCTCCGGTAGATATTAAACAATTATTCGACAAAAGTGTATATACTTGTAACCGCTAAACACTATAAATTATGAAACAAACAAGACTAGTTTTACTCGCATTTTTATCCCTTGCACTGGTAGTTATGTCCGGATGCAAGGAGGATGAGGAACCTCAGGTGGAATTGTCACCCTTTATTGGTGACTATGTTATTACTGAAGCTACTCTGGCAGAGAATCTTACTCTTCAAACAAATGAAATTGGAGCCATGACCCTGGTGGCGGACCTGGATATTACGGAGATGATCCAAACGGCCCTGCTGGGTGCGATAGATTGTGAACCGGAAAATACCCTTATTGAGATGCGCGAAGATTTCTCGCTTTATTTAAGCTGTACCAGCTCCATGGAAGAACTGGATGCAGGCACCTGGGAAGAGCAGAGTGAAACGGTAATCGTTCTGAGTATGAACAGTACGGCCATTCCCGCCTCCCCCACCGGTATTGTACTTACGGTAAGTGAAATTACCCTGGTGGATAATGTACTAACAGGCACCACAACTGTTCCGATTTCCGAAGCTATGCTGGTTGATATTATTGCCGGAATGAGTGGCGGACAGTTATCGCTTGATGAGGAAGCCACACCAGATGCCCTTCCTGTCACCTTCACGATCGAGCTGACGATGCAATAAGATGCAGGAACAGTAAGATCGGTACAGATATTTGAATTAAAAAACAGGCAGCGAAAGTCGCTGCCTGTTTTTTTATACCCTGGCTATGAAGACCATTATACCGAATAACTACTGCCGTACCCTAATGGGATAAGGTGGCCGTACATACTCTTTGGGTGGATTCTGCTCCAGCTGTTCCATGATGACCTCGATGGCTTTTTCCAGCTGCGGATCGCGTCCCTTGATCAGTTCGGCGGGAGTTTGCTCCACCTCGATATCGGGATGAACGCCGACGTTTTCGATGATAAATCCATCTTCGGTCCAGATGGCCACATTGGGTGCCGTCACATAGCCCCCATCAAGCAACTCGGGGAATCCAAGGGTTCCAACCAGTCCGCCCCAGGTGGTCTTGCCCACCATGGTCCCCACCTTGAACTTACGGAACATAAAGGGCAGCATATCGCCACCCGAACCTGCATTCTCATCAATCAGCATCACCTTGGGGCCCTGGATGGATGCACTGGGCGATTTAAAGTCATTGGTGTAGCGCATGTTCCAGTGCGACTGGTAGGGCCTGAGGAGGACGTCGATGTAATAATCAGCCAGCGATCCGCCCCCGTTGTAACGCTCATCCAGGATGATGGCCTTCTTATTGGCCTGGGGAAAGAAATAACGTTTGAAATACACATGTCCCGCCGTTGTCGTATTGGGTACATAGACATAAGCGACCTGTCCCTTCGTGGCTTCATTTACCTTCTTCAGATTGCCTTCCACCCAGTCGCGGTTCCTCAGGGCATACTCGCTGCTCACGGGTACCACCTTGATATCCCTTGCCCCGCTACCATCGGCATTAGGTCCCACCTTCAGGTCCACGATCTTCCCGGATGTGTTTTCAAAGGGCTGGTATAGGTTGGTAGCGGAAGTCAGCTCCACCCCGTTCACTGCCAGCAGGTACTCCCCTGCCTTCACGTTCAGTCCGGGTTCAGTCAGAGGCGAACGCAGATCCGGATTCCAGTTCAGTCCTTCAAAGATCTTTACGATCCGGTAGCGCTTATTTTCCACCTTGAAGTCCGCCCCGAGCAATCCACCCGAAACGCGCTCGGGCTGACCCAGGCGATCGCCACCTCCGGTCCGGTGATGACCCACGGCCAGCTCGCTGCACATCCACATGACCACCCGGTTCAGGTCGGCCCGGCAGGCCAGGTCGGGCAGAAATTGCGCATACTTCTCTTTCATGGCAGGCCAGTCGGCTCCATGCATGCCCGGATCGTAAAAGTAGTCGCGGTTGATGCGCCAGGCCTCATCAAATATTTGCGGCCACTCGCTCGACGGGTCGATACGGATCTCGGCACTTTGCATATCCAGGATGCCCTTTCCGGCTTCCGGCTTTTTGCCGGCATCGGCAATGCCCCAGCTCCGGCCCTTGCGATAAAGCATCTTCTTGCCATCGGCTGACAACAGGAAGCCATTCATCTCAGCCACCGCTTCATCCTTACGCTCCTTCAGGTCGTAGGAATGCATGCTGGTTTTTCCATCACTTCGTTTCAGGTAGAGAAATTGATTCTCCTTGTGCGATGCCAGGTTCGAGTATTGACCGGCATCCACCGGAACAGCCACAATCCGCAACTGAATTCCCTCCAGATCGATCTTCAGGGCCTTCTCTTCCTCTTTCTTCCCTTCATCCTCGTCCCCCTTCTTCTTTTTGGGTTTCTTTACATCCTTGTCATCCGCTTCCTCACCATTCTTATCCTTCTCTCCGTTCTCCTTGTCGGCTCCTTCTTCATCACTCTCTTTAGCAAAGGGCGAAAGGGTCTCGTTCCGGAGGGTGACCAGATAGATGCTTCGGCTCATCCGCATATCTGCATTGGACATGTCAAACCAGTTCACCACCGGACCGGCATCAGTGGAAGCAAAGAAATAGATGTACTTCCCTCCCCTGTCAAAGACAGGCTCCGCCGCATCGCTCATTCCATCCGAAAGAGGATAGGAGGTATTGGCAGCCACCGAATAGAGGTATACCTGGCTGAAGTTGGTGGCCGTCAGTTTCGTGTACGTCAGCCATTTGGAATCAGAGGCCCAGTCGCCATGAAAGCTCCTGAATGCACCCGGACGGTACAATTCATCGGAATCGATTTTCTGTATGCTGCCGGAGGCCACATCCAGGATGTAAAAATTCCTGCCATTGTCCACGTAAGTGATCTTCTTATTATCGGGCGACCACTGCAGATCGGCAAAAAAACCGGTACCTTTTACCGGGATCGCCCTGGCTTCACCCTTTCCATCCTGGGACTTGATATGTAATTTATACTCGCCGGATGCATCGGAGAAGTAGGCAATCTGCTTGCCGTCGGGCGACCAGGCAGGTTCCTTTTCGTGGACTCCCGTTGTGGCCGTCAGATTTCGGGCATCTCCCTTTTCAGCCGGAAGAGTGAAGATATCACCCCGGATATCAAATACGGCCCTTGCTCCGGATGGGGAGATGTGACCGGCCCGGACATAGCTGTCCCCCTTCACGTAACGGGGACGAAGCTCCAGCAGGTCCGTGGCTATGCCCACGGTCAGTTTGCTGGCTGATGCGCTCCCGGTATCAAAGGTGTGCAGATATCCTGCCTGCTCAAAAATAATCTCCCCCCCCTGGTGGGAGGCTGATATGATGGGAAAATCCTCGTAGGTGGTCAACTGCTTCACCTCTTTGGATCCAGTATGGAAAGAGAAGAGGTTAAACTCCCCATTACGGTCACTGAGGAAATAAATCACCTCTCCTATCCACATGGGTTCAATGTCGTTGCACCCACCTTCCGGCTTGGGGATCTCGGTTTTGGAATGATCGGCAAAGGAGAAGATCCAGATGGTGGACATGGTCCCTCCCCGGTAATTCTTCCACTGCCGGAAAGCTTCTCTGACCGGCGTGTAAGCCATGAACGCTCCGTCGGGCGAATAACAGCTATGGAAGGCATTGGGTATCACCACTTGCTCTGGAAATCCACCCTCCACTCTTACGGTAAACAGCTGGTTAAAACGACCGGAATGGATGGTTCGCTGGGAGAGGAAAAGCACAGCTTTCCCATCGGGGGTAAAGCCTTCCACCAGGTCGGCGAAGGGATGCCAGGTGAGTCTGGTGGGGACGCCCCCTTCCACCGGGACGGTAAAGACATCGGTATTGCCATCATACTGGGCACTGAAGGCAATGATTTTTCCATCGGGTGAAAACTGGGGTCGCGATTCAATTCCTTCACTGATGGTCAGTCGCCTGGGCTGCGTTCCATCCGCATTGGCCACCCAGAGGTCGTTGGCATAAATAAATGCAATATGGTCCTGACTGATGGCCGGTTGTTCCATGAGCCTGGTATCGTTCGGATCGATCCCTGAGAGGATCATAGTAGTCATACCTAGCACCAAAGACAGTGCTGCTATCATTCCTGCTTTTTTCATATGAGATTAAGTTGAGTTGGTTGAATGACTTGAATTGGTACTCAATTTACGCATTTGTTTTTACTCCGTGCACATGCTATATTGCATCTATCCGATCATGAAAGTATACAGCATCAGTAAGTGGGCCTTCAGGGGGATCTGTCTCCTGATCCTTCTTCTTCCCGTATCACGTCACTGGCGCCTGCTGAGCACCGGCAAGCGGGCCACCGGCACGGTGACTGAGTATGTAAGGCGAATGGAGGACCCAAGGTACCCGGTGGAGGCCAGCGAGATTGAATTTAAGGTCAACGGAGTAAGCCACAAGGCTTATGGTCCCGCCAATTATGAATACAAGCAGGGGCGCAGTCTGAAGCTTATCTATGATCCAAAGGATCCCGCCCGCAATTGTGTGCTTACTTTTTCTGGTTTCTACCTGAGCAACTACAGCATACTCCCGCTGATGCTGATCACGATCTGGTATGCCTTCTACCTCTCCTTTAACAAGTACCGGAAGAAAATGAAAATGCCAAAAGGCAAACCACGACAATCCGGCAAAAGCCCTGTGCGATCCATTCGACCTGGAATTCATTCCTGATTATCGCATCAGCACCAGTCTCTGCACTCCTTTGCCATTCTTGGTTTGTACCACCACTGAATAAAGGCCGGGTGCCGTTCCAGTCAGTTCGATCTCATGATGCTTGCCGGCTCCTGCGCCTTTCTCCTTCCGGTAGATGGTTTGGCCCTGCATGTTAACTACTGTAATAAGCAGTTCACCGGGCAAGTCCTGAGAAACTAATTCCAGATGCACCAGGTCTTTTGCCGGATTGGGATAAAGCATAAACTGGGGCTCGTGGGGTAATGGCGCCCTGCGCAAGCCGTTGGCATATTTTACTACAACTAAAATTTCCGCACTGTCGGCAAGCGGGATAGCCCCGTTGTCGCGCACACCCACATGCATCTGCAGGGAATCGATGCCGGTGGACCAGTAATCCAGCTGTGCCGCATCCTTCACGGTGATTACCCCGGTCAGTGTATCCAGGTTGAAAGCGGTACAGGTATTGTTGGCTGCCAGGTAATACTGCAGCGACTGCCCACGGTCCTCATCACTGGCCCAGAGGGTATCAATCACTGTTCCCTCGGTCACTCCAAGGTTTACATGGAACACGCGGGCATAGATAAGCGGTTTGCTATTGAACTGCGTGGTCACCATAAGCTCGTCGGAATAGTCACTGGCATTTCCCACCCGGTCGATTGCCTTGAGGGCAAAGTAATAGGTGGAATCCTTATGGAGTCCGTTTAAGCGTATGGAGGTGACCGGCCCGGCATTTACCGGCGAGTTTTCACCCTCTACCGAAGCCGTTCCGGTATATGGAGCACCACTCCGGGTTCCGTAATATACCTCATAGAAGGCCAGGTCCAAATCTGGAACCGCCTCCCAGGTCAAATCCACGCTGTAATCATCCAGCACGGCCGAGGTGATCACCGGGATTTCCGGCGGATTTTCCTCGAAGATGGTAACACTGGTGATTCCCTGGGCGCCACCTTTCCGGCTGCTGGCTTTCAGGAAGGCAATTCCCGAAATGCTGTCGGAGCGGTAGGCAAAGGATATCTTCCCGTTCTCGGACAGGACCTGTACCCCCTCCACTGCGGGATTGGTATCCGGCGTCAGTATGCTTCCTTTGGATGCCTCTATGGTGAATTCCTCATCCTGGACCATTTCGCCCGTAGTATAATAGATCGTATTGCTTGTTACCGACGTACTGTCCAGAACCTCTACCCGAATGGTATCGGGATTGGCTGTCAGGATAATCTCCCCATCCGGGGTAAAAGGAGCCAGGGTAAAGGTGCCCAGTGAATCGATGCGTGCTGTCACCAGGTTATTTACCGCGTCCACCTGCCCTCCGATATAGATCCACTTGTTATTGGTTTTATCCTCCACGTACATCCTCAGATCCAATTCATCGATTGTATATTCAGTGCTGTCCTTCAGCAATACATCCAGCTCCGAGTCATCATAGTTGATCGAAAGCACCATGGAATCGGCAAGCACCCTCCCGTTGGGCTCGAACTGGTAGAAACCCCCGATTCCGTAATCCAGCTTGTGTACATCCACAGCCATGGCTTTTACGTGCTCAAGGATTTTAAGGGACTCCGCCGCCATGGTCGCTTTCTTTTCGGTGATCCCGTCGGTCCCGTACCAGTCCCAGTAATACACAAAGAGACTGTCGGCAGTGCTCAGTGTATCCACTGCCAGGTAGGAAGTCCGGGATGGCGGCCCCACCTGTATCTCAGAAGCATTGGTGGCTTTCAGAAGGTTAAAGGGCCAGATCGGGATCCTTCTGAATATTTCAGGGATCCATCCAGCTACGAATTCATCCCAGAGATAGGCACCCGATTCATTTAAGATGTCCTGCAGGATGGGTCCCACCTTGATGTCCTTGTTCTGAGCCACATAATCGTAAGTCTGCAGGGGATACAGTCCCCAGTCATAAAACACACCCGAGCGCCACAGGTAATCATTGGCCTCGGTGTATTCAATACCGGCTCCGAACTTACATTTTACCGGTCCGATTCCGAAGGATAGTTCCACCGCGAATGCCCCCTGGTCCACCAGGTCCTTTACGGTCTGCCTGTAAGGCACGGGCGGGTAAGAGAATGCATTTCTGGTCTGCTCGGCAGCAAAGGTGGCAAAGGGGCTCTGGAACAGATTTGCCCCCGACAGGGAGGAAATATCCAGGCTCAGATTGCTCATATCGGTCGAAACCAGCTCTTTTGCCAGCTGGACCTTCTCTTCCACGATCCCTTTCAGATAGCTGTCGTGAAAGTCAAAGATAAAGTTGTACTCCCGGTCCTGCCCCACACCGGCACCGAACAGTGAAAATGCTTCCACCTTGGCCGCATATTTGTAGCCATACATAAAGCCCAGACTGGTAAAGGGTTGGGGGATCCCCCGTGTGGTGCTGATGGAAGCACCATATTTGATGCCCGCATTGGCACTTCCGGACAAGAGATCGGGTATCTTTATCTTAAACTCGTCATCATCGTCTTTCTCATTCTTGTCATTGTTCTCCTTATCGTTTTTATCTTTTTCATCCCCGCTGCCAAAAAGTTTTGCAATATCAAAACCTACCCCTGCTGAAACTCCCAGACCGATTTCAGCCGCATAGGCAAGCGAAAAATCAAGCTGATCGGAATGCGTATAGGAGGTAAAAAGGAAATCGATGGCTCCCTTGGCTTCGGCGCTGCCTTTCAGCTCCGCCCCGATGGGTGTATCTTTTCCCTCGTCGTCTTTCAGATTCACACCGACACCTGCGTTTGCACCGGCGGACCCCGTATAGTTCAAGCCGACACTATTTGAAAAGGAGGCCGTCTGTATGTGCGGATTCTGATCCAGGAGTGCCACGCCCAGGTAGCGATGCAGGGGTGAATCGAGGTGTTGAAAGGCCGACCCGGCCAGAACGATGAATTTAGCCAGGGCCACACTCCCGTTATAGTTCTCATAGTCAAAAATGAACTGGTCCTTCATAAGGGCATTCAGGTTTACTCCTATTTCTGCCTCGGCACCGGCTTCAAGAGGTCCGAGCGTGGCCTTGGCCGATACACCCAGGTTGATCCCGCCACCCGCCTGGAATCCACGTTCCAGCAGGAGGTTTACCGGTGTCTCTCCGGAACCGGTATTTGCAACAACCACTCCCAGGGATGCGCCCACTTCCTGCTTAAACTCCAGAATGGAGATACCCTCTTTCAACCAGAGCTTTCCTCCCCACATTTTTGTGTAATCCCTGGGAAGCTGTTTTACCCTGAAATACATGCGCTGATCGGGAGGATACTGAGCTGCGTCAATGCCCACCTGCGATATATAAAAGGACGTGCCATTGCTGGAAGGGGATGCCTTATCCCATGGAATGGCAATGGTCGCAATTCCTTTGTAATTGGTATAAAAAGTATCCACAAGTCCGTCCACAATAACCCCGGCCCCATATACCGGATCGTGGGTGATCTTGTCGATGATCTTGTAGTAGCGGTAAGCCGTACCACCCACCTGGATCTCTGACACAGGTGGATTCACCTGGAAGGTGATGGTATCCACCAGGAAATCGATGGTGCGCTCGCGCAGTCTGACATCCCGGTAATAAGTGTTGTCCTTTCCAATTGTAATGTCCTCATAAACAGTATCGCGGTGCACCCTGGCGAGAGCATGCAGCCTGTAGCCATATCCGGGGTGAACATTTGATATATAGTACGTACCATCGCTTTTGCTGTAGACTACTTTTTCTTTTTTGCCCTTCAATCTTAGCTGGGCACCGGGGATTACCTCATCGTCCTGATTACGAACGGTTCCAGTCAGGACCGAACTGACCAGGTCAAGCTCATCATCTGATTCGGTGAGGTAAGGGTCATATTCGATATGATCGGCTACCCTGCACCCGTTTCCATCACTATTGGAATTCGGATTGTAGGGGCCCTGTGACCCGTACCAGTAATTGTTTCGTGCATCGATATACGATGCATCGACCCCCTCGGGCTGGAGGGTGGTGATCCCGTAATGTTCTTTTGAAAGCAGGAAGGAAGTGCTATCGATGTTGATGGGGTGGTCCGCATACTGGCCAAACACAGCGACGATGCCATGCCTGTACAGGCTGTTGAACAGGCAGCCGGTAAAATGCGAGGACCATGCTAAGCCGGCCATGATCCGGACTGCACCAGAGGCATCGGGAACCGGATCCCCTGTGTCCGGATCCGCATAAAGTCCCCCGTACTTGAATACACAATTCTCCATGTCGAAGGAATGAGCCTCAATATAGCCCCAATCCCCCGCCATGGGATCGCGATGTGTTCCTTCAAACTGTTCGTAATCATAACGATGATCGAATTCGGATGTAAATACAGTAAGTTCATCGCTGAGACTCCATAAGCTCCTCACTTCGCTTGTCGAATCAAATGCGATATAGGGTTTCCTGGCCGGTTCCTCGTAGTATTTGAATTTGATCAGGGTCCCCCGTTCCAGGTTAATTTCAAGTCCGGATACAGTTATGGGAGAAGTCACCAGGTAGGGCATGGTGAGTTTTTTCCAGTCCAGTTCAAAGGTCATGGGCCCCGGAATCTCATCTCCTTTTACAAGCTCCATTCTACCTCCAAGGGCAAAATAGTTTTGCCCGTTGCTGTGAATGTTGTTTCCTGAAAAATCTTCGATGAAGTAATTTGAGGTTTCACTATCCGCGTAATCAAGCGTTGCTTTCAATCCGTCAATCAGGATGGGATATCCCGCATTGTTTGTAATGCTTGAATTGATGAGTGCACAGGTGGTAGATGTAACCTGGACCCCATGCATGCAATCTGTAATAGTTGTACCATTGACATGAGCATTGCCCATCCGGATACCAACTCCCTTTGAATATTTCAGCTCGCAAAAATTCAACCACACTACATCTTCATCGTTATGTATCTCATCACGGAAGGTGAGCATCGGATAAAATTCCGGGGAGGAGATGGTATCGGGATTCCTCCCTCCACCATATCTGAATTCGGCCCGGCTCAATCCATGCTCGCCCTCACCCGGGTTGATATTGTTAAAATGAATATAGCCCCAGTCCCCTGGTCTGGGAATCGTTGTATTCCCGGTTCCATAAAGATCCACAAGCGATGTATCCCGGTCGGAGGTAAATACAATTGAACCTGACTCGCTCCCCCAGGACCGGATCCCCCCATTGATGACCATATAGCTCTTTTTAGCCGGATCGGGATGATATTTGAACATCACGATGCATCCGGCATCGAGGGTCAGGATTGCGTCCGGACCTACAATCAATGAATCCATAATCACATAAGGTGAAGCTTCCTCTGTCCAGGTGGCATCAGCCATAATCTCGCCCGACACGTAGGTCTGGGCGGAGACAGAAATGGACATAAGAATTACAAGGGCGGTGGAGATTTGTCGGAAAGGATTCATGGCCTGAGGGTTTGCTTTTCAAGTTATGGCTATCCTGTGACAAACACAAGTTATTTAAATACAATTCCTTAGTGTCCTTTCTCAGACTTTGTCACTATCGATTGTGGAGAAGCTTATTTGAGCAGAGATGCAGAATCCCTGTCGAGGTACAACCAGGTCTGCGGATGGGTCTGCAGGATGCTGGCCGGAGCCTCCGGGTCCACTTCGCCTTCCACTGCCTTTTGAACGGCCCTGGCCTTCCGGGCATCCGGAACGGTGCAGATGATGGCTCTGGATTTCATAATCTGTTTGACGGACATGCTGATGGCCTGTTCCGGCACTGCCTCCAGGGAGGGGAACCAGCCCTCTCCCAACTGTTGCTGCCGGCACTCCCGGTCGAGGTCGACCACGATATAGGGGGCAGCGGTTTCAAAATCAGCCGGCGGATCGTTGAAGGCCAGGTGGGCGTTCTCCCCGATCCCCACAAAGGCCACATCGATCTCGTGCTCCTTGATGATTGTCCCCAGCGCCAGGCACTCCCCTTCTGGTTCCACTTCTCCATTAATTGCATGAAACGCTGCAGGCTTCACAAGATCGACAAAACGCTCGTTCAGGTACTTCCGGAAAGAGGCAGGATGGGTAATGGGGATCCCGATGTATTCGTCCAGGTGAAACACAGTGACCTTAGACCAGTCCACCTCAGCCTTCACCAGCTCCTCCAGCATTTCAAACTGCGAGGCCCCGGTGGCCAGGATGATGCTGGCCCTGCCCTTCTCTTCAAGGACCTTTGTAATCAGTTCAACTCCATTACTTGCCGCAGCTTCTCCCATGGCGGCCTTGCTATCAAAAATATTAACTTTCATATGCTCGGGGATTTATATCAAAGATAATATTATTACAAACCATTCTCCTCCAGCCACTGTTTGATCTAGCCCGAGCCTTTGTTAATTTGGAGTTAATTATCACAAAATGAATGGATTATTGGCGCAGGGCTTGTAATTTATGCAGACAAACAAACTACCATTATTATGAAAACACTTAAAATTTCAATGTTGACTTTGGCCCTGGTATTTTTGAGTATTAGCGCCAATGGCCAAAAAGGTAAGATCGTTCTAAACACCAACGAAATTCCTGAGGAAACCCACGTGAATCTTGATGATTTCCCAAAAGATCAGGTATTGCCAATGATTCACGGCTGGGGAGGTATGACCGTGGATATAAATAATGCTCCTGCAGGTACGGATTTCACCCCCCTGCTTGAGGGACTGGAGAATGATCATTGCCAGGTGCCTCATTGGGGCTATGTCGTAAAGGGTGCCATAAAGATTATTTATGAAGATAAAAGCTCCGAAGTATTCCGAGGAGGCGAAGCATTTTATATGAAACCCGGACATACCGGAGTTGTGTTGGAAGACCTCCAGCTGGTCAGCTTCAGCCCCGAAGAAGGCATGCATGAGTTGGGGACTCATCTGGAGAAAAAAGTTGCAGCAATGCAATCGCAAGGATCCTCCCAATAGAATTCCTTCTGTAAGTTATTGATACTATCCCTGGCAATGCCTATTGATTCCAGGGATAGTATAATTTGATATGAGTTTTAAATGAAGGGAATCACTTTGTGGCAATAAGCGCACTTGTTGGTCCCGCTAATCTCATCACAGAAGTCTCTGCGAAACCTGTATCTCTGGCCCATTTTTCAAAATCTGCAGCTGTGAAATTATAGCCTTCAGCAGTTTCGATTAACATATTCAGCGACATTAATAATCCAAATGCGTTTTCACGTCTATCGTTGTCAATGAGATCTTCAATGACAACAAGCGCTCCTCCGTCCGGCAAAGCATCATAGGCTTTCTTCATCAGCATGAGCTTATCCCCTGGCCCGACACCATGCAATACATTTCCCATGGTAATGACATCTGCTTTTGGAAATGCGTTTTCGTAAAAGTCACCCGATACAACCTTTACCTTATTTGCAACCCCCATCAGGCTTGTGTTTTCAAGGGCAATGGGACTCACCGGAGCAAGATCAAAGGAGATGCAATTCATATGTGCATTGTGGATGGCCACATGGGCAGATAAATGCGCCCCGGCACCGCCGATATCGCACATAGAAGTATATGAGGAAAAGTCAAAGCGGGTGGCAAATGTGATGAAATTACCGGTCTGAATACCACTCATGGCATTTACAAATTCACGGGTTTTATCTACATCCGAATAGATCTCTTCAAAAGGATTTTTTTCACCTGTCCGCGTTTCGTTTTGAGGGGTTCCCCTTTTCAATCCTTCCTCGAGGAAATTCCAGAATGGATACAATCTGTTATTGGCCATCTCAAGAATTCCGCCCATGTAGGATAACTTGCTTTTGTCGAGGAAAAAATCAGTATCCGCAGCATTGGAATATGTGGCGGTCTCCTTCTCTCCTTTTTTGTTTAGAAACCCCAGGGCCACCAGTGCATCAAGAAAATCATACATGCCCCGGCCATTCAGGCATAATTCCCGTTTGATTTCAGCTCCTGTTAAGGGTTTGGCTGCCAAAAATGTGAAAAGATCCAGTTTTACAGCAGTCAGTAATGTTTTTGAGGCCCAGAACCCCATCCCAACCTGCATGATGTTAGAAGGATCGGCCTTTACTCCTTTTTCTACTTTCGCATCAGATAAATTTCCCATGACTATATGTGTTTAATATGATTTACATAGCTACATAAGATAGGCCCTTTATGTGGAATGATTCTTAATAAAGCAACAATTAACGCGCATTTAACGATATAGAATTCTATGACCCTTCAGCCAGGAGGCAAAGTCTTATTCATCCTTTTTCATTATCTTAATTCCATGCTTTCAACAACACTGTATCGCCAGGGCTGGAACCGGATCTTTCCCTCTAAATGGATGCTGGGCCTTTTCCTGGTGCTTCTCTTCGGAATCCCCAGGTTCATCCTGGTTCTCAAATCCTATGTGAGCGGACAGTCCCAATGGGTCTCCATCGTGTTCACGCTGATGTGTTTTACCCCCTTGTTTTTCCTCACAAAGGCCGGGAGAAGGGAAATGGGGATTCGGAGGAGTTCAAATCCGCTATGGCTGTTGTGGGGCTTCCTTCTGGGCTGCGGCATGTGCCTGCTGCTCTTTGCCATCACCAGACTGGCATTTGGCCTGGAGATCTCCAACCCCTTTGTTTATATCGCCTCCCTGGCTGACACCGATAATGGATCTGCGGTCTACTTCCTGATCTATATGATTATCGTGATGAGCTTCAGTCCCATTGGCGAAGAACTCTTTTACCGTGGTGTGATCCATCAGGCTTTCAAAGAGAAGTTTGGTGAAAGGAATGCATCCATAATCGATAGTGCCGCTTTCGCATTAACTCACCTGGCTCATTTTGGAATTGTTTATGCAGCCGGGGGCTGGAAGCTGCTTCCCTTACCTGCCTTGCTCTGGGTAGCTGCCATGTTCTTTACCTGCATGGTATTCAATCGTGTCAGGCAGGAAAGCGGCAGCATCCTGGGCGCCATACTCTCCCATGCCGGTTTCAATTTTGCCATGGGTTTTCTGTTTTTTTATGCACTCTAACTTATCTAAAATATTTCTATGATGCTCCCCTCCGTAAAAACCCTGAAACCGCTGCTTTCACTCCTCCTTTTCCTCTTTCTGCATGCTGCCACTGCTCAGGAATCCATGCTATGTGTAGGAGGACACTGGACTGAAGATGAAGCCAATATGATGATGAAGAAATTTCGGTCCGGCTGGAACGACCTGGAGTCATGGGAAGCACGTGCCGACGTTATCAGGCAGGGAATTATTGATGGGATGCAGCTGGAAAAAATGCCTGCCATCGAGGGACAGTTCAATCCGCTTATCCACAGCCGGCGGGAGATGGATGGCTACGCGGTGGAGAACATTGCCATTGAAAGCTTTCCGGGATTCTGGATCACCGGGAACCTGTACACGCCCCTGAAGCCCGAAGAAAAAAATGCTGCAGTACTCTGTCCCCACGGACATGCAGCTGATAAGCGACTGACTGCCGATGTTCAGATACGAAGTGCAGCCCTGGCCCGCATGGGAGCCATTGTCTTTGCCTACGATATGGTGGGCTATGGGGAATCTCACCAGGTGAATCACAGGATGCCCATTGCCCTGGTGCTGCAGACTTACAACAGCCGCAGGGTGCTGGAGTATTTGCTCTCCAGGTCCGATGTGGATCCGGAACGTATGGGTATGACAGGCGGATCGGGAGGCGGTACCCAGACCTTTATGCTGACTGCCATTGACCGGCGGATCACCGTATCGGCACCGGTGGTGCAGGTATCGGCCCACTTCTTCGGGGGATGTATCTGTGAAAGCGGAATGCCCGTCCATAAAAGTGAACATCACCAGACCAACAACGTGGAGATTGCTGCCTTATGTGCTCCCAGGCCCCTGCTGCTGGTTTCCAACGGGGGCGACTGGACACGGAACACGCCACGGATCGAGTTCCCCTATGTGCAGGATGTCTATGCCCTTTACAATGCGGAGAACAGGCTTGAAAATGTGCATCTCCCCCTGGAGAGACATGATTACGGTCCGTCAAAACGGGCTGCAGCCTACAACTTCCTGGGGCATTACCTGAAGCTGAATATGGGAGCAATGCCTTATGAGTATGGATACCGGGAAGACTTTGTTGAAATCCTGGAGCCCGAATTACTCAGGGTCTTTGATGGGGATCATACCCTGCCCGCGGGTGCGCTGCAGGGCGATGAGGAGGTAATGGAATACCTGGGGATCCGTTAATGAAGCAGTTCATCCTTTAATAAGAACTGATCCACATTATCCCTGTTAATTATCATTGAACTTTCAACATTATAATTCCTCGTAAATGTAAGCGGGAAGCGGGGCTTTTTATTTGGATTCCACTTGAATTCAAAAGCAAAAATTTTCCCGTCGATCTCTTCCAGGTAATCTATCTCTTGTTGTTGCTGCGGACCCAGAATAACAATGGCCTTATTTTGCCGACTCTGGATACAATTTTTCAGTATTAGTCCTTGATATCATTTTACAAATGATAGTATTATTTAGGTTTACCTGAAAAATATTATAATAATTCTTGGGTTTACCTCAAAACAAACCC
>Ga0180436_10002226_pt1 | contig 18605 bp, 9 predicted proteins | sample SS_ome_2_FD_132434 | JGI IMG/M metagenome (GOLD analysis project Ga0180436, IMG submission 132434) | Hypersaline lake sediment archaeal communities from the Salton Sea, California, USA - SS_3_S_2 metaG | ecosystem: Environmental > Aquatic > Non-marine Saline and Alkaline > Hypersaline > Sediment...
AGCAGCTCGTGCGCGCCGGCGAGCGCATCGGTTCCGAGGCGATCAGCCCCTACATCGCCATGGCGCGCCCGCACGTCGAGAAGATCGAGGCGGAGGCGCTGCAGGAACGCAAGCAGCGCTTCATGGTCAATCACGCGCTCTTCGTCGAGCAGGACGAGGACCGCGCCGTACGCCTGATGAAGGCGACCCTGTCCGAGAACTGGCACGAGGATCCCGCGGCGCTCAATCGCTTTGCCTGGTGGAGCTTCACGCACCGGGTCAATCTGCAAGAGGCGGAGCTGCTGGCGCGCCGCGCGGTCGAGTTGAGCGAGCCGGGGGCGCTGCAGGCCAACGCGCTCGACACGCTCGCCGAGCTGGTCAACTTGCGCGGGAACGAGGCGGAGGCACGTCAACTGATCGAGCGCGCCCTCGAGCTCGATCCCGAGAACGAGTATCTGCAGAACCAATTGACGCGCTTTGCAGGCGAGCAATCCTCGTAGCCGATGGGACTTGCCAGCGCGGGGAGCCGAGCGCAGATCCGGTTCCCCGCGCATTGGCTGAGCCATGCCCGCGACCCTCCGCACAGCCCTGTGCGATCGATTGACAGCGCCGGGCGCAATGCGAGAGAATTGCGTTACGAAATGTGCCGCTCCGCTCGCCTTCCCAAGGAGGTAGCCATGAGCTCACGCGTCGCTCCCCGCCGTTCACGCTACGTTCGCAGCGCGCTCCTCGTCACCGTCCTCGTCACCGGCGCGGTCTGGACCGCCGGCGCCAATCCGCTCCCGGAAGGCGCCTTCATGGTGCACGTGCAACAGCCCGCGGCGACGAGCTGCGCGAGCTGGCCTGCGACGACATGCGAAGAAATCACGCAGTACACATCCGCAAGTGGCCTCCTCGAGTTCGATCTCTACCTCTATCCGCTCGCCTACGGCGAGCTGCCGGTCAACACGGCCGTCTTCGAGTGTGCCTGGCCCCCCGACTGGGGCTTTGTCGACGCTGAGCTCTGCGGCGGTGCCCTCGGCTCGATCGACCCCGGTGGCGCCACGGCGCTCATCTCGGCCACCTGGCCTGATTGCCCGCCGGTCGTCGACGGGCTCTTCCTTGTCGGGCGCGTGTTGCTTGATGTCACGAGCCACGGCAGCTTCATCGCCTACTGCGACACCGGATCGGAGCTCGTCTTCGGGTGTCCGCCGGAAATCGCGACCGAGTGGTTTCTCGAGGGCCGCGCGGAAGCAGGGGTCACCTGCGGCTACCGCTTCGTCGACTGCCTCTTCCAGGGCGTTTGCCAGCCCGAGGTCGAGCCGCAGGCGGTCGTGCTCGAAGCTCCGGCCGGCGGATCGGCGCAAGCCGTGGTCACCGCCTACATCCACGGCATGCACGGCCTCGAGCCGTGCCATGGGCTCATGTTCGAGACCACCGTGCCCTGGCTCGACTACAGCACCGAGTGGGTGGCGGGCGATGAGTGCGCAGTCACGCTCACCGTCGACGCGAGCGCCCTCGAACCGGGCGACTACAGCGGTTGGCTACGCGCGATCAACGAAACGGTCGCCTGCACGCACATCAGCCTGGAGGTCCTCGGCGCGCAGGGCGTGCCGGATCCCGAGCTGCCCCCCACGGAGGACTCGCGTGAGGTGAGTTGGGGCCGCGTGAAGACGCTCTATCGATGACGCCTGAGACGAAGCGAGCGCACGGCGGCCGCAGGGCGCTGGCGCGCTGCAGCCTTGTGTTGTGCGCTGTGGTGCTCTTGACTGCCCCCACCGCAAGCGCGGGTCAGCCAGCCTCCGGAACGCGCGAACCCGTACGCTTTCACTCCGAGGTGATCCAGCTCTTCATTCAGCCCGGCCAGCTCACGGTCGATGGCCTCTACCGCTTCGTCGGTCGCGCCGGACGCTCCGGCATACCGGTCGGCCTCTTCTACCCGTACCCGCGCGACAGCTTGCTCGGAGCGGCCCATACCGAACTGCTCGCGGTCCTGGCGCCGAACGGCGACTGGATGCCGCTGGCGTTCGAGGAACTGCCCGACGGACGCGGTGTGCGCTGGCGCATCCCCTTCGCCGGCGACACGACGCTCGTGCGCACCGTCTACCGGCAGACCTTGCTGGCATCGTACGCGCGCTACATCGTGACCAGCACGGCGGCCTGGGGGCGGCCGCTCGAGCACGCCCGCTTCGAGGTCTGCCTGCCCGACAGCGCGCGGGCACCCGAGTTCAGCTACCCCTTCCAGCGTGCAATTTCCGGCGCGCCCTGCTATGTCTACGAGGCCCGCAGCTTCCTCCCCGCAGACGACATCGTCGTGACCTGGTCACGCCCGAGGTAACTCGATGCCCGAGGCCCGTTCCGGTTCGCGCATGGTTCTCCTTCCAGTTCTCGTGGCGGCTCTCGGTCTCACGCCGGCGCCCGCCGCCGATGAGGAGACCGAAGCGAGTCCACCCCGGATCCGCTTCGTCGATACGGGCCAGGCGCTCGGCGACGCCAACAGCGTCGCCGCGGCGCTCGCCGACTTCGACCGCGACGGCGATCTCGACGCCTTGGTCGTCAATCAAAACGCCGCCAGCCGCATCTGGTGGAACGACGGCCGCGGCCGCTTCGCGGCGGCCGGCGATTCGCTCGCCACGGCGGCCGCCGATTCCCTGCCCGCCGCATCCGCCGGCGCCGCCGGCGACTTGAACGGCGATGGCGCCGTCGATCTGCTCCTGATCAACGGTCCGAGCGGCAGCCAGACATGGCTCAACGACGGGCGCGGGCGCTTCTCCGCTCGCGAGCTTGGATTGCCGGCGTCCGGGGCGACGCACGTCGCGCTCGGCGATCTCGATCAGGACGGCGATGCCGACGCGCTCGTGACGTACTGGGAAGACCGCCCGCGAGAAATCTGGTGGAACGAGGGCGACGGCCGTTTCCGCCGCGGTGAGGCACGCCTGCCCGGCGCGCACTACGCGGCGATAACGCTGCTCGTCGATCTCGATCGTGACGGTGACATCGATGCGTTTGCCTGCGACAAGGCGACGCGCCGCCATGCGCCGGTTCCCAACCACCTGTTTCTCAACGATGGTCGCGGTCGACTCACCGAACAGCACGATGCGTTTCCCTCGGCCTGTAGCCAGGCGGCCGCCGCCGCCGACTTCGATGGCGACGGCGATCTGGACCTCTTCGTCGCCAACACGCGCCACGCCGGCGCCGACCCGGCGAACTGGATGCTCTGGAACGAGGGCGCGCGGGGGTGGCGCCGCGACCCGGCGCGCTACGGAAACGCCTACAGTTTGAGCGCCGCCGCCGGCGACCTGGATGGCGACGGCGACATCGATGTCTGGGTCGGCAACTACCAGGAGGGCGATCGGATTCTTCTCAACGACGGTGCGGGGGGGCTAAGCGATGCCGCGTTGGCGCTGGGCGATGCCAACACCGCCGCCGTCGCGCTCGGCGACCTCGATCGGGACGGGGATCTCGACGCGCTGGCCGCGCACAACACCTGGCAGGCGGGCAGCGGCGTGAACCGCATCTATCGCAACGACGGCGTGCCCCCGATTGCTGTCGCACCGGCGGCGCCCGAGCTGGGGGCCGAGGCCGCCGCCGGGCAGGCCTGGCAGGGGACGATCCGCGTGCGCGACGGCGTCGAGCAGGTCCTGAATCCGCGTGACCCGCTCCGCGGCACGCGGCGCTATGCGCTCGTTGAGCGCTGGCGCGTCGGAGGCGAGGAGCTCGAGCCGTTGCTCGGCGTCATCAGCGACGTCGAGATGGACGAAGCCGGCCGCATCTACCTGCTCGACCGCCAGCTCGCACAGGTCGTCATGCTCTCTCCCGAAGGAGAACTCCTCAACGAGCTCGGCCGCGAAGGGGACGGGCCAGGCGAGTTCCGCTTCCCGATCGACCTCTTCCTGCTCGCCGACGGCCGCGTCGGCGTGGCGCAGGCTCGGCCAGCCAAGGTCGTCTACCTCGATCGCGCTGGCCTGCCGGCTGGGTCGTTTGCACTCGGCGAAGACGAACCGGGCGAAGGCGGGATGCAAATGTTGCTCTCCGTCCTCAGCCGCGGCGATCAGCTCGTGCTCATCTCGCGCGCGATGCAACGCCGAGCGGATGGTGTTGAGCGCACCTTCCGTCTTGCGCGCTATGGATCGGATGGACTGCAACAGCAGGTGCTCCTCGAGCGAACGCAGGCGAGCGCGCTCATGCACCGGCGGTATGTCGAGCGCGATGAGTATTTCGTCCATCGTGGGCGCTGCGCGCTCGGCCCAAGGGGGCGAGTCTACGCCGCCACCGAACGCGATCGCTACGCGATTGCCGTCTTCGACAGCGCGGGAGAGTGTGAACGCGTGATCGCGCGCGAGTTCGAGCCGTGGCCGCGTTCGGCCGAAGAACAGGCGCGCGTCGGGCAAGGGCTCGTCATGCGCGTGCGCGGCAGGCGCGTCCGCCCCGAGGTCATCGCCGAGCCGCACGAGCCGGCGATCACGCAGCTGCACGTCGACCCAAACGGACAGCTTTGGGTCTTGAGCGCGCGTGGACACCGCGAGCAGCCCGCAGGCGTGTTCGCGACCTACGACCTCTTCGATCGCCGGGGGCGCTTCGTCGAGCGCGCGGCGATCCTCGCCGACGCCGAGGCCGACCGCGATCGAATCCACCTCCTGGGGGCCGACACGGTCGTCCTCGTCAAGCACTTCGCCGCCGCGGCCCAGAGCCTCTTCGGGGACGCGGGGGACGGAATGGGGGCTGGGCCGGAAACGGCCGACGAAGCCGAGGAGGCCGCCCCGCTCGAGGTCATCGTCTACCGGCGCATCGTCGCGCCCTGAACGAGGTCATCGTCTACCGGCGCGTCCCAGCGCCTCAAACCGCCACACGCCGAGGAGGCCCCATGGTATTCGTCCCCCCCGTCACGACCCACGGATCCCCTACCGCGATCGAGCTCGCCCAGCGCATTCTTCAAACCATCACGGAGTACCGCCAGCAACGCCCGGGGATCGGCGATCTCGACATCTACCAGGCGCTCCAGATTGCCCAACGCCAGGTCGGGGGGCGGAGTGAGCGCCTCCGGCGCCTGATCCTGTTCGTCCTCATCGGGCTCGGCATCGCCGCTGCCATCCTGCTCTTCGGCCTGAGCGGCGGCCGCTGAGGAAGCCCAAGCTGGACCGCGGCCGCCAGGCCGGCGCCGGGCCGGCTTGTCCCCCTCAGCCAACTTCTTCTATAATTGTCGACTGCATCTAGGTACGACACCGGGGACGAGGTGGGACGTAGCATGACTGTGCCTGTCATTGCCGAGAAGCTCGGCGTGCCGCCGCTGCCCGCCTCCTACTTGGCGCGCCCGCGGCTGGAACGTCTGCCCCATGAGCGCTGGGCCGGCAAGCGCCTCGTGCTCGTCACGGCCGGCGGGGGGTACGGGAAGACGTCCTTTCTCTCCGCCGCCGCCCATGCCTTCGCGGGGCACAGTCTCTGGTACAGCCTCGACGACCTCGACACCGCGCTGCCGACGTTCTGCGCCCACTTGCACGCGCTGGTGATGCCCGAGGGTACGCCTCCGCCCGATGGAGGCACCGGCGATCCGGAGTCGGTGCAGCGCCTGCTCTACGAACTGACCACCGAGCTGCGCGAGCCGGAGCGCCCCCGCTGGATCGTGCTCGACGACGCTCATCGCCTCAATGACGCGCCCGAGGTCTTGGCCCTGCTCGAGCGCTTCCAGCGCTATCTGCCCGATGGGAACCTGCTGATTCTCGCCGGGCGCGAGCCGGTCGGCTTGGCGGTCGCCAAGCGGCGATCCTACGGCGAGGCGATTTCGCTCACGGCGGCGGATCTCGCCTTTCGCACGGCCGAGGTGGAGCAGCTCCTCGCGTTGCGCTTTCCCGGCGCCGCGATCGATCCGGCGCTCGTCAAGCGCGTGCGCGCGCTGACCGAGGGCTGGCCCGCCGGCCTGGAGATCTTGCTACAGGCGCTGCCCGACGGGCGACCGGAGTCGCTGTCGGCGCTGCTCGGCCGCCTGCGCCGCGCCGGCGCGGGGTGGTTCGAGTACTTCGCCGAGGAGGTGGTTGACCATCTGGACGGCGAAACGCGCACCTTCCTCGAGCAAACCGCAATCCTCCCGCGGCTCGACCCAGGCCTCTGCGACGAGCTGCTCGCGGCGCAAGACAGCGCCGCCCGCCTCGAATCGCTCGCGCGCCGCAACCTCTTCACCTTCCCGGCCGGCGAGGGAGATGGCGCCTACCGCTACCACCAGCTCTTCCGCAGCTACCTGCGCCGCCGGCTCGAGCGTTCCTGGCCGGCCACGCGCTTGCGGCGCTGGCAGCAGCAGGTCGCCCGCGCGCTCGCCACCCGCGGGGCGGCGGCCGAAGCGGCCTCCCTCTTTGTCCGCGGCGGGGATCCTGACGCCGCGCTCGGCCTGATCGAGCGCGTCGGCGAGCAGATGATCGCCGCCGGTCAGCACGTGCTCGTGCGGCGCATCTTCGCCGCCCTGCCCGAGAGCCGGATCGCCGCCCGACCGCGTGCCCTCTTCATCCAGGGCCGGCTCCTTGACGTGCAAGGGGAATGGGAAGCGGCGGAAGCGATCTATCGCCAGGCGCTGCGCCGCGCTCCCTCGGCCGCGCGGCGCGTCGAGATCCTGAGTCTGCTCGCCCAACTCGTGTCGCGCCGCGCCGCCTATGGCGAGGCCAAGCGCTTGTGCCGCAGGGCGCTGGCGGAGCGGGCGCGCATGAGCACCCGCACGCGGGGCCGCCTGTTGAGCACGCTCGGGGTGGCCGACGCGGAGCTGGGCCAGGTTGCGGCGGGCGAGCGCAATCTAGAACGCGCGCGGCTGCTCTTCCGGCGCAACGGCGATCGCGCCGGCGAGGCGCGCGCCGACTACCTGCTGGCGGCCAACGTCCACCTGCCGCGCGGCGATTTCGCGGCTGCCAAGGAGGCAACGCGCCGGGCGCTCGCCGTCTTCCGCCAGCTGCGCATCCCGCGCCGCGCCTGTGTCAGCCTGACGGTCCTCGCCTGGACGCTACTGCGCGGGGGCGAGCCGGCCGCCGCCCGCCGCGCGGCGGAGCAGGGACGGCAACTGGCCGAACGGCTCGGCCAGCGCAGTCAAGCCGCCTTTTGCCGCTGCCTACTCGGCTGGTGCGACCTCCTGGCGGGCCAGCGGGAAGCGGCGCACGCGCATCTGACGGCGGCGCTCGCCGTCGGCGATGCGCTGCGCGAATCCGACATCGAGACCCTTCCGCGCCTCGGTCTGGTGGAATGGTGCCTCGCCGGCGACGACGCCCAGGCGGCGCGCCGCCACGCGCGCGATGCGCTCGCGCTGGCCCGGGCCAATCGCGATCCGTTGCAGGAAACCCAGGCGCAGCTCGCCTTGGCCCGCGTGAGTGCCGCGCTCGGCATGCGTTCGGCGCGCAGTTGGCGCGCCAAGGCGGTCGCCACCGCCCGCCGCATCGGCGCCGCGTTCGAGGGGCACCATGGCCGACTCCTGCAGCTTGCCGCAGATGACCTGCGCGCGGAGCGCGCGCCGGCGGCGCTGGGCACGCTGATCGCCGGGATCGCGGAGCGCGGCCACGAGCACATCATCCTGCAGCTCGAGCCGGAGGCGGGCGGGCGCCTGCTCGCCCGCGCTCTCGGTCAGGGTCTAGCCCGCGAGCGGGTCAAGCGACTCCTGATCCAGCTCGGGCCGCGAGCCGTGGCGCCGCTGGCGCCTCTGCTCAAGCGGGGCGCGCCAGCCGTGCGCGCGGATGTCATCGACGTGCTGGCCCAAATCGGCGGCGACGAAGCACGCCGGTTGCTGGCGGAGCTGCTACACGACGGTGCCGGCCGCGATCCGGCTGCGGCGCAGGCGGCGCGCGAGCTGGCGCGCCTGCCGCGTGAGGCGTTGCGGATCCGGGCGCTGGGGCCCCTGCGGATCCAGATCGGCTCTCGCTCTCTGACGCGGTCCGACTGGCGCTCGCGGCGCGCGCTGCGCGCGTTCGAACTGCTGCTGACCCACCGCTTCCGCTGGGTCGCCCGCGATCAGGTGTTGGAGGCGCTCTGGCCGGACGAGACGCTGGAGAAGGCGACCAACAATCTATGGCAAACGATCCATCAGCTGCGCAGGACACTCGAGCCCGATCTCAAGGGGGCGCGCGAATCCTGCTACGTGCGCTATCAGAATGAAGCCTACCGTCTCGTTCCCGGAGATGCCTGCCGCTACGACGTCTTCGAGTTCGAGGAGGCGATCCGCCGCGGCGACGCGTTGTGGAACTCCCGCCGCCGCCCGCGCGCGGAGCGTCATTATCTCGAGGCGCTCAGCCACTTCCGCGGCGACTACCTCGAAGAGAGTCCCTACGAGGAGTACGCCGTGGCCGAGCGCGAGCACGTGCGCGAGCAGTTGACGCAGCTCCTGCAGCGCCTGCTGAGCCTCTATGCGACGCGCCGGAGTTGGCCCGAGCTACTTCCGCTCTGCCGGCGCGGACTGGCGCACGACCCCTACCAGGAGAACTTCCACTACCACCTGGTCGAGGCCCACCTGCGCCTCGGCCACCGCCGCGATGCGCTCGACGCCTACCACCGCTACGAGGCGCAGCTGGTCAAGGAAATGGGCTTGCCCCCGACCTCGCGCATGCGCTCACTGGCGGCGCAGGTCGTGGCGCCCGGACTCGACGCCGCAGTGGAGTAGACGCTCCTTGGGTGTGCGGGCGGGGCCAGGTGCAGGCGGTTGCCTCCCGCCCGCAGTTTGCGCCGGGCTGCGAAGAGGGGACGAACTCGGTGTCCGTCCCCTCTCGTCCGGTGGTTCGACCACGATCTGGCATTCGAAGCGGGCAGGCTTGCGAACCTCAAACCGCGAGGCAGACCACCACACCATACGGCGCCCGGGGCTTTGCTTCCCCGGGCGCCCGCATCCTCTCCTCTACTGCACGAGCAGCACGCGCGCCGTGGCGTGCGCGACCGTAGCGCCGTTCGCGACGCGCGCGCGTGCGAAATAGACGCCGCTCGCTAGCTGCGCGCTCCCGGCTCCGCGACCGTCCCATGCGATCGCATGGCGTCCGGCCGACGTCAGACCGCGGTGCAACGAGGCCACCCGGCGGCCGGTGAAGTCAAAGAGCTCGACCTCGACCTCGGCCGGCTGCGGCAGCGCCAGCTCGAGCGCAATGTAGCCGCCCGCCCCGGCGCGCGAGGTCAGCCCCAGTTCGCGCGGCAGCGGCTCGTCCGTCACAATCGGATCGAGCGCGATCTCGCCCTCCGGATCCTCTGGCTCCGGCACGTCGCTCGCATCCCCTACGATCTCGATCTCTACCCGATCGCCGTAGTAGTTGATGATGTAGATGAGCCCCTCTCCGGGAGAACCCCACTGTACGTCAAACTCGCCCGTACGCGCGGCGCACGAGAGCACTTCGTACGTCGCGCCCGCCTCCGGCACGAAGCCGTCAATCGACTCGACCCAGATCTTGCCCGCCAGCGTCGCCGCACCGGTCACCGTCAGATGATCGTGCCCGCCCTCCGCCAGCTCGACGTAGAGCGCGCCGCTGTCGGCTTGCGTGTAGGCACCCTCAATCGTCAAGGTTCCCGCCGAGGCGCCCGGATCGACGCGGCCGCAGCTGACGAGATCGGCGTGGACCGTTCCCGCGCCGCCGAACATCCCGCCGTGGACCGTCACCAGACCGCTTGAGGGCGTCAGCGTCCCGTTGACGTAGGTCGCGCCCATCGGCGTGAACTGCGGCAGGTCGGCCCCGTACTGCGTGAAGTCGCCCGCGATCGTCAAGTCGCAGCCGGCACCGACCGTCAGCGCACCGCGGTTGATCTCGAGGCTCTGGGCCAGCGCGTAGTCGCGGTCGTTCGCGAACTCGAGCCAGCCGCCCTCTGCGATCAGGTCGAGATTCGCCAGCGCATCGACCGTCCCGTCGTCGCTGTAGATCGTTGCGCCTGCGCCGTCGAGCAGCACGTGCGCCTGCAGCGTCTGGATGTCGAGGCCGTCAAGACGCATCATTCCCGGCGCGTGGACCTCCCACGTCCCGCCGTTCAGGATGTCCGTGTTCGGATTGTAGTGATAGGGCAGGGTCGTGGCGCGGAAGAGACCGTACTCCGTCGCGGAGCAGACCCCGTAGTTGCGGAAGTCACCGACATCGAGATAGAGCGTCGCCGAGTCCGTCGCCGCGATTGTGCCGTAGTTGCGCTTCTCATTCCCCCCGACGTTCAAGACATTGGTCGTGTCATCGGCGACGATCGTCCCCTCGTTGATCAAGCGGATGCCAATCCGGCCGCAGCCGCGAATCGTCTGCGCCGGGCCGGTGCGCATCGCTCCCGCATAGGTCAGAATGCGCGCGTCGTTCCAATCGGTGCTCGCCCTCAAGACGATCTCGCCCTGCCCGGTCACATCGAGCGTGTCCCCGAGGCAGTAGAGGAGCGCGTCGGGGCTGTCGGCGCCGGTATTGATCAGGATCCGCCCGTTGTTGACCATACCGCTGCCGCAGATATACATCTGGGACCCGGGATTGATCCGCGCGTCACTCTCGAGGACGGCGTCGTACCAGTAAGCGTTCCCGGAGCTCTCGAGCGTGCCGCCATTGGCCGTCGAGAAGGTCCCGCCGTAGGTCGTGCCGTTGTGAACGACCCGCCCGCCGTCGGCGATCACCTCTGCGCCTGATGTCTGCGTGATCGGCCCCGTGCCGATCCAGAGCACGCCGTCGTTCGTCGCCTTCAGGACCCCGTCGTTTCGCTTCTGGTATCCGGCCAACCAGAGGGTCCGCCCGGGCGCATCGGCGAGGATCAGTCCCTGATTGCGCAAGTAGGCGCCGATCGTCCCTTCACCCCGAATCGTCAATTCGGGACCGAAGTCGAAGGTGCCGCTGTACGTCAGAATGCGCGCATCATAGCCATCCCCATTGGTCTGCAGGACGAACTCGCCATCTCCATCGACACGCAACGTGTCGGCGACATTGACATAGAAGAGCGCATCGGCGTCCTCTTGGTCCGGATTGAGGGTGATGCGGCCGTTGTTCGTAAATCCGCTTCCGGCAGCCCGAACCACCCCGTAGCCCATGACGTCCAGTTCACCGTCATTGACGAAGTCGTAGAGGTACGAAGTCCCCGTGCATTCGATCTTGCCTCCGTCGTGGGTGTCGAGGCGGCCACCGTGGATCTGAGCGGAATGGGCATTGACGGTGCCCCCGCTCGCCAGGATGATACCCGCTTCACCCTGCGTGATTGCCCCGCCCGTGATCTGCAGCCGCCCGCCGTTGGTTGCCTTGAGTTGACCGTCGTTCTTCTTCTCATACCCCGCCACCTGCAGCGTCTGGTCCGGGACGTCCGCCACGATCAGTCCCTGGTTGCGCACGTAGGCGCCGATCACACCCATGCCGCGGATCGTCTGCCCAGGGCCGAAGTCGAACACGCCACTATGCGTGAGAATGCGCGCATCGTTGAGATCGCCGTTGTGCTGCAAGACGATCTCGCCCGCTCCGGTGACCCGCAGCGTGTCGCCCGTGCTCACATAGAGGAACGCGTCCGAATCCGCCTGATTGGAATTGACCGTCAGCGACCCCTCATTCACAAAGTTTGTACCGACGAGGCGCAGCGTCTGCCCGCTGGGGATGCCCATTGGTCCGAGGTTCGTGGCGCCGCTGGAGTAGCTCGTCCCGTTCCAGGTGAAGGCGCCGCCGTTCACCGCGTCGAACTGCCCACCGTTGACCGTGGCGCTGTACACATAGATCGTTCCGCCGTCTGCGACGATCCGCCCCGACTCGGTCTGCGTGACCCCATTCGAGGAGATCTGCAGCGTGCCACCGTTCGTCGCCGTGATCAGGCCAGCATTCGTCTTCACGGTGCCGTTTAGCTCCAGCACCTCCCCAAACTGGTCGGCATTGATCGTGCCGAAGTTGTTCAGTGCGCCCGTTATCGTCCCTGAGCCGCGCGTCGTGTGGTCTGCTCCCTGAAGACGCTGCCCGGAGTGAACGAGCCAGCGAGCATCCAGCGTGGAGCCGGGAGCCCGGAGAACGATCTCGCCGCTGCCGAGAAAGCGGACCGTATCGCCAGTCTGGGTATAGAAGAGGGCGTCCCCTGTACCGCCCGCCGGGTTGACGCGGATCGTCCCGTCGTTGATGAAGCTCGCCGCATGCACATTGAGATTGCAGCTCTCGTGGATTTCGATCTCGCCCGCTGTACGGTTGTGGATTGGGCCATAGATATGGGAGTACCCGGAATTGGCCTGGATCTGGGCCTCATTGACCAAGCCGTCCTCGATGTAGGACGTCAACGTATGCCCCCAGAGTTTGAGGGTCATCTCCGCGTTCTCGAGTTGAATGCCGTCGAGGTTGAAGTTGCTGTCGAAGTCGACCGTGTAGGCGCCGCCTCCCGCCGGGAAGAGCGCCACTTCGCCCGACTCGTTGGGGACATCCTGCGGATCCCAGTTGGTGGCCGTATTCCAGCCGCCCCCGGCCGCGTTGTCCCAGGTGATCGTCTCGGCCGCCGCGTCGCTCACCCCCGCACCGCCTGCAACCGCAATCGCGAGCAGAACCAGAGCGAGCGAAACGACGCACCCGCCGCCATTGCGAACCCACCACGTTGCCAACATCTTGATACCCCCCGTCTGTGCAGTGATCTCCTGCTCCGGTCTAGGACCTGTTTCGATCTTCAGTTCGCCGTCCTCGCCCCCGCCTGGCGGATGATCGCTGCCGCGTGCCACGGGGAGCCTCTGCCCCGCCCCCGGCACGCGAAGACGGCTCGTGGGCCGGATCGCATTCCTCTCCCGCCTCGAGCTCCACCTCCGCCTCGGCGGCTCCGCTAAGCGCATTCATGCCCTCCATGAAGACGAGCAGCTCGTGCGCGCTGGCGAAGACCGCCTCCTCACCCGACCCGACGTGCCGGACACGACCCCGAAACGCTGCGGTCGGATCACCGACGAAGCGGACGACGAAGGTCGACATGCGGGCCTCTCCCTTCCTTCCGGGCGGTTCACCGCCCCGACCACCCCGGCGCCACTCCGTCCGCCGGGGGCTTCCCGCTGGAAGCGCGCTCAGGTTGGCCGTAGGGTCTTCCCGCGGACTGCGCCACGCCTTACGCGCGACTTACGCGCGCCGCGGGCGGGCGGGGGGGAGCGGACCAGATTATCTAGTGCCTTGCAGGAGAAGGGATTGGGCGCGGCGCGTCTCGAAAGGCGCGGTCGGGGCGAGCTTGCTGGCCTACTCGCCGATGCGCGGCGGCGTGTAGCCCCGGCATGGGTCGACCGTCTCGGTGTACTCACTCTCCCAGTTGCGCGCGAAGTAGCGGTCGAGCCGGGGCGGGATCGCCCCCCCGGAGATGACAAGCCCGACATTGCGACTGGCGTGGAAGTAGTCGCGCTCCCAGTTGCTCGAACCGAGCCAGGCGGCGCGCCCGTCGGTCACCAGGTACTTGGCATGGATCACGCGCGCATACGGAATGAAACCGCCCGACCAGGGCGGGATCGTCATCAGACGCACCTCGATGCCCGGCAACACCTGCAGGCTCTGCAGACCCTCGATCGTCCCGCGCCGTTTGCTCCAGTCGGCGAGCAGCATCTCGACCCGCACGCCGCGGGCCGCCGCGCGCCGCAGGGCCGATTCGAGCTTGGCGAAGTAGTCGCCGTCACGTCCCACGGCCCGGTAAGTCAGGAGCTGGACGCGGACCGTTTCCTCGGCCTGATCGATCAGGCGCAGGATCTGCGGCAGGTCCCACAGCCGCCCGTCCGGCAGCCAGGTCGCGGGACTCAAGGCGGGCGTGACCGTGATCGGTTCGGCGCTCTCTTCCTCCCCCTTCGAAACCACGACCGGGTAGTCCTGGATCGCCACCAGGTCGGCCATCACCTCGGCGCGCGGCGCGCCGCCGGCCAGGGCCCAGTCCATTTCGAAGAGCTGGCGCAGCGGCGCCACGAGCCGCGCTTCGCGCAAGCGCAGGCCGAGCTCCTGAATGTGCGCCAGCGCGCGCCAGTCGAAGTTCTGACTGCCGACATAGGCTTGCCGGCTGTCGACGATGAAGTACTTCGCGTGCAGCACGCCCCCCATCAGCGCGGCGACATCGAAGATGCGCACCTCAATCCCATCTGCGGCGCCGAGACGGTCGAGCGTCTGCGGATAGGTCGCGTAGAACTTCTTCTCCGCCAGGAAGCGCACGTCTACGCCACGCCGCGCGGCCGCGAGGATCGCCTGCACGACCGCCTCGAGCCGGCTCTCCGGGGCGTTGCTCGCATAGAACTGGGCGAAGGAGAGCTCTTGCTGCGCGGCGCCGATCATCTCGAGCCAGACCTCATGTGCCTCCGGCAGATCGGGATGATCGAGGTCGGTCTCGAGCGGGAAGGTCTCGACCAGTTCCAAGGGAGGTGCAACAGACGGCTCGACGAGCTCGAGCGTCGCCTGGTCCGCCGCCGCGCCGGCCGCCAGCATCGCCGCCAACCCCAGCAGGGCACAGCAATCGACGAGCGATCGCCGGAGACTTCTGGTGGCATGCGTGCAGAACCTGCTTGCAGCGGTCATCTTCTCTCCCCTGCCACCGCGCGTCATCCGGTCGCCACCCAACCTTCTCTTCCGCGGGTCACACATTGCCCGCCACGACCGCGCCCGTGCGGCCCACGGCCTCGACGATCTCGTACTCGCGCCGCATACGCGCTTCCCACGTCCCGCAGCGCTCTAGGATGAAGGGCCGCGCGGCGCGCCCCAACCGCGCGCGCCGCTGCGGATCGACGGCGAGGGCGGCGAGCTCGGCGGCGATGCGCGCCACCCGTTGCTCCTCGGGCCCCGCGGCCGGGACGAGGACTCCGGTCTCGTCCGCCCGCACGATCTCGTTCGTCGTCCCGACATCGAGCGCGAGCACGCAGCGCTCGCAAGCCATCGCCTCAAAAACCGGGTTGCTCGCATTGGTGCGATCGAGCAGCGAGACGACGACATCGGCCAGTCGATACCAGTCGGGGAGTTCGACGTTGCGCACCGCGCCGGCAAAGCGCACCGCGTCGGCGACGCCCTGTTCCTGCGCCAAGCGTTCGAGCGCGGCGCGTTCTGCGCCTTCACCGACCAGCACCGCCACCGCCTGCGGCGCCCTCCGGCGCAGCGCGGCCAGCGCGCGCACGAGGCGGTCGAGCCGCTTCTCGGAGTGCAGCCGCGTCACGCTCATCACGACGAACGCATCGGAGGCAAGCCCGAGGCGCTCGAGCAAAACGCGCGGGCGGGGGCCAGGGGTGAAGACGTCGGCCGGCAGGCCATTGCGCAGGAAGTGGATCGGGCGCGGGTCGACGCCGAGACGGCGGAAGACCTCGAGGATCGGGGAGCCGTCGTTCGTCATCACCATCGCCTCGACCGGCACGCGAAACCCCCGGCGCTCCATGAAATTCCCATACCAGCGCCAGCGGCGTCCGAGCGCCAGGCTGAGCGTGTTGCCGAAGTAGCGGCCGACTAGCGGGGCGCCGAGGTGATCGGCGACGCGCCGGGCGGCGGGCGCGGTCATGACGCCGTAACCGATAACGAGATCGGGGCGCAGCTCGCGTCCCAGTGCGAGCCCGCGGCGCGCAAGCAGAAACTGAAAGGCATGGTAGCGCCAGAGGCGCTCCCAGAGGCGGGCCGGCAGGATCAGGTTCGGATTCGAGAAAACGTCGGGCGCCCGAAAGCGATGGAAGTGCACGCCCCCAAAGCCATAGTCGGCGGTCTCGCCGCGCGGCGCCGGGTGCAACACATGCAGCGCGTGCCCGCGCGCGGCAAGCGCCACGGGCGAGCGCATGAAGGCGGTCGCCCCCGCACCGCGCCCCATCGACCAGAGCGCGCGCCACGGCATCAAGCCGAGGATCGTCAGCGGGCGCTCCGTGCGCTCGCGCAGCGAAAAGCCGAGCACTTCAAGTTGCTCGGCCGCGGCACGCGCCGCCGGCGACGCATCCGCCGCCACCGCGGCCGCGCCGGCGGTGGGCGATTCGTTGCGGGCCTCAGCCTTCACCGCTTCCTCGCTCAAGCTCCCTAGGGACACGCACAGCGCGAGACGATCCGCTCGCCGCTGACGCCGACCGCGCACCCGTTGCGCCGCGGATCGGCGCCGCCCAGCAGCAGGCGTTCCCCGTCCTGATTCCGGCGCACTTCGACCGCCTGGACCGAGCCGATCGCCCCGCGCGGCGCGAGCGTGTGCCCGAGCTGCTCGAGCGCCCGAGCGACATCGGTGACCAGCGCATCCGACTCATGGTAGAGGCGATCCGGCCACCACTGGTGGTGGATCCGCGGCGCCGCGACCGCGGCCTGCACATCCATTTCGTGGCGCGTCACGTTCAAGTAGACCTGCAAGACGCTCGTGATGATACGCGGGCCGCCGGGCGAGCCCAGCACGAGTCGCACCTCACCATCGACCACGACGATCGCCGGCGTCATCGAGCTCAGGGGGCGCGCGAAGGGGCGCACCGCATTCGCCTCCCCCTGGATCAAGCCGTAGTAGTTGGGCGTCCCCGGCAGGGCGGCGAAGTCGTCGAGCTCGTTGTTGAGCAGGAAGCCGGCGCCGGTCGCCATCAGCCCGGTGCCGTAGCTCGTGTTCAGCGTCGTCGTCACGGCGACGGCATTGCCCTCGGCGTCGACGATGCTGAAGTGGGTCGTCTCGGTGCCGCCGCTCGAGGTACGTATGTCGGGCCCGGGCGAGCCCCCGGTCGCGGCGTAGAAGGCGCGCGCGCCATGCGGCAAGCCGGGCCCCGCCTCGAGACTCGGTGTCGCCCGCCAGGGATCGATCGTCGCGGCGAGACTCTCGGCGTAGCTCGCCGCCGTCAGCCCGACGACCGGGATCGGTGCGAACTCCGGATCGCCGAGGAACTCGGCCCGGTCGGCGAAGGCGCGGCGCATCGCCTCGGCCAAGTAGTGGCAGCTACGCGACGAACCGGCGCCGTAGACGTCGAGCGGAACACCGGCCAGCATCTGCAACATCTGGACCAGGGCGACGCCGCCCGAAGAGGGGGGCGGCATGGTGAGGATCTCATGGCCGCCGTCGCGCCCGCGCAGCGGCTCGCGGATCAGCGGCCGGTAGGCGCGCAGATCCTCGCGCGTCATGATCCCGCCGCCGCGTTCCATTTCCCTGATCAGCGAGTCGGCCGTTTCTCCCTGGTAGAACTCGGCCGGTCCGTGGAGTGCGATGCGCGCGAGCGTCGCCGCCAGCTCCGGCTGGCGCAGCGTGTCGCCGGGCGCGAAGTAGTCGCCCTCGCGCAGGAAAATGCGCCGCGCCTCGGGGTGTCGTCCGAGCCGCTCGGCACTGCGCCGCAGGCCGCCGGCGAGGTAGGCGTCGAGCGCAAAGCCCGCGCGCGCCAGGCGTACGGCGGGCGCGAGCAGTTCATCCCAGGCAACGGTGCCGAACCGTTCGTGAGCGAGCCCCATGCCGGCGACCGAGCCCGGCACGCCGACGGCGAGGAGCGACGCGGTCGAGAGCGCCCGGTCCGGGCGCCCGTCGGGACCGAGATAGAGGTCGCGCGTCGCCGCCGCCGGCGCGACCTCGCGGAAGTCGATCGCTTCGCACGTCCCGTCGGCCAGGCGCACGATCATGAACCCGCCCCCGCCCAGGTTGCCCGCCTCCGGATGCGTGACGGCCAGAGCGAAGTGCACCGCGACCGCGGCATCGACCGCCGTGCCGCCGGCCTGCAGGACGCGCGCGCCGACGAGCGATGCCTGCGGGTTGCCGCTGACGACGAGCCCGTCGCGCGCGACTAGCGGCGCCGGTGCCGCCGCCCGGCCCGGGGAAGCGAGTGCGGTGCCGATCAGCAGGCCGGCGATCAGCAGAACCAGCGCGGCAGCGCTGCGCGTCGGCCGCGCTGGGCCGTCAGGCGGACAGATCATCGCTTCTCCTCCCAGCGGTGTTCGCATTCGAGCGCTTCCCACACGGGCGCGCCGGGGAATCGATAGAGCATCGGCATGCGTGCGGCCACGAGGACGTGCGCAAGCTCCGGAGCCGGTCCCACGACGCGATAGTGTTCTGGCGACGGATCGAGCACACACCAGATATCACCCCGGTCATCGAGCGTCACGCCCGCGAGCGTCGGGATGGCGAAGCGCAAGCCGTCGGGCCCGGGCAACTCGAGCGGAAAGCGGTCGCAGCGCGCGGTCCATCCCTCTGCCCCGGCTCCCCAGCGCAAGACGTTCAGCGCCATGCGATCCCCGTCGAGCACGACGAGCACCGTGTCGTCCGGCGCCGTCAGCCCGGTTACGGAGCGGATCTCCAGGGACGCCGTCAGCAGCGTCGCGACGCGATCGCGCACCCGGTCGTAGACAAAGATCGCGCTGCCGCGCGCGAAGGGTTCGCCCCGCGGCGCGAGGCGCGAGAGGCCGAAGTAGATGTGCTCGTCCGTGAGCCCCAACCCCTGGATCCCGCGATCCGCGCCGACGAAGTCGTTCCAGAAGACGGCGCCGGGGATGACATCGCCGTCGGTCTCGACCCGCCAGGGCGCCGGCGACGCCGGGCCCGGGGTCGCATCCGCAGCATTGCGCGCAAGCCGGATGCGCAGGACCCGCGATTCCCCAAGCACGTCGGGCTCGCGTCCCTCGATCGCCAGCAGGCCGGTGAGGGTGTCGGCTAGCAGCGCCCCCCGCTGAAGCGGCGCCAGCGCAAGCGCCTCGAAATCCCAGCGCGTTTGCGCCGCCAGGGTGTCGAAGCAGGAGGCGCCAAACTGCACCCGCTCGAGCTGCAGTCGCGGCGCGGGTGGCGGGTCCGCGGAATCGGCGGCATGCGCCGCCCCCGCTTCCGTCACGCGGCAG
>Ga0180436_10002227_pt1 | contig 18590 bp, 11 predicted proteins | sample SS_ome_2_FD_132434 | JGI IMG/M metagenome (GOLD analysis project Ga0180436, IMG submission 132434) | Hypersaline lake sediment archaeal communities from the Salton Sea, California, USA - SS_3_S_2 metaG | ecosystem: Environmental > Aquatic > Non-marine Saline and Alkaline > Hypersaline >...
GCCGAGATCGACCGTCACCGCGCCCGCGCCGTCCTCGCCGGAATAGGCCACGAGATCGCGGTCGCCGGCGCCGCCGTCGATCGTGTCGTTGCCGGCACCGCCCTCGATGTAGTCGTCGCCGTCGCCGCCGGAGATGGTGTCGTCGCCGCCTTTGCCCACTAGGTCGTTGTCGTTCGCATCGCCGATCAGCGTGTCGCCCTGGTGCGAGCCGGTGACACGTTCGATGCCGGTGAGGCTGTCGGTATCACCGAAATCGTCGGTGGCCACGCCGGTGACGAGGTTGACGCTGACGCCGAGGGTGCCGCCGTCCTGGTCATACCTGATCCGGTCGCGGTCGCCGGCACCGCCGTCAATCGTGTCATTGCCCGCGCCGCCGCGAAACTCGTCGTTGCCGTCGCCGCCGGAAATCGTGTCGTCACCGCCGCGGCCCTCGAGGTAGTTGTCATTTGCGTCGCCGGTCAGCGTGTCGGCGAACTCGGTGCCAACCACGCCCTCGAAACCCGAGATCGTGTCGGTGTCGCCAAACCCGTCGGTCGCCGTGCCGGTCGCAAGATTGACGTTGACCCCGGCGCCGCCGCCATAGTGATCGTCGCGATCGTAGCGCACCGTATCCCACCCCGCGCCACCGGTCATCGTGTCGTTGCCGCCGAGGCCGAAGATGTTGTTGTCGGCGCCGTCGCCGGTGATCGTGTCGGAGAAATTCGAGCCGCGCACGCGTTCGATCCCGGTCAGCGTGTCGGTTCCGCCGTCGCCGTCGCTGGCGGTTCCGGTGACGAGGTTGACCGTCACGCCGGACGAGGCATCGGTGTAAACCGTGGCGTCATGGTTGCCGGCACCACCGTCGATGGCGTCGTCGCCGGGTCCGCCCTCGATGTAGTCGTCGCCGTCGCCGCCATTGATCGTGTCGTTGCCGCTGCCGGCGTCGATATCGTCATCGCCACCGTTGCCGTTGATGATGTCGTCGCCCGCCCCGGTGTTGATCTGGTCGTCACCGTTTGTGCTCTCGACCACGTCGACGTCGCTCACCGCAACCCCGGGAACGGTGGCAAAGGCGATGAACTCGCCCGGTCCGAAGCCGCTGCCCGCGGCTGCCGGCCCGACACTGGTGACCTGCGTGGCGAAGAAGGTGTTGAGTTCGGCCGCCGTCGTCAGCACCGGCAGCGTATCGCCGCCGATGACCATGGCGTAGGTGGTGTTGGTCGACGGATCGCCCACGGTCATGAGGTAGGTTTCGTTGCCCGCCCCCCATCCGACGACGCCGATCTGAACCAGCAGCGTCGGGTCGGTGAGATCGACCGGAACGCCGTCGAGCGATGCCGCATTGTAGGTCAGCGGGATGAATACGGAGGGGAACCAGTTGGGTTGCAGGGCGAGGATCGAGTAGCTCGCCCCGGTCACCCCGTCGGGCACGCTCAGCACGAGGGTCGATGGCGACAGCGCGGTGAAGCTGCCGTCGGCCGGGTTTTGAGTCATCTCGAAACCTTGGAAAGTATAAGTCGTCATCGGCCGCCCCTCGCGATTGGCACATCGTTTCACAAGCGCCCACCCGCCCGTAATGAGCGGTTGCGGATGTGGCCGGAGCCGCGCTGTACAGGGGAAAGGCTAGGTGAATCACCGAAACCGGGCATGACCCAATTGGGTTATGGCGCCCCTTTGCGCCGGGTTCGCGGGCGGAAAGGGCCGCCGATTGCCCGAGTTTTTTCTTTTGGGCCGGGCAATCTGGCGTGGTAATCTCGACTCCCGAGACACGGGGGGCGTGCGTGGACGAGACACCACAGGCAGAGAACGAGGCGGCCCGGGCCGGTGCCCCGCGCCCGTTGCCACGCGACCTTCTGTTCGACGTCTTTCGGCCGTTTCCGGGCGATGACCGCGACGAAAACATTGGGACGTTTTCCAGGTTCATGGCGGAAATCGCCGCCGGCGCGCCCGCCCGGGGCATCCACCTGATGCCGGACGGACGGCTCATCGAACCGCGCCAGCCCGGGTTCGCCAAGCAACAGACCGGCACCCTCATCGCCGACACCAAAATCGCGCAGATCTTCGAGGCCCGCTACGGCGCGCCGCTCACCGAGGCCGAGCTGCGCCTCCTGCGCGGGCTGGTCGCGGGGATGAGCCTCAAGGAGATCAGTGCCGCCGACGGGGTGTCCTACCAGACTCGCCGCAACCAGCTCAAAGCGGTAATGGAGAAATCCGGAGCAACCCGGCAGGCCGAACTCGTCGCCACGATGACCACGTTGCTCGTTCTGTCGGCCACCCGCAACGCCGATGACCAGCAAAAGGCGCAAGGCCGGATTCGCAGCTTTCTCGATGAGTTCTACCCGACAAAGGCACGGGTCTACTCGCCGCATTTCGGCGCATACCGTTCCCTGCTGGTGCTCGACCTCGGCCCCACCGACGGGATGCCGGTGCTGCACATGCATTCGGCGTTTTTTCCGGTGTTTCCCTTTCCGTCCGAAATGGCGCTTCTGGACGAACTCAACCTGCGGGTGATTACACCCATGCGTCCAGGGTTTTTCGGCATGCCTGTGGCCTGGGAAACACCGGTCGAAGAACGCGTCGAAGGCTTCACGACTGCGCTGGCGGGGTTTCTCGAAGATTTCGATCTGGCCGATGCACCGGTTTTCTGCCACGCGCATGGGATCATCTCAGCCGTGTCCCTGTGCCGACGGCTCGGCAACCGCGTGCCGCGCCTGGTTGTTCATGGCGGTCAGCACACCGCGCCCGAGCAACAAGTCCGGCACCCACCGCACATTCGCGCGCATTTCAAGCTGTTGGAAAAATCACCACGGCTGCTTCTTGAACTGTATCGCCTGCTGGCGCAGGCCGTCGCCCGGCCGGCAAAGCTCCACGATACCCTCGCGAAGGTCTTCGGCAAGAGCGCCGCCGACATGTCCGCGTTGTCAGACCCGGCGCGGCAGGCTTGGCTCTACCAGATCATCTCGCGGGTCGGCCGCGACAACGTGCCGGGGATCGTCGCCGACACCCAGGCGATGCAAACGGATTGGGTTTCGCAACTGACCATGCTGCCGATGCCCGTTACCCTGTTCTACGGTCGCGACGACCGCTATTCCAATTTCGACCAGATTGCGGCTCAGGTTGCCGGCACCGAGATCGACTTGCGGCTGCAGGACGACCAGGGCCTGATCTCGATGATGTTTCAACCCGAGACCATACTGACCTACATTGCCGCGCAGCACCCGTGCAAGGCCAGGAAACACGAAACAGTTACGAGCGTCTCGGAGAACGGTACTCCTCAATGAGGGCAATCAGACATACCCGAATTCCCGGGCAGGGAACGGTGAACAAAGCCATTTGCATTCATTCTCGGACCATTGCTCCCAGACGTCTTCATCTGCGCAATTGAGGAACGCCCCGCTTATGAAGGAGAAAACTGCAAACAAGGATTTGCTCAGCGACTTCTTCTTAATCTTTCCCGAAGAACGCCGTGCGGCAGGCTTCAGCGACTTCGCGGATGATCCAGCCCAAAAGATCGGTCTTGGCAATACGGGCGGATTGCGGCTCGGCGAGGACGGGGCACTCCACGAGTACTTCGGGTCACCGCCGACCGAAGACCGTCAGTCACTGACAGACGCACAGATTGCGCAAACCTTCCGCCTGCGTTTCTGCGAACGGTTGACAATCACCGAGACGCACCTCTTGCGCGGCCTGGTAGCCGGCATGACGGTGAAGGCCCTGAGCGAGCGGGATGCCGTTTCCTACGAAACCCGGCGCAACCAGCTGAAGATGATCATGAGCAAATCCGGAGTCCCGCGCCAATCGGATCTCGTCTCGCGAATGACCTCGCTCCTTGTGCTCTCAGTCACCAAGGACCGAGAAGCCGATATTCGAGCGCAGTCACGGATCAAGCGCTTCCTGGACCAGTTCTATCGTGCCCCCTTGCGCCTCTATAGCCCGCGCTTCAGCGACGCGCGGGCGCTCCTCGTTCTTGATATCGGGCCGACGAACGGGAGGCCCGTGATCCATATGCACTCCGCATTTCTGAGCCTCTTTCCATTGCCCGAAACGGCCCGGCGTCTCGAAGACCTGAACCTGCGGATCATCACGCCGTTTCGTCCCGGCTATTTCGGAACCCCGGTGGATTGGAGCCTGGATTTCGACGCCAGGCTGGAGACACACACCGCGACAGTTGCCGAGTTTCTTTCCGACTTTGACCTTTCGTCAAGCCCCATCTTCTCGCATGCTCACGGTGTCATGGCCGCCATCTCTCTGGCGCGCCGCCTGGGCAACCAATCCCCGCGTTTGGTGCTCCATTCGGCGCAGTACGCGGCCGGCGCAGAGCTTGAACGCCAACCTAGCTGGGCAAAGGCAACCTTCAAATTGGTGATGCAATCACCGCGTCTCGGCATCAAGAGCCTGGAGCTTCTTGCCGGTGCGATCACCCGCCCGCGCAACCTGGATGAAACACTCAACAAAGGCTACGGCGCAAGCCAGGCGGACTTGGATTGCCTGCTGCGTCCTGAGCGCGCGGCCTGGCGCCATTCGCTCTTCGCCCAGGTTGGGCGCGACAACATCCCCGGCATCATCAGCGACTACGAAGGCATGACCAGCGATTGGCCCGCAGTGTTGGACACGCTATCCGTTCCGACCGAGCTCGTCTACGGCAGCGAGGACCAATATGGCAATTTCACCGCGATTCAACGGCACGAGCAGCGGCCCAACCGCGAAGTCACCATCATTGAAAACGAAGGAATGCTGTCCATGCTCGACCAGCCCGACCTGATTGCGGCGCAGCTTTTTCCCGCCGATCCCTGACCTCGAGGCACAACATGGTTTCCGATGCAGCGTATATCGACGAGCTGAATTGCCAAATCCGGCGGCATCCGACCAGCTTCGCCGGAAAGATGACACAGGGGCTTCTCGACCTGCACCGCGAAGCCTACCCGATCGACACGCATTTCGACTCGATCAGTGGCCGCTTTCAACTCGGCGGTGATTTCGAAGCCGAAACCTACGAGCCCGGTTTGTCCAAGCCGCTGCCCTGGCTCGTCGTGCGCCTGTTCCGGTGTTTGCTGCCGCACGGGCAGAACAAGCCGCTGTTCAACCATGCCAACCGCGAAGGGTTCAATCTCGGTATGGGCGGAGCGGTCAGCTGCGGTCACGCCAATCTCCAGAACATTTTGGGCCGCTGGGCCGGGGAGTCCTGGTCCGTCATCGAGGCGGAACATGAAAACCTCAAGCGCGAGGCTGCGGAAAACGAAAACGCCCGGCTGTGCAGCACCGTGAGCGAGACGCGGGCCGCCGCCGAGGCCGGGGCCCGCAGCCTGATCTTTGCCGTCGAAGGCGCGCACTGCCTCGGGGCGTCCCCCTGGTTCGGTTCCGAAACCTCGCGAAAGGACCGGCTCGCCAACCTTGCGGACCTGAAACGCAACAAGGGCGCGGCCTACATCACGCTCGACCACTACTGCGGCACCGATATCTCCCGCGCCGGCGTCCCGCTGAACCCCCTCAGCCCCTGGGGCTGGCGGCGCGGCGGACTGACCGAGTTCGGGGAACGCGTCGTCGAGCGCGCGATCGATCTCGGCCTGGTTATCGATCTCGCCCATTCAAACACCCGAAGTGTACTCGATACCTGCAGGATCGCTAAGCGCCGGGGGGTGCCGGTTCTGGCGAGCCACGCCGGATCGCGCCGGATCATGACCGGGCTGCGCTCCGTGAAAAATACCTACACCCGGCGCATGCTGTCCGACGCGGCGATCAAGGCAATCGTCGAGACTGGCGGCTGTATCGGTGTCGTGATCGGAACCCAATTCCTGGTGAGCGCACGGTTCAACAATTTCCGCAAGATGACCGATATGCCGTTAAGCACCTATCTTGATCACTACGAAAAACTGGCAAACCTGATCGGCTTTTTCGGGTTCGATGTCGACCCGTGGAATCACCTATGTTTCGGTACGGATTTCGACGGCGGTCTCGCGTCGATCCCATGGGAGATCCGAGGCGCGCGCGATCTTCCTCTGGTCACGCTGGCCATGCGCGAACGGGGCTGGCCGGACGAGCGGATCAAAAGGGTCTATTCGGAGAACTTTCTGCGCGTCTGGAGCGCCGCCGAAACCGGAGCAGTCGCTGGCAAATCGGGCCCCTGAGTGCCCGCCGGCTCAGATGACCGGCGGCAGGGTCCGCACCACGAGGCGAACCAGGCTGCCGCGGTCTCTGGTTTCGGTCTTTGCGTAGACCGCCTTGATCTGGTTGCGCACGGTCTCGACCGACCGGCCACGCGCTTCGGCGATCTCGGGGGCCGAGTGGCCACGCAGCATCAGCTCGCAGACAGCGGCTTCGGCGCCGGTCAGGTCGAACAGGGCGGCGAAAGGGTCGATACGCAGGTCTTCCGTGCGGTCGGGATCGACGACCAGCGCGATCGCCCCGGTGAAACGCTCGTTGAGTTCGTCGCTGGCGTCGCGGATCGGAGCGAAGTCGACGAGCAGCGGCGTGCCGCCGGAGCGGCGATCGACCCGCATCTGTCGCCCCGCCACATCGCCCTCGCCCCGCGAGGTGAGGGCCACGGCCGCAATATGCGCCTGGAAGGCGGCGCTCTGGTCGGGGTCGTCGCAGGCCGTGGTGTTGAGCGGGGTCCGCCGCAGCCCGTCGCGGTCCGACAGAAGGCGCTCGGCCTCGGCATTGGCCAGGAGGATCTCGCCATCGTTCAGCGCCAGGATGATGCCGATGCGGATCCGGTCCAGCACGTTCAGCACGGCGTTGTAGCGCTGGCGCAGGTCGGTGAAGGTGCGCTCGATCTCGATCGACTTGGCGATATGCGGCAGGTGATCGCCCAGCGCCGCGCGGGCGCGGTTCGAGGGCGCCTCGACGGCATGGTCGAACGCCACCGCAATCAGGTCGAACCAGCCTGGCTTGTCGTTCAGCCGCGAAACCAGCCGGCGCCGGATCCCGATCTCCCGGGCGAGGAAGCCGTAGTCGGCCCTCGAATCGAGCGTCTGCCGGTCGACGCCAAGATCGGTATCGGCGACCATGTCGAGAACCCGGAGCCCTTCGAGCGCGGCCACCTGCTGCTCTTCCAGATGCGCGAATTTCTCGACGTAGACCGCGCCGGCACCCCGCGCGAACATGTCGGAATAGACCGAGCAGAGATGGTTGAGCGACCACGGACCCGCGCGAAAATCGCGCACAAGTAGAATTGCGGCGCGCGCGCCCATGTCGCACACAACAGCGTCCAATGCACATTGCCAACGGTCAGGTTCGAGGGCGCAATCGTACAAATATTCAATCGTTGAAGAGGTCATGCCCCCTCCAGGTTAGTATCTGATAAGCCTAGGAAGCCGCAACGCGTGTGTCAATTGCGCTCGACGAACGGCTATCGGGCAATCCGGACGCCGATGGGACTGCACTCATAGGTTGCCAGTCCGGCTGATCGCATGGAAACCGTCAGAACGACGAAGCATCCGGCGTCTTGGCGAACTCGCTGGTGCGGTCCGCGCCGGGCGCCGCGCCGCGCCGCGCGGTCAGCCCCCCAGGGCCGACATGTGACGGGGCAGCGTCGGTGCGGTAAGGGCATCCGCATCGAAGCTATGGCCCCGGGGTTTGTGGTCGAGCGCGGAATGGATCAACGCTCCGAGGCGCTCGGGCGCGTTGCGCAAGGCGTCTTTCAGATCGACGGCGCCTTCGTTGCCCATGCACGGGTAGAGCAACCCGGTGGCGCTGACCCGCAGGCGATTGCAGCCGGCGCAGAAATTGCAGCTCATCGGTGAAATCAGGCCGAGCGTGCCGCCGGTTTCCTCGACGTGCAGATAGCGCGCGGGGCCGCCGGTCTTGTGCGGCGACGGGGTGAGCGTCCAGCGCTCAGCGAGTTCGGCGTGAAGTGTGTCGAGCGGCAGGAAACTGCCGCGGCGGTCACGGCCGGTTTCGCCCATCGGCATCTCTTCGATCAAGGTCAGGTCCATCCCGCGCCGGTGCGCAAAGCAGATCAGCGTATCGACTTCCGCCTCGAAGGCGCCGCGCGTGGCGATGGCGTTCAGCTTCACCCGAAGGCCCGCCGCCTGGGCCGCGTCGAGGCCGGCCATGACCCTTGAGATATCGCCGAACCGAGTGATCGCGCGGTAGCGATCAGGGCTCAGCGTATCGAGCGAGACATTGACCCGGGCCACGCCACAGGCGGCAAGATCGTCGGCGAAGCGCGCAAGCTGGGTGCCGTTGGTGGTCAGGGTGAGTTCGTTGAGCGCGCCGCTGTCGAGGTGGCTCGAAAGCGCCCGGAACAGCTCGATCACGTCGCGCCTGACCAGCGGTTCGCCACCGGTCAGGCGCAGTTTGCGGACACCTCGCCGGATGAACGCTTCCGACAGCAGCGCCAGTTCCTCGAGGGTGAGAAGCTCGGTACGCGGCTGAAACCGCACATGTTCGGGCAAGCAGTAGCGGCAGCGCAGATCGCAGCGATCCGTCACCGAGAGGCGCAGGTAGGTCATCTTGCGACCGAAGCGGTCGACCAACAGGGGGGTGGAGCTGTCAAACGCCATCGGTTGCGTCCGGGGTCAGGGAATTGGAGGGGCGGGGTGGCCGGTGTCAACCGGCCACCCCGAGGTGCAAACACCTAATTGGCAGCATCCGCCGCACGTTCCATCAGCCAGGCTTCGATGGTCGCCATTTCGGCGTCTTCGAGGCCCGAACGTTCGAACATCGACGGCAGGATGCCTTTCCACTGCAGCCGGGTGTAGTGACCGGGTTCGCGTGGGCTGTGGCAGACGGTGCAGCGCTCGTAGAACAGGCGTTCTTCCGGGCTCATGTCGGCCATCAGCCGCTCGGTCACACCGTCGATCCGATCGAGGCGCATCGCGTCTTCATCGACCGCCGCGAAGGCGTAGTCTTCAAGGATCGGCGGTTTCTCGTAGGCCATGTTCGGACCGTCCGCATCCTCGCACCTCCTGAGCGACGCAAGGCAGGTGTTGGCCGAGTTGGCGTTCGACAGCCCGGAACTGCGCTGGGTGGTGGTGATGAAATTCACCAGCCCCGAGTTGCAGCGGCCCTTCGAGTCGACCTGTGGCCAGGCCCCTTCGTAGATCGAGACCACGCCCGGCATGATCTCGTCCGACACCACCGCCCCGGCGAGCACCGCGCCGCGCTCGTTGTAGAGCTCGACCAGGTCGCCGTCTTCGATGCCGCGCTCGGCGGCGTCTTCGGCGTTGATGCGCACCGGCTCGCGGCCCTGCACCTTGTAGAGGCTTTGCAGGTTTTCCGACTGGTCCATCTGGCTGTGGATGCGATACCACGGGTGCGGGCTGACGACGTGCAGCTGGCCCTCGTCGGCGTTGTGGAGATACTCGACCGGCTCGAGCCACATCGGCATGCCCGGGCAATCCTCGATCTCCATGTCGGCGATGTTCTGGCAGAACATCTCGATCTTGCCAGAAGCGGTGTGCAGCGGGGCGCCGTCCGGGTCGTCGAAGAACGCGCCGTGGCGGTTCCACTTGCGCGCCTCTGCCGGCACCGGCATCCGGGCATAGCCCTTCTCCCAGAACTCGTCGAACGGGAGTTCCGCCGCCGCGCCCGATTTCTCATAGGCCGCCTGCACGTGCTCCATGTAGTCCATCGAGTCGGTGAACTGCGCCCAGACCCCCATTTTGTCGGCGAAGGCCTCGAAGATCTCGTAGTCGCTCATCGCCTCGCCCATCGGCTCGACGACCTGCTTCATCGCGTAGACCTTGTCGTTCGAGTAGGTTCCGCCCGAGGTGATGTCATTGCGCTCGAGCGTGGTCGAGGCCGGCAACACGATATCGGCCCAGCGGGTCGCCGCCGTCCACCAGACATCGACGCTGAGCACCGTGTCGACCTTGCTGAGGGCGCGCACGAGCCGCGTGGTGTCCTGCTGGTGCGACATGAAGTTGTTGCCCGCGTTCACGATCATGTAGACGTCGGGATACTCGTAGGCGATGCCGTTGTGGGTGAACGGCTTGCCGGGGTTTTCCAGCATCTCGGTGATCCGGCTGGCGGGGCAGATCGTCTTGACCGGGTTGCGGCCCTGGCCGAGGCCCGCGGGCGTCGCGTTGCCGCCCTGCGGCATGCCACCGTTGCCATAGTGCCAGGAGAAGCCGACGCCTTCGCCGGTCTTGCCGATCTTGCCGCACAGCGCCTGGAAGTTGACGATCGACCAATAAGCCATCTCGCCGTGCTGGGCGCGCTGGATCGCCCAAGACGCCGCGATCTGGACCTTGGAGCTTTGCAGCGTCTCGGCCAGTGCCTTGATGTCGTCCTCCGGCATGCCGGTGATCGCCGCAGCCCAGGCCGGGGTTTTCGGCGTGCCGTCGGTCTCGCCCTTGACATAGGCGATCCACTTGTCGGCACCGACGGTGTACTTGGCCATGTAGTCCTTGTCCTCAAGCCCGAGGTCGAGCACGTGATAGGCCATCGCAAGGAACAGCGCGGTGTCGGTGTTGGGGATGATCTTGATCCACTCGGCACCGAGGTATTCATCAGAGGCGGTGCGCTGCGGGTTGATCGAGAGGAACTTCACGCCGGCGTCGCGGATCATCTCCCAGGGCGCATACATGCCATGGTCGGCCACGCGGTATTCGATCCGGTTGTTCTTGATCGGGTCGGCGCCGACGAGCACGAAAACCTCGGTATTGTCGCGGATCACCTCCCAGGCGGTCTGCGCGGAATAGACTTCCATGTCGCCCATGACATGCGGCAGCACAACCTGGCCCGCACCGGCCGACCAGTCGCCCACCGTCTGCGAGTTGCCGCCGATCAGGTTGAAGAAGCGGCCCTGCATCACGTTGGGCCGGAACGACCCGGCATTCGACCAGCCGCCATAGGACGACGAGAAGATGCCTTCGTTGCCGGCCTTGTCGATCGTGTCGAGGATGGCCTTCGAGGCAAGGTTGAGCGCGGTGTCCCAATCGACGCGGACATATTCCTCTTCGCCGCGCAACTCGCGCTTGGTGTCGCCGGTGGCCCAACCATCGAGATAGGACTTGCGCACCATCGGGTAATCGATCCGGGTTTTCGAATAGACCCGGTCGACGGTCCCCATCGTCAGCATTTCGGTCGGGCGCGCGTCGAGTTCGACCATCGGCGAGATGTTGACGATCTTGCCGTCGCGCACCACCGCTTCGAGCGGCCCCCAGTGGGTGGCGTGGAACACCCGGTTGGTGTGGGTATTGGGGTCAATCGACGAAAGCGCGGTTGTGCCCCAGAGGCTCGAGAGGCCAACGGCCCCGGTACCGATCAGGAAGCCACGGCGGGTCGGGTTGATCATGTTCATGGGGTTCTCCTTTGGGCAAAACGGTCGTGTTCTGCCGAAAACCTAGCGCCCGGGTATGAACCGGTCTTGCGGGAGGGATGAACGGCCTGTAGGAATTTGTAAAAGAATGTAAAAGGAGCCGGGATGTCGCAGCATATCGTCATCGTCGAAGACGACGCGATCACGCGCCGCCGGCTTGCCGCGCAGTTGCGCCGGCAGATGTACCGGGTGAGCGAGGCGGCGGACGCGGGCGCGATGGAAGAGATCCTGGCGCAGGATCCGGCCGACGTCCTGCTCGTCGACATCAACCTCGACGGCAAGGACGGTCTGACGATCACCCGCGAACAACGGGCGCGCTCGACCGTCGGGATCATCCTGATCACCGCGCGAACCGACCAGATCGACCGGATCGTGGGGCTGGAACTGGGGGCCGACGACTACGTCACCAAACCCTTCGACAAGCGCGAGCTGTTTGCCCGGATCAAGAAACTCGCCGCGCGGGTCGCCGCCTGCCGAAGCGCGGCAGCGGAACGCGCCGCACCGCCACCCGCCGCGAAGTTCGGCGACTGGCAACTCGACCGCGCCCGGCGCCGGCTGGTGGCCGGGGACGGCATCGTCGAACACCTGACCCGGGCGGAGTTCGAACTGCTGGCGGCCTTCGCCGACCACCCCGGCGTGATCCTCTCGCGCGATCGCCTGCTCGACATGATCCAGAACCGCAAATGGGCCCCCGACAACCGCACCATCGACGTGCTGGTCGGGCGTTTACGCAGGAAGATTGAGGCCGACCCGGCGGCGCCGGAGTGGATTCTCACCGTCCACGGCGAGGGCTACCTGCTGGCGGAAGTGGTCGAGAGCTGAAGCCCCAGTTCATGCGCGGCGGCCCGGAGCGTGGCCACGGATGCGTCAAGGGTTTCTTCGAGCCCCGGCATGCGCCCGGCCACGTTGCCGCCCTGCCGGGCTGCATCTTCGATCGCCGCAAGATCGTCGCACAGCGCACCGAGCGCGAAATTGGACGCCGCCCCCTTCAAACGATGCGCCTGTTTCGCCAGCGCCTCCATGTCGGCCGACGCCATCGCGGCCTGCATTGTCGCCCGCGCGGGATCGACCTCGGCTAGGAACGCCGCGACAATCCCGGCCGTTTCGTCCGCGCCGATGTCCTCGATGTCTCCCGCCAGGGTGTCGCGCACACCGGCCGGCACCTCGCTGGCACGCGATGCAGCCGGTGCGGCCCCGAGGAAATCCGACAAGGCGCGCGGTGAGAGCGGCTTGTAGAGCATGGCGTCGACGTGAAGCTGGGCCCGCTTCTGCGGGCTGTTCTCGATCCGGTGCGCCGTGAGCGCCGCGATCCGGGGCGGATTGGGCAAAGCCGCGCGAATCCGGCCCGCCGCGTCACCGCCCGACATGTCGGGCAGATCGATATCCATCAGCACCATGTCGAAGGTCTCCTGCGTGGCGCGGCGCACCCCCTCTGCCCCGGTCTCGGCTTCGGATACGACGCAGCCGAGGCGTTCGAGATAGCCGCGCGCAACCATCCGGTTGACCGGCTGATCTTCCACCACCAGCACCCGCAAGCCCAGATCGGCCCGCGCCGCGCGCTCGCCGCCGCGCACGACCTTGGCCGGGTCGCCTTCGGCCAGGGGTACCGTGAGGGTGAAGCGCGAGCCCGCCCCGGGCAGGCTTTCGAGCGACAGCGTGCCGCCGAGCGCCTCGGTAAGCCGCCGGGAGATCGACAATCCCAAGCCGAGCCCCTCGATGCCCACGCCCGCCGGTCGCTCGCCGCGCGCGTAGGCGTCGAAGATCCGCCCGTGATCGGCCGGATCGATCCCGATCCCGGTGTCGGAGATCGAGAAGCTCAGGAGATGCAGCGCACCTTCTGCGTCGGGCGCATGGTCGAGAAACAGCGACACATTCCCCTCGTCGGTGTATTTCACCGCGTTCGAGAGCAGGTTGACCACCACCTGCCGGATCTTCTGCGCGTCCCCGAGCAAGACCGGCGGGACGTCCGCCGCCATGTCGATCGCGACACGCAACCCCTTGGCCTCCGCGTTGGCCCGCAGATAACCGCCCAACTGCCCCAGCAACTCGCGGATCTCGAAATGAACCGGCTCTAGCAACGGTCGGTGGCCCTGGGTGGCGGTGTAGTCGAGGATGTCGTTGGCGAGCGTGAGCAGGGTCTCGGCGCTCTGGCGGGCGATCTCCGCGCGTTTGCGTCCTTCGGGGTTGTCCTGGTCCTGCTCCAGCAACCGCAGCATCCCGACGATCCCGTTCAGCGGCGTGCGGATTTCGTGCCCCATCATGGCCAGGAACTCCGTCTTGGCCCGGTTGGCCGCTTCGGCCTCGTCGCGGGCAAGATCGTGCGCGTTCATCTCGGTCACGACCTCGGCGGTGCGCTGCGCCACCGCGTCCTCCAACTCGTCGCGCAGCCGCCGCGCCTCGGCGGCGCGCAGCCGCAGCACATGCAGGGCGCGCTCGAGGCGGCCGATCTCGTCGCTGCCTGTCGTGGGAATATCCCGATCGTAGTCGCCGCGCGACAGCGCCATGATATGGCGCGAGACATCGTTCAGGCGCGACACGATCCGGCGCACGACGACGAAACGGACAAGGACAGCGGCAATAACGGCGGCGACAAGAACGCCGGCAAGCACCAGCGAAATCCACAAGCTGATCCGCTCGGTCCGCGACTGGCTCGTCACCGCTTCGGACTGCATGCGCGCAAACAGAACGTCGGCAAAGACCACCAGCGCATCGGTCTGGGTCTGCAGGGCATCAAGCGCGACCGCGAGCTCTGCGTCGGCATCAAAGCCGCGGTGCCTGAGCTCGATCACGCCAGCCGGCGCCAGCTCGCCAGCAACCCCGGCCAGCAAGTCCTCGGCACGACTGCGCGCGCTGGCGGAAGGCAGGTAGGCGGTTCGGCGATCCGCGGTCTCCAGCGCCTCTTCGATCCCGGCCTGCAAATCGGCCAGCACCGCCGGGTCGGGCACGCGCGCCACCTGACCGAACCCGACCCTCAGCGCCTCGACCGCCCGTGACAGCTCGTAGAGGCGGTCATAGACGAAGAAATTGACGTCGGCGAGTTGGTCGAGCCGGTCGGTGAGTGCCTCGGGCGGCACATCGTAGAGATCGGCGATCGTGGCTGTCACCTGCACCCGTGCGGTGTCGGCCTGGCGCGCGGTGATGTCTTCCAGCTCGGCCAGGTTCACCGCGACCGCTGCCAGGCGGGCCTCGATGCGGTCACGGGTTTGCAGCCGGGTCAGCGTGGCATCGGCCTGGGCTGTCACCGCCGCCTCGAGGCTGCCGAAGGCGGGCGGTTCGGGTTCGCCGAACTCGGGCGGATCTTGCGCCAGCGCATCGACCTGAACCTGAAGGTCCGTCACGCGGGCGCGCAGCTCGCTTGTCAACGCGGTGGCGTCGGCTACAGTCCCGACGTCGGGAAAGGTTCGGGCCAGGGTGGCGAGATAGGCCGCGTTGGCCTGGATGTCCCGGGTGAGCGCGGCGGCGGGCAGGCTGTCCTGGATCAGGCTCCGGTGGCTCTCGAGCAGGTACCGGTTGGACAGGATGGCCATGGCGCCAACCAGAATGGTGAGGCCAGTGATGAAGGTGAAAACCCTGCGCAGCTGTTTGTCGAAACGGATCCGGGCCATGCACCTGTCTTACGCGCGCGCCCGTAGGCAGGCAATCACGGCGCTTGCCGCCTGTGCCATATCAACGGGCGCCCTGGCGCAGGATGCGGTCGCGCGCATTTGCGTGATCGTCCCGCATTTCAAAGACGAATATTGGCTCTCGGTCGGCTACGGGTTGCAGGGCGCCGCCGACGAAACCGGCGCCGAGTTGCTGATTTACGAATCCGGCGGCTACCATTCCCTTACCCGGCAGATCGCCCTGCTGGAAACCTGCCGCACCGCTGAGACGGACGCCGTGCTGATCGGCGCGGTTTCGGCGGACGACCCGAGGCTGCTCGCGGCCGTCTCCGCCACCGCGCAGACGCAACCCGTGCTTGCCCTTGTCAACGCGCTGAACGCCCCCGCGCTTTCGGGCTGGATCGGGGTGGACTGGCACGGGATGGGCACGGCGGTTGGCCGGTTCTTCTCCGAACGGTACCCGGCCGGGACGCCATCCGCACGTGCGGTTCTGATCACCGGACCGGAAGAATCCGGCTGGGGGCCGATCCTCGATGCCGGTCTGGCCGAGGCGCTGCCCGGGTCGAGCCTGGAGATCGTGGCCACATACCATGCCGATACCGGACTGCGCGAGCAGTTGCGCGAAGTTGAACGCGCGCTCGCCGACCACCCAGAGGTCGACTACCTGATCGGCAGCGCGCCGGCGATCGAGGGCGCCATGGCCCTGCTGCGCCGCCTGCCCGACGGCGCGCACCGCCCGCGCCTCGTCGCCACCTACATCAGCCATTCCGTCCTGCGCGGATTGAAGAACGGGCAGGTCGAGATGGTCCCGTTCGACGACCCGACAGCGCAGGGGCGCCTCGGCCTCGAACTCGCGCTTCGGGCCATGACCGGCGAACGGTTCGAAGGCGTGTCCGGCCCGCAGATTGTGCCCGTCCTCACCGGCGCGGCAAGCGTCGACCGCATCGTGCTGTCGCCGGCCGGGTTTTTCCCACACCTGCAATAGCCCCGGATCGCGCCCGATGGCTGGCGCCAACGAGCGCACACGGGGAGCGTTGTGCACGCCGCGCGCCCGGTTCCTGCCCGCTCGGCAGTCGCTGTCACGCCCTTCAGGCGAACAGAACCTCATAGACCAGCTTGGCCGACACCACCGCGAGCGCAATCTCGACCAGAAGGAAGAACACGCGCTGCGGCAGGATGCGGGAAATCATCGCCCCGCTCCACGCCCCGGCAAGCGCCATCGGCGCAAGGAAGATCGCTTGCTGCGCACTTTCCACGGTGATCTGCCCCGCGAAGATGTACGGCGGCACTTTCATCAGATTCACGGTGGCAAAGAAGATTGTGGTCGTGCCGAGGTAGACCATTTTGTCCAGCTGCTGCGGCAAGACGTAGGTCTGGTAAGACGGCCCGCCCGCGTGGGTGATGTAGCTCGTGAAGCCGGACATCGCCCCCCAGAACACCCCTCTCGGCACATCGGCCGACCGTGCAGGCACATTCCGTTTCAGAAGGCGGTTGCGCATCGCGTTCGCGAGATAGGTGATCCCGATCAGCGCGACCAGAAGCTTGATCGCGTCGCCCTGCACGAAAGCAACGGCGACAAACCCGGCCAGAACGCCGAAAACCGCTCCGGGCAGGAGGATCTTGAGGTTCCGGACGGAAAAGGCTTTTCGAAACAGGTAGATCGCATACATGTCGGCCACGATGTAGATCGGAAGCAACAGTCCCGCAGCCAGCGTCGGATCCATGAAGAGCGACATCAACGGCACCGACAGCATGGCAATCATCGGGATGCCGCCTTTGGACAATCCCATCAGATAGGCGGCCAAGCCGGCAACGATCCAGAAATCCACTTGCGTCCCTCTGCCTCTCGCCGGGCCAATTGCCCGGCACCGCCGCCGATCCCCTAGGCAAACAGCGTCATGCAGGATGCGCCACCGATTGGCAACCTTGTGCGTCGGCGGTCGCGCAGACCCGTCGGTGGCGCCTTCGCCGCAGCGTGCCCGATGCGCGCTAGCCGCGCCCGACCAACACCGCGCCGACCACGACAAGGCCGAGGCCGGCCAGCCGCGATGCGGAGATTTCCCGCACCGCCAGGCCAAAGGCGCCGAAATGATCCGCCAGGGATGACCCGATCAGTTGTCCCGCAATGATGCATACGAAAAAGACGAGGGCGCCGGTCACCGGCGCGATGATCACGCCAGCGGCGACGAAAACCGCCCCAGCGACACCCGCGAGGTAGACCCACCAGGGAACGTTGGCCAGGGTCTGGCGGGAAAGGTCGGCCCCTCCGACGACAACGAGCAAAACGAAGATGCAAATGAAGGCCACGGCCGTGGAGATCGCCGTGGCGCCGAGCGCGCTCCCGACGTGCCGCGCAAGAATTGCATTCATCGGCGGTTGGGCGGAGATCAGCGTTCCGGCGACAACCGCAGCAAACATGAAAGGCAGGGCGTTCACGTATCATCTCCCCACTGATGCCAAGGTGACGTCATCGTGGGGTGTTTTGCCGCGTCTGGAAACCCCTGGGCGACAACGTCCGCGTCGGAACGGATCGCCCCGGTGCCGGTTTGCCCCGGCAACCGTCGGTGGCGGCGCCCCTCATCCACGGCTTTCGAGCCGGGACGCCCGGTCACTCACGGTTTCGCCTTTGCCTTCAGAAAGTCGAAGTCGCATCCCTCGTCGGCCTGAAGCACGTGCGATGCATAGAGCCAATCGTAGCCCCGACGCTGGTCTATCGGCACCGTATCGGGCTTCCACTCCGCCCGCCTGCGTTCCAGTTCCGCCTCGTCCACCAGAAGGTCGATCCGCTTTTTTTCCACCGAAAGACGGATCCGGTCCCCCGTCTTCACAAGCGCCAGCGTCCCGCCGGTTGCGGCTTCGGGGGCCACATGCAGCACAATGGTGCCGAAAGCCGTGCCGGACATGCGCGCGTCGGACACGCGGATCATGTCCTTGACCCCCTTCGACGAGAGCTTTTTCGGGATCGGCAGGTAGCCGGCCTCCGGCATCCCGGACGCGCTCGTCGGCCCGGCGTTTTGCAGAACCATGATGTCCTCGGGCGCGATCTCCAGATCGGGATCGTCCACCCGCGCCGCAAGATCCTCCAGCGACGAGAACACCACCGCCCGGCCCTCGTGTTCGAACAGCGTCCTGTCGGCTGCCGAGCGCTTCAGGATGGCCCCGCGGGGCGCGAGATTGCCGAACAGCGCCACCAACCCACCCTGCGGCTCAAGCGGTTCCTCGGCCGAGGCGATCACCGCACGGTCGACATACCCGGGATCCTGTTCGAGTCGGTCGCCGAGCGTTTCGCCTGTGACGGTCAACGTGTCGAGGTGCAGGAGGGGCTTGAGTTCCCGCAACACCGCGCCCACGCCACCGGCGAAGAAGAAATCCTCCATGTAGTGGTTGCCGACGGGTTTGAGGTTCACCAGAACCGGGGTCTCGTCCGAAAGCTCGTTCAGGCGCGTCAGGGGAACCTCGATGCTGAGACGCCCCGCAATTGCCGTGAGGTGGACAATTGCGTTGGTCGAGCCGCCCAACGCCAGCAGGATTCGCAGCGCGTTCTCCACGGATTTTTCGGTGATGACCTCGCTCGGCTTGATCGGGTTCTCGATCATCCGCGCGGCCGCGAGGCCGGAGGCTTCCGCCGCCCGCAGTCTGTCGGCATGCACCGCCGGGATCGCCGCGGTTCCGGGCAAGGACATGCCGAGCGTCTCGGTGATGCAGGCCATCGTCGAGGCCGTGCCCATAACCGCGCAGGTGCC
>Ga0180436_10002228_pt1 | contig 18589 bp, 13 predicted proteins | sample SS_ome_2_FD_132434 | JGI IMG/M metagenome (GOLD analysis project Ga0180436, IMG submission 132434) | Hypersaline lake sediment archaeal communities from the Salton Sea, California, USA - SS_3_S_2 metaG | ecosystem: Environmental > Aquatic > Non-marine Saline and Alkaline > Hypersaline >...
AGCTTTGACCAGCAAGTAGTCCTCACCGCTCAACCCTTCAAGTTCAGACGCTGCTTGCTCTTCCTTCGATTCCATCTCCACTCTATCACTCAACATCGAAACGGACAATGACTACCCCCCCTCCAAACCATCGTCGCTACTATACCACATCCTCATGCCGCTTGTCAACCCCCTTGCCCGGCCCCAGAATCACCACTTCAAGACCCAGAGCGTTTCAGATCCCTGCTGCGTGGACGCCGCTGCCAGCCAAACCTCTCTCCCTCGCCGATTAGCCCACCAACTCACGGCGCATACTCTCTTCCAGGCACCTTCGTAACGCGTTGACACCGGTGTACCCTTCTACTATACTCGATTCCAGAGTGACTTACGCACCTGTCTGCCGTGGCCGGCACGGACGTCACAAGAAACCATTCTCTCGCCACTCCGCGTTCGGAAGGCCCACTAGCTCAAAGGAGGCTCAAGATGACGACCCGACTGACCTGGTACGGACACTCGGCTTTCTCCCTCGAACTCGATGACGAGCACGTGCTGATAGATCCTTTCCTAGACGACAACGCCCTCTCTCCGATCTCCGCCGATGAGGTTCCAGCAGACTATGTCATCATCACACACGGGCACGCGGATCACGTCGGGGACGCCCTACGGATTGCGCGCCGGACTGGGGCCCTCGTCATCTCCAACTTCGAGATCTGCAACTGGGTCCAGGCCCAGGGCATCGACCACGTCCACCCCCAGCACATCGGCGGTGGCTATCCCCATCCATTCGGTTACCTGAAGCTCACAATAGCCCACCACGGTTCTAGTCTGCCGGATGGCTCCTATGGCGGCGCGCCAGCCGGTCTCTTGCTGACCCTTCACGATGACAAACGCGTCTACTTCGCGGGCGATACAGGTCTCTTCTACAGCATGGCCCTCATCGGTGAGGAGGGACTCGATTTGGCCGTGCTCCCGATCGGGGACAACTTCACCATGGGGCCTGACGATGCGCTCCGGGCGGTCAGACTGCTCCGGCCGAAAGCCGTAGTCCCGATTCACTACAATACCTTTGACGTGATTGAGCAGGATCCTCAAACATGGTGCCGGCGCGTGCGAGAAGAGACACCCTCTGAGGCTCTCTTTCTTAAGCCAGGAGATACAATTACTCTATAGGATGGTCGCAGCAATGAAAAGTTAGACACATTCAAGCATACGTGAGGGTGATTGAGGATTTCTTTTAGTTATCAATCCACATCCTTATTTGTACCTATATTATGTAGTCGTAGTAGTAGGGACGTGGAAACTGGGGATAGCCTTTCACCCCTCAGCAGTTATCGGTAGATATGGGGAATCTTGCTCGTCTGGGCACAGATATGCTGGACGAACGATGTTGGGATGTCCACAGGGAGGTGTTCAGAAGACGGTGAGGCGTTGAAGGAAAACCCTGCCGGCCGAAAATGTGACCTTCGGCGCTAGCCCTGAGGCAAAGTTATCCACAGTTAGCACCTGTTATCCACAGGGAATTGGCAAGTTATCCACAGGTTGAGGTTCTGACAGGCCCGAGCTGGCTTATGCACCCCAGATGTAGGGCGTACGCGGTCGCCAAGGCGGCAGTGATTGAGGGTCGTCGTCAGGGTAGGTTGTGGAAACCGCGGAGACATACGTAGCGCGATCAGTCTTCGAAAGATGACGGGAGGAGACGGCTCTAGCCTGCTGCTGATGATCCAATCTGCGTTGAGCAGCCGGCTACCGTGGGGTGGCTATCAGCCGTACTGAACAGGGCATTGACGGATGGTCGGACGGTGGTATAATCGGACCACAACCGAACAGATAGAAAACGTGGATCAGGAAGAGTAGGCGGGGCGAGCTGGCGAGCCGGCATCTGCATAGTCCCAGGGTTAAAGCAACCCGTGGCAGGTGTTGGATAGAGAAGGGGGCCACTGGCTGCAAGCCCTCGCAGTCCGGTCGGGAGGGATCCCACCGCGATGGCTGAGTCCATCGTCTAGCCGCTGAAGGTCACCTGGGAGTCGAGAGACCGAGCTACTGGTGTGGTGTAGGTCTCTACGGGTTCGCCCGTTACAGCGAGGACCCTTGGATCAGGCGCGAGATCCGTCACTTCAGCTCGCGAGGTTCAGGGTCGCTGAGGGTGGCGGCCACGCAATCGAGTTGTCGCCAAACCAAGGTGGTACCGCGAGAGTAGCTCCTTTCGTCCTTGGACGGAGGGGGCTTTTTTGTTGTCTTTTGGCTTCATAGCGATCAATTGATGCGAGAGCAGGGAGGAGAGGGCATGAGCGAGAAGCTTTCCAGGGTGTTCAATCCGGAGGAGCACGAAGAACGGCTGTACACCTGGTGGGAGGAGCAAGGATGCTTCCGTCCCGAGAAGCAGGTCGAGGTTGGCTTAGCTGCGAAGCAGGGCCCCCGGTGGTGCATCACTATGCCGCCGCCGAATGTGACGGGCGCCCTCCATCTGGGCCACGCGATGACCGCGGCCGTCGAGGACCTGATGACGCGCTACCATCGAATGCGCGGTGAGGAGACCCTTTATCTGCCCGGGTCGGACCACGCCGGGATTGCCACTCAAAACGTGGTTGAGCGTGAGCTGCAGAAGGAAGGCCTGTCGCGCCACGACCTGGGGAGGGAGAAGTTCCTGGAGCGGGTCTGGGAGTGGAAGGACGTCTATCACGCGAGGATCACGGACCAGCAGCGACGCCTTGGGGTTTCTTGCGACTGGACGCGCGAGAGGTTCACCCTCGACGAGGGACTCAGCCACGCCGTGCGGACGGCCTTTGTACGCCTCTACGAGAAGGGCCTGATCTATCAAGGCAGCTACCTCGTAAACTGGTGTCCCCGCTGCGAGTCGGCCGTCTCGGATCTTGAGGTGATACCCGACGAGCGGGAGAGCAAGCTCTGGCACATACGGTATCCCGTCGTCAATGGCGACTGGGACGGGCCTGAACACGCGTGGTCCAGCGGTCGCTGGGCAGAGGGCGCCACCGAGTTCATCCAGATGGCGACCACCCGGCCCGAGACGATCCTCGGCGACACCGCAGTGGCTACAGCGCTCGACGATCCACGCTGGCGCGACCTGGTGGGCAAGACGGCCGTCCTCCCAGCGGTGGACCGACGGATTCCCATCATCGCTGACGAGGTGGTCGACCCGGAGTTCGGCACCGGTGCGGTGAAGATCACGCCGGCCCACGACCCGACGGATAACGAGATTGGCATTCGACACGACTTGCCCGTCGTCGATGTCTTGACCGACACGGCGGACATGAACGAGCAGGCCGGACCCTACGCGGGCCAGGGACGGTTCGAGTGCCGGCGCAATATCGTGGCGGACTTCGATAAGGAGGGGCTCCTGGTCCGCGTGGACCCGTACCGCCACGCGGTGGGCACCTGCGAGCGCTGTCACACCGACATTGAGCCCCGGGTCTCGACCCAGTGGTTCGTGAAGACGAAGCCCCTCGCGGAGGCTGCCATGGAGGCGGTGCGTTCCGGGGAGACGGACATCGTCCCGAAGCGCGAGGAGGAACGTTTCTTCCACTGGATGGAGAACATCCGCGATTGGTGCATCAGCCGGCAGCTCTGGTGGGGCCACCGCATTCCCGTTTGGCACTGTGCAAGCTGCGGCGAGCATGCGTCGCGGATGGCGGATCCGACGGAATGCCCTCACTGCGGCAGCGACGAGTTGCATCAGGAGGAGGACGTGCTCGACACGTGGTTCTCTTCCGGCCTTTGGCCCTTCTCCACGTTGGGTTGGCCGGACACTGATGCTGCGGACTACGTGCGCTACTACCCGACGGATATGAGGGAGACGGGGTACGACATCCTCTTCTTCTGGGTGGCGCGAGAGATGATGCTAGGCATCGAGATGACGGGCAAGTCCCCGTACGAGACGGTTTACCTCCACGGCCTGGTGCGGAATGAGGATGGCGAGAAGATCAGCAAATCGATGGAGAATATCGAGGAGTATGATCCGCTCAACATCATCGAAAAGTATGGCACGGACGCGCTTCGATACACGCTGATGACGAGCGCGACGCCGGGGTTGGACATGAACCTCGACCCACGGCGTCTTGAGGGGGCGCGCAACTTCGCCAATAAAATCTGGCAGGCGTCACGGTTCGTTCTTATGAACACACCGGAGACGCAGGTGCCTGTCTTGGGCGGCACGGTGGAGCTCGACGATAAGAGGATGGAGTTGACCGATCGCTGGATTCTCTCCCGACTAAATCGGGTCACCGAGCGCGTGCAGAGACTCTTCCACAGCCATCAGTACGGCGAGGCGGGCCGACAGATCAATGACTTCCTCTGGAGTGAGTACTGCGATTGGTATATCGAGATCACCAAGGTCCGGCTCTACGACGACAAGGTGGACAACAATGTGCCGCTGGCCGTCCTCTTGCACGTGTTGGAGACGGCCTTGCGCTTGCTCCACCCCTACATGCCCTTTGTCACCGAGGCCATCTGGCAAGCGCTGCCCGAGGCGACGAAGGAGGGCGATGCGCTCATCGTCGCTCCGTGGCCCGTCTCGAGTGAGGATCTGCTCGACGGAGAGGCCGAGGCGTCAGTGTCGCTGCTCATGGAGCTGGTGCGAGGTATCCGGAACCGGAGAGCCGACTATCGGGTGACCCCCGGGAAGCCCATCCCGGCAATCGTCGCAGCGGGAGCAGAGACTGGGACGCTGGAGGTGCAGCGCGCCGAGTTATGTGCTCTGGCGAAACTAGACTGTGAGCGTCTAACGATCGAGGAGGCCCCGGATCCGCCAAGCCAGGCAGCAATCATCGTGGCCGGCGACGTCACCTGCTATCTACCTCTCGCGGAGATTGTCGATCTGGACGCAGAGAGGGAACGGCTTAGGGAGGACCTGGACGACGTCGAGGATCGTATCGCACACAGCGAGGGGCTCTTGAGCGGACAGTTCGCCGAGAGGGCCCCTGAGCACGTCGTCCAGCGGGAGCGCGACAAGCTGTCAGAGCTCAAGGCCGAGCGCGACAAGCTGAAGGACAGGCTGGAGGCCTTGACCTAGTCCTGTCCCGTGGAACGACAGCAGTGTCGTTCGTCTGCTTATGAGCAGATCGGACGCCGCCGGCGTGCGTTCCAACGTAGCCCGCCGAGTTTGCCCTGTCGGGAGAATCGTGCGATAGTAGGACGATGCCGTCCAGAGACTACAACAGCGTACCAATGAAACGACCGAGGTGACAGCTATGATGAGGAAGACGCCTCGCACCCCCGTTATCGCGGCAGTGGCTCTGGTGATTATCAGCGGGCTGGCCTGCTCTGTCAGCGGAGAAATCGACGTCGACGGCCCGCTTGCAGGTGCCTCCACTGGGACGGCCGAGTCTTCGGAACCAGTGGGTGAGACGGCGCCGCCGGATACGGCTGTGCCGGCTGAGACGACGACGCCAGCGCCGACGGAGCAGGCTGACACGGAAGAAGGTGCTGACGAAGCCATCCAACCAGCACCAAGCGAGGAGGCGACTGAGCCTGCACAGACTTCGCCCGATCCGACGAGCAATGGGACGGAAGCCGCAGAGCCGACGGGAGCCCCCAACCCCGCCGAAGTCGAGGATCCCCTGGCCTTGGCCGACATACCTGAGCTTGAGACGGCCAGTCTCGATCCCACCAGTGGCGGCATGGGGCATCTGCCCAGCTTCCGCCAGCGGATGACCATGGATTTCAGCGCCGAGGAGACCGGCTACGAAAGCGTGCTCCGGTACGAGAGTGCGGTCGTCCCCCCGGAGTCTGCTGTTCACGTCATCGTGAGCGCCGAAGGCCCGGCGGCGCAGGAGCTGCCGTCGAACCAGGCTGAGGCGATCTGGATCGGCGATCGGCTCTGGATCAAAGCAGGACGGCAGCCGTGGATTCCGGTCCCGGAGAGCGTGGCAGCGGTCCGCTTCGACGAGCAGACCTTCGCCGTTGGCGATTTCCTCCCCTACGTCCTCCACTTTGAGCGAGTCGGCGAGGAGACCGTCAACGGCATTCCCTCCGTGCGCTACAGCTATGACGTCGACGACGCGGTCACCGAGTACGGTCAGTTCAGCGGCACCGGCGACGTATTCGTGGCTACCGAGGGTGGCTACGTGGTCCGCTACACCTGCGACGGTCATGCGACCTTCGAGGCGTATCTCGAGGGGAGCGCCGGAGCACTCGAACTCGTCTACGACACGTACGACGTTGGTGCCGCCATCGACGTCAGTGCTCCGCGTCGCTGACGGACACGGCCAGCCATCCCCTCCGTCTCGGTCACCGGCGGCGCGGAATGGCGATCCATAGGATCAAGTAGGGCAGCAGCCCGGGCAGGCCGCCCGGGATGAGCAGGATGGCGAACAGAATACGGAACCACCACGGGTTGAGGCCGAAGAACGCCGCCAGCCCACCACACACGCCTGCCACGATACCGTTCTGTCGCCGCAGCTTGTTCTTGTCGGACATAGGTTTTTGTCGCTCCCTAATCATTTGGGTCATACCCCACCATAGGTACGTAAGAACGTGTGAGTAGTTTCAACCCAATATCGAGAGAATCAGACCTTCTTCGATGATTCGCCTTGAGTCCGGTTTCGATGTCTCGGCCGGCGGCCCCTTGGGATGATCTACTGGGAGTCATCGCCTGGGAGTCATCGCCGGGACGTATGGCATCCAGCGTGCATCAAAGTTGGCCACCGGCTTGGTCTGTGGTACACTTCCGAATCCAACCAAGGCCCCGGCGAGTGGGAGAATCGAGGATGCCCCAGACGACCGTATTCACGATTGGACACAGCCACCACGACACGGAGACCTTCATTGGCCTCCTCTGCCAACACGCCGTCACCCTCGTCGTCGACGTACGGAGCCAGCCGTACAGCCGCTGGGCATCGCAATTCAACCGGGAACCGCTGAAGGATGCTCTGGAGGCAGCAGGTCTTGGCTACCGCTTCATGGGGGACACGCTCGGAGGCCGGCCCTCAGAGCCAGATGCCTATTCAGGCGGCCGGCCTGACTACGGTCAGATGGAGGCCTTGCCGGCCTATCAAGCTGGCATCGAGGAACTACTCGGCACTGGTGCTAGACGTCGGCTGGCTGTGATGTGCAGCGAGGGCGACTATCGTGAGTGTCACCGCCATCTGCTGATCACGCAGACCCTGCTCAAGCGGGGTGTCCGCGTGATTCATATCAAGCCCGACGGTCATACCGTCGACGGTGAGCCTGTGGCCGAGCAACTCTCGCTTTTCTGACGGATCGGAGAGACCGATGACGACCGTCTTCACCATCGGGTACAAGAAGAAGCCCCTCGCCGCGTTCATCGGACAGCTTCAAGGGGCTGAGGTGGACGTGGTGGTCGACATTCGACTCCGAAACACCTCGCACTTGCTTGGCTACGCCAAACAAGATACCCTAGCGTTTCTGCTTCGCGAGGGGTTCGGCATTGCCTACGAGCACCATCTTGAACTGGCCCCCACCCCTGAGATTCTCGACGGGTTTCGGGAGGATGGAGACTGGTCAGCGTACGAGACGTGTTTTCTTCCACTCTTGGCCGAACGACACGCGGAGGACGTTGGGAGGGCCCTTCTGGCCCGATTTCGGGCTCCTTGCCTTCTCTGCGCGGAGGAGACGGCAGACCGGTGCCACCGCCGGCTGGTGGCTGAGTACTGGGCGGGACGATGGCCTGACCTCCACGTCGAGCATCTTTAGGGCGGGCGAAGGAACGCAGGATCGGGGGAGCGAGCAGAAACAGTCTGTCGAAGACCCTTCTGATCCCCTCCTGGCATTCCCAAGAGGATGACGCCTATGCCACCTCAAGAGGTTCTCATCCTGGCGATGACTCGGATGCTGAGCGGTATCTGCACCGCTGGATTCACCAAAGAGCGAGATCGGGTGACGGGCCTCCGGTGGGTGCGGCCCGTCCGTGATTACGACACCGTCCAGCCGGGGGATATGACCGACGCCGATGGGCGGGTGGTGGCTTGCTGCGATGTGGTTGAGTTAGAGCTGTTAGAGCCCCGCCCGGAGCCGCCACACGTGGAGGACTGGCTGACTGACTTCGTCCACCACAGACCCCGGGTCGTCCGCCACCTGGAGGGGCAGCAGCGGGCAGCCTTCTTTCCCCGGTTTCTCGACAAGGATCCCGCACAGGTGCTGGTGGAGCATAGTCGATCCCTCTGTCTGGTGCACCCCGAGTGCGTCTGGGCAAGCTTCTCGCTGGATGGGTATTCCGGCAAGTACGATGTGCGCATGGGGTTCGTCTTGGAGGGCCATGTTAACCACCCTCGCGCCGCCAGCCGGCGGGGCGCCGCGGTTACCGATCTCAAGTGGCGCGAGCTCGGTCGGCGTTGGTTGGGTCGGGGCGGGACGCTGTGGTTCGAGCACGACGAGCTCTTCGAGTCTCTTGGCGCCGAGGCAATCTACTTGGCCGTGGGATTGAGTCGGAACTGGCAGGGGGAGTATTGGCCGCTGGTCGTGGGGGTGCACGTGGTGCCGGATTATGAGGTCGGAGAGGTGCGGGGGTGAGATGCCAGCCTTCCCCTCACCCCCAGCCCCTCTCCCCCCTGGGGAGAGGGGAGTAGGCTCGCGGCGAGGGGCCCGGAAAGGGGGCTGTTAGCGGGTGGGGGCTTCGAGTGGGAGGGTCTCGTCAGAGGGGACAGGGGACAGAGGTCCCGCTCATCTGGGGGGAGAGGGTTAGGGTGAGGGGCGATGACCGCCGACCCCCAGATCCAATGATCGAGCTTGCGCGCGAGCTGCGGAAGCGACTGACGCCGGCGGAGAAGTTGGTCTGGGACCGCCTGCGCAAGCGACAGCTGAAGGGTCTCAAGTTCAGGCGGCAGCATCCGATCGGCCCGTACATTGTTGACTTCTACTGTGCCGCCCTTCGCCTGGTTGTTGAGATCGATGGCGGATATCACCAGGAGGGTGGGGAGGAGGACGCCGAGAGGTCGGCATACCTGAGGGACGAGGGGTATCACGTTGTCCGCTTCGATAATCGGGATGTGCTAGAGAATCTGGAGGGGGTCATGAAGAGGATTGGTGATGTGACTGGAACCGGTTCACCCTCACCCCCAGCCCCTCTCCCTCCCAGGGAGAGGGGAGCCAGGCGCGCCGAGGGTACCGACTCCCAGCAGACGCCTCGCGAGCCCAAGGCTCCCTCTCCCCCCTGGGGAGAGGGTTGGGGTGAGGGGGATTCCTTGCTCGAAACACTCGGTCTCACCCCAGAACAAATCCTCTCCCTCAGTGGCAACGACCGCCGCTCCTTCCTGAACTTCCTCCTACGCTGGCAGTGCTTCGAGGACATCCATGCGTGTCTCGACATCCTCATTCCCAGAAACCCAACGCATGTGACGCTCCGCGACGCCAGGGCGAGGGCCCTGTTTGGGGAGGGACGTATCACCGAGGCTATCGATGTCATGCAAGCTCGCCTCGAAAGATCTGACTCGTCTGTGGCACGGGCCCGGTTGGCCCGGATCCACCTGGCCAATGACGACACCGGGACCGCATACCGGATCGCAAGGGATATCGTCGCCGAGCGACCCGAAAGCGCGATGGCCTGGAACCTCCTGGGTGAGGTGGAGCTGGCGAGGGGCGACGAGGCCGCTGCCCTCTTCGCCTACCGGCATCTGCACGAACTCTACCCCAATAGCCGTTCCTATCTCCTGGGCATGGCCAGTCTGTACGCATCCCGCGATGACTGGGTGACGGCCAGCGGGTACGCAGTCCAACTGCTACGAATGGGCGAGGAGGGAAAGCCTCTGCCGGTCGAGTATCTGCGCCGTCTGCGCAACTACTTCCGCGAAAGCGGAGAAGCGACGCGCGTAGATCAGCTCGAAAGGGACCTGGACAGGCGTCGAGCGGAGGAGGTGGCTGAGTGGATGGATCGCATCAGCGAACTGAGGGGCGCACCACCTCGACCAGAGCGTGGCTCCACCTCGCCGACCCTTCGGGCGGAGGACGATGGAAGGGCCGCGGAAGCGCCGATCGATGAGGAGGAGGGGCGTCGTTCTCACGCAGTCGAGATGTTGCCCTCATTCGAAGAGATCCCCGTGTCGGAAGAGGAGCGCCGAACCATCTCGGAAGCCGCCGAGAGGCTCTTTGGTTTCGACGCCCTCTTGCCGGGTCAGGCAGAGACCATCGCCTGCATGCTGCGCGGCGAAGATGTCCTGACGATTCTGCCGACGGGCGGTGGCAAATCCCTTTGCTACCAACTCCCGTCCATGATGTCGTGTCTGTCCGATGGTGAAGGCGATGCCTTCGCTGGTAAGGGTGAGGGGCCTGGCGTCACGCTGGTCATCTCCCCACTGGTCGCACTGATGAAGGATCAAGTGGATTCACTCCCGCACGTGGTGCGACAGAGGGCGACGGCGTTGAACTACACCCTGGCCCGGGGTGAGCTGAGGCGCCGCATGCACGGCATCGCTGACGGGGTGTATCGTCTCGTCTATGCAGCCCCGGAGCGTCTGCGGCAGCCGCCGTTTCTGCACGCTCTGCGCAACGCGGGCGTCGAGCGATTGGTCATCGACGAGGCCCACTGCGTCAGCATGTGGGGACACGACTTCCGGCCTGAGTACCTCATTATCGGGCGCGTGCGGGAGGAATTGGGAGATCCTCCACTCCTGGCGATGACGGCGACAGCGCCACTGCGCGTCCGTCGGGATATCCTGCGGCGCTTGGGCCGGCCTGGGAACTCGAGGAACGGAGCGCGCGTGGTCGCCGGCGACGTGACTCGCTCCAACCTCCAGCTGGAGGTCCTTCAGGCCAGAGACAACGATGAGAAGCTTCAACACCTTCTGGCTTTCTGCAAATCAGAGGCCGGCAGCGGCATCGTCTACGCCGACACGCGCGTCCGCTGCGAGAGGCTGGCGGCCCTTCTTCGTGGGCACGGCGTCAACGCCGCTCACTACCACGCCGGCGTCGCTGATCGACACCGGGTTCAGGACGATTTCATGGAGGGGCGCACCCGGGTAATCGTGGCCACTGTCGCCTTCGGTATGGGCATCGACAAACCCGACATCCGGTTCATCGTGCATTTCTTTCCGCCGGATTCCCTGGAGGCATACTACCAGGAGGCGGGACGTGCCGGCCGTGACGGGCTGCCGGCAAGATGCCTATTGATGATCACTGGCCCGGACAAGGGGCTCCAGACCAGCCGGGCGCGGCGGACTGTCTTACCTGTGGATTTCCTGCGCCAGGTCTATGGATGCGTCAAAGGGCAGCTGGACGGCCGGGGCGAAGGTCGGATCGTCATGGCGGACGTGGAGCGGAACCTGCGCGCGGATACTACGCAGATCCGAGTGGCGTTGAGCTTGTTGGAGGAGGCGGATCTGCTCCGTCGCGGGCCGGATGTGCCTCGTTCTGCCACGATGAACCTGTCGGCGACGTCTCACGACAGCGCCCTGCCCGACGACGTCCGCGCCTTCCGCCATGCGGCTCGGCTTCGTCCCGAGCAGTGGCTCACGGTCGACGTCATTGAGGTTGCCTCGTCGAGCGGTATCCCGCTGTCCGAGGTCGAAAAGCTGCTGCTGACGTGGGATGACGAGGGATGGATCAGGTACCGACCGGTGGGCCGCGATATCTTGGTGACCGTTCCTCCTGCCCCTGATGACGCGGGCGAGAGGGTCGAGAGGCTGCTGGAGCGGTACGAGACGATACAGATTCAGCGCGTGGACGAGATCGGCGCCTATGCAAGAACCCGCGCCTGCCGCCACGGCCATCTCAACGCGTATCTCGGAGGACGCGCGATCGAGCGGTGTGACGCCTGCGACAACTGTGTTGCAGTTGCGGCTCCGCCGGATCCCGGGCTGCCGTCTGAGAGAGCGCAACTGCTGACCATCCTCAGCTGCGCGGCCAACGCGCCGTGGTCGTGGGGACGTACCACGTTGGTCCGGATTCTGCGCGGCGAGGGAAAGGGGAGATACGGGAGACGAGACCTTCACGAGAAGGCCGTTGCACAAGCCGAGTTCGGTGCCCTCGCGTTCCGGTCGAAGACGGCGATCGATCATATGGTGGATCAGCTCGAGTGCAGTGGTTTCCTCGCGGCCCGCCGACTGGATCACGGCGGGCTCGTGCTCGACCTGACAAGCAAGGGCCGGGGAGCGCTCAAGAATCCGAACAAACTCGCGGGCCTGGGTGAGCAAGGGCGCGTTAGGCCAGAGAGCAAACCCCGGAGAGCCAGCGCAGATGTCCGCGAGGGGGCGCAGAATGTGGACGAGACGCTGTTCTCCAACCTGAGAAAGTGGCGTCTTGATAAGGCACGGGAAGAAGAGATTCCCCCCTTCTGTGTGTTTCACGATAGCCACCTCAGGGCCATAGCGGCTGAGAGACCGACGACACCCGAGAGGTTGCTGGATGTGCACGGCGTCGGCTCGCGCAAGATGGAGAAGTACGGACCGGAAATCATAGACCTGGTGTTGGAGCATTTGACAACAGACTCGTCGTGTGGAGAGGGGCAACGTCTTGAACCGTAGCACCGACAAACCGACGTACGAGATCGTAGGCGACCTGACCCGCTTTGACGAGCGGGATACCGTCTTCTCCCGCGAGCGGCTTGTCCCGGGGAGTCCAGAGGAGCGAGCCTATCACGCAGCCCATCCCGAGTTGGTGGAGATCGACCGTCGGATCGCTGCCTTCGTCGAAGGGATCGGAGAGGGAGGCGACGATGTGCCGACCCAGGATGCCGCTCTCTACAATGCCACCTTCGACCCCGTCGCGGGCCTGGCGCTCCCAGACGTCGTGGATGGGGAGGTCGGTCCCAACCGCGCCGACGTCGATCCGGCTGCGATGACTATGCGGATCAAAACGATGGCTCGGCGCCTGGGAGCTTACGACGTGAGAGTCGGCCCCCTCAACCCCGCTTGGGTCTACAGCCATCGCGGGACACCCCCCTTCTTTCCGGATTACCGACCCAATCCCCCGCACTTTGGCGGACGCCCCGAGGACTATCGCGATCGTGCGTACGGAGACCCCATTGAGGTACAGCATCGGTTCGCCATCGCCATGGCCTTTGCCCAGAATGCGGACTTGGTGCGCACGGGTGGAACCCCCTTCTCCGACTTTGAGCTGGGCAGGGTCTACGCCCTGAGCGCCTTGGTCGCGACGCAACTGGCCTCCTACGTCCGGGCGATGGGCTGGTCGGCCCGGGCACACCACCTGCGGAACTACGGCGTGATGGTCGTACCCGTCGCCGTAGATGCCGGGCTCGGTGAGCTGGGCCGATGCGGATACCTGATTCACCCCCGGCTGGGCGCGAACCTTCGATTGGCCTGCGTTACCACCGATCTGCCCTTGGTGGTGGACCCGCCGGTGGACCTCGGCGTACAGCACTTCTGCGAAACCTGTTCGAAGTGCGCCACTACCTGCCCATCGGGTGCGATTCCCACTGGAGAGAAGGTGATGGTGCGGGGCGTGCGAAAATGGCAGATTGACCCTGAGAAGTGCCTCCTCTACTGGGCACACCTCGGCTCGGCCTGTACGATTTGCCACACCATCTGCCCGTGGTCGAAGCCGCCGACGCTGCCCCACCGCCTGATTGCCGAAGTCGCCTTCAACGTGACTGCCGCCCATCGTTTCTTGGTCTGGGCGGACGATCTGGTGTACGGGAAGCACTTCCGGCCGGCACCGCAGCCTGGTTGGTGACCGGATAGTCCGGGCTGGAACGCCAGGGGCCAACCGCGCGCCAGGGCCGAGTGAGCCCGGCTCGGATCCTCCCGAGCCCGGAGCCCGTGGAGACCTGGCTGGCGCCCTTGGCCCGCCATCAACCTCTCTTCAGTCAAACTCAGAGTCCCTTTCCCCCGAACTTTGCGCTTGCAACCGGAAAGAGACGCATAGCCTGGCGATCCGCTTGGTCCAAGGCCCGCCACCGTCTGGTTGGCGAGTCTGATGGGTGCTTCAACGCGCCGCTAGCGCGCCCGGATCGGGTTCCCCTCGACGCACGCCTTTTCCGTGCGAGGCGGCCGTCGCCCGGGCTTGTGCGACTCGGCGAACACCCATTGACATCGCGCTTCCCGCGTGATATACTGACTACGAGTCAGTAACTGACCGTCGGTTAGCCAAGGAAGGGCCAGCGTGACCACCAGAGCCCGCCGTGAGCGCGAGAAGCAGGAGCGCCGACGTTCCATCCTCCGGGCAGCTCGGGAAACCTTCTTCCAAAACGGCTTCCACCATGCCACCGTGGATAGCGTGGCTGAGCGTGCCGAGGTCAGTAAGGGGACTGTGTATCTCTACTTCGAGAGCAAGGAGTCCTTGCTGGCTCACCTTCTCCTTGAAGGCTTGAAGGAGCTAGTCGGTGAACTCGATCGAGCGTACACCCAGACGAATGGCACTCCCGCTGAGGAGCAGCTTAGGGCCCTCGCTCGCGCCTATCTCAACTTCTTCCGCCGAGATCCCCAGTATTTCCCATTTCTGATGGCCATGGACCGCGGGCGATTCCAGGATGCCATCCCGGTCGATCTCTATCAGAGGATCCTGGAGGCCAGTCTGGAGGGGCTGAACCTCGCCGTCGGCGTCGTGGCACGTGGATGCCGCGAAGGTGTCTTCGCGTGCCGTGATCCCCAAAGGGCTGCCTGCGTCTTCTGGGCGGCGCTGAACGGTGCACTCCAGCTGATGGAGCATCCGCTCCGACGTGAACTGGTCGGCATCGATGAAGCGGTCCTCCACGAGGCGAGCATCTCGTCTGGCATCCGGGCACTCAAGACGGCTCCCACCGAGGAATAGCGCCGAGCTTCGTGTCCGTATCCTATCCAACGCAAGGAGGCAGGTATGAAAGAAGTCGTGATCGTCAGTGGGTGCCGTACGGCGATCGGCAAGCACGGCGGGGCCTTCCGCGACATTCCCGCCCAGGATTTGGCGACCACGGTCCTTCAGGAGGCCGTAGCGAGGGCCGGCATCGAGCCGGGTATCATCGATGATGTGATCGTGGGGTGTATCAGTCAGCAGAGCGACGCTCCCAACATCGGCCGCGTTGCCGCGCTGAAGGCCGGTATCCCGGTGAACGTCCCCGGCTGCACAATCCAGCGCAACTGTGTCTCGGGCACGATGTCCATCAGTATGGCCTGTCAGGCCATCCAGGCAGGGGACGGTGATGTGTTCCTGTGCGGAGGCGTGGAGAGCATGTCGACCGCCCCCTATGTGGTTCGTGGGGCTCGCTGGGGGTTGAAGCTCCGCCACGACACCTTCATCGATACCCTGTGGGAGGGGCTGACGGACCCGGTATCCGACGAGATTATGGGGCAGACGGCCGAGAATCTGGCGATGATGTACGATATCAGCCAGGAGGAGCAGGACGAGTACGCAGTCAAGAGTCACCAGAAGGCCTTCCGAGCGACCCGAATGGCCAAGTTCCGGGACGAGATTGTCCCTTTCCGGGTGATCAAGCGGGTGGCCGGCAAGGAGGTGGCCTACGAGGATATCCTGGAGGATGAGTGTATCAATCCAGGCCTCACCGTGCAGAAGGCGGCGCTCTATCCGACTGTCTTCAAGAAGGACGGCTCGGTGACCCCGGCGAACGCTTGCCCAATCTCCGATGGGGCGGCTGCGGTGGTGGTCATGTCGGCGGAGAAGGCCGAGGCACTGGGCGTGGAGCCCTTGTGCACTGTGCGCGCCTACGCCTACGCCGCGGTCCCGCCGGACATCATGGGCATCGGGCCGGCCTACGCCACCCCTATGGCCCTCAAGCGCGCCGGGCTGGATCTCACGGAAATCGACCTGATTGAGCTCAATGAGGCCTTTGCAGCGCAGGTCCTCGCCGTCGGCAGGGAGCTTGAGGACCGCGGATGGGATTGGGAGAGGGTCAACGTCAATGGTGGTGCCATTGCACTGGGGCATCCAGTGGGCTGCACGGGTACCAGGTTTGTCGTGACGCTGCTCCACGAGATGATCAAGCGCGACGTCACACTGGGGCTCGCCACAGCTTGCGTCGGCGGTGGTCAGGGCGGCGCTATGATCATCGAGCGGACGGGCTAGGGAGGCAGACCGATGGCAGATATCTCCATTTGGCAGGACAAGGCAGCGAGGAAGGCATTCTTCACCAGAGGTCGGCAGCGACTGGAGGAGATCCAGGACGAATTGGAGGGACAGGAGGATGCCGTCATCGTGGCCATTGAGCCCGAGAGCGGTGACTACTTCGTCGGGAGTACCCTCGGCAAGGCAAACGCGGCGGCCTTCGAACGTTATCCCGATCAGTGGGTCTACTTCGCCCGCGTGGACAACCCGGAGGCTGCGATACCGCTGCCGACCTGGTGAGGGGATGGATGGGGCGCCTATGGCGATGGGAAGGTTGGTGCGTGTCTCGTAATGCGTCACGCGTGAGGGGCGATGCACGAGAAGCGTTCCAGTTTGGTGGGAGCCGCGGCATCGGTAGGAGGTCCGCTTAGAAGCTGTCTCTTGCCGGTAACGGATGGGAGACGACAACTCAGGACGACCACTTAGGAGGGAGAACGTATGTACATCTTCAAAGCGGGCGTAGTTGGCGCCGGAACGATGGGAGGCGAGATCGCCCAGGTCATAACGTACGCCGGACTTCCGGTGGTCATGAAGGACATCGACCAGGAGATGCTCGATGCTGGCATGGAGAGGATCCGATCGATCTACCAGCGGCGGGTCGACAAGGGGAAGATGAGCGCCGGCGACATGGAGTCGAAGCTTGATCTGGTCACCCCCACGCTCTCCTACGATGCCTTCAGCGATGTGGACATCGTCATCGAGGCCGTACCAGAGAAGATGGAGATCAAGAAAACGGTGGTCCAGGAGCTTGAGGAGGCCTGTCCCGAGCAGACGGTCTTTGCCAGCAACACGTCAGCGCTCTCCATCTCGGAGATGGCCGCCGCGACACGGAAGCCTCATAAGGTCATCGGGATGCACTTCTTCAATCCTGCCCACATCATGAAGCTGGTCGAGGTGATCCCCGGCCTCGACACGGCACGGGAGACGCAGGATGACGTGGTCATGTTCACCGAGACACTCCGCAAGATCCCCGTGGTCGTCCAGGAGTGTCCCGGTTTCCTCGTCAACCGCCTGCTCATGCCCTACCTGAATGAGGCCACACTGGCGCTGGAGGAGGGAGCCGCCACGGCCACCGACATCGACGCGGCCGTCGTCGAGTGGGGCATGCCTATGGGCCCCTTCACGTTGATGGACATGCTCGGTATCGACGTCTGCGCCGACGTCGGGGAGTACCTCTACTCGGAGTACGGCGAGCGGATGACGCCGGCTAAACTCTTCGGGAAGCTGCTCGAGGACGGCCGTCTGGGAGAGAAGAGTGGTGCGGGATTCTACGACCACCCTGGCGGCGAGTCCGAAGAGGTCCATCAGATGATCGGGGAGCTTCAGTCATCGGGTGAGGTAGAGATAGGAACGTCCTTCACGGTGGAAAGACTCATGTATCCGCTCATCAATGAGGCAGCGCAGTGCGTGCTTGAGCACGTCGCGACGATGACGGACATCGACATGGCGATGGTCGCCGGCACGGGGATGACCTACGGCGGCGAACGTGTCGGCCCGCTGGTCATCGCCGATGAGATTGGGTTGTACGAGGTCCTTGAGACCCTCAAGGACCTGGAGGATACGTACGGTCCCCGCTTCCGTCCCGCGCGACCGCTTCGGCTGCGCGTGCGAGCAGGTCATCTGGGCGTCAAGAGTGGCAAGGGATTCTACGAGCATACCTAGTGCCTTGGTCGCCTGACCAGATTCCGTCGTGTTCTGGGCGAGAAGGCCGGTGGGAGGAGAGCGCGTTCCGTACCATGCCGCGGGACAGCCACTCGGATGGCCGGCATCGTCCGCCCGCTGGGCCATCGACTGCCGTCGTGGGGCGCCGCTCCGGTGGGTGCCGACCACGCCTGGAAATCCAGCGTACGACGGTCGCTGGGTTGCGAGTTGGGATGTCTCGACCTTACACACACGCGGCTTGCCGGCATTGAGTGGACGTGACGCCAAAGGGCTGCGACGAGCCGGGCCTCGCACGCGACCGTCGGTGCGGCGACGGACGACCACAACCAAGAAGGAGGCATACTATGGCTGAATGGCAGAACATCCGGGTCGAAGTTGAGGGCCATATCGCCCTTTTGACGATCGATCATCCGCCGGTTAACTCGTTTAACAAGCAGGTGGTCACTGAGCTGGATCAGGCGGTGGACCAGGTTATGGCCGATGAGGAGGTCAAGGCCGTCGTCATCACCGGAGGCGGCACGAATGCCTTCGTCGCCGGGGCGGATATCCCGGAGATCAAAGAGCTCCTGGAGAACCCCGATGACGGCTATGGGGAGGCCCGTGAGTTCATCGAGAGAGGTCAAGGAGTCCACCTGAAGATTGAGACGGCGACGAAGCCCGTCATCGCGGCGATCAACGGTTTCTGTCTGGGCGGCGGCCTGGAGCTCGCGATGGCCTGTCATATGCGCATCTGCTCAGACCGGGCGCGGCTCGGTCAGCCGGAGATCAATCTGGGATTGATCCCGGGATGGGGCGGCACCCAACGACTTCCGCGGATCGTCGGCAAGGCCAAGGCGCTGGAGATGATCCTGACCGGGGATATGATCACTGCCCAGGAGGCCTATCGTGTTGGGCTGGTCAACAAGGTCGTCCCCGCTGGAGCGATCCTGAAGGAAGCACGAGGACTGGCCAGGAAGATCGTCTCCAAGTCCAAGTTCCCCATCGCGGC
>Ga0180436_10002231_pt1 | contig 18579 bp, 9 predicted proteins | sample SS_ome_2_FD_132434 | JGI IMG/M metagenome (GOLD analysis project Ga0180436, IMG submission 132434) | Hypersaline lake sediment archaeal communities from the Salton Sea, California, USA - SS_3_S_2 metaG | ecosystem: Environmental > Aquatic > Non-marine Saline and Alkaline > Hypersaline > Sediment...
CCTACTAGCCTTGGGTTAAGGAGTTCAGGGCCACTCTGATGACGGTTCTCACTCGGTTTCGGTCGGCAAAAGCCTTTCCCACCACTCCTACGGCCTGCACTTGACCGGTTAGGAACTGGGCCAACTCTACCGGATTGGTTTTGGTGCCGATCTCGCCCGCCGAAGAAGCTTTTCGAAGACTGGCCTCGAAGGCACTTTCGAGACGCTTCAGAAACTTTTGACCGTGCCGCCGAATCTGGACATCGTCCGGGGCCTTCTCCACAATGGAATTGACCATCATGCAGCCTCGTCGGGCCTGCTTCGGACTATACCAATCCTCTAGCTCATGGAAAAACCGGTGAATTCCTGCCAGTCCGGACTCTGATTGCTCAAGCTGACGAATCAGACGACTTTCCATACGATTACGGTACTTCTCGCAAGCCTGAAGATAGAGACTGTGCTTGTCACCGTAAGTATCGTACAGACTGAAGCGGTTAATCCCCATAGCCTCGACAAGGTCTTGTACAGAGGTCGCTTCGTAGCCCTTACGCCAGAAAAGCTTCATTGCAGCATCCAGGGCTTTATCCGGATCAAACTCTTTAGGTCTGGGACACATAAAACTGATTCCACGCTGAATGTTGAAAAGAAACGGGGGACTCACCAGATGATATCGTAAGATAAGGGATCATTCTCTCGAAGTCAATGCCTGCTGTATCGACGATTTTCGTCAGCGGACTCCCGTTTCATCTCGAATTGGGGCGACCAATGCCGCCCATTCTAGTCACCAGGGGGGACTACTGCGCTTGGGCTAGGGTATATTGACACCACCAAGAGACTCCTGGCAGCTGCCAAAGCCCAGCCAACGTATGTTTACCACCCCTTATTTGTTACTAAAGACGTGAACCAACCTAATCGAACCGACAGAACATGTGCCACTAAAGGATAGGCCTACATAGAGTGTTGGGCGGCATTGCCAGGTCCACTTTCCAGAAATGCCCTCTTTATCCACTCCGCCTTTCGCTCGCGGCGATCACATACAACTTACGACCTGTTGAACCCAGTTGCAAGACATAAATGTCCCAAGATTCAAAGAATTGTCAGATTTCGTCATAAGACGGGTCATGAGTGGGAAGAATCCAGAGACGGAACCGTCACAAAAAAGCCCGCCGGCACGAAGCCGGCGGGCTGAATAAGCTAAAAGATGCTAACTCAACTACGGATGAGTGAGCGGCTCACCGCCCGCGAACATCCAGAGCGAGAAGCGGACAACGTCGGCAATATCGGTGCTTCCGTCGCCGTTAACATCGGCCGTCTCCGGAACCAACGGAACCGGACCGCCGGCGAACATGTAAGCAACCATGTCGACGAGGTCAGCGATATTGGCACTGCCGTCCATGTTCAAGTCACCAGAGACGTGACCACAGAACTCAATGTCATGGCTGTGCGAGAAGGAACCACCGCCGGTGTAGTCACCGGTGACAGTGAACGGAACCGTGGTGCAATCCCAGACCGGGCCACCCGGGCTGTAGTAAGCGACCATAGCCGTAGCGTCGTACTCCATCACCATAACTTCGCCATCGAAGTTCGGTACGGTAGTTACGTAGTGCGAGGTCGGAGCCATAGTGCCGTTCAGTAGAACCGTACCCATGTCCATATCGTTGACGGTGTTGCCGCCGCTCATGGCAGCGTCACCCATGAAGACTTCACCGGCGATCGGATCGACAGCAAAGCCAACGGCGATATTCAACGGGTTCGGGGTAACCAGCATGGTGTCAGGAATGACAGCCTCACCGATTTCCAGCATAACCGGGATCTCAGTAACGGTAGTAGCCTTAATGCCGTCGTGGGTCAGAACCAGGTCGGCATTATAAACACCCTCGTCAAGCTCGGTAGCATCGTAGTTGACCGTCAGGTCAAAGGTACCACCGGCCGGAACAGTGCCGGCTTCCGGAGTAGCGCTCAACCAGAGCACCGGTCCTTCCGGACAAGTCAGCGTGAACCAGTAGTCGTTCTGGGTGCCGCACGGGAAGCCTTCGTACACGGTCATACCGGCGAAGATCCAGTAGGTACCCGGACCAGCTTCACGGGAGACCGTGACGACGTCGTTGGCATTACCGGTCGCGTAAGGATCGATAGCTGCCGCGAGAGCGCAGTCAGAGGTATCCACAAAGCCGAGGATGAAGTTATTGAAGTTGGACGAACCAGTCAGCGTGATCGTGGTCGTGGTATACAGAGTGAAGGTATACCAGTCGGTGTCACGAGAGCTGGCGTCAGCCCAGGAAGTACCACAAATGGTATCGTTGCAGTTGATAGCTTCGTAAGCCGGCGGAGCCGAGTTACAGCCACCGTTGGCGTCGCTGCCACAAGCTTCCGCTTCGGCAATGGCACCAGCCGGGCACTGGAACGGATCCGGCTCGACGTACTCGACCATATCGAGCTGGTAATCGCCTTCGGCCGTACCGTAACCATCAACAACGATGTAATAGGTATTTCCACCAGTCAGAGCGAGCTGGTAGAGGGCGGACATGTAGCCCGGGCACTCGTCGTCGTTACAGGCGAACGGGGCTCCCGGGGTGTAGCTGTTCTCGTACAGATACAGCTTGGTATCGTAGGACGAGTTGCACAGGTGGACATCAACTGTGATGTCGGCACCCGGGGTGTACTCATAAACGACGTCCGGAGAGGTCGAACCGGTGAAGTTGCAAACCTCATCATAGTCGTTAGTGTAACCCGAGGTCGTACCGGTGCTGACGTGAGGCAAGGACCCGATAACTATGGCCGAAGCGATATCATCGCCACCCTGCTTTTCAGCCGGGTTGACATAGTCGGGACCAGTGTACGGAGCCTTGGTGACCTTGTCGACGCCGAGATCGACGTACGGAGCAAAGCCGCGGCTCTTCTTCACGTCATACAGGTAGCTGACGGTGAAGGCGATCGGCGTGCCGCCGACAGCTTCCAGAGTCAAATTAGTGCTACCGGTAGTACCTGCGCCCTGAAGACCGAAGTCAACAATCGCAGGATCCCAGGTCAGAGTCGAAGGAACGCCGGCGACAACGTTGATGGTGTAAGCACCTTCAGCGCCGTTGTCCGGATCCAGCATGACCGGGTAGTAGTAAGTACCAGCCGGGAGGCCTTCCCAGACGATCGTGACATTGCCGTCACCGCAATCAGTGGTGTTGAACACACCGCCGACGGTGAAGCTGTCACACGGGCAACCGTAGGCCAGGTTCAGCCAGGCGTTGCCGAATGCCGGGGAGGTACCACAGTAATCCAGGGTAACATCAGCCTGAGAGGTCAGCGTGAAGGCTTCCCAAACATGGCCACCCGGGAACGAAGCACACTGCTCGGTCGCACAGGTATTGTCACCGGTGAAGGTTACCGGGGTATTGGCGGCCAGAACGACCGGCGTGACGGATTCACAGTTGTCGTTGTCAGGAGCATCGCAAGCGCTGCAGAAGACAGTCAACAGACCGTCACCGGTGTTCGAGCTGTAACCACCGACTTCGATGATGAACTCATCGCCGATGGAGCAAGGAATGCCGGCAATCTCAGACTGCAGACCACAAGCATCGTCGTTACAGCCGACTTCGACTCCGGTGAGCGGGTCGAATCCGGAGTAAACGGCCAGCTTGGTGTCGTAGGAAGAACCACACAGGCTAACGGTCAGCTGACCGTCGCAAGTAGCGGTATAGCAGAACCACTTGTTCGGCGCAGTCTGGCAGCCCAGCGGGCCATCCGGAGTAGCGTCGGTGGTGGTGTAAGCGAGATCGGTAACATCACCAATGGCATCGCAGTAAGCCCAGCTGTCGTTGTTCTCGACAACCACGGCCTCTTCGATAGTCAGGGTGAATTCCGGAATACAATCAGGGGACGGATAGGTATCGATCATCAGATAGTAGATACCTACCGGCAGGGTCACACCAAACAGCTCGGCATTGGAAGCAGAGCCGGTGACGGAGAACAGGCACGGATCGACGTCACCACAGGCGTCGGCGATCATCATACCAGTCCAGGTAGTCGAGGTGTGCATCAGGAAGTTGAAGGTCATCTCCACGCCCACGTCGAGCATGTAAATGATGTCCTCACCACCGTCGTAGGAACCGAGACAGGTGTTCTCATAGTCGTCGATTCGGAGACAGGTAGTGTTGACGTCAACGTACTGAGTACCATCGCCACCAGTCATGTCGTCCGGCAGCTTGACCGAAATCGGGTTGGCACAGTCGTCACCCGGAGTCGGGCCACCGTACTCTTCGATTTCGAGGCTGAAGTCCGGCAGACAGGTGCCAGGATAGTGGTCAATCATGATGTAGTAAGTACCGGCAGCCAGGAACTGCTGGTTGATCATGTTGATACCACCATAAATGGTATTGGTAACGATACAGTCGAACTCGTCGAGCGGCGGGCAGTTGGCCATGATCATCATGCCGTTTGTGCCCGAGGTGCCCTTCGGATCCATCTTGAAGTTGAGCGTCAGGTCAGAAGCCAGAGTCAACTCAATGATGATGTCTTCGTCATCGTCGTAGGTGCCGAGACAGGTATTGTTGTAGCTGTCACCGCGGCCGCAAGTGTACAGGTTGTCGCCGAAGTACGGCAACTCGGCCGGCAGATCGATCTTCAACGGATCGTCGCAGTTGTCGCCCGGTTGCGGCGGCGGGGAAGCATCGATCGCGAAGTTGAACGCGGCGATACAATCCGGCAGCGGCCAGGTATCAAACATGATGTAGTAGGTACCGGCAGCCAGGGTAACGCGAGTAGCCTGGTAGATGCCGCCACCACTGTTGGTCTGAACGACAATACACGGATCAACATCACCGCAAGCATCGGCAATCATGAAGCCGGTGTAGGTGTCTCCACCCGGATCCATAACAAAGTCGAGTTCGAGTTCTTCGGTGAGAGTGAGCTCCATAATGAAGTCTTCACCACCGTCGTACGAACCCAAGCAGCTGTTCTCATAGAGGTCGCCGAAGCCACAGGTAGTACCACTGTACAGGTACGGCAGGTCGCCGGCACCCAGGGTAACCTGGAGCGGGTCGTTACAGGAAGCACCCGGCGGGAGCGGCGGGGACTCAACGACGGTAATGTCGAAGGAGAAGTCCATACCACCCTTGGCCACGTCATCAGCGTGGACCGGGAACAGGTAACGACCGGCCGGGAGACGATCCCAATCCATGATCGGGTTGGTCAGGCCGTCGCCAGCACAAGTGATGAACTCGTAGTTGGTGGCAACGATAAAGGCGTTACAATCCAGCGGCAGGACCTCTTCGTAGAGGACGATACCGACAGTCTGGATTTCACCCGGAGTGCCACAGTACGAGATATCAATATCGTTTTCAGCATACGGAGCGTCAAAGACGTACCATACGGCGTTCCAGTCGAGAACACCCGGGCAGTCCAGAGTAGCCGCAGCAGTCGAGCCGGTGATAGTGGCCGGCGGGAAGATTTCCTCGGCGGTCTCCGGGAAATCGTTGTCCGGAACGACCGGGCACGGAGTGGTACAATCAAGGAACTGGTTCCAGTAACCACCCGAATCGGTACATTCGGCTTCGGTCAGATCGGCACAGGTCAGGAAGTCAACACCGTAGCAGCAACGACCAACCGGCGGAGCGGCGTCGTTGATGGTTACGAGGTCGAGACCAAACTCGGCACCGTCATAACCGGTGTAAACGAAAGCAAACTGAGCCGACGAAGCGGTCAGGTAGGCACCCAGGTCAATAATAGTATTGTACCAGGTCCAGTTGTCGAATACACCATATTCATACTGGTTCCAAAGGTAATCCCAGTTGGTACCACCGTCGGTGGAGATAAAGACGGTCAGAGTACAGTTCGGATAGGGATCAACGGACCAGTAGTAGGAACCGAGCCACCAGAAGTCCAACTTCCAGGCGGTTCCACCGGTCAGATCGATCGGATCTGAAATCAGCCACTCATTCTGGGGACCGCTGTAAGTCTCGTCGTAAACGCAGTGAGCGTTAAGAACACCCTCGTAGGGGTTGTACTGGGCGGTATCCCAGGTAAACGGGTTGTTTACGATGGAAGTCCAGGTTGCCGGCGGAACGCCGCCTTCGAAACCTTCGTAGTACAGATCAACGCGGAGGCCCGGATCGTAAGTGATCGGAGCAGCGCTCTGATTCGGATTGTACTTCGCATCGATGAGAGGGCTAGAAACGATAGTGGACGCTCTGAGCTCTTCCAGCTTGGCGGCGATTTCCTCTGCTGGCGGGTTCATCGGGTCATAGACCTCAACCGCGGGCTCATCCTCGTACACTTCTTCTCCTGGCTCATAGTGCTGGGGAGCCAACTCTTCCTTGAGAGCAATGTTCGGCGTGTCGTCAAGCAGGCCGTACGGCTTGATGCTCGTAGGAGCGTCGCTGCCGATGACTGCCAGGCCGAGGCCAGCTACCATTGCAAGGACTACCAGGATTTTGATCGTCGTTTTGAAATTCGCCATTCATAACCTCCCTACTGATGGAACGCCAGATCATTGGTGGGTGAGTCCAGCCTTCGCACAGTGGTTAGAAAGTAAGTTACCCTACCGTAACAATTGGGCATTTTTCTCAATTCTGGGCAGAATAATCCTCAGTGCAACTCGGAAAGGGATTACCTCATACACGTCTCCTTATTTTTTTTCGGTCAGCGACTTGTAATGCGTAAGTAAAAAATGATATGCAACATGCTTGAACAGAAAGTGTACCTCTTCGTCCCAAAAAGACCACCCGAACGACGGTCCGGCAAGGGCTGCTGCTCGTTTGTACGGGTGCTAGTGTAAAAGTGCGATATTTGTGCAGTTTAGTCAAGGGAAAAGTGCCCAAATCGGCTCATTTTAGGGCATTTAGAGCGATTCGTGGACCGATCCAGTCGGATTCACCGATAGGTCAATTGACGCGCAAGTCGGGCTCTAACGAAGTCTCCACTCCACAAAAAAAGAGCAGATTGTCCAAAAGCGACTAAAAATGGGGATCTGTAAGGTTGCATATTGGGCGAATTAGGCTACATTTACGTCAATAGACGAACAGTCTCGACCAAGCATATCCGAGGAAAACAGATGAAACACACAACTCCAGCCTACAGAGGGGCGGTGGCAGGGATTGTCGCATGCCTCCTCGTGATGTGGCCGCTTACCGCTTTCGCACAAACACCGTCGACATGGTCTAAACTCGAACCGGGTCAACATACCGTTGGTTTTACCACAGTTGAGTTGAAAGATGACTCGCGCACGATGCGACCCAGTGAGGATTACTTCGGCGATCCCCTCGATGGAGAAACCGTTCGCATGCTGCAGGTCTGCCTGTGGTATCCTTCCCTCCCCTCCGATCAACCGAAAATGTTCTACGGTGAGTACCATTTCCCGTCACCCAACGATGTCGACTTCTTCGACTATGTAACAGCCATGCAAAACAAGGACATAAGGCGACTCGCCGGTTTCCTTCGCCCGGCCGGTGGTGACCTCAACGATGTCCTAAACCTGCCGATGTACGCCGTGCGAGACGCGAGCGTCAAGGACGGCCAGTTTCCGCTTCTGATCTACCATTCCGACCACAATTCGAGTTACTGTGACAACGTGGTACTGTGTGAGTACCTGGCATCACACGGTTTTGTGGTGGCCTCGACTCATGCGGTTGGACTCAACGCAGACGGATCGCCTTTCTCCCAAAAGGACATAGAGACCCAGGTGCATGATCTGGAGCTGGCGGTCTCGAACCTCCACGGCCGGGAGAATATCGATTTCAAGCGCTGTGGATTGATCGGCTGCGGGACCGGCGCAACCGTCGCCATGGCCTACCAAATGCGGAATTACGACATTGACATCGTGGCCGCTATCGATCCTGCGTTTGCCACGGTCGAGGGATGGAAACTGCTGGAGGATAATCCCTTCTTCGACTGCCAGCGGATGAAACTGCCGCTGCTGTGCCTCTTCCGAAGCGACGCTGAGGACTACCACGCCGGTTTTTCGTCCTCTCTCACCTACTCTGACCGCTACCTCATGGGTCATCGGGGGTTGATCCCGGCTAATTTCACCGCCCATGGAAGTATGATGGCTGAGGTGATGGGGGCGGTCGAGGCTCCGCCTGGAATCACGCATTTTGCGCACTATAATCAGATGTCCGCCAATATTTTAGCCTTTTGCAGTGACGTCCTAAATCCGGACCCGGCGCAATCCTGGCCCGATCAGCCGCTGGCAGAGAGGCTCAAGCCGCTGGAGAATATCGACAGTTGGACTTACTTACAGGCAGAAGATGCCCCGCCAACCAGGGCGGAGTTCGCTCGTATTCTGCAAGTCCAGGGCCCGGCCACCGCGATCGAGGTGTATGAAAAGTTCCACGCCAAAGACAGCACGATCAATCTGTTCGATGAGGGCTTCATGAACGGTATGGGCTATCGGGCTCTTCGAGGTGGGGATCTCGAGAATGCGGTCCGGTTGTTCAAAATGAACGCCTACACCTATCCCGGTTCGGCCAATTGCTGGGACTCCTACTCCGAGTGCCTGGTGGCGCTGGGACGCAACGAAGAAGCCGTAGTGGCGGCCAAGCGAGTGCTTGAGGCGTTGCCTGACGACCCACGCCTTACAGAGGACTTCAGACAACAGCTTAAAGAGCTGGCCGAGAACCGCTTAGCTGAACTAGGCGCAAATTAGACGAGAGAATGAGAAGAGAACAAAATAGACAAAAGGATGCGGCTATGAGTGAGAAGAACCAAGTCAGTCGGCGCGGATTCTTGGCTTCAGCCACGACCGGGTTGGTGACAGCTTCCATGTTGGGTCTCGGCACCGGCCAGATTCTGGCCCAGGACGAACCCAAGAAGGATGAGTCCAAGCCGGGCAAGCTGATCATGCGCGAGCTGGGCAAGACCGGCATGAAACTGCCGATCATCAGCATGGGCGTCGGTGGTACTAATAATCCGGCGCTGGTAAAGGCTGCCTATGAGGCGGGTGTCAGGATGTTCGACACCGCCAGCAACTACGGCTACGGCCGCAACGAGCAGTTGGTCGGCCAGGTGATCGAGAAGATGGGCGTCCGTGACAAGGTTGCGATTGCCACCAAGACTCACGTCCCCAATCAACGTCGCGGCCTGAATCCGGAACAGTCGAAAGCCAAGTTCCTCAAGAACACCGAGGGAAGCCTCAGTCGGCTGCGCACCGATTACGTGGACATCATGTACGTCCACGATATCCGTGATCCTGAGACCGTTTCCGAACCGGGCGCCATCGAGGCTCTGAAGGAGCTGAAAAAGGCCGGCAAGGTTAAGGCTGCCGGTATCGCCACCCACAGCCGGATGGCGGAGGTGATCCGGGCTACGATCGAGAACAAGGACGTCTTTGATGTCGTCCTGACCGCGATCAACTTCACTATGTGGGATGACACCGAACTGCTCTCGGCCATCGCCGAGGCGCACAAGGCGGGGATCGGTGTGGTGGCCATGAAGACTCAGGCGGGTGGCAGTCGCTGGCCGAATCCGGAGTCGCGGGCCAACTACTCGTCGGAAGTGATCAACGTGGCTTGTCTCAAATGGGTGATGCAGAACGAGAATATCTGTACCAGTATTCCCGGCTATCAGGATTTCGAGCAGCTGGGACAGGACTTCGCGGTCGCTTCGAACACCGAGTTCAACGAGGACGAGTCGCGGTTCATGAGCGACAATTCGATCACGCTCGGCATGGGTTTCTGCCGCCAGTGCCGCAAGTGCCTGGCCAGTTGCCCCAACGATGTCGAGATTCCGGATCTGATGCGGATCCATATGTACTCGAAACAGTATGGCAACTTCGAGCTGGCCCGCCAGACGATGGACGATCTGAAACGGTCGCGCGGTTTGGCGGCGTGTGTCGACTGCTCGGCTTGTTCGGCTCAATGCGCCAACACGGTTGATATCCCGACCCGCATCGAAGAACTGAAACTGATCTACGCTTGATGGTAGTGGGCGGCAGACGTCCTCGTCTGCCCCATATTACTCTCTGTGGCTCAATTGAGTCATTGCGAGCGAAGCGAAGTAATCTCACAATTCGTATCAGGATATTGCCTCGGCCCTGCGGCCCTCGCAATGACTATTCCGAGATTTGTAGGTCGGGATCCTTGCGATCCCGACACGTAACGTACTGGTGACCCACCCTTCCCAGGTTGGGTTCACTTTCGAAGCGGCCCGTGTCGGGTTTCTCCGTTTGCTCGCATGCGCTCTCAAACTTCGGAACGCCGACCTACAAGAAGAGTATGAAGACGATCTTGATATTGATCCTGGCCCTCATTTTCGGAGGATGCAACGGTATGAACGAGAACCCACCCATTGAAGCCGAGAAGGAGGCTATCAGCGAAGTCATCCACAACAGCATTGGATGGGCGGCCAATAAAGACACGACGCTGCTGTATTCCTGCTTCGCCGACGATCCTGAGCTCTTCTGGTTCTCTCCCCGCGACGATGGTACCGTCCATGGTATCGAGGCTTTTAGGGCGATGACCGAGAACTTCTTTCTCAACGATGCTTTCAAAGCGGTCAGCTTTGAGGTCAAAGATCTAAAGATCAACCTGTCTCAATCCGGCGATGTGGCCTGGTACCACGCTCGCCTGGACGACTACAATACCTGGCAAGGTCAACCGGCCAACTGGGAGGATGTCCGCTGGACCGGCGTCCTGGAGAAGCGGGACGGCCGCTGGGTGATTGTCCAGATGCATTTCTCCGACGCATCGGATTAGATCTCAGGTCGCCTTCCCCGCCCGGGTCGCATACACTCCTGAGAGCTGCGACTGTGTCAGTGCGAGCGAAGCGAAGAAATCTCATAGTTCGTGTCTAGTAACTGTTCGGGTGCCCCAGGGCTTGCCCCGGGTTTCCAGAGCAAACGTTCGCTTGAATGCCACCGGCTGAAACCTGCAACTTGCCTGGGTTCCTGCCTCCGCAGGAATGACTCACAGAGACCAATGGACGTAGTGAGTCCCCCACCATGAATGGTGGGCCACCCGGACTCTCCCACAACACTTTCGAATACCCATAACTTGCGCGAGTATGTATACTGCGTGCGCGACTAAACCTTCCAATCCGGTTGGCTATGGACAAATTCTGCCTGATAGACATCGGTAGTACTACTACCAAGACTTTCCTTTTCCGCAATAACGGCGGTTGGGAGTTTGTCCGCACCGAATCGCCTACCACCGTCGAAAAACCCAGAGAAGATGTCACGATCGGCGTCGCCGCCACCCTTAGCGATCTCGAGACCAAAACCGGCGAGTCGCTCCTTCGCGACAATCGCCCCGCGATTCCGGTTTTCGCCACGTCCAGCGCCGGCGGTGGTTTGGCTATGACCGTCGCAGGCCTGGTCAGCAATGTGACCGCCCAGTCGGCCGAAATGGTCGCGGTCGGCGCCGGGGGAATCGTGCAGGAAGTATTGGCGCTCGATGACAAACGGACGCCGTACAAGAAGATCGAAATGCTCAAAACGCTGCGACCGGATATCATCCTTCTCGCCGGCGGATTCGATGGCGGCTCTATCACCGGACCGGTCTTCCTGGCTGAGTTGCTCCAACAGGCTCGCCTGAGACCCAAGCTCGGGGATGATTTCAAAGTCCCGGTCATTTTCGCCGGCAATAACGATGCGGCCGAACTGGTCGAGGAGACATTGCAGGACCATTACTCGTTCATTGAAGCGCCCAACATCCGCCCCTCCTCGCACAGAGAGAATCTGGAACCGGCCCGCGATGCCGTCCATGACTGCTTCATGGACCATGTGATGTCCCGCGCGCCCGGGTTTGACCGGTTCGTGGATTGGGTCGAGGCAGCGATAATGCCGACTCCGGCGGCGGTGGCGCGGATCCTGGAGCTGGCCTCGGTCGATCTGGATGAGTCGATTCTGGCGATCGACATCGGTGGCGCCACTACCGATGTATTCACCGCCCATCGAGGCCGAGTCGTGCGCACAGTCAGCGCCAACCTGGGCATGAGCTACAGCATTATCAACGTCGTCCAGCAGGCTGGAATCGATGCGGTCCACGAACTGGCAGGACTGGATCTTGATCGTCAAGAGGTCCTGAGCCGAATCGGCAACAAGTATCTCAACCCGACCAAGCTGCCGGACAACGTTGAAGATGCCACGATCGAATGCGCCGCGGCAGCCCTGGCGATTCGCATGGCAGTGGCGGCTCATCTGGGCATTGTCTCGCAGATGACGCTAAGTCGCGACTCGGCCGATCTTGGCTGGAAGAAGTTCGCGGGCAAGCTACACGCGCGTCGTTCTCCCCTGGATCCGCCCGATCTCTCTGCTTACGACAGTATCATTGGCAGCGGCGGCAAGCTATCGCACACCCCGCGCGATACGGCGGCGGCGATCATGATCAACGGGCTACGTCCCCACCGCGCGGTCAAGATGGCCGTCGACAGCGCCTTCATACTCCCTCAACTGGGTGTGTTCTCCCAGTCGGATGAGCAACTGGCCATGGAGTTGTTCAAACAGTGTGGTCTTGTTGAACTAGGAACCTACAAACCGTCCGGGCGCGCCTCCGGAGACGGATCGTTTGTGGACACTGCACGAGGGAACTCGGCCAAGTCGAAGGCTCAGAAGTGCGGTTGGCCGGAGCAAACTGTGCCCGAGTCGATCTCCGGGGACGATGACTCGCGGACTTCTCGATTCCGCAAAGGGGCCTTCGAAGAAGTCCGTGAACTGTCGGTGCCGGGCGAAGTGGTAGTCCGATTCGGACAGAAAGTCAATCCCGATACCGAACTGGCTCGATGCACGCAGCTTTTCCGCCGCCCGTTCTTCGTAAGTGTGGGTTCGCGGCTGAAGCTAAACGGCGAACAGGTTGAGCAGATTCTCGAGTTTCGGGTCGGTGAGAAGGTCAAAAAAGGTGATATTCTGGTCTCCGGTCCCCAGAGCCAGCGACGATTCGAAGAGCCCAGTTCGACACGTTTTGGGACTTTCTGGACGACCATGAAGTCTGCATTTTCGATTCTCAAGGAGATCCAGTCGACTGTAACCGGCGTAATCGAGCGCATCCTTCCCGACGGCACCCTCGTAATCCGCGAAGAAGCGGAGTTCAGCAGCAATATCTATACGATCAATGTAGTGGATGAACTCAATATCGACCGAAGCGACTTCAAGCGATGTCTCAGATGCGAGGAGGGCCAGGAGGTCGAGGAAGCCCAGATCGTAGCGATCGACGGACTGATTGGCGATTTCACAGCTCCCCGTTGTGTGTCGCCGGTGCGAGGTAAGATCAAATCGATCCATCCCGACTTCGGGGGAATTATAATCGAGCCGATGCAGACCGAGTTGACCGTCCCAGCCTGGGTACCGGGGACCGTGACAGCGGTATCGGATCGAGGGGCCACGATCGCCAATGAGGGTATTGTGATTGACGGCAAATGGGGACACGGGCCTCAGGTCGGCGGCAAACTGACCTGCGGCAATCCACGGGAGGGCGACGTCATCGCGCGGCGGACCATAGGCGCAGCAGATGTGACCGAGTTAGCTGACGCGGGTGTGACTGGAATCATCGCAGGGAGTCTGGAACTGAGCGATCTCGAGCTACTGGAACCATCGATTTCAATCGTCCTTACCGAGGGTTTCGGCTGCAGACCGATGCCTGACGACTTGTGGATGATGCTCGAGTCAAGCGAGGGAAGCTATGCAGCTCTCGATCCCACCACGCACTTACGTGCCGGCGTGGTGAGACCGAGGGTCGTACTCGTTGTGCAGGATAGGTAGCTTAACGAGGATCCAGGAATAGCGGTGCGATCACATGCCACTGAAAGTCCTCTGAACCATCCCCTCCGTTGAAGCCATTGAAGGTTACATCGGCCATCAGAATCTGAGCGTATCCGTCCCAATTGCCGCCGGAGAGCGCAAAGAACCTCCACTCTGAACCGGGAACCAACGGACTGTGTCCATTCGAGAGGAAAACTACGTTGGGATAGGCCGGATCGAGACCCCAGTAGCCCTCGATGACATGATTGTTATCTTCGACCGTACGATGAGTACCGTTGGCATTGAAAGTTACATCCATCTCGCGGCCCTCGCCATGTATCCGATATCTCTTGGAAGCTACTCCCGACTCGCTGATAGTGTCACCGCAGACATCGGTTTCGGTAGTCTCTATCGGACGAATCAAAGTCAACGCCTCGGTCTCGGCGTCGTCTTCTTCCGTGATCACAAGGGAAATCGTCCGAGAGCTGCCACCCCGTCGATGAAACTCCAACATGCTGCCATCAGAATGGTTCATGGTCATCACACCCTGGGCATTCACCGACCAGGTGAAGCCTTCGGGATTACCGGATTCGCCTTCATAAGTGGTCTCGTCGGTTCCTACGCCGTATCCGGTACCCAGTGAACCCTGACCTGAAGGAGCGTCAAAGCGAACGAATCCATCGATGTATTCGGAGGGGATATTGAAGATGAACAGTTCGTTCGAGAGCTCTTCGGTCTCGAAAGTGTCGTCGGTGCCGTTCTCTAAGTTCTGATTGGCCTCGTCAGCGCCGATCAAGTCTCGTCCCATCATGTTCATGGCCTGAACGATTAAGGGATGGTTCTCAAAATCGTTGGCGTTCTCTATCTCAAAAACCGAGCTGGGAATCGGAAAACCGTCCAGCATCGAAGCAGTACCAAAAAGGTCGATTCCATTGGAAGGATCCTCGTCACTGTCAAAGGTTTGTATGAAACGGGCGATATTCTCGGGCACCTCGAAATCGTTGGGCGTGATGATATCCTTACCGTCCGGAAGAGTCCCCAGTTCGGCCCCGCCCAACCAGAATGTAATCGGTTGTCCGGGAGTGTACTCGAATACACCATCCTGGCTGGTCATCCACTTTTCGCCGTTACCGGATTGATAAGTCAGGCCACCAACCTCAGAATCAAGGAAGATTCCCGAGCGCAACTGAGGTTCGTTGTCGTTGAGGATATCGTCGGAGTCTTCTTCGTCGCTGCTACAACCGGCGACCACAGCCAGCAAAGCAGCAATAAGCAATACATTAACGAGAGCACGTTTGAGAGACACAGTTTCTCCTGTGGGATCGAGTTTTTGGTTATTTGCCAGCTCGACATGGACTAAATCGATCCATTATTATAGCGTAATCGGCCCATTTGTCAAGGCTTTTGGTGCTGTGGTTGGTTCGGGGCCACGAAGCACCGAATCGCTACAGTCGGTCCCAGAGTGCCATCAGTCTCAGCGTCGGCTGATGGGCAGAATCAACTGTCGCCAGCAAATCGTACCCACTCAGTTTGGTCGCAATCATCTCGCGATCTCGAACCAATTGGTCCTTGTCGGACTGATACTGCATTCTGAAGAGACTCATCGGTGCCACGTTGGTGCCCAGCGATACATGACGGAATGTAACCGCTGAATCCGTTTGCCCTTCCATGTCGGCGACGCGAAGGAACCAGCCTTCGTCCATGTCGTCCTCACGATTCGGGTCCCTCACCAACGGCCAGTCGTTGGCCAGGAGACCGTTCCATGCAGGCTCCTCGCGAGACTTGAGATTCAGGGCCGTAGCGATAATCGCCGACATTGACGCATCGCTACGCCCGGTCAAGGAGCTTGCGCCCGATTCGCGGTAAAAAGCATAGCTAATCAGATTTCTCGTCAGGCTCACTGAATTGGGAAGAATGCTGACCATGGCTCGTTGGAGGCGATCGGCCGAATCCGGGTTAGACCAGTCAACACCTCGCAATCTGTCGTAGATGAAGGGTATGATGAGATCACCCGAGAGCAACGACTGCTGGGCGATGGCCGAGTTGATCAAATCCATCGTGTGGCCGAGTGCTATCTTACCTCGTTCACTGCGTGTGGACTCAACCGCCTTTTCGATACGCGGTAGAGAGTTCTCGTTTACATTCGGTAGGAGTTGATAGTAGAAATGACTCTCGGCGAAGCAAAGAGCGACTTCATGAATAATGTCGGTGTACAGCAAGCGCCCGTTGGTGCGAGTCAAGAAATCCCTCGGATGATTTGCTAACTGACTACCGCCTTTCACAACTGCATCTAGAGACTCCAGCTTGGAATCCATTTCATACATGCTTCTCGACGGCGTTAGCAATTCAACCGTCGCCTGCGCAAAGTCAAGGTTTCTCGTTTCGCACATCTCGGCGAGAATGCCGTAACAGGTCGCGAAGGTTCGATTCTTCCGCTGTAGCAACCTGCGGTTTTCGTCGCCTTCAACGTGAGTGCTGGAATGGAATAGCGAATCCACCGGCTCGGATCGAACGACCGTCTCAAGTTCGAGGACACCGTCTTGGAACTTGTCGACATAGTCCGAGAAGTGTGCTCGAAGCCCGTTCCAGCTTTGAAAGCCGTTGGGGCTAAAGCCGTAGGCAGTGGAAGTTGCGCGACTCTCGATAAAGTGCTGGGCCGATCTTAGGGGCTTGAGTCGCAGGTCGCGAATAAGACCTCGGTTGACGCCAATCTCATGGTTGATCTCGCGCAACCGGTCTACAAGATCACGGTGCAAGGCCATCACAGTACGCTCAAGCGATTCAATGCGACTGATTACCTGGTCAAGCTTCTGCATGACCTGACCGAAGCTCTGCATGATCTGGGCGTGACGCATGGCACCAACATCAACAACGGACGAACCAAAGGTCAACTTGGTGAGGCTCATGACTGCGCCCACAGGATTGGCTGGAAACGCCAGATAGGCAGCCCCCAGCTTCTGGGCCAAGTTCGCAACTTCGTTGACCTTTCCGATCAGTTTCTTGTCAACCCCCAGCTTGTCGGCCAGCTTGGAAGCCGTCTTAGCCCATTCGGCATAGCGGTTAATCTCGCCGACAATACGCTCGGCATCCCATCCCTCGTCATCGTTCGGTTTCCCGTCTTCGTCTTCCTCAGGTTTTAGCACCCAGCCCTGTTGGAACGCCAGACGTCGTTGCTCCGCCGTAAGGCGTTCATAGACCAGTTTCGAGAGCAGTTTGACATTCTTGCCGTTGGCCGCGATCTCTTTGGCGCCCTCCTCGAGTTCTTTCACGAACTCCTTGGCGGACTCCTCGATCCCGGAGACTTTCGTTACCAGCTCCTCCAGCCCTCGTCTATGTTGGCCGAACTTCTCTTCGATTTCCGAAGCAGCTGATTTGACTCGGTTGAAGACTCCCACGATATCAGACAATGGCTTTCCAACAGTCGATTTGACCTTGTCCAGCGTCCGGTCGACCGCATCCGTGAAGATTTCGATGGCTCCGACTCGAAGCGCGTTCGTTACCGATCCGTTGCGAAGCTCCTCGATCATATCGACGTCGAGATCCTTGTATAGCCTGCGTGTAAGCCTCACCAACTCATCATTGATCTCCTCGGCCGGACGTTTCAAGAGATCCTTGGCTACGATTAGTCCGTCCTTCTCGAGAACAGCAAGCTCGGTAACTATGACGTCCTTAATCTCACGAATATGCCTGTGTTCGAACTTGTCGATAGTGTCGCGAACCATCCAATCCGAAGCTTCTCCCATCAAACCGATTGTCGCCGTCGCGATTGGAGCGTCGAAAAATGACCCTAGCTTCTCAAAAGTTCGATTGAATCGCTCCACGCCCTCGCGGGCCTCGTCGACTCCGTGACGGAAGCGTTCCCGCCCTCGACGGTACTCTTTCTGAAGATAATCTGCGGCGGCCTGAAAATCGGCTTCAACGGCCTCGGACACTTTCATGCGCTCTTCGACCCCCGGGAGGTGTCCGTCGCGATGAAGGATTTCTTCGTTGAGGCCGATGCCCAGCAAACGCAGAGTATCGGTACTGAGTTCGGTTTTTGAGGAAGCTAGCTTTTGCAGGTCTTCCGAAAAACTCATTCTTGATCTCCGTTGCTATCTTCCGTGAAGTACTGTTCGGCGACCTCAACAAGTGTCTTGTCGAATTCTTCGCGTACTTTGCTCATGAACTCCTTGGAGACTTCGTCGGAGAGGCGCTTGAGAGCCATATCCTTGACCGCTTCGTTGGGTATCTCCTTGACCGCCGAGATCAGCTGCTCGAACTGTCCTTGCGGAAGGTTGGTGCCTTCGTGGACTTTGATGCCGGTCACGACATAGGCGCCGTTGCCACCGCTCCTACGTATGCTAGAGCCTTTTCCTAGATAGAGATTCACGAGCCATGCCTGGCCTCGCTGTCCCTCGTGGAATGCCTTACACACCACCCTGAAGGATGGTGTAGTCGTTGAGCCCCCGTCGGGAGTCACTTTCAGTGAAACCTCCAGTTCGCCATCATTGGTACCACCGTACAGAACATTGGTGACAAGGATCGAGTGCTCAATAGTGAACACCTGATCGTTTGTCAGCTCAAACTGAACCACATCATCCTTAAAAAGTCGTCCGGACATTTCTAACCTCCCGTTATAGATTGGGGTGAATGAAGACAACGGTTCTCCACCGTGGATGCCCCGCCGCCCTTGTGTTGTTACTAGTACTATCTAAACATAGACTAAATCTACCCACAATGTCAAGTGCAATCCAGATTAGAATCGTGTTAAATGCGATTAGACTGTTCGAAAGGGGACAAAATGATGGATAGCTAAGTTGACTCTAGCAGCAGGCGCCGGAGTCGCAGCCGCATGACGGTTCGGTGCCTCGGATCATACCGTTGATGATCCCGGAGGCGCAACCGACCCCGGCCTGGACCTCGATAGCTCCGTCGGCGCAGTTAGTGGCACAAGCCCCGCATTC
>Ga0180436_10002233_pt1 | contig 18570 bp, 16 predicted proteins | sample SS_ome_2_FD_132434 | JGI IMG/M metagenome (GOLD analysis project Ga0180436, IMG submission 132434) | Hypersaline lake sediment archaeal communities from the Salton Sea, California, USA - SS_3_S_2 metaG | ecosystem: Environmental > Aquatic > Non-marine Saline and Alkaline > Hypersaline >...
AATTGCTGGCAATTGTCAAAGGCGCCGGAACCGGCGTTGCCGACCCCAACTTTTTTACCTTCCAGATCCTTGGTGCTTTTAATCCCGGAACCCTGGCGAACCACCAACTGGGCCGGCGCGCCATAGAGATAGGCCACTGCCAAAACATCTTCATACTTTTTGGTGTCGCCGGTCAGTTTTCCATTGCGGCCTTTCCAGACCGCTCCAGAGTAAGTAACACCGAATTGCATCCGGCCGGCGTTGACCTTGCGCAGGTTTTCCACAGCCCCTGCGGAAGATTGGGCTTTGACACTGTAGTCCTCAAAGGCCTTGACGGGCTCATATACTTGAATGGCATTGGCCACGACCTGAAATGTTCCGCCGGCCGGGCCTCCACCGAAAACGATCCTTTTTTTGGCGAAGGATGGGGCTGAGAATGCCACGGTGATCATCAGGACCGCCATAACTGTAAGGGCGAATTTGGAAAAACGGTTATTCATGGAAGCCTCCTTGTAATGTGGATAGGTAATGTGGGGAATCTGAATGGGAAGACTTGCGTATAATTGATCCTAAAGATTCAGCTTTTTTCATCTCAGCCTGGCACTATCGCAACTAACTGGGATATAAAGGAAAATCCATTAGATTCCGCACCGTGCTGAGCGGGCACCTGGACGCTGAAAATCCATGGGATTATTAGTTCGCAAGCCCTTCATGATACAATAGCGCTGACCGGCCATCGCATCCCATTCGCCGGATTCCAATCTATCAATCCCCCAAACCCGGTTCAATTCGTCAATTTCTGATTTTTATGTAAGAATAATTCTTACATAGTGCCCCATCAAACACACCCCTCCCTGCCTGGCAGGAGGGGGAAGGCGACAGGGCTTTTCCTGCGGTCGCCACAGCGGACCATCGGTAAACCGGTGCATCATTCAGTCCCGCCCATTGGATTATTCGGCGTTTCCAAGAGAGCTTGAGCGTGATGAGGAAAACTGTTATGAATGCTCACCTTGTTTTTGAGCAGAGTTGCGAAACGATGGAAGTCTTCAGGCCCGGCCATCGTTTGCCTAGAATCAGGGGCGGGATGTTGGATTGATCAATATTCCTAAACCAAGGAGATCGGAAAATCATGGAAGAGCGTTTTAAGGTTGTCTACAGAGGTCGGCTCCAGCCAGGGTTTGCCGTGGCCAATGTGGTCGCCAGGCTGGTTGAAATGGCCGGAATGGACCAGGCCCAGGCTGTAAAATTGCTTTCAAAGTCCAGGCCAACCGTGGTGAAACGGAATTTGGACCAGCAAACAGCGGAACGCTATTGTGCCCGCTTGGAAAGTGTCGGCATGCAGATGGAGGCCGTCGCTGAACCCGGGGAGACCCCCCCGGAGGCCCCCGTTCCAGAGACACCGGCCGTGGCGGAGCCCGGGACCGCTGCTGAAGCAGCCTTACCCCCCCCGGCACCGGAACCCATCGCACCTTCCTTTACAACCCCGGCGGCGGGAGCGGATAATCCCTACGCCTCGCCCCAGGCCGACCTGCACCTCCCGCGGGATACCGCCCAGGGCATTTGGCTTAAGCAGCCTAAAAAAGTACCGGCTTCCCACGGTATGCACTGGATCGGTACGGCCATCGGCATGTTTCTGGGGCATCCCTGGAAATGGATGGGCCTGGTGCTGGTATTTATTGTCATTCAGATGATTATCAGTTTGATTCCCTTTTTGGGGACTCTCATCTCTAGCCTCTTGGGGATGGTATTTGCCGGCGGCCTGGCACTGGCGGCCCAAAACCAGGCCGAAGGCAAAGATTTTGATTTCAGTTACCTGTTTGCCGGATTCGGACCGCCCCGCAACCGGTTGATCCTGGCGGGCGTGCTCTATCTGGGAGGGTTTATGCTGATCTTACTTTTCATCGGCCTGCTCGCCATCCTATTGCTGGGCGTCAGTCCCTCTGATTTCATGTCGGGGAGGGAGGTGGAGAACCAGGAGGCAATTTTGCAAGCCATGGCCTACAAAATGCCGATATTATTTTTATTAGGCATGGTTTTAGTGCTACCGCTTATTATGGCAGAATATTTTTGCATACCTCTGATAGCGCTTGCGGGGTGCGGTGTCTGGTCCGCCTTTAAACTCAGTTTGCGCAGTTGCCTGATCAACTGGCTGCCGTTTTTAGTGTACGGGCTATCCATTCTGGCTGTGAGTCTGGTACTGATGCTGGGGGCTACAGCCATGGCTGGGATCATGGCCTTTTTGGCCATGGATGACGGCGGACCTTCTTTAATTTTATCATTTTTACCCATGCTGGGTATGGTGCTGATCATGGTTCCTTTTGGGGTGATATTCGGACTCTCCGTATTCACCAGCTTCCGGGACATTTTCCACCGGGATGCGTAACTTTTTATTATTTCTAAGGCCCGTCAGGACAGGATAGTTGCAATCACCACCGGTTACATCGCCGCCCCTGGACACCATCGCCCACTATGAAACCCCCGAGGGGGTGGAGTTGAGCTTTGCCGTGGCCGGGCCCGTGGTACGGGCCGCGGCCTGGGGCATTGACCTGGCGGTCCGCCTCGTTGGCTATTTCCTCCTGGCCCTGCTGACGGCCCTCCTGGGAGGGGTCGGCACCAGCCTGATGCTCATCGGGATCTTCCTTTTGGAATGGTTTTACCCGGTATTTTTTGAGGTGCACAATGGCATGACCCCCGGAAAAAAAGCCCTGGGCCTCCAGGTGGTGCATGATGACGGCACACCCCTGGCCTGGTCGTCGGCCCTGCTCCGCAACCTGTTGCGCAGCGTAGATTTTCTCCCTTTTTTGAATATGGCCGGTTTGGTCACCATGCTGCTCAATCCGCAATTCAAGCGCCTGGGTGATCTCGCCGCCGGCACCCTGGTGGTGTATGTAAACGATGAGGTAAAGGAGTTTAAGATCCCCGATCACCCCCCCCTTCCGCCGCCGGAACCCATCCGGATATCCGAACAACGCATCATCCTCAATTTTTGCGAACGGGCAGACCGGTTATCCCGGGAGCGCTGCCGTGAGCTTGCCGCCCTGTTGGCATCCCTGACCGGCACGGACGTGCCTGTGCGCCGCTTAATGGCCTTTGGCAACTGGTTCCTCAAGGGCAAGGGCGGATCGTGAGTCATTGGCCATGAACCAGAGCCAGTTCGAACAAGCCTACCGGCCTGAGTGGCAGCGTTTTGGCCAGCTGCTGGCGATCCTGGAAAAAAAATCCGGTGCTGCCCGAAAAGACCCGCCCCGGGATAACACCGTGGCGGCAGCGGAGTTTCCGGCCCGCTACCGCCGGATATGCAATCACTACGGATTGGCCCGGACCCGCCACTACAGCCCGGCCCTGGTGGATCAGCTGCACGCCCTGGTGTTAAGGGGGCACCGGCAGCTGTATAAAAAAAAGAGCAACGGGTTGTGGACCCTGATCAACTTTGTGGCCCGAATTTTTCCCCGTACCCTGCGCCAGAACAGCCGCATGTTCTGGCTGGCCCTGGCCCTGTTCTGCGGCCCGGCAGTAGCCGTGGGCATCGCCACTTACCATGATCCGCTGCTGATCTACTCCCTGATGGGTGAGGGTCAGGTGCTGGCTATGGAATCCATGTACAGCCCGGAAAATCCCAAAACGGGCCGGACCCGGGAACGGGACGCCGAATCGGATTTTACCATGTTCGGCTTCTATATCCTCAACAATATCTCCATCGGTTTTCGTTCCTTTGCCGGCGGCATCATTTTCGGCATCGGCACGGTTTTTCTGCTGGTTTTCAACGGGTTGATGATTGGCGGTGTGGCCGGGCATCTGTCCCATGCCCCCTATATGGTGAAATTCTGGCCCTTTGTGTGCGGCCATGGCGCCTTTGAGCTCACGGCCCTTGTGATCTGCGGGGCCGCCGGGCTCATTCTCGGCCAGAGCCTGATCCGTCCGGGTCGCTACCGGCGGGTCGCCGTCCTGCGGCGCAGGGCCCCCACAGCCCTGGTGCTGGTCATGGGCGCTGCCCTGATGCTGGTGGCGGCCGCCTTTGTGGAGGCCTTCTGGTCTTCGTCCGCCTTCCCCCCCCAGGTTAAATTTGCTGTGGCAGCGGGAAACTGGCTGCTGGTAATTCTCTATCTGTTGCTGGCCGGGAGGAACACCGGTGAATCTTGAAACCCTGGCCGTCAATATCCGGCCCCGCAATCCCTGGGAGGCCATGGACAGCGGGCTGCTCCTCGCGCGTCAGTGGTACCTTACGCTCTGGCGGCTCTGGCTGCTCATGGCCCTGCCGTCGCTCTTGGTGCTCAGCGCACCGGCGTTCCTGTTGCCGGGCAGCGTAACCCGCTGGGCATTGTTCCTGTTCTGGCTGGCCAAGCCCTTTTTTGAACCGTTGATTCTATTGTGGATTGCCCGTGCCCTGTTCGGTGAACAGCTCCCAACCCGCCGCACGGTGTCGGCCGTGCGTAAGAAAATGACCTTCAGCCGGTCACTGCGCATCCTGCTCCACCGTTTCAATCCCTTTAATGCCTATGCTCTGCCGGTGCTGCTGCTGGAGGACCTGGACGGCCCCCCGGCCAAAAAGCGCCTGGCGCTGCTGCGGGAGGGCACCGATGTCACCCTGTTGCTGACGGCCGCCGGGTTCCTGGTGGAAATCGTGCTGGCCCTCGCCTTTATGGGTGTCATTTTCTGGTTGATACCGGAAGAGCTGCGCTGGGTGGATTTCGGTGAGTTTGTCTTCACCCCCGACGGATGGCTCTTGTTGCTCGCCTATCTGTTGAGCTGTTCCCTGGTGGTGCCCTTTACCACCTCGGCCCGTTTTATGATCTATATCTCCCGGCGGGTGGAGCTTGAGGCCTGGGATATCGAGATCGGTTTCAAACGCATCCGGCAGCGGCTGAAGCGCGGCCCCAAGGGCGCCTGGCGGCGCCTGGCGATCATCAGCGTGGTGTCCCTGGGAGTGACCCTGGCGCAATCCGCGGTGGTCCATAGTGCACAACAGGACCCGGCAGCGTCCCGGGAAACCATTGCCGAGGTATTGGCCCAGAATGAATTCGGCCGGAAAGAAACCCGCCATTACTGGGTGCCCAAAACCAGGGATGACGCGGATGCGGAACCCGACGGTCTTTGGGCCGGGTTTATAAAACAGCTGTTGGACGGGTTGGAAGGGTTCGCTAAAGCGCTGGGCCCCTTTCTGGCAAAATTCGGGGAGATTCTCCTGTGGTTCGGCGTGGGGCTGGTTGTTGCCTTTTTACTTTTCAAGCACACCCGTTGGAGGCGCTGGCTGGACCGCAGGATACTCTCCCCCGGCAACGGCTACACGGCGCCGGAAGTCCTGTTCGGCATGGATATTCGGCCGGAAAGCCTGCCCGACGACCTGGGTGAGGCCTGCCGCCGCTTATTGGCCCAGGGCAGACACCGCCAGGCCATGGGCCTGCTTTATCGGGGAACCCTGTCGCGGCTGGTCAATGGCCATGGCCTGGAAATCGATGCGGGTCACACGGAAAATGAGTGTTGCCAAAAAGTAGAGGCCGGAATGCCTTCGGCAGAGGCTGCTTTTTTTAATAGCCTGACCACACTGTGGATCAATATTGCCTATGGGCACCAGCCGCCGGAACCCCTGGTTTGTGATCAATTGCTGCTGCGCTGGCAGGAGCTATACGGAGCGCAGGCATGAAGGTGCGCGTAACCCATATACGCCGCATGCGTTGGTTAGCGATCCCCCTGGGGATTCTGGTGGTGGCCGTGCTGGCGGGGGTCTGGTTTTTTTACAATTTCGAACGCAAGACCGTTGAAATCCGGCGGGGATTATCACCGGCAGCGCGCCAGAACCCGTTTTTGGCGGCTGAAAAATACCTTGCGGCCACGGGACAGCCGGCCTTCAGTGAGAAGGGCCTGGATTTTCTGACCCGCCTGCCGTCCGTCACGGACGCCATCATCATCCGCCATCTGCCCGGGGGGCTGAGCCAGTCCCTAACCGATGGGTTGTGGGATTGGGTTGCGGCCGGCGGCCGGCTCCTGCTGGTGCCCGGTTCCCGCACCAGCGACCATCCGGGAAGTGATAGCTTGCTCAAACGTCTCGGTGTTCGCGTTATGACAGATGCAGCCGACGGGGCTTGCGACTGTCCACCGGGGGGGGCTGGGGAGGAACCGGACGAGCAGGCCGTGACCGAGTCCGCAGAGTCCGCCGCCGATGAAAAGTGGGATTGGGAGCACCCCTATGATGCCATAGACGAGCTCACCGTGGATGGGAATTCCATCCGGCTCAAGGTGTTTGCGTCCAACCTGCTCGAAGATGAAAGCGGGTCGGCCTGCTACCGCCTGGACGGCACTTACCGCATCGAATATCGAAATAAAGCGGACTGGGGGCGCGACGACCATTACCAGCGTGTGGAACAGGAGGGCGCCTGGCTGCTGCAGTACGAGGTGGGCCAGGGCAAGGTCACGGTTTTCAGCGAAATGGCGCTGTTTTCCAATACCCATATCGGTGATCAGGACCACGCCTATTTCCTGTCCTGGCTCGTGGGCGGCGCCGACCGGGTCTGGCTGCTGTACTCCAGCCGGGCGGATTCGCTGCTGACCATCCTCATGGACAAAATGCCCCATTTCTGGATTTCCATCATCGTATTGTTGCTGTTGTGGCTCTTAAAGCAGCAAAAGCAGAGCGGAACCCTGCTCACCACCCGGCGGGCCGGCCGGCAAAATGTTATGGAGCACCTGGACGCTGCCGCCCGGTTTCATTGGCGCACAGACCGTTTGGACTCCATTGTGGCGGCCAACCGCCGAGCCATCCAGCAGCACTGGGCCGCCCGGAAACACGGCTTGCTAAGAGGGCAGAACGGGGGGACCCTCGATACGGCCGCGTCCATGTCTGCGGCAGGTGTCTCGCAAGTGGAATTCAGCGCGGCTTTCAAGCAGTCAATCGACCATGAACAGGATATCATTCAAAACAGCAGGGCCCTGCAGAAAATCTGGATGCGCCTGCAAGGCGGGGAGAGAAATTGAATATGACGGCCGACTCAGCATCGAAAAGTAAAATCTCCTTTAATGAAGGTGTTGCCAAGGTAGCCGCCCTGGAGCGGGAAATTTTGAAAACCGTGGTGGGCCAGGACCGCGTGGTCCGTGAACTGGTCATCGCTTTGCTCGGCGCAGGCCACATCCTCATCGAAGGCGTTCCCGGCCTGGGCAAGACCTTGCTGGCCCGGACCATGGCCCAGGCCGCCGGCTCCCGGTTCAACCGGATTCAGTTCACCCCGGACCTGATGCCCAGCGATGTTACCGGACACGGCATGTTCGACATGCATGACAATCAGTTCAAGATTCGCAAGGGACCCGTATTCTGCCACATTCTTTTGGCCGATGAGATCAATCGTGCCCCCGCCAAGACCCAGTCCGCACTGTTGGAAGCCATGCAGGAGCAGCAGGTCACCATCGAGGGCAAATCATTGCCCTTAACACCGCCCTTTCTGGTCATGGCCACCCAGAACCCCATCGAGCAGGAGGGCACCTATCCGCTGCCCCAGGCCCAAACCGACCGGTTTATGTTCAAGATTTTCATCACCTATCCCAGTGAGGCGGACGAACAGAAGATCGTGCGGCAGGTAACCCGCAACACCATCGGCGACGCCCTGCTCACCGATCAGGTGGCGATGGTGCTGGCTTCGGCCGAAGTGCTGGCCCTGCAGGAGTTGTTAACCACTATGACTGTGGACGAACAGATCGTCACCTACGTGGTCAATATCATTCGCGCCACCCGCAGTTGGAACGGTATCGATTTCGGCGCCGGCCCCCGGGGCGCCATCAACCTTCTGCGGGCCGCCCGGGGCAGCGGCATGGTCCATGGTCGGGGATTTGTGACCCCCGATGACGTGAGAAGCGTTGCCCTGCCGGTCCTGCGCCACCGGGTAAAGCTCTCTGCCGATATGGAGATCGAGGGCTATACCGCCGACCAGGTCCTGACGGAACTGCTCAACAGTGTGGACGCCCCGCGGGTGTGAAGGCCTGATCCCATGACCCTTATCCCCTCATCCCTGCAGATGGTGGTGTGGAGCGTGCTGGCCCTGGTGGGTCTCCTGGCGGCGCTTTGGCCGCCGGCCGGAACCTTCTGGATGATTCCGGCCGGTATCGGGATTGGCCTCACCCTGGCCGACGGCGTGCTCTGCTGGCGACGCCCGCGGGTGGAACTTACGCGCAGCGTGCACCACAATCTGCCGGTCACGGCCTTTAGCGAGGTCGTGCTGCAACTGAAAAGCCGCGCATCCCATCCGCTCATCCTGGAAGTCCACGACTGCTGCGATGCCGCGTTGCGGGTAAAAGACCAGCCCCAATCCCTGGTCCTGCCCGCCGGGCAGACCGCCACCCTCCGTTATAAGGTGTTTCCCACCCGCCGGGGGGCCTATGCGTTTCACGGCGCCCATATTTTCGTGCACAGCCGGTTGCGGCTATGGCAGAAAAAATGGTTCCTGCCCTGCGAGGATCAGGTTAAGGTTTTTCCCAATTTCAAAGAGGTGGGCCATTTCACCCTGCGGGCCACCCATCATCAACTCAGTCTCTTGGGAATCAAGAAATTGGCCCGGCGCGGGGAGGGCAAAGAGTTTCATCAGTTGCGCGACTATCACCAGGGAGACAGCCTGCGGCAGATTGACTGGAAGGCCACCTCACGCTTTCGGCGGCTCATCTCCAAGGAGTACCAGGATGAGCGCGACCAGCAGATCATTTTCGTGTTGGACAGCGGCCGCCGCATGCGCCACCGCGACGGGGGGCGCAGCCACCTGGACCAGGCCCTCAACAGCATCCTGCTGCTGGCCTATGTGGCCATCCGCCAGGGCGACGGCGTCGGCCTCTACTCCTTTGGCGGCACGGAAAAATGGCTGCCGCCCTGCAAGCAGGAAAACTCCCTTCGTTCCCTGCTGCTGGGCATGTATGACATCGAATCTTCCCCCCGGGCCGCCGATTACCTGCGGGCCGCCCAGGATCTTCAGCGGCTGCAGAGCCGTCGCTCCCTGATGGTGATCGTCACCAACAGCCGCCTGGATGACCATGAAAACCTCTCCCAGATGGCCCGCCAGCTCAGCCGCAAACACCTGGTGGCCATTGCCGACCTGCGCGAGAGCATCCTAGATGAGGTCCTTCCCAAGCCCATCACCGGCCTGGCCGAAGCCCTGCGTTACCAGATGCTTTTGCACAACCTCGTCCAGCGCAAAAAACTGCGCCGCCAGCTGAACCATGTGGGCATCACTACCCTGGACGTCACCGCCGCCCAACTCCCCGCGGCCTTGGTCAACTGCTACCTGGAAGTCAAAAGCGCCGGACGGCTGTGATCGAATTCACAACTCACCATTCACTCAATGCCCTAGGGTTCCACCAGCCGGTTCTGGATGGCAAAGCGGGAGAGTTCGGCGTTGTTACGCAGGTTGAGCTTTTTTAAAAGGCGGAAGCGGTAGGTGTCCACGGTTTTGATGCTGATATTGTAGGAGGCGGCGATTTCGCGATTGGTGTGCCCCAGGGCCAGGCGCCGCAGCACCTGCAGTTCGCGGGTGGAGAGGGCGTCCAGGTCGGAACCGCTGTTGGCCCCCCGGGCCACCCTCAGGGCCAGGGCCTCGGCGGCTTCCCGGGTGAGATAGCGGCCGCCGGAGTGGACTTTGCGGATGGCTTTGACCAATTGTTCCGGGGCCGACTGTTTGGTGATGTAGCCCTTGGCCCCGGCTTCGATGGCCCGGATCACATATTGCTGCTCTTCGTGCATGGTCAGGATGAGCACCGGCAAGTGGGGATGGGTGGCGGCCAGGCGGGTGGTCACTTCCAGGCCGTCCAATCCCGGCATGGATATGTCCACCACGGCCACATCGGGCGGCTCCCGGTTGATGTGTTGCAGTGCTTCACGGCCATGGGCGGCCTCGGCCACCACGGCCAGGTCGTCCGTTTCTTCCACAATGCGCCGCAATCCGGCCCGTACGATACTGTGGTCATCGGCCAATAATACCCGGATCATGATTCTGTTCCTGTGTTGTGGATTGAGGTTGCCCCGCTGGTCAGGCGGGCCTGGAAAGACGCCCGGGTGCCTTCACCTAAATGGGATTCCATGATCAACACCCCTCCGGCCAAACCGGCCCGTTCGCGCATACCGGCCACACCCAATCCCTCGGCTTCACCCAGGCTCCCCAGGTCAAACCCCCGGCCGTCATCGGCCACGCTCAATTCAAGCCGGTCCCCGCTGTGCCGCAGGTGCACGGTAACATGGGCGGCGCTGGCATGGCGGGCCACATTGGTCAGGGCTTCCTGGACGATGCGATAGGCCGCTGTGGCGATGGTGTCATGCATGGCCGGTACGGGAGTATGTTCAAGGATGCAGGAGATCCCGGTGCGGGATTCAAAGTCGGCGGTGAGATTTTCCAGGGCGTCCACCAGCCCCAGATCATCCAGGACCACGGGTCGCAGCCGCTTGGCCAGTCCACGCACATCCTGAATATTCTTATCGATGAGCCGGCACATGGTCAGGGCGCGCTCGGCGGCTTGGGGATCCCGCTCCCCCAGGTGATCCCGCAGCCAGACCGCCTCCATGCGCAGAGCGGTGAGCACCTGCCCCAACTCATCATGGAGCTCACGGGCAATGGCGGCACGTTCTTTTTCCTGGCCCTCCATGATGGCCCCCGACAACCGGCGCAGCTGGTTCTGGGCCTTTTTCAGGGCCGTGATATCCGTGGAGATGGCGCCGACCCCGTCCACGATGCCCCGGGTGTTGTAGACCGGAAAGCGCACGGCCAGATAGGTATGCATGCCGTCGGCCTGGGGAATGGCCTCCTCCACCATGGCCGAGCGGCCCTGGTCCAGCACCCGCTTGTCGTTGCGGCAGAACTGGTCCACCACCTCGGGGGGCAGCACATCCTGGTCCCGGCACCCCCGGATCTCGGCATTGCTGACCCCGAAAATATCCTCAAAACGTGTATTGACCAGGCGGTAACATCCCCGGGTATCTTTGAAATAGACCATGTCCGGAGTGTATTTGAGAATACTGGAAATTTCGCGGGTACGCTTGCGCACCTGGCCCTCGAGTTCCTTGGAGTAGCGCGCCAGCTCCTCCTTGGCCCGCTCCAGGTCCGCCACGGCGCGGTTGCGTTCGGTCACGTCAATGGAGACCGCCAGGGAGCGTACCGAGTTGTCGGCCAGGTCCCGGTCGGCAATGGCGGACAACAATATGTCGATGATCCCGCCATCTTTTTTGACAAACTGATAGGCCACATCCTTGCAGAAGCCGGAACGGAAAAACCGGGGGAACACTTCCGTCTCCGCCCGCCGACGGCTTTCCGGGGTCAGAAATTGGGTCAATGGCCGGCCGATGGCTTCTTCCCGGGAGTAGCCCATGACTTCAGACCAATGATCACTGACGCTCACCAGACGTTCCTGGGCATCGATGGAATGGAGCATGGCCGGTGTGTGGTGGTAGAGATAACGGTAGCGTTCCTCGCTTTGCCGCAGGGCCGCCTCGGCGGTTCGGCGGCGCCTGATTTCAGCGCTGGCTTCCCGGTAGAGGAAGAATACAGATATGCCGATGAGGATACACAGGGATAAAATGATAGGTCCGGTACTGCGGATCAGGGGTTCGGAAACGTTGTTGGCGATGGTTTGGCGCTTCTTTAAATAAAGCACATCCCAGCCGGTATGCTTTTCCAGACTCATACGGTTGAGCAGGTAGTCCGTACCCCGGGCGTCACGGACATGATGGGCATCCACAAACTCGAAACTGGCGCTGGGCCAGGGCCCCTGGCCGAACTGGCGCGAGTTGCGCACGGAGAGCTCCTCCTGGGGGGACAGTTCATGGATGCTTTTAAAGAGCAGGTCCCGGTGGTTGGAGACAAAGATAATGCCCATGGGGTCCACCATGAGAATGATCTCGTCGTCGAAAAGGTCCAGGTTTTTTTCCACCAATTCCACCGAGGACTTTATCACCGCCAGACCAAAAGGCTCTTCCCCGCCTGTTTCGAAAATGGGATAGGAATAATAGATACCCCGTTTGCCGGAAGTGGTTCCCAGGGCCAGATAGGTGGAAGGGGCCTCCAGATTGGCCTCCTGGAAATAGGGGCGAAAGGAAAAATTTTTACCCACAAAGCTGTCCCGGGCATGGCGATTGCTGGATGCCAGGGTGATGCCGTTTTGATCCATGAGATAGCAGACCTCGGCCTTTAGGGAGGACTGGAAGAGGTCCAGGACCGCATTGGCCTCCCTTTGGGCCCGGGAATCGCCGCTGCGGGTCAGATAGTCGCGCAGTTGCTGCATGCCGGCCAGGGTACGCACGGGCTTGTGGTTTTCCGATAGATAGGCTTCAAGGTTGCGCTGGATCATGGCCAGACGGGAAACGGTTTGCCGCTCAGCGTCCTTGAAGGCGGATTCCTTCAGGGCCTGATAGTAGAGCAGGCCGCCGGTGGAGGTGGACAAAATAGCCAGTAATGACAGAACCAGCAGAATCAGTCTGAGTTTCATGGCGCCATCCGATATGGGGGGTCATGGATAACCGCAAGGGCATCACCCATCTGTTTTCCGGCTGGAGCTACTCGAGTAGCAGTGCGTCCCGGGACAGGCACTCATCGGGGGTAATGCGGATGTCGGTGATGCCGTAATTCTCTTTTAGCTTGGCCAGGTTGCTGTTGGCAAGGCCGCGAAACTGGCTGGCACTGCGGGGGTGCAGCCGGAAATTGGCCCTGTTTTTAGTTTCCGGGCAGGCGTCCAGCAGGCGGACAGCGCGGTCATAGAAAAGTGCCGCCTGGACCAGATGCCCGAAGGCCGGGTGGTAGGGACCGGCCAGCAGGGTGTCTTCCCGGTCGAGTTCCCGGGAGGCGGGCAGGCCCATGCGGATCACCCGGATGCTGCGTCGGGCGAAGAGGGTATAAAGGGCCTTGACCCAATCCACGGCGGTATCCAGATCCAGGGGACGGTAGCGTCCATCCCGGTACCATGCCGCCAACGGGCTGCCTTTGAGAACCACCGTGGGATAGATACGGACAAAGGCGGGCAGCAAAGCGGCCAGGCGGCGGCCGCTTTCAAGGACGCTGCCGCGGGTATCCCCCGGCAGTCCCGCCATCATTTGCAGGCCGACCCGGTAGCCCCGTTGCTGGATATGGGCCACCGCCCGGCGGGTATCCGCGGCCCGGTGTCCCCGGCCGGCGCGGGCCAGGATGGTATCATCCATACTCTGGGCGCCAAGTTCCACCGTGGTTACCGGAAAGGGTTCGAGGAAGTCCAGGCTCTGTTTAGTGATCGTGTCCGGGCGGGTGGAGAAGCGAATGCCGTGGATCATTCCCCGGGTTTGGTATTCTCCGGCCAGGCGAAGATAATTTTGCTGGTCTGTGCTCCCGAGGCCGAGGAAATTGCCTCCGAAAAAAGCAATTTCCGTAAAGCGGCCCGGGTCGCGCCGGTAGTGCAGAAATGTATCAATGTCCCGGCGGGTTTTGGCCGGGTCCGGGCGGTGCAGCGGTGTCCCGGTGATGGCCGACTGGTCGCAGAAAACACACCGGTGCGGACAGCCGCCATGGGGGATGAAAACCGGAATGATAAAGGGCGGTTTATCCTGTTTTTCTCTATTTTCCAATTGAGCCAGGGAGGGCATCATCCCTCGAGCAGGTCGAATGCCTTGCGCGCAGCATCCTGTTCAGCAGCCTTTTTACTGCGCCCCACGCCGGTGGTAACCAGGTCGGGGATTTTCATCTGTATGGTGAAGCGTTTGTCGTGATCCGGTCCGCTTTCACCGATGAGCGTATAAACCGGGATAACTTTATACCGGCTCTGAATTCGTTCCTGAAGACGGGTTTTAAAATCGAAATCCGCGCCGGGTCCCTCCTGGGCGTCGATGAAAGGGGCCATCTGGCTTTGAACACTGCCGAAGGCCGTTTCAAAGCCACCATCGAGATAGATGGCCGCCACCAGGGCTTCATAGGCATCGGAGAGAATGGAGTCTTTTTCCCGGCCCTGGGTCAGTTCTTCACCGCGGCCGAGTTGGAGGTGGTCACCCAGTTTCAGGTTGCGGGCAATTTCCGCCAGTGAGGATTCATTGACCAGGCTGGCCCGCATCCGGGAGAGCTGCCCCTCCGGAAGACTGGGATGGCACTCCATGAGGATCTGCCCGGCCACCAGATTGACCACCGCATCGCCCAGGAACTCCAGGCGTTCGTTGTCCTCCAGCGCACTGTCGGATTGTTCATTGACAAATGAACTGTGGCGCAGGGCCACCTGCATCAGGTTCCGGTTTTTAAACCGGTAACCCAGGCGCATTTCCAGGGGGTGGTCCTCATCCGGGAGGGAGGGGGCAGTCATGGTTGGGCTGTTCCTGAACAGACGGCGGCCAGTTCATCATAGATATTTACAGGGATGGGATAATCCCCTTGCACATAACCCATTTTGATGTGCGGATTTATGGCGCCGTGAAAATCTGAACCACCGGTCATCAGCAGGCCATGGCGGCCCGCCCAAAAAGCAAACCGGGCCGTGCGTTCCAGGGTGTGCTGGGAATAAAATACCTCCAGTCCTCCCAGACCGGCTTTTTTCAGGGTGATGATAAGATCTTCCAGGACCGCGTCGTTTTCAACGTCATAGAGCTGGGGATGGGCCAGCACGGCGATTCCCCCGGCCGTGGTAATCAGGCCGATGGTTTCGTCATAGGGAATGCGGAATTTATCCACATAGGCGGGGCGGCCCTTGCCCAGAAAACGGTCAAAGGCGTCATCAATATCGGCGGCCCAGCCTTTGCGCACCAATGCCTGGGCAATATGGGGGCGTCCAATCTGTCCGCCACCGGCTTCGGCGGCCACATCCGCCGGCTCCAGAACCAGTCCCAGATTATTTAGCCGCTCTAGAATTTTAGGGTTCCGATTTTTCCGGGCATCCTGGTGTGATTTCAGGGCGCGCGCCAGATCCGGATCAGCAAGGTCAATACCGTAACCCAGGATGTGCAGACTGCCTTGGATGGCAAATTGAGGCGGTGGGGCGGCGGAGATCTCCACGCCGGGCAGGAACTTCAGCCCGGTGTGTTTTACCAGCCGGGCCGCTTCCTGCGCACCAGCCACCGTATCGTGGTCAGTGATGGCCAGGGCGAACAATCCTTCTTGTTTCGCCCGGGCCAGGAGTTCGCGGGGGGTCAGGGAGCCGTCGGAAGCCGTGGAGTGGACATGCAGATCAATTTTTAAGGGCTGATCATAGTCCAAGGGATCTTTCCGTGGCCTCCTGCTTGGTTTTGCATTCGATGCACTGGGCGGTCACGGGACGCGCTTTAAGGCGTTCGATGCCGATCTCTTCACCACAGGTCTCGCACTCTCCAAAGGTGCCGTTTTCGATTCGCTGCAGTGTCTTTTTGATTTTTTTAATCAGCTTGTGTTCCCGATCCCGAATTCTCAGCATAAAATTGCGGTCCGCTTCCAGGGCGGCGCGGTCAGTGGGATCCGGAAAATTCTCTTTGGGCGCGGTCATGCCCACAACCGTATCCTCAGCTTGGCTTAACAGCTCTTCTAGTCGATTGGTCAGCAGTTCTTTGAAATATTCAATATCTTTTTTGTCCATATCTAGCCCCGTAAAATTACTATTTCCGGAAAACAAGTAGTTTATCCGCTAATCCGAAACATGTCAAGGCTTAAGTGGGCTGGCGATGGAAATCGGAGCAAGGGCTGTGTGCCGCGACAATGTTCCCAGGAAAAATTCCAGAAAATCAAAAGCGGCAGCGTTCATCCGCTGGTGGTGGATCATGATTCCGCAGCGGCCGCCGGCCAATCCGGCGCGCAGGGTGCTGAGCAGGTGTTGCCCGGCCTCCCAGGGGTCGGCCGCCTTGTGGGTATGCAGGTCCACATGCACGGGAAATTCCGCCAAAGGCGCGGGATTTTTCCGGGCCTGGCCGGCATCCCGGGACAGGGCCCCAATGCCGATGGATTCCAAAGCCGGCAGCAGTTCAGGGGCCAGGCGGTTCCAGGGCGGGGTAAAAATGGGATCCAGGGCGGTGCCCAGGATATGCTGCAGCCGCGTAAGTCCCTTTTTTATTTCCCCGGCCAGAATGGCTGGGGGCCGGTGGGGGCCGAATTCGGCTTTCTTGGCGCCCGCAGGTGCGTGGTTGTGATGGCGCCAACCGTGCTGGTGCCAGCACCAAAGTCCCGGTGTGCGGTGCTGCCAGCGGGCCAAATGTTCCCAGCGGTGAGCAGTCAGCCAGGCTGGCACCAGGGCCAGGGCCAGGGGGATGCGCCGATCTTGAAAGAGGGACAACAGGCGCGCCAGCGGTATGCTGGGAACGGCAATATCGTCGGCCCGGAAATAGATTTCCACAGATGCCGGCGGACGTCCGGAGAGTGCCTCGTCCAGGCATGCTTCGACCTGGCTCGGCAGGTTCGTCGGAAACTTTTGCCACAGGGCGGCAACCATGGGATTAGTCCTTGAGCGGGGTGAGGGGTTCCCGGGACCGGCCGGAAGCCGGGGTGCCAGCTTTGGCCGCCGACCATTCCGCCAGCCAGCGGGCGCTGTGGGCGGCGCCGTTTAAGTCAATGGCCAGCTCCAGATTGCGCGGGGCCGACATGCTGCGGGACATCAGGCCTGCCAGCCGTTCCGGTGCCAAGTCTTCGGGTTCCAATATCCGCCAAGGAGCGCTATGGGCGATTTTTTCGGCCCGCAGCCTCTGCTCCCGGTTTTGTCCGAAGGGATAGACCAGGGCTGGAATCCCGGCGGCCACAAGGTTCATGCAGGTATTGTAGCCGGCCATACTGAGGGAAAGATCGGCCGCTGCCAGCAGTGCCGGGAAATCTTCCGTGAACCGCCGCACCCGTATGGTCCGGCTTTGCCGGCGGGCCAGGCCATCGAATAGCGGGTCGTCAAGAAAGGGGCCGGTGAAAACCTCCAGGTGGGCCGGGGTTTGCTCCTGGAATAGTTCAAAGGCGGAAATGGCCGCCGTCAGCAAAGGACCGCCCACCTGCCCGCCCCCGGCGCTGACCACCACCAGGGGCCGGCTGACGCTCAATCCCAAACGGTGCCGTGCGATCTGGGGCGCCCCCCAGGTTGCCGCGGACGTCACATAGCCGGTGTATTCAAGGGGAATTTGAATCTGGTCCACCCAGGGAAAGGTTTCCTCCAGACGCACGATCCGGGGATCGGCATGCACCAGCAGCGCGTGGAACTCCCGGTTGAGGATGGTCAGCACCCGCTGGGCATAGGCCCGTGGATCGGATTTTTCCACCAGTATATCCCGCAGGCTGCAGACCACCCGGCAGTTGGGCAGCAGGCCGCGGCGGATTCCCTGCAGCAGGGGATCGAGTTCGAACCGGAAGGCTTTGCGGCCGAAGGGATACAGCTCGACCCAGAAAATATCCGGCTGTTCCCGGCGAAAAAGCCGGGCCAGGATTCGGCAGCGTTCATCCTGCAGGCGTCTGGGTTCGCTACGGCCGTCCACGGCATAGAGTCTGGAAAAGTCCGCATCCATCATGAGGGCCGGCAGCCGCACCTCACGGACATGGCCGGGCAGGGCGATATCCACGGGTTCACCCCCGGTCACCAGGATCACGTCGTGATACTTGAGGGCTTTTATTATTTCAACGGTGCGGAAAAAATGTCCGAGACCGAGGACATGCTGGCAGTAGACAACTATCTTCATGGGTGGAATTTATGGTTTATTTCCCGAAAAAGCAATATACGGTCGGAGATTGCGGGTTAAGGATTGGTCACAGCGCCAGGGCATTGACCCGGTCCAGGGCCAGGCCGTCTGAAGTGATTTGCAGCCAGTGCAGGTGGTATGGTCGGATGAGGGGCGGTTCGTCAGGCAGAAAGCGGCGTCCGGTCAGATGGTAGATCAGGCACTTCAGCACTCCGGAATGGGTGACCACCAGAATCCGGTTTCCCGGCCAGCGTTGGGCCGCCGCCAACAGGGCCCGGCTGCTGCGCTGGAGCACGTCACGCCGGGATTCACCTTCCGGCGGCCGGAAATCCCATCCGGCGCTTTCCTGGGCGGCGACCCTGTCTCCCTGGGCGGCGCGCAGTTCCTTTACCGTGGACCCGGTCCAGGTCCCCCAATCCTGTTCCCTGATCCCGGATTCGGGATGCAGGGCCAGCTTCAGCTCCTGGTTGATGACCCCGGCTGTCTCCCGGGCACGGAGCAGGTCGCTGGCCAGGATCCGGTCCCACGGGAATTCCGCCAGCCGCACAGCCCAGAGCCGCGCCTGGGCGCGGCCGGTTGGATTGAGGCGGGTTTCGGTCCGGCCCTGGATGACCTTCTGGCGGTTCCAGCCCGTCTCACCGTGGCGGATCAATCCGAAGCGGGTGGGCGTGACAACGGCGTGTGGGGGCATTGTTCCGGCAGCCATAGTCATATACCATTAACCCCCGGCGGCCATTTTCAGGGTGTTCTCCAGTTTCCGTTAATTGCGCTTAAGGTCATGCTTGCGGCGCACATGCCGTGCCGCGGCCGAGCCCATGGTCCATCGCCGGTGCGGGTCTTTAAGCAGCCGTATCACCGCACGGGTGTAGTCCTGCCGATCCTTGAAGGGGGTCAGAAGCCCGGTTTCGTTATCCCCCACCACTTCCGGGACGCCGGCATTGTCAAAGGCCACCACCGGCAATCCGCAGGCCTGGGCCTCCAGATATACCATACCCAGGGCTTCGCGAATACCGGGAAAC
>Ga0180436_10002234_pt1 | contig 18552 bp, 13 predicted proteins | sample SS_ome_2_FD_132434 | JGI IMG/M metagenome (GOLD analysis project Ga0180436, IMG submission 132434) | Hypersaline lake sediment archaeal communities from the Salton Sea, California, USA - SS_3_S_2 metaG | ecosystem: Environmental > Aquatic > Non-marine Saline and Alkaline > Hypersaline >...
CGGGCGCGGCCTTCGCGGTCGCGCCCGCGCCAACGCACCGAGGCCTCCGGCCGGGCCTCGGCCGCGCTCACCCCCTCGCCCTTCGGGGCGGGGGGGTCTTTCTTTGGTAGTGTCCTCATCGCGTGGAGAAGGTCACCCGGCTCGGCGGCCGCGCGGGGCGCCGTTCAGCGGCTTCGGCCAGCCTGAGCGCGCGAGTGCTGTCCACGCGAACCCCTCGAGAGCGCGCCTCGAAGTCGCCCGAGCGGCCGCCGAGGAGCCAGGGCGCGTCCCCGGGGCCACCAGCGCCCGAGGCCAGTACCCGGTTCTCGGTCCGTTCGTCGAGCCCGCGACCCCAGCCACCGTGCCCCGGGGCACCTCCCCCATGGACCACCGCCTCCTCTCGAGCCGACTCGTCGGCTGGCTCGCCGATCGACGGCTCCCGCGGCGCGTACGGCCGTTCGCATGGAGGACCTTCTCACGGCTCGTGGGCGCCGACCTCGACGAGGTCGAACGCCCCCTCGTCGAGTACCACAGCCTCACCGACTACTTCGTGCGCCGCCTCCGCCCCGGCGTCCGTCCCATCGTCGCGAGCCCGAACGAGCTCCCGAGCCCCGTCGACGGTCGCGTCCAGAGCGTCGAGCGCATCGCCCACGGCGGACAGGCCCTCCAGGCCAAGGGCCAGTCGTACTCGGTCGCCGAACTCCTCGGAGAACGGGCGCCGGCGGACCTCGCGGGCTGGTGGAGCTGGATCTGCTACCTCTCCCCTCGCGACTACCACCGAATCCACAGCCCCTTCGACGGCGAGCTCGCGCATGTCGAGTGGGTCGAAGGCGAGCGGCTGTCGGTGGCCCCGCGCGTGCTCGCTCGAGTTCCTCGCGTCTTCACTCGCAACGCCCGGGTCGTGCTCGAGATCGCGACGCAGCACGGGCCGGTCTTCATGGTCCTCGTCGGTGCCCTGAACGTCTCGCGGATCCGACTCGAAGGCCTGTCGATCGGCGCGACCGCCGGGCTCCCTGCGCGCACTTATCGCCGCGGTGACGAGGTGGGACGCTTCGAGCTGGGGTCGACGGTGATCCTGGTCACGCCTCCTTCGGCGTGGGAGCCGCGGGAGGGATTGCAGCCGGGTGCCGACCTGCGCTACGGCGCCCCCATCGGGGTACTGTCCTCGACGGCGGGCCAAGAAAGGCCGGCCTAACCGTCACCGACGCCGATCGGCCGAGTCCCTCTTCCATGAAGGACTCGAATCAATCTGCGTTTCGCGACCCGAACTTCGTCCCGCCCCGGTGCCCGTACCCGGCTTGCCCGGGCCACGACCCGAGCAGATCGTTCAGCTATCGCCGTCGAGGCAGCTACGTGCGCGGCGTCGACGGCAAGCGGGTCCAACGCTTCCAGTGCACCGTCTGTTTTCGCTCGTTCTCGAGTCAGACGTTCCGACTCGACTACAGGCTCGGGCGTCCGGACACCGTCGCGCCGATCTTTGCCGCACTGTGCAGCAAGACGACGCTCCGTAAGACGGCGAGGAACCTCGGGCTCGGCCGAGAGCACGTCGCGCGCCGTATGCGACTCCTCGCACGGCATGCGCGCGACTACCACGAGCACCGACTCGAGCACGCCTCGATCCGACCGCACGGGCTCGGCACGCACTTTCAGTTCGACGAACTGGAGACCTACGAAGAGCATCGAAAGCTCAAGCCTGTCACCGTCGCCGTGCTGATCGAGCAGCGCAGTGGGTTCATCGTCCGTACCGACGTCGAGACCCTTCCACCGCGTAGGCCCCTGAACTCGCGCGAGACGGCGCAGTTGGCGCGCATCGAGGCTCGTGACGGACTTCGCGCTTCGGGTTCGCTCTCCGCGGTCGAACGAACCGTGGAGTCACTCGTTCGCGTCGCCGGTCGCTCGGGCGTCGTGCACGTGACGACCGACAAGAAGGCGAGCTATCGAACGGCCTTGAAGCGGGCGCTCGGGCGACGCGTGCTCCATCGTCGCATCGACGGGCGAGCTGAGCGGGGAACGAGCAACCCACTCTTCCCGATCAACCACACCCTCGCGCGACTTCGCGACCTCGCGTCCCGGCTCGTCCGACAGACTTGGGCTGCTGCAAAGACTCGCCGCGCGTTGTCCGACCAACTCGATGTCGTCGTCGCCTTTCGCAACTACGTCGACGGCTGGAGGTCCGAGCCTGCTGCGCGCCAGAGAACGACGGCGGCCGCTCAGATCGGACTTGCGACACGACGGATCGCGCCAGCCGAGTTCCTTCACTGGCGCGACCCGCTGTTGTCGCCCTCCTGAGCACAGCCGACGAGGACAGTACCGGTCAGGGGCGCATCTGTTCGTTGCTCCACCGCAGGAACCGAGACCGCAAGAAGTAGTACTCACACAACTCCCGCGCGTCCTCCCAGTCCCGCTCCATGGTGTCCAGCTGCGCCGACGACAACCGCGCCAGCGCGTAGCCACCGGAGATCTTCAGGGGACCGACCACTTCCCCGACGCTCGCGTGCGCAGCGATGTGCTTCACGAACGAGGTCCCGCGGAGCATTTCCTGGTACGGCGTCTCACCGACACGGTCCTCGACCTCGCGCAAGGTGTTGGACAGCACGCCTCCGCGCGCGCGATCGGCGTACATCTCGCGATACTCCTCGCCGAAGCGCTCTCCGATGTCGCGCGTCAAGCTGTCGGTGTGCGCCTTCACGAGCTGGCGGAAGTCCTGACCGAGGGCGACGCGTCCCTTCATCGACTGCGCGGCCTCCTTGGCGCGGTCCCAGTCGACGCCCCATTCGCTCGTCTCGTCGGTGAAGTCGAGCGCGGGGAAGTACGCGAACTCGAGCTGCGGGTTCCAGCGCTCGACGAAGAAGCGATTCTTCTCGAAGAAGCTCCGTTGGACCTCGGGGCTGTCCCAGTCGTCCTCGAGCGTGGTCCTGAAGCAGCGCATGTAGCGCTCGGCGACCCGATGGTGATGGAGCGTCGGGTAGCCCTGGCTCTGGGCGGTGAAGATCGAATCGTTCAAGGACCCGACGAGCGAGAGGTGCTCCTTCGCCGCCACCGCGAACGCTTCTTCGTCCGTGTCGAGCGCACCGTCACGCTCGAGCGCCGCGCGCACGACCTGGTACCAGGCCAGACTCTCGAGGACCTCCTGGACCTTGACCTCGTCGATGTACGCGCCGATCGACGGCCACACGTCGCTGACGCGCAGGTCGACGACCTCGCCACCGTGCAGCCAGGGCGCGACGGGTTCTTCGTCGGGATCCAGCGGCGCGACGGAGATACGCATGTACACGTCGTCCTCCATCGCCGCCTGGTCGAGGAAGCTCCAGCACAGGACGCCCACGTCGCGGTTGCGCGCGCCCTGCTGGAACACCGTCTGCAGCTGGAGGAGGGCCGCCATCTTGTCGAGGTCCTCCGTGCGCTCGTCGTACGCGTCCGACGAGTTCAGCCGCTGCCACACCTCGCGCAGCTTCACGAGCGTCGCGAACACGCCGCGCTCCTCGTCGAGCGACTCGAGATTCTCGCCGTCCGGTCCGATCGGCGACGCCTGGCGGAACGCAGCCAGGATCATCGAAGGCAGCTCGTCGACGGATCCACCGACGACGTTGTAGACGAGGCTGGCGAGCATCGCGCGGTGCGTGCGCTCGGCGAGGTCGGGCGGGAGCATCGCTTGCAGCGCGAGCCCGGAGCGACGCTGGTCGATCGTCATCCCGCTCTGGAGCGCCTGCCGCTCGAGGAGCTGCTGGTAGAGCTCGTCCTCGAGTTCGTACTGGTTGCCGCGCGCGAAGCTCTGGGCGCGCGCGATCGCCTCGGAGAAGATGCCGAGGTTGTAGCTGCGCAGCACCTCGAGGCACACCGCCCGGCGCAGGTCCACCTGCGTGATCTCGATGTCGCCGACGCGCGCGACGACGTCGGCCTCGAGATCCACCCCTTCGAGATCGATGCGCCAGCCGTCCTCCCACGGCACGACGGACTCGGGCGACGCCATCGACTTCCACTCCACCGTGCGGAACGGCGAGGGGCGTCCGGACACCCGATTGGGGGTGGCGCGCCGATTGCCGCCGGGGTTGAGGCCGGAACTCGGCAGCTGGACGCTCGGCGCCTGCGGCGTACCGGTGCCGCGATCGGCCGGGTTGGTGCCGGTCATCGCGGGCTTGTTGAGCTGGCGAACGGCGAAGAAGCCGCCAAGGGCTGCCGCGAGGAGCACGAGGACGAGCAGGATCTGCTTCATGTCCGAGGACTACGGGGGTGGGGAGAGGAGCGTGGGTGCGGACCGCGGTCGCGGGCCCGAGGGGTGCCGGCCGGTTCCACCGAACACCCGCGGACCATGCAGGATAGCCCGCTCGGTGGTGTGGACGCGGCCCGAAGCCGGCGCCCTTCGAGGGGGATCGACCGTCGGCCGCCGCGGCTGATCGTCGATCGCGCAGCGCGACCCGGCTGCGGTCCCGCGTCGGAGGCCGACGCGAGCCGTGCGCGCGCCGCGGCACCCCCGTGAGATGGCCAGCGGCGGCGATTCGTTCCCGCTCCCACCTCGGAATCGACCCCGACGATGCGAGGATGCCGCGGCCGATGGACCGCTTCCGTCACCTCGTACCGCTCGTCGAGCTCACCGTCGCCGTCGCTCGCGGCGAGTGGGACCGCCTCCTCGCCCTGCGCGCCACGCACGAGCCCGACCGCGCCTTCCGCGAGGCGCTCCTGCAGCTGCACCTGTTCGTCGGCTTCCCCGCCGTCGTCGAGGCCTTCACGCGCCTGGAGCGCGGCGGCGGGGTCGGCGCACCCGAGGACGACGAGGCCGACCTCGAGGCCGACGGGCACGCTCGCGGTCGCGCGCTGTTCGGGCGCATCTACGGCGAGCACGGCGAGCGCGTCGAGGGGGTCCTGCGGGGCGCCCACCCCCAGCTGTGCCACTGGGTCCTCGGCCACGCCTACGGCCGGGTCCTGACGCGCCCCGGGCTCACCGGCGCCGAACGCGAGCTCCTGGCCGTGGCCGCCCTCGCCCTCCGGGGTCCCGCCCGGCAGCTCGCCTCGCACCTGCGCGGTGCCCTGGCCTGCGGGGCGGAGCGGGCGGACCTCGAGCGGTTGGCGGAACGGCTCGCCGAGGCGGACGCGGAGGGGGGTGCGGCGCTCCGGGCGGGGATCGAGCGGTTGACCGCCCCCTAGCGGTACTGGCCTCGGGCGCTGCGCATCGCCGGCTCGACCGGACGGGATCGGCCCTCGGCGACTCGCAACGGGGGCTCGGTGCCGCGCGCCCCCCCTTTCAGGGCGGCGCAGGGGCCCTTTCGGCCCGTTGTCCAGCGCCTGAGGACAGGTCTAGGGGGGTGAAAGTTCGCGCAGGGTCGCCGCCTGCAGCTGGACCCGCGTCTCACCCAGGTGCTCCGCCAGCAGCGTCCGCGCCACCCACGCCGCCAGCTCCCGGTCCCGCTCCGCCAGCCCTTCGTCCAGAACCTCGAGCAGCCGCGCGGCCCGCTCCTCGGGGGCCGCGGGGCCGGTGGCGCCCGGCAGGCCGCGCAGGAGGCGGCCGGGGATCCGGGCGGTGAGCAGGGCACCCGGGCCGCTGTCGAACAGGGCGTCGGCGTCGGTGGCCCGGCTCCACAGGCGGACGGCCCCGTCCAGGTCGCCCGCGTACCACCGCAGGCACACGCGCCCCACGGCCCGGGCCGGGTCGGTCTCGTCGGGAACGAAGCCGATCAGGCCCTCCAGGTCGCCGATCGTGACGCTCCGCGGCGGGCGCGTCGAGGCGCGCAGGCCCAGCAGGTAGGGACGGCTGCTGGCCACGATCTCGAGCCGGAAGCCGTCCTCGAGGGGGTCGCCCGAGCAGCGCACCCGGCCCTGGGGGCGGATGCCGCTCTGCACCTCGAAGCTGGCCTGCGAGCCCACGAGCTCGAGCACGGCCCGGCCGGCCTCCTCCATGAAGCCCTCGAGCAGACGCCCCTCGAAGGCACCGGCGCGGGCCTCGTCGCCGAGCTCGTCGACCCAGCCGCCGCCGGCCAGGGCCTGCGGGACGGCGTCGAGGCGGCGCTCGAAGGCGGACCACAGGGCCTCCATCTCGCCGTAGGCCCTTTCCCGACCGAGACTTGGGGCGACGAACGAACGCCGCAGCTCGGCGTCGGCGCGCGCGCCGGCCTCCAGGTCGGCGGCCAGGGCGTCGCGGCTGCGCTCGACGAGCGCGGGCAGCTCGTCGCGGATCTCGAGCCCGCCGAGGGGGATCTCGTCCTCCGCGAGGCCCAGGCGCTCGAGCTGGGCGGCCAGCTCGGCCGGCAGGGCCACGGCGGGGTCCTGGGGCACCTCGGGCCAGCGCGCGAGGCCCAGGGCCAGGGCCTTCGCCTCCACCGCGTTGCGCAGCTCGCGCTGCCGGCTCGTCCAGCGCCGGTCGAGGGCGGCGCGGCGGCGCGCCATGGCGTCGAGCACCTCGGCCGTGGCCTGGGCCAGGTCCGCCGTCCCCAGGCCGCCGGCGGCCAGGTCGGCGCGGCGCACCAGATCGCTCGGCGTGGCGACCAGGAGCGCCCGCGCGGACCGCCAGCGCTCAGCCTCCTCGAGGCGCTCGACCTCGGGCTCCACCAGCGCCTCCCAGTGGCTGCGCACCGCGCGGCGCACGTCCTCGACCCGCGCCGCGCGGACCTGCTCGATCCGGTCGGACACCCCGTCGAGCACCCGTTCGTGCGGCGCGCGCACCTCGGCGGGCAGCTCGGCGGTGGCGACGCCGAGCGTGCTGCGCACGCGCGCCTCGAAGCCGGAGACCTCGGCGCGTGCGGCCTCGAGGTCCGCGTCGTCCGCGGCCCGCAGGTGCGCATCGACGCGCGCGGCGAGATCGCGCTCGAGCACGCCGAGCGCCCGCTGGAGCTCGGTCACGAGCGCGCGCCGCAGGTCGCGCCAGTCGTCCGACGCCCCGGCGGCGACGGCCTCGGCGTGCACGCCGTCGGCGGCCTCGAGCGCGGTCCACAACAGCCGCGGCTCGTCGGCCGCCGCGACCCGCAGCTCGCGCACGGGCGCCAGGGGATCGGCCGCCGCGCCGCCCATCGGAGCGCGCGGCTCGCCGGCGGGCGCGGGACCGGTGAGCGCAGCCCCCAGGGCCACGAGCGACACCGCCGCCAGGCCGGCCGCCCACACGACGGGTCGCCGCCAGGGGCGCGGGTCGCGGGCGAGCGGGTCGAGCTCGCCCCGGCGCACCTCGGGAGCGCGCCGCTCGCGCAGGCGCTCGAGGTCGGCGAGCAGCTCGTCGGGCGCCTGGTAGCGGCGCTCGGGGTCGCGCACGAGGCACTTGCGCAGCACGAGCACGAGCCCGGCCGACAGCCCCGGACGCAGGGAGCGCGGGTCGGGCACGGGCTCGTGGAGCACGGCCGAGAGCACCTCGGCCGCCGAGCGTCCGCCGAAGGGCGGGCGTCCGCACACGGCCTCGTAGAGCGTGGCGCCGAGCGACCACAGGTCGGCGCGCACGTCCACGTGCCGTGCGTCGCGGGCCTGCTCGGGCGCGATGTAGTGCGGCGTGCCGACGGTGCCGCCCTCGCTGGTGAGCGCGGGGTCGCGCTCCCCCACCGCCAGGCCGAGGTCCGCGAGGCGCGCGCGGTAGTGGCGGTGCCGCCCGCGGCCGGCGCGCTCGAGCAGCACGTTGGCGGGCTTCACGTCGCGGTGCACCACGCCGTGCTCCCACAGGTGCTCGAGCGCCTCGCACAGCGGCGCGAACAGGCGCAGGGCCTCGCGCTCGGGGAGCGGCCCGTCGGTGCGCAACAGCTGGGCGAGCGACGGCCCGTCCACGAGCTCCATCGCGAACCACCAGCGGCCCTCGGCCTCGCCCATGTCGATCGCGCCGACCACGTGCGGGTGCGCGAGCTTCGCCATCGTGCGCGCCTCGCGCTGCAGGCGTTGGACGACCTGGGGGCGGGCGGCGAGCTCGGGGTGCAGCACCTTCACCGCCACGTCGCGCTCGACCGCCAGCTGCACCGCGCGGTACACGGTCCCGGTCGTGCCGCGGCCGATGATCCCGTCGAGGCGGTAGCCCGGGATCTGGGGCGGGCGCGCCGGCCTGGGTGCCGGCGGCGGAGCGTCGTCGCGCTCCGCGGTGCTTCCGTCGAGGGTCACGACCCTTCCATAGTACGCCGCCCGCGAGGCGCCTACGGTCGCGGGTGCGGGCCGTCACCGGCGCGAGCCGTCACGGGCGCGGGCGAGCGCGACGCCCGGATCTCGCGTCACCGGAGTTCAGGCCCCCTCGCCGTCGCCGCTCGCCGGCTCCTTCTCGCTCGCCGCGCCCTCCTGGTACTTGTCGAGCTTGCGCTGCAGCGCGAAGCGCGAGAGCCCCAGGTCCTCGGCCGCGCGGCTCTTGTTCCCGTCGTGGCGCTCGAGCGCGGCCTCGATCGCGCGCCGCTCGAACTCGGCGATGACCGTCGGCAGGTCGCCGCGGAAGCCGGCGGCGCTCGGCGCCGGCGCGTCGACGGGCACGTGCGTCCCGACGCTGTCCGACAGGTCGCCGGCCTCCACCACGCTGCGCCCGAGCACGACCGCGCGCCGCATCTCGTTCTCGAGCTCGCGCACGTTGCCCGGCCACCCGTGGCGGCACAAACGATCGAGCGCCGCCGGCGACAGCGTCGGCGGCACGCGCTGCATCTGCGCGGCCGCGCGCTCGAGCAGTGCGCGCGCGAGCAGCGGCACGTCCTCGGGTCGCTCGCGCAGCGGCGGCAGGCGCAGCTCGAGCACGTCGATGCGATAGAAGAGGTCCTCGCGGAAGCGCCCCTCCGCGACCATGCGCTCGAGGTCGCGGTGGCTCGCCGACACGAGGCGCACGTCGACGGTCACGCGCTGGCTGCTGCCGACCGGACGCACCTCGCCCTCCTGCAGCACGCGCAACAGCTTCTTCTGCATCTCGGCGCTCATGTCGCCGATCTCGTCGAGGAACAGCGTGCCGCCGTGCGCCTGTTCGATCAGGCCCTTCTTCGCGCGATCCGCGCCGGTGAACGCGCCGCGCGCGTGGCCGAACAACTCGGACTCGAGCAGCGAATCGGGCAGCGCCGCGCAGTTCTCGCTGACGAACGGACCGCCCTTGCGCGCCCCCAGCTCGTGGATCGCGCGCGCGACGAGCTCCTTGCCCGTGCCGCTCTCCCCGTGCACGAACACCGGCAGCTCGCACTCGACGATGCGGTCGAGCGTGGCGAACACCTGTTCCATCGCCGGCGACCGCCCGACGATCGACGGATACTCTCGACGGGTGCGGGGCTCGGCGACGCGCTCGGACTCGGCGCGTGCGGCTTCGTCGCCGATCGACTCGAGACGCGCGGCCAGCTCGCGCACGCGGGTCCGCTCCGCGGAGACTTCACGCGCGTCCTCGCCGCGCGCGAACGCCAGCTCGACGAGCGCCGCGAACGCGCGCAACAGCTCCACGTCCGCGGACTCGAACGCGCCGCTCTGCATGCGGTGGTCGACCTGCAGCACCCCTACGACGGCGTCGCCGCGGCGCACAGGGACCGCGAGCAGCGAACGCAGGCCCAGGTCGTGCGCGCTCGCCGCCGCTTCGAAGCGCGCGTCGCGCTCGGCGTCCAAGGAGTGCAGCGCCTCGCCCGAGCCGAGCACGCGCTCCACCACCGCCGTCGACAGGCGCTCCTCCCCGCCCGGCAGATCCGTGCGGTCGTACAGCCGCGCCGCCGCGGTCGTGCGCGTCCCGCCGTCCTCGACGAGGACGAGGAAGCCGCGCTCGGCACGCAGGGCCGCGACGGCGCGATCGACCAACTCGGTCGTCCCCAGGCCGTCACCCGCCGCAGCGGCGCGCAGCGACTCGGCCAGCGTGCGCAGCGCGAGCGCGGTGCCGTCCACGTCGCCCAGCTCGGTGCGCAGCGCCTCCTCGTCGGGCTCGCTCGTGTCGAGCTCGAGCGACAACAACGCCGAGCCCAGCCGCAGCTCGTCGCCCGGCCCGAGGAAGGCCTCGCGCGTGCGCTCGCCGTTCACGAGCAGGCCGTTGGCCGACCCCAGGTCGACGACGCGCGCGCCACCGGCGCCGGGCTCGACGCGGCAGTGGTAGCGCGACACGCGCGCGTCGGCCAGGTGCACGTCGTTGTCGAGCGCGCGGCCGATGCGCAGCCCCTCGCTCGACACCGGCAGCGCGGAACGGGAGCCGTCCTGTTCGATGACGAGTTTCACGGGGAGCGGTTCGCGCCGCGCCGGCCGGCGGATCGCGGCGGACACGATAGCCGCGGGCCTCCAGGGGCGCACGGGCGCGGGCGGCGCACTGGCGCGGGCGACGGGCGCGGGCGACGGGCGCGGGAACGGGTACGGGTACGGGTACCGGTACGGGCGGACGACGGGGACCAGTAGTCGGCTCGCCCCGTGGTCGTAACGCTCGGCCGCCGTCGAAGCCCGCGTTCGCCGCGCGCCGCCCGGTCGTGGAAGGGCGCGGTCCGCGGGCTAGGATTGGATCCGTGGACGTCCCTCCTCCCGTGCGCCGCCTCGGCGTCTCCGCCCCCATCGACGGCGAGCAGGTCGCCCTGTTCGACCCGCTCGGGGTGAGCCGTAGCGCCGGCGAGGGCGGGCTGTTGATCGGCGTCGAGGAGTGGACCTGGGCGCTGGGCTTCGACGGGCGCACCGACGCGAGCACCCTGGCCGAGCGCCTCGGGCGCGGCGCGGTCGGCTCGGTGCGGCCGGAGTGGATCCGCGAGCTGGCGACGCGGCTGTCCGACGAACTGCTGCTCGAGGACGAGCGCTTCGACCGCGCCTGCGCCGCGGCCTTCGACGACTTCCGGCGCCTCGAGCGGCGCCGGGCGCACGGCGCCGGACGCGAGTACCCCGACGACCCGTTCGACCTGCGCGTGCGGTTGGGCGGCGTGGTCGCGGACGACTGGTACATGCCGCAGCTCGAGGGCGCGCTGGCGATCTGGGCCCCGTCGGGTCCGCTGCCGACCGCGGCGAGCCTGTACGGCCGGGCCTGGGCCTCGGTGCGCCACGCCGCCGGCGGCTTCGACCGCATCGTCGTGCTGGCGAGCGCGGGCGCGCCCCTCGGTCAGCTCCTCGTGCCGCTGGCCAAGGACTTCGAGACGCCGCTGGGCACGCCGACGACCGACCGCGCCGCATTGGCGGAGCTCGGCGTCCTGCCGGGCCGCGACCAGCTCGCCCACGCGTCGTGCCGCAGCATCGAACGCCACCTGTTGCTCGCGCGGCTGCTCCACCCCGGCGCGACGGTCGTGCCGCTGCTCGTCGGCGCGCTCGAGGCCGACGTCGACCCGCGCGAGGACGAGCGCGTCGAGGAGGCGCTCGCGGGACTGGCGCGCGTCGTCGCGATGGAGGGTCGCACGCTGCTCGTCGCGGCCGCCGACCTCTTCCACCTGCGCGCGCCCGGCGTCGGCTCCGGGCCGAAGAGCGGCGCGGTCGGCGCTGCGGACCGCCGCGCCCTCGAGGCCATGGAGTCGCTCGACGCGGAGGCCTTCGCGCAGGTCGCGTTCGGCGAGGGCGACCCGGGGCGCGCGAGCCAGGCGGCCGCCGCGTACCTCGTGCTCGCGCACCTCGAGCGCGTCGACGCCGCCGACGACGCGCCGGTGCGCGCGTCGAACCTCGGCTACCTGCAGTGCCCGTCGCCCGACCTGATGTTCACCGCCGGCGCGGCCGTGTTCTATCGCGAGCTGGCCTCCTGATCCCGCGTCCCGCCATGCCCTGCGTCCTCTCCGCACGCGTCGCGTCCGTCGTCCTCGGGCTCGCGACGACCTTCCTCGCCGCGTGCGCGTCGTCGAACCACAGCGACTGGGTGCGTGCGCCGCGCGTCGCCGTCCACGACCAGCTCGTGCACTCGAACATGGCCTGCGGACCGACGGCGCTCGTGACCGCGATCGCGAGCGAGGAGGGCGCGGGGGCCGACGCGGTGCGCGCGCTCGGCGACGGCGCGATCACGGCGACGGTCGAACGCTACGGCTCGCGCCCGTCCGCCAACGACGCGAGCGTCGCGCGCTTCAAGCCCGCGTCCGGCGTCAACCCCAGCGACCTGCTCGCGTGGACGAACGAGTGGCGCGCCGACCTGGGGCTCGACGCGCGCACCGGCGTCTTCCTCGACCGCCGCGCGGGCGAGACCGAACGCGAGCACGCCGCGCGCGTGCACCGCGCCTTCGCGGACGCGCTGGCCGGCGGCGCCGTGCCGATGGTGCGCGTGCGCTGCTTCGCGCCGAACTGGTACGCGACGCGCTCCGCCTACCTGTGGGACGGCATCGCGAGTCACTGGATCGCGATCGTGGGCGTGCCGCGCGCGCTCGAGGACGGCGCGCTGGGCTTCCCGTTCGCCTACGCCGATCCCGCGGGCGGACGCCTCGAGAGCGGCTGGGCGGCGGCCGAGCTCGAGCGCGAGTTCGTGGCCGCGAAGGGCGACACCGAGCACTGGACCTGGCTCGCGGACCGACCGTTCCTGCTCGTCGACGCGCCGCGCCTCGACACGCTGGGCCGCGGGGGCGTCGCCTGGTTCCTGCGCACGACGATCACGCTCGACCACGCGCTGCTGCCGCCCGCGGTCGTGGCGGACTGGCCGGCCGAGGAACCGACGACCGTCGACGAAGCAGCGATCGACGAAGAAGAGGCCGACGCAGCAGCGACCGACGACGAGTCGGGCCTCGATGGATCGGGCCGCGAAGGATCGAGACCCGGGGACTCGGCCGACGCCGCCCCGCCCGCCGTCGAAGGCTGACGCGCGCAGCCCCGCGTCACGCGGCGCGCGCAGCCCTCACTTGCCCTGGAAGTTCGGCGCGCGCTTCTCCGCGAAGGCGGCGAGGGCCTCGAGGCGGTCCTCGGTCGGGATGACGCGCTCGTAGCACGCCGCCTCGATCTCGAGCCCGCGCTCGATGTCGGTCTCGCAGCCGCGATCGATCGCGTCCTTCGCCGCGCGCACGGCCACCGGTCCGTTGGCGGCGATCTGCTCGGCCACCTCGGTCGCGACCGCGGCCAGCTCGCCCTTCTGCGCGACGCGATTGACGAGCCCGATACGCTCGGCCTCGACGGCGTCGATGCGCCGTCCGGTCAGGATGAGGTCCTTCGCACGGCTGCGACCGATGAGGCGCGGCAGGCGCTGCGTGCCGCCGGCGCCGGGGATGATCGCGAGCGTGACCTCGGTCAGTCCGAAGCTGGCGTGCTCGACGGCGACGCGCAGGTCGCACGCCAGCATCAGCTCGGTTCCGCCGCCGAACGCGAAGCCGTTGACCGCCGCGATGGTCGGCATCGGCAGCGCGGCCACGTCGTCCATGACGCCGCGGATGTGCCGCACGAACTCCGGCACGCGATCGACCGGCATGGTCTTGCGCTCCTTGAGGTCGGCGCCCGCGCAGAAGGCCTTCTCGCCCGCGCCGGTGATGACGACCGCGCGCACCGACGCGTCCTCGCGCAGCTCCTCGCACACCACGCGCAGGCGCTTGAGCGTCGGGAACGAGAGGCAGTTCATGACCTCGGGCCGCTGGATCGTGAGGCGCACGAGGTGACCGTCGCGCTCGCAGGCCACGAGCTCGGGCAGGTCGGGGACGTCGGCGGGGAACTGGTCGGCGATGGGAGCCATGGTCCGGGGGATGGCGGGTCGGGCGCGGGTCGCGTGCGCGAGGGAGCGGGCGGTTCTGAGCCGCCATGGTCCCGCGCCGCGCCGGTCGGTTCAACGCTCGTCGCGCGGGAGCTCGCCGAGCGCCACCGTCCGCGTCGCGGCGTCGCGCAGGCAGGCCCGCTCGCGTTCTGCGACGAGCGGACAGCGTTCGAGGTGGCACGGGGCGCAGTCCGCGCGCCCGACGACGAGGCGCTCGCTCGCCGCCCCTTCGTTCGTGTGGCGCGGATCGGTCGGTCCGAAGAGCACCGTGGCCGGCGTGCCGACGGCGCGCGCCAGGTGGCGCGGACCGCTGTCGGTCGTGACCAGGTGCGCCGCGCGTTCGAGCAGCGCGAGGTAGACGGCGAGGCTCGGCGCGCGCTCGCCGTCGCCCCACGCGCGCGCGTCCAGCTCGGCCGCGCGCAGGGCTTCGGCGAGTCCCCGCGCCTCGGACTCCTCGCCGGGACCGAAGGCCAGCACGATCGGTCGCGACGGCGCGAGGCCGCGGACCACCGGCGTCCACTCGTCGGCGCGCAGCGCCTTGGCCGAACCGGGCCGGCCGCCGGCGTTCACGACGAGCGGCGCGCGCTCGAGGCCCGCGCGCGCGAACTCCTGCGCGACCGTGCGACGCGCGTCGGCGCACGCGACGAGCCGCGGCTCGCGCTCGCGCACGGGCACGCCGATCGCGGCGCACAGCTCGGCCGCGACGGTCCCGACCGGTCGTGGGAGGTGACGCGGCCAACGCCCCGTGCGCGCCGTGCCCGCCGCACGCGCGCCACGTTCCGATGCCGGCGCGATCGCGTGGGTCAGGAGCGGTCCGCGCCCGTCGCGCGCCTGACCGACGCGCACCGACGCGCCGCTGCGCAACGCGATCCACGCCGAGCGCCACGAGCCGGTGAACAGGAGCACCGCGCCGTGACCGCGCCACGCGCGCGCGGCGGCGCTCGCGTCCCGCTCCGTCGGAACGTGGCGCGCTCCCTCGAACCGTCCGTCGAAGAGCTCCAGCAGGCGCGCGGGCGCCGCGAACGACAGGCGCTCGGCGGCGCCGCGCGCGGCGAAGGCGTCGAAGAGCGCGCGCACGGCGGGTTCGGTGGCGACGAAGTCCCCCAGCCAGCGCGGCAGGCGCACGAGCAGCCCGCTCTCGGCGTGGATCCGCATCGCGCGCCGCCTCAGCTCGCGCGCGCGCCGCGCGGATCGTTCGCCAGCCGCTCGAGCGCCGCGTCGACCACCGCATCGGTGGTGAGCTCGGTCATGCAGGCGTGGTGCCCGAGCGGACAGGTGCGTGCGAGGCACGGCGAGCAGTCCAGCCCTTCGACGCGCACGATGCTCGCGTGTTCGAGCGAGCTCGCGGTCAGCTCGGGGGAGTTCGGCCCCATCACGCTCACGCACGGCACGTCGAAAGCCGCGGCGTACCAGCGCGGTCCGCTGTCGCCGACGAGCAACAGCGCGGCGTCGTGGATCCACACCTTGAGGTTCTCGAGGTCGCGCGCGTCGGGCGGCGCGACGCACACGGGGTGCCGGCAGGCCGCGGCGACGGCGTCGACGATCGCGGCCTCCGCCGGCGCGCCGGTGAGGAAACCGACGAGTCCCTCGCGTTCGAACAGCGCGTCGAGCGCGGCGGCGAAGCGCTCGGGCGGCCACAGCTTCGCCGCGCCGAACGCGGCGCCGGGACAGCAGACGACGAAGCGCCGGTCCGCGGGGACGCCGGCGGCGGCCAGCGCGGCGCGCGCCCGCTCGGCGACCGCGTCCTCGAACGCGAGTCGCGGGTGCAGGTCGGGCGCGAGCACGCCGGCGAGCGCCGCCACGTCGCGCACGAGGTGCGCGGTCGGGATCGCGGCGCGGTGCCCGAGCCGCGTCGGCGGACGCAGTCGGTGCGTGAGCAGCGCGCCGCGGTTGGACAGGCTCGACCCCACGCGCACCGGCACCCCGGCGCGGCGCGCGCGCAGGGCCGCGCCGAAGGAGTTGGTGAGCAAGAGCGCCACGTCGGGCGCGAGTTCGCGGTAGGTGTCGCGCTCGTCCTTCGCGAGCGGCACCACGTGCGGTGCGACCGGACCGCCGGCGAGCACGCCGCGAAGGTGCGGTCGCAGTCCGACGCTCACGCGTTCGAAACGCGGATCGCGGACGGCCGCCTCGAGCACCGGCGTCGCCATGACCAGGTCGCCGACCCAGTTGGGCGCGCGCACGAAGAGGTGCCCGCGGAAGGGATCGGCGCTCATCGCGCGCCCTCCTCGGCCGGGTCGATGCGCGCGTCGTCCGCATCCTCGCGCGGCCAGCCGACGCGATCGGTGCCGGGGTCGATCGGCGCGTGGGCGAAGAGCGCGCGCGCCTTGAGCCGCGCGGCCGTCGCCACGCGGCGCGCGTCGGCCGGACCGCGCCCGGTCGCCCGGCGCCACAGGGCGAGGAAACGCAGGCGCTCGCGGGCCGTGACCGCGTCGCCGGCCGAGCCGTCGAGTGCCGCCAGGTCCTTCACGAACCAGCGCTCGCGCGGGTCGGGCTCGAAGCGACAGCGGCCCAGGTCGAGCAGAGCGAGTTCGACGCCGCCGGGATCCGAGGCGCAGAGCACGAGGTGCAGGAGGTAGAGGTCGCGGTGGTAGCCGCCGGCCGCGTGCAGACGCGCGACGAGCTCGGCCGTCGCTCCGAGCAGCGCGCGGCGGCGCGCGGGGTCGCGCTCGCGCGCCGCGCGCCGACCGAGGTGGTCGTCGTGGTCGAGCCACGCCGTCACGAGCCAGGCGGACGCACCCCGGCCCGGCCGCGGCGGCGCCAAGCGCGGCGCGGGGTCCTCGCGCAGGGCGAGCAGCGGACGGGGCACGCGCAGACCGAGCGTGCCGGCCCGCGCGAGCGCCCGAGCCTCGCGCTCGGCCGGATCACGGGGCGCGCCGCGCAGCCGCTCGTACCACCACTCGCGCGGCTCGTCGCCGACGAAGCGCTTCACCGCGAGCCGGTGTCCGTCGACGAGCGCGGCGCGCGTGTCGCGACCGCGGGTCGCACGCAGGCCGTGCCCGGTTGCGTGGGCCGTGCGGACCGCGTCGAGGAGCGCGGCCGAGGACAGGGCGCGCCAGCTCGCGGGCCAGTCGTCGCGTGCACCGAACGCGGACGCAGCAGGCTCCGTTCGGTTCGTGGTCCGCGAGGCGACGGTCATGCCGCCACCATCCAACCCGCGCGGCCCCCGCGGGTCAAACCGCCTTCGACGGTGCAGGTCCGAGCCTGGCGCGACTTTTTCGGCCGCGGGCTCCGCGCCGGGGGTCGCGGCGTGCGAATAATCCCCGATGGGACGCATCCGCGCCGACCGCGGCCGCGTCCACCTCCCTCGGCGAGCGCCCCGGGCGCCGTCCCACGCCGTTCATCTCCCACAGGCCCACCCCTTTCTGATGTCCCAGGGCACTGCCGCTGCGGGCGCCGGTTCGACCGACGCCCAGAGCCAGCAGGACGAGTTCAACCCGTTCCAGGCCATGGCCGATCGCTTCGATCGTGCCGCCGATCTTCTCGGCCTCGAGGAAGGGGTCCGCGAAGTCATCCGCGCGCCCGATCGGGAGGTGATCGTCTCGTTCCCCGTCCTCATGGACGACGGGAAGGTCAAGGTCTTCAAGGGCTACCGCGTCCAACACAGCTTCCTGCGCGGTCCGGCGAAGGGCGGTATCCGCTTCGCACCGGACGTGCACCTCGACGAGGTGCGCGCGCTCGCGGCCTGGATGACCTGGAAGTGCTCGGTCGTCAACGTGCCGTTCGGCGGCGGCAAGGGCGGCGTGGTGTGCGACCCGCGCAAGATGTCGCGCGGCGAGCTCGAGCGCATGACGCGGCGCTACACCGCCGCGATCATGGACGTGCTCGGTCCGGAGCGCGACGTGCCGGCGCCGGACATGAACACGAACGAGCAGACGATGGCGTGGATCATGGACACCTACTCCATGCACGCGCGTCGCTCGACGACCGCCGTCGTCACCGGCAAGCCGCTCAGTCTGGGTGGCAGCCGCGGCCGCACCGAGGCCACGGGCCGCGGCGTGATGATCTCGTGCCGCGAGGCGCTGAAGACGCTGGGCATGCGCCCGGAGAACACCGCGGCGGTCGTGCAGGGCGCGGGCAACGTCGGCGGCATCGGCGCGCAGCTCCTCCACCGCGAGGGCTACAAGGTCGTCAGCATCTCCGACATCTCGGGTGCGATCTACAACGAGCGCGGCCTCGACATCCCGGACGTGCTCTCCTACATCAAGCAGAACCGCACGCTCGAGGGCTACACGGAGGCCGATCACCTGCCGCACGCCGAACAGCTCGAGCTCGAGTGCGACCTCTTGGCGCCGTGCGCCACCGAGAACCAGATCACCTCGCGCAACGTGGACAAGATCCGCGCGAAGCTGATCGTCGAGGGCGCCAACGGGCCGACGACCTCCGCCGCCGACGACATCCTCGAGGAACGCGGCACGCTCGTCGTGCCCGACATCCTCTCGAACGCCGGCGGCGTGACCGTCTCGTACTTCGAGTGGGTCCAGGACCGCATGGGCTACTTCTGGACCGAAGACATCGTGAACACGCGCCTCGAGCAGTCGATGGTCGCGGCCTTCAACGACGTGGACAAGGTGCGCAAGAAGTACGACGTCTCCATGCGGATCGCGTCGTACATCCTCGCCATGGATCGCGTCGCCTCGGTCTACCGCCTCCGCGGCCTGTTCGGCTGAGCCACAGCGATGCCCGACAGCTTTCGCAACCCGGCCGACCAAGACCTCGACGGCCACCTGGCGGCGACGCCGGTGCTCGACGAGGAGACGCCGTTCGCCAGTGTCCAGAGTCTGTTCGACGAGGCCGCCGAGAAGCTCGGCGTCGCCGAGGACGCGTACCACGTCCTGCGCAAGCCGGACCGCGAGATCTCCTGCGCGGTCCCGGTCCAGCTCGACAACGGGCGCCTGGGCGTGTTCGACGGCTGGCGCGTCCAGCACAACATGGGCATGGGTCCGTTCATGGGGCCGATGCGCCTCGACCCGAACCTCAAGCTCGACGACCTGCGCGCGCTCGCGGCGTGGATGACCTGGAAGTGCGCCGTGCTGAACATCCCGTTCGGCGGCGCCGCCGGCGGCATCAAGATCAAC
>Ga0180436_10002235_pt1 | contig 18549 bp, 19 predicted proteins | sample SS_ome_2_FD_132434 | JGI IMG/M metagenome (GOLD analysis project Ga0180436, IMG submission 132434) | Hypersaline lake sediment archaeal communities from the Salton Sea, California, USA - SS_3_S_2 metaG | ecosystem: Environmental > Aquatic > Non-marine Saline and Alkaline > Hypersaline >...
CGTTGATCTCGTCCATCTCCAGCACGATGTCGTAGGGCACCTTGGCCTCGGCCAGAAGCACGTTCATGTGCCCCGGCAGGCGGCCCGCCACCGGGTGGATGGCGAAGCGCACGTTCTTGCCCTTGGCCCGCAGCTTGCGCGTCAGTTCGCTGACCGATTGCTGCGCCTGCGCCACCGCCATGCCGTAGCCCGGCACGATGATCACGCTGTCGGCCTCGTTCAGCGCCTGCGCGACGCCGTCGGCCTCGATCGCGATCTGTTCGCCCTCGACGGCCATCTGCGCGCCCTGCGCGCCGCCGAACCCGCCCAGGATCACCGACACGAAGGACCGGTTCATCGCCTTGCACATGATGTAGCTGAGGATCGCGCCCGAAGACCCGACCAGCGCGCCCACCACGATCAGCAGGTCGTTGCCCAGGCTGAAGCCGATCGCCGCCGCCGCCCAGCCGGAATAGCTGTTCAGCATCGACACCACGACGGGCATGTCCGCCCCGCCGATCCCCATGATCAGGTGATAGCCGATGAAGAACGCCAGGATCGCCATCAGGAACAGCGTCCAGCTGCCCGACCCGCCAAGATAAAGCACCAGTAGCAGCAGCGATCCGGCCGCCGCGGCCGCGTTCAGCATGTGCCCGCCGGGCAATTGCCTTGCGGCCGAGGTCACCCGGCCCGCCAGCTTGCCATAGGCGATGACCGAACCCGTGAAGGTCACGGCGCCGATCCAGATGCCAAGGCTGAGTTCGACCTTGAGGATGTTAATCTCGACCGCGGTCTTCTTGGCCACCAGTTCGGCGAAGCTGCCTGTCGCCACCTCGCCCGCGGCACGGGCGGCCTCGACCAGGTTGATGGTGAAATCGGCGTTGAAGCCCACGAAGACCGCCGCAAGGCCCACCAGCGAATGCATCGCGGCGACCAGTTCCGGCATCTGCGTCATCTGCACCCGGTTGGCCAGCTGCGTGCCGATGAACCCGCCGATGGCGATCAGCACGATCGACAGCCACCAAAGCCCGGCGCCCGGCCCGATCAGCGTGGCGACGACGGCAAGCGCCATGCCGGCGATCCCGTACCAGACGGCGCGTTTCGCGCTTTCCTGTCCCGACAGCCCGCCCAAGGACAGGATGAAGAGGACCGCTGCGACCACATAGGCCGCGATGGTGAAGGCGTTTTCCATATCCTCTTCTCCCGCTTACGATTTCTGGAACATGGCGAGCATGCGCCGGGTGACGAGGAAGCCGCCGAAGATGTTGATCCCGGCCATGAAGACCGACAGGGCGGCAAGGATGGTGATCAGTGCCGAGGACGAGCCGATCTGCATCAGCGCGCCCAGGATGATGATCGAGGAAATCGCGTTCGTCACCGCCATCAGCGGCGTGTGCAGGCTATGGCTGACATTCCAGATCACCTGGAAGCCGACGAAGACCGCCAGCACGAAGACGATGAAATGCTGCATGAAGCTGGCCGGTGCATAAAGCCCCGCCGCCAGGATCAGCGCCGCGCCCACACCCAGAAGCGTCACCTGCTGGCGGGTCTGCGCCTTGAAGGCCGCGACCTCCTGCGCGCGTTTTTCCTCCGCCGTCAGTTCCTTCGGCTTTTCCTTGGGCTTGGCCGCCGCGATCGCCTGCACCTTGGGCGGCGGTGGCGGCCAGGTCACCTCGCCCTCATGCGTCACGGTGGCGCCGCGGATCACGTCGTCTTCCATGTCATGCACGATCACGCCGTCCTTTTCCGGCGTCAGGTCGGTCATGAAATGGCGGATATTGGTCGAATACAGCGTCGAGGATTGCGTCGCCATCCGGCTGGGGAAGTCGGTATAGCCGACGATGGTGACGCCGTTCTTCGTCACGATCTTGTCGTCGGGCACCGTCAGGTCGCAATTGCCGCCGCGTTCGGCGGCAAGGTCGATGATGACCGAACCCGGCTTCATCAGCCCCACCATGTCCTCGGTCCAAAGCTTCGGCGCGGGCCGGCCCGGGATCAGCGCGGTGGTGATGACAATGTCGATGTCGGGCGCCAGTTCGCGGAACTTCTCCAGCTGCTTTTCGCGGAACTCTTCCGATTGCGGCGCCGCATAGCCGCCGGTCGCCGACCCGTCCTGCGCCGCCTCGAAATCGAGGAACACGAATTCCGCGCCCATCGATTCGATCTGTTCGGCCACTTCGGGCCGCACGTCGAAGGCATAGGTCACCGCGCCCAGGCTGACGGAGGTGCCGATCGCCGCCAGGCCCGCAACGCCCGCGCCCACCACCAGCACCTTGGCCGGCGGGATCTTGCCCGCCGCCGTCACCTGGCCGGTGAAGAAGCGGCCGAAATTGTTGCCCGCCTCGATCACCGCACGGTAGCCCGCGATATTGGCCATCGAGGACAGCGCGTCGAGCTTTTGCGCGCGGCTGATCCGCGGCACCATGTCCATCGCGATGACCGTGGACCCCTGCTTGCGGCAAAGCTCCAGCAATTCCTCGTTCTGGCCGGGCCAGAAGAACGAGATCAGCGTCTGCCCCTTCTTCAGCCGCTTGGCCTCGGTCGTGGTCGGCGGCCGGACCTTGGCCACCACGTCCACTTCCTTGAACAGCGCCGCGGCGGTCTTGACGATGGTGACGCCCGCCTCTTCGTAGGCGGCATCGGAAAAGCCGGCGGCGCTGCCCGCGCCGGTCTCGACGAAGCACTCATGCCCCAGTTTCTGCAACGCGCGCGCGCTGTCCGGCGTCATCGCGACGCGGGCCTCGCCCTCGAATATCTCCTTCGGTGCGCCGATCTTCACTGTCTGTCCCCCTGTTCTCGGGCTTCTCGCCCGGGATGGTCCGGATATGGCCGCGCCGTCATAACACCGCGCAACAAAGTTTCACAAGCGGTCTTGGGCGCGACAGGATGCATCACGCCCGACCGGTCAGAGCCAGCGCCGCGTCCGGGCGGCGAAGGCATCGAACTGGGCGCCGAAGGCAGCCCGAAGCCGCGCCTCTTCACCCCGGATGAAGCGCCGGGTGATCACCGCCGCGAAAACCGGCACCAGCACCAGCGCCGGCCAAGCCGACCAATGCAGCACCAGACCCAGAAGCACCAGCGCATCGGCCAGATAGATCGGGTTGCGTGACAGGCGGAACACACCGCCGGTAACCAGGGCCGAGGGATCCTGACGCGGGATCACCGTTGTCCGCAAAAGGATCATCTGCCCCGCCGCGGCCACCATCAGAAACACCCCCAAGCCGATCAGGACGCGGCCGGCCATTGCCAGCACCGGGATGTCGGCCATCGGCCAGGCCCGTGAAACGGCCCAGGCCAGCGCGGCGAACATCACCAGCCAGACCGGCGGCCAGTCGAACAGGCGTGAGACGGTCTTCATCGCAACCCCGCGAACAATTCCCGCTTCGTTTTTCGGCCAGCGGGGCCCTGGATGCAACCGCGCCGGCGCTTGCGCGGGCGGCGGGAAAGGGGCACCCTCCGCGCCCAGACAAGAAGGACGACGCATGAGCACCGATTTCACCGCCACCCGCGCCCAGTTCCACCTGCCCGACGGCATCACCTATCTGGATGGCAATTCGCTGGGCCCCCTGCCCGTCGCGGCCGAGGCACGCATCGCCCGCACGGTGACCGAGGAATGGGGCGAGATGGTCATCACCGGCTGGAACCGCGCCGGCTGGATCGACCTGCCGCGCCGGGTGGGCGACCGGATCGGCCGGCTGATCGGCGCCGAACCGGGAACCGTGGTGATGGGCGACACGCTGTCGATCAAGGTCTACCAGGCGCTTGCCTCGGCGCTGGAGATGCGGCCCGACCGCCGCGTCATCCTGTCCGATACCGGCAATTTCCCCTCCGACCTCTACATGGCCGACGGGCTGGTGCGCACGCTGGGCCAAGGCTATGCGCTGAAGACGGTCGCGCCCGAGGATGTCGCGGATGCGATCGACGACAAGGTCGCGGTGCTGATGCTGACCGAGGTCGATTACCGCACCGGGCGAAAGCACGACATGGCCGCCCTGACGGAAAGGGCCCATGCCGCGGGTGCGCTGACAATCTGGGACCTGGCGCATTCCGCCGGTGCCCTGCCGGTGGACCTGGCCGGTGCGGGCGCCGATTTCGCGGTCGGCTGTACCTACAAGTATCTCAATTCCGGCCCCGGCGGACCCGCCTTCATCTATGTCGCGCCCCGCCACGCCGAGGTGACACGGCCCGCGCTGTCGGGCTGGCTGGGGCACGAGGCGCCTTTCGCCTTCGACCTCGATTACCGCCCGGGCCGCGGCATCGACCGGATGCGCGTGGGCACCCCGCCGATCCTGCAGCTGGCCGCGCTCGAGGCGGCGATGGATGTCTGGGACATCGCCGATATCCACGACGTGCGCGCCCGGTCGATCGAATTGACCGAGGCGTTCATCGCAAGGGTCGAGGCCGCCTGCCCGATGCTGGTGCTGGCCACGCCCCGCGATCCCGAACGCCGCGGCAGCCAGGTCAGCTTCCGCCACCCCGAGGGTTACGCGATCATGCAGGCGCTGATCGCCGAGGGCGTGATCGGCGATTTCCGCGCACCCGACATCCTGCGCTTCGGCTTCACGCCGCTTTACATCGGGATGGACGAGGTCGAAACCGCCGCCGATATCCTGGCCCGGATCATGGCGACCGAAGCCTGGAATCGCGAGGATTACAAGCGCCGGGCCAAGGTGACATGACACTGACGCTGCGCCCCTACGATACCGCCGACCGGGCGGCCTGCCACGGGGTCTTCCGCCGTGCGGTGCATGAGGGCGCGGCCGATGCCTACGACGCCGCCCAGCGGGCGGCCTGGGCACCCGATACGGACCCGCAAGGCCCGGACCGGTTGCTGGATCAATGGTGCCTTGTGGCCGAACGCGCGGGCAGGATCGCGGGTTTTCTGTCGATGACGCCGGCCGGCCATCTCGACATGGCCTTCGTCCTGCCGGAAGAGATGGGGCGCGGCACCGCCGCGGCGCTTTACGACGCGCTCGAGGCCCGCGCGCGGGCGGCGGGGCTGCCGCGCCTGACCGCCGATGCCAGCCACCTGGCCCGGCCCTTCCTGGAACGCCGGCATTGGCGGGTAGAGGCGGCGGAAAGCGTGGAACGCAACGGCCAATACCTTGACCGTTTCGTCATGTCGCGCGACCTGGCCGGGGTACCCGCCGATGCCTGACCGGATCGACCCGCCGCTGTCGCGCCCCGGCGCCTGGGCCGGGCTTTGGCGCCGGATCGGCACCAAGGGCGACCTTGCCCGGCCATGCAGGACACCGAATTCCGCCTGACCTCCGTCATCCGGGGGTCGATTGCCCCTTTCGGAGTGACCACCATGACAGACCCCTACGATCCCGCCCGCGACGGTGCCCAGATGACGTTCGACGGGCGGATGAGCTATACCGACTACCTTGGCCTCGATGCGATCCTCGCCGCCCAGCATCCGCTGTCCGAGGCACATGACGAGATGCTGTTCATCATCCAGCACCAGACTTCGGAACTCTGGATGAAACTGGCGCTGCACGAATTGTCCGCCGCGCGCACCGCGATCTCCGAAGACCGTTTTCCCCCGGCCTTCAAGATGCTGGCCCGCGTCGCGCGGATCATGGAACAGCTCAATTCCGCCTGGGACGTGCTGCGCACCATGACACCGTCCGACTATACCACCTTCCGCGCGGCGCTTGGCCAATCCTCGGGCTTCCAGTCCTGGCAATACCGGCTGATCGAATACGCCGCGGGCAACCGCAACCCCGCGATGATCCGCCCCCACGCCCACCGCCCCGACCTGATCGCGGCGCTGCATGCCGAACTGGCGCGTCCGTCGCTTTACGACGAGGCGGTCAGGGCGATGGCCCGCGCGGGCCTGCCGGTGCCGCAGGCCGTGCTGTCGCGCAATGTCGGCCTGCCCTGGGAGGCGGATACAGGCGTCGAGAATGCCTGGGAAACCGTCTACCGCGACCCCGAGGCGCATTGGCAGATGTACGACCTGGCCGAGAAGCTGGTGGATTTCGAGGATTATTTCCGCCGCTGGCGGTTCAACCACGTGACCACCGTCGAACGCGTGATCGGCATCAAGCGCGGCACCGGCGGCACCTCGGGCGTGGCCTATCTGCGCCGGATGCTGGAGGTGGAACTGTTCCCCGAACTGTGGCGGGTACGCACGGCGCTTTAACGCAGCCGCGCCCGGTGCACGCACGCGCCCATGTCAGGCGCTCTTGCGCGCCGCCGGGCGCTGACCCGCCGCCCAGGCATGGACCGCCTCGCCGAAGGCGCGAAACAGCGGGCGCGACACCGGGTCTGCGGCGGCGTTCCATTCGGGATGCCATTGCACCGACAGGGTAAAGCCCGGCGCGCCCTCCACATGCACCGCTTCGGGCGTGCCGTCCTCGGCCCAGCCTTCGACCACGATGCGCTGACCGGGGGTCTTGATCCCCTGCCCGTGCAGCGTGTTCGTCATCACCTCGGTCGCCCCCAGGAGGCGGTGAAAGGCCCCTCCCTCGGTGAAGCTGACCTTGTGGCGCAGGGCGAACTTTTCCTCCAGCGTGCCGTCGGGCGGCATCCGGTGGTTCATCCGCCCCGGCAGGTCGCGGATTTCCGGGTAGAGCGTGCCGCCCATCGCCACGTTCACTTCCTGAAAGCCGCGGCAGATGCCGAAGAACGGCTGGCCGCGTTCCACGCAGGCCCGGATCAGCGGCAGCGCGATCGCGTCGCGGCAGCGGTCGAACGCGCCATGCGCCTCGGTCGCGGCCTCGCCGTATTCCTCCGGGTGCACGTTCGGTCGCCCCCCGGTCAGCAGGAAGCCGTCACAGGTTTCCAGCAATTCGGGAACGCTGACGAAACGCGGATCGGATGGAATGACCAGCGGCAGGCAGCCCGCCACCTCGGCCACGGCGGCGGAATTCATCTGCCCGCCGGCATGAACCGGGTAGGTATCGTTGAGCAACGTGGAATTGCCGATGATCCCGACGACGGGCCGTGTCATGCGTCTGCCTTCTGCTGCGTTACCGGAAACATAGGCTGTGGCGCGACGAAGGGAAAGGGGATGCCCGAACCGCACCCCGCACGAAGCGCGCGGTTGCCCGCGAAACGGGCAAGTTCCGAATTTTCTGCGAAAATTCGGCCCCGCGCCGCAGGCGCGGCCGGGCCCAACGGGATGAGGCGGCGCAAGCCGCCGAAGACGGGCGGGAGCGCCCCGCCCCATTCCGGGCCGCTCAGGGCTCGGCCACGTATCCCGCCGCCTCGACGCCCGCCACCGCGGCGACCGCGTCGTTGTCCGACGTGTCGCCCGACACCCCGACCGCACCCAGCAGGGTGCCGCGCCGGTCGCGGACCAGAACCCCGCCCTTGACCGGCACGAAGGCGCCGCCGAAGAGGCCATTCATCGCGCCGACGAAATAGGCCTGCTGGTCGGCCCGCGCCTGCTGGGCGGAACCGGGAATACCCAGCATCACCGACCCGTGCGCCTTGCCATGGGCCACGTCGAACCGCCCGGCAGAGGCGCCGTCCTCGCGTTCGGCCGCCACCACGTGGCCGCCGGCATCCAGCACCACGATGGTCAGCGGCTTCATTCCCGCCTCGCGGCCCTTGGCCAGCGTCGCGCGGATGATGCTGCGCGCCTTTCTCAACCCGATCCCGGCCATTCCTGCCTCCTTACCCTTCTGCCTTGCGTTCCGCCCGGCGGCGATGCAGCACCGGCTCGGTATAGCCCGAGGGCTGCACCCGGCCCAGGAACACCAGGTCGCACGCCGCCTGGAAGGCCAGCCCGTCATAGCCCGGCGCCATCGGGAGGTAAGCCGGGTCGCCCAGGTTCTGGCGGTCGACCACCGCGGCCATCTTGCGCAGCGCCGCCATCACCTGCGCTTCGCTCACCACGCCGTGATGCAGCCAGTTCGCCAGCGCCTGGCTGGAAATCCGGCAGGTCGCCCGATCCTCCATCAGGCCGACATCATGGATGTCGGGCACCTTGGAACAGCCCACGCCCTGGTCGATCCAGCGCACGACATAGCCCAGGATGCCCTGGGCGTTGTTCTCGATCTCGTCCGCGATCTCCCGATCCGACCAGTTGGTGCCCTGGGCCAGCGGGATGGTCAGCAGATCGTCCAGCCGCGCGGGCCGCGCCATCGCCGCGATCTCGCGCTGGCGGGCGAAGACATCGACCTGGTGGTAATGCGTCGCGTGCAGCGTCGCGGCGGTGGGCGACGGCACCCAGGCGCAATTCGCCCCGGCCATCGGGTGGCCGATCTTTTCCTCCAGCATCGCCGCCATGCGGTCCGGCGCGGCCCACATGCCCTTGCCGATCTGGGCCTTGCCCGACAGGCCGCAGGCCAGGCCGATATCCACATTCCGGTCCTCGTAGGCCGAAATCCAGGGCGCGCGCTTCATGTCGCCCTTGCGCACCATCGGCCCGGCTTCCATCGATGTATGGATCTCGTCGCCCGTCCGGTCGAGGAAGCCGGTATTGATGAAGGCCACGCGGTGCCGCGCCACGCGGATGCATTCCTTGAGGTTGGCCGAGGTGCGCCGCTCCTCGTCCATGATGCCCAGTTTCACAGCATGGCGCGGCAGGCCCAGCACCTCTTCGACCTTGTCGAAGATCTCGCAGGCAAAGCCCACCTCTTCGGGCCCGTGCATCTTGGGCTTGACCACGTAGACCGACCCATGGGCCGAGTTTCGCGCGCCGCCGGTCTTCTTGAGGTCGTGCAGCGCCGCGGCGGTGGTGACCATCGCATCCAGCATCCCCTCGGGCGCCTCCTGCCCGTCGCGGTCGAGGACCGCGGGGTTGGTCATCAGATGGCCCACGTTGCGCACCAGCATCAGGGCGCGCCCCTTGAGCGTGATCGTCGACCCATTCGGCGCGGCGAAGGTCAGATCGGGGTTCAGCTGCCGGGTGACCGCCTTGCCGCCCTTCTCGAACGTGTCGGCAAGATCGCCCCGCATCAGGCCCAGCCAGTTGCCCCAGGCAAGCACCTTGTCCTCGGCATCGACGCAGGCCACCGAATCCTCGCAATCCATGATCGCCGAGACCGCGGATTCGAGCATCACATCGGCGATGCGTGCAGGGTCGGTGCGGCCGATCGGATGGTCCGGGTCGACCTTCACGACGATATGCAGCCCGTTGTTCGAAAACAGGAACTGCCCCTTTCCGCGGCCGACGAACCGGGTCGGATCCTGCAGGGACACCGCGCTGTCGCCGGCATAGAGCGTCAGGCCCTCGTCATCGGCCGACAGGCCGCTGACCTCGGCCCAGCGCGCCCCGTCAAGCGGCAGGGTCCGGTCGAGAAAGTCCTTGGCCCAGCCGATGACCTGCGCGCCGCGCGCGGGGTCGTAGCCGCCGCCCTTCGGCCCCTCGCCCAGCGCGTCGGTGCCGTAAAGCGCATCGTAAAGCGACCCCCAGCGCGCATTCGCGGCGTTGAGCGCATAGCGCGCATTCGTCACCGGCACGACAAGCTGCGGCCCCGGCACCGAAGCGATCTCGGGGTCGGTATTGGCCGTCTCGATCTCGAAATCGGGGCCCTCGGGCAGAAGATAGCCGATCTCTTCAAGAAACGCGCGATAGGCCGCTTGATCGTGGGCCTGGCCGCGGCGGGCGACATGCCAGGCATCGATCTTCGCCTGCATTTCCTCGCGCCGGGCCAGCAGGGCGCGGTTCTTGGGGCCCAGATCGTGGATCAGCGCGTCAAGGCCGGCCCAGAACGCCTCGGCCGTCACGCCGGTGCCGGGCAGAACCCGTTCCTCGACGAAATCGGCCATGACCTTCGCCACCTGAAGCCCCGCGCGTGCGACCCGATCGGTCATGTCGTCCTCCCTCGTTGGCACCCCGGCCCGTTTCCCGCGACATAGCCGCGCCGAAAGGGAATAGAACAGAAGTTTCCGATCGGCAACACGAGTGGTAAACAGTTTTTACCAATTTTCGTCCCGCCAAGCCCCTTCGGCCTTTGGCCGACATGCGGAAACCCGCCCGGTTGCAGCGGCTTCCCGCCTGTGCCCACACTGCGCCGCAGGCCCCCGTGACAGTCGGCGCGGGGCCTGTCATGATCCTGTCGCACGGTTGTGATCGGTGAAGCCATGCAGGAAAAGATCGACCCCCTGATCGCCGAACGCGCGCCCTGGCTGTTCTCGGGGCGTCCGCATCACAGGCTGGCCCGCGCGGGCCTTCACCGGCTTTTGGGGTACAGGAAAACCCTCGCCATCGGCGCGGCTCTGGAACATCTGCCCACGCCCGCGATCATGGCCACGATGGCGGAAATGCTGGCCCGCGACGTCGAGGCGAAGGGGTTGGAAAACCTGCCCGCCGACGGCCCGGCGCTGATCGTGGCCAACCATCCGACCGGCATCGCCGACGGGATCATCCTGTGGTCGATCGTGGCCAGGATCCGGCCCGACCTGTTCATCTACACCAATTCCGACATTCTTCGGGTTCTGCCGCAGATGGCCGACCTGATCGTGCCGGTCGAATGGCGGCTGGAAAAGCGCACCCACGCCAAGACGCGCGAAACGATGACGCTGACGCGGGCGGCGCTGGAAGCGGGGCGGCTGGGCGTCATCTTCCCCTCGGGCCGGCTGGCCAAGCGCCGTGGCCTGCGCCTGCACGAACGCGAATGGATGCCGTCGGCGGCGATGATCGCGCGCAAGTTCGACGTGCCGGTGATCCCGGTGAACATCCGGGCCCGCAATTCGGCGCTGTTCTACCTGTTCGACTTCATCCACCCGACGCTGCGCGACATCACGCTGTTCCACGAAACGCTGAACAAGGCGCGCCAGCCCTACCGGGTCACGCTGGGGCGGCCGATCCCGGCGCATAGCCTGCCGGAAACCTCGGCCGGCGCGATCGAACACCTGAAGGCCGCCACGCTTGCCCTGGCCGGGCCGGACCGCACGGCGGTGAGCCTGGTCGACATGACGCGCCGCCCGGCCTGGACACGCGGCCTGATCAAGTCGCCGACCTGACCGGCCCGGCGGATTGTCAGGCGGTCTGGTCGTCGACCTTGGCGTCGGGCGCGTTCTTCTTGACCGACTCGATCCCGTTGTCGCGGGCCGATGCACTGGAATAGGTTTCGGACGTGCCGATCACCTGCCCGTTCGCGGCCTTGAGGTTGAACATCGGCTTGCCCGAAGCGCTATCCTTGCGTTCGTAACGCGCATCGTCGGGGGCGTTCTTCTTGACCGACTCGATGCCGTTCTCGGCGCTGGCCTTCTGCTTGTACCCCTCGCCGACAAGGATGATCTCGCCGTTGCCGGCCTTCAGCCGGAACCGGAATTCCCCGGCCTTGTCCTGATAGAGTTCGAATTTTCCGGCCATCGCCATCACTCCTCGCTGACTGTCCCGTGAAAAATTAGAAAGGAAGTTTTCCGGTTCGGCAAGGCTGCCGAAAGGCCCGGCCTTTGCGCGATGGCGGGCAATCGGGCATAGTGGCCGGGACATCGCACCTAGCGGGGTAACAGGATGAAGCCATGCATTTTGGCAACCGGCCTGATGCTCGTCGCCGCGCCGGCACCGGCCGAGGATTTCGAGATGCGGATCCTGCGCGGTTCGGTCCAACTGGGCGGGGACTTCACGATCGCCATTCGCGGCGATGCGCCGTTGCCGGAAGGCGCGCGCTGTCTGGTGGAACTGCCGCCGCCCTTCGACGGACATGTCAGCCAGCAGACCGATGATTGCGCGCAATTGCGGATCACGCAGAAGACCGTGCCGATCCGCGACGATGCGGGATATGCCATTCCCAGCGAACAGGTGCCGGCGGTCGTGCGCATCCTGTCCGCGGACGGGGCCGAGATCGGCCGCGTCGACACGATGTTTCCCTACCACAACCAGTTTACCGAACTTAGGGTTCTGATACGTGACGTGCGCAACCCCGTGGCGGCAGGCCAAAGCTTCGAGGCAGAGGTTCAGGGCGCGGGCCAGCCGATAGACCCGTCCCTGACCTGCCGGTGGAACACCTACGGCCCGGTCGAGTTCGTGCCCAGTTCGGAAAATCGCTGCCGGGGTACGCTGACCGCCCTGCAACCGACCGGGCGGGACGCCGACATGGACGTTCAGATCGTCAACATGGTCGACATGCACGCGGTGGGCTACGCGACGGCCAGCATGATCGTGGAGTGACAGCGCGCACGGGCCAGCGCGCACGGGCCGGTCAGCCAGTTCCGCACAGGTAATCCCGCGTCAGCGGGACGGCATCCCTGCGGCGCGCCAGCTGCGCCTGGAACACCCCCTGCTGCCCGAACCGGAAGGTCTGTTCCGAAGCGACGAGGTAGAAGCGCCACATCCGGCAGAACCGTTCGTCGTAAAGCGCGCGCGCGGCATCTAGATTGGCCATGAACCTGTCGTACCAATGGCGCAGCGTCATCGCGTAATGCAGGCGCAAGACCTCGAGATCGGTCAGCCACAGGCCCTGCCGTTCGAAGGCCGCCGCCATTTCCGACAGCGACGGCACGTAGCCGCCGGGAAAGATGTAGCGCTCGATCCACGGGCTGGTGCGCCCCGGCGGGCTGCGCCGGCCGATGGAATGGACCAGCGCCACGCCGTCTTCGGCCAGAAGATCGCACAGCTTGGCGAAATATTCGTCGTAATGCGGCACGCCGACATGTTCGAACATCCCGACCGAAACGATGCGGTCGAAACGTTCGGACACCGCGCGGTAATCCTGCAGCCGGATCTCCACCCGCCCGTCCAGCCCGGCCTCGGCCACCCTCTCGCGCGCCAGCGCGCATTGTTCCTCGGACAGGGTGACGCCGACGACGCGCACGCCGAAATCCCGCGCCAGCGTCAACGCCATTCCGCCCCAGCCGCAGCCGATATCCAGCACCCGCATTCCCGGTTCCAGGCAAAGCTTGCGCGCGATATGGGCCTTCTTCTGCGCCTGCGCGGTTTCCAGGCTGTCGTCGGGCGTCTTGAAATAGGCGCAGGAATATTGCCGGTCCGCATCGAGGAACAGGTTGTAGAGATTGCGCGACAGATCGTAGTGATGGGCCACGTTGCGCCGCGCACGCGGCGCAGGGTTGTATTGCCGCAGCCGCCGCAGGAACGGGCCGACATGCGATTCCACCCCGATCCCCACGCCCTGCGGCATGTTGCGCACGCCCAGTTCCAGAAAGCCGTGCAGATCGTCGCCCGCGATCGTCAGCGCGCCCTCGGTATAGGCCTCGCCCACGGCGCGTTCGGGATTGAGCAGGAAGCGCCGCGGGAAAGCGGGATCGGTGCAGGTGACCGACACGTCCGGGCCGGACCCGTCGCCATGACGGGTCGCCGTACCGTCGGCGTGGTGCAGGGTCAGGCTGCCCTGCCGGATCGTTCGTGCCAACACCCGGTCCAATGTTCGTTGCCACATCGCCTGTCCCCCCTTCGGGCCCGGCGCGGCCGTTCCACCCTTCCGCCGCGCGGGCAAATCGATGCGAACGCCGACAGCCTAGGGCAGGAAAGGGGCCTTGGCCAAGCGCGACGTCGGGCCCTGCGACGGTCCGGCGCTTGATCGGCGGAGCGGGGGCAGGCAGGCTTGCAGACGCAAGGAACGCCGGCGCACCGGCCCGGCGCAAGCAGGGGAGGACGCGATGGACGACATGCCCAGGGAACTGCACGAGGTCTTTCCGGACCATGCGGAGAAGATCGCCTGGCTGAAGGAACGAGACCCGGATTTCAAGCGCAAGGCCGACGAATTCCACGAACTCAGCCGCGCCGTGCACCGCGCGCAGATGGACGAGGAACCGGTCGAAGAGGTCGATGTCAGCGAGTTGCGCAAGCGGCGCGACCTGGCGAAGGACGAATTGATGCGGCTGATCATGTTCTGACCGCCGGCCTGCCGGAAATCTTAACCCGGGATTGACGCGGGATGTGTCAGGCTCGGCCACCGCATGAAAGGCCCTGCCCGATGACCCGCGCCCTGCCCATCCTGACACTGATCCTGGCCGCCCTTGCCGGGCCTTCGGCCGCGCTTCTGGCCGCGCCGCCGCAGCGGGGCGAACCGGTGCTGGTGATCGTGCCGCCGACTGCCGATGCCGACGCGCTGCTGGCCGCGGCCGGCGCCCGGCCCGTGGGCCCGCTGACCGCGCCGCTGGCGGTTCTTGCCACCGGCGACGGCGAAGACCTGGCGGAACGGCTGCTCAGCGCGGGCGCCTGGGCGGTCCGCGACGGCGCGGTGCTGGCGCGGCTTTGCGGCGCCTGAAGCGTTATTGGCAATAGGGCTGGGCGCGCGTCCACGCGGCCATGTCGGCGCGCTTGGCGGACGACCGCATCGGCCCCCAGTCGCGCCCGATCCCGCGGGCGCCATTGCCGGCCACCATCTCGTCCTTCGTGACCTGAACCGCAGCGATGCGCACCGCGCAGGCCAGGTTCGCCGGCCCGTCGAACAGCCCCTCTTCCGGCAATTCGCAGCCATAACCGCGGGCCGTCGCGGGGGCGATCTGCAACAGGCCCAGCCAGCGGCCGCCGCCACCCGCCGCGCGCGGATTCCAGGTGCTTTCATGCTTGGCCAGGGCCGAGAACAGTCCGGCCCAGAACGCGTCGCGCTCGGCCACACTCGCATCCTCGTAGCCCGGACACCAGGTCTCGATATCCGCCGGCACCACCTCGCGCAGCACCTGCCCGTCGGTGGCCAGCGCATCAAGCACCGCGCGGGTCCAGTCCTCGGCCTGGGGGTGATGGTCCCAGCGCATCACGGGAAGGCCCGTGGCGGTGCCCATCGTGGCCTCGGGGGCAAGGCAGCCGGGCAGCAGGACAAGGCCGAGAAGGCCGGCGATACGGGCAAGGGCGGGTCTGGGCATCTCTTCAACCGGTGGCGCCGCCCCTGACCGGACGGCGCGCGGGGTGTGCCGGAATGCGCCCGGCGCCGCAAGGGGCAGCCTGACGCAGGCCCGTGATCGGCGGCATTCCGCCCGCCACCCGCCGGCGCGCGGCCCCTTGCCGGGCCCGCGCCGCTCGCCTAGAACCGGCGCGTCCGACCGCGAGGAGACCGCCATGCTCGACCATCTGGCCTACGAGGAACCCACGCCCAAGGTGATCGCCGGGGCCAAGCAGGATTGGGAACTGGTCATCGGACTGGAGGTGCATGCCCAGGTTGCCTCGAAGGCCAAGCTGTTTTCCGGCGCCTCGACCGAATTCGGGGCCGAGCCCAATTCCAACGTCGCCTTCGTCGACGCGGCGATGCCGGGCATGCTGCCGGTGATCAACGAATTCTGCGTGGCGCAGGCGGTGCGGACCGGGCTGGGGCTGAAGGCCGAAATCAACCTGATGTCGGCCTTCGACCGCAAGAACTACTTCTATCCCGACCTGCCGCAGGGCTACCAGATCAGCCAGCTATACCACCCGATCGTGGGCGAGGGCGAGGTGCTGGTCGACATGGGGCCGGGCATCGCCCGCCGCGTGCGGATCGAACGCATCCACCTCGAACAGGATGCAGGCAAGTCGATCCACGACATGGACCCGACCATGTCCTTCGTCGACCTTAACCGCACCGGCGTCGCGCTGATGGAAATCGTCAGCCGCCCCGACATCCGCGGCCCCGAGGAGGCGGCGGCCTATGTCGGCAAGCTTCGCCAGATCCTGCGCTATCTCGGAACCTGCGACGGCAACATGCAGAACGGCAACCTGCGGGCCGACGTGAACGTGTCGATCTGCACGCCCGGCGCCTACGAAGAATTCCGCGCGACGGGCGACCACAGCGTGCTGGGTACCCGGTGCGAGATCAAGAACATGAACTCCATGCGGTTCATCCAGGCCGCGATCGAGTACGAGGCCCGGCGCCAGATCGCCATCGTCGAGGATGGCGGCAAGGTGGTGCAGGAAACCCGCCTTTACGACCCCGACAAGGGCGAAACCCGGTCGATGCGGTCCAAGGAAGAGGCGCATGATTACCGCTACTTCCCCTGCCCCGATCTTCTGCCGCTGGAAATCGAACAGGCCTGGGTCGACGGCATCGCCGAAAGCCTGCCGGAACTGCCGGACGAGAAGAAGGCGCGCTTCGTGCGCGATTACGGCGTGACCGAATATGACGCGGGCGTGCTGACCGCCGAGGTCGAGAACGCGGCCTTTTTCGAGGAGGTCGCCCGCACCCGCGACGGCAAGCAGGCGGCGAACTGGGTCATCAACGAACTCTTCGGCCGGTTGAACAAGCAGGGCCTGGCCATCGCCGACAGCCCGGTTTCGGCCGCGCAGCTTGGCGGCATGCTCGACCTTCTGGGCGCCGGCACGATCTCGGGCAAGATCGCCAAGGACCTGTTCGAAATCCTGTGGAACGAGGGCGGCGACCCCGCCGAAATCGTCGAGGCCCGCGGCATGAAGCAGGTCACCGATACCGGCGCGATCGAGGCCGCGGTGGACGAGATCATCGCGGCAAACCCCGCGCAGGTCGAGAAGGCGAAACAGAACCCCAAGCTGGCCGGCTGGTTTGTGGGCCAGGTGATGAAGGCCACCGGCGGCAAGGCCAACCCCAAGGCGGTGAACGATATCGTGGTGGCCCGGCTGGGGCTGTGACGGCCGGCGCTGTGGCCGCACCGCACCCCTTCCGGCCAAAAACGTCTTTGCCCCCGTGACCCTGGTGTTGCGGCGGGCTAATCTCTCGCCCGCTGCCAAGGGGGACATGTATGCCGCGTTACGAATATCGGGTTGTGCCCGCACCGGTCCGGGGCGAGAAGGCCCGCGGGCTCAAGACCACCGCCGACCGGTTCGCGCGGGCGATGACCACGCTGATGAACGAGATGGCCGTGGACGGCTGGGAATATCTGCGGGCCGAAACCCTGCCTTGCGAGGAACGCAAGGGCCTGACCGGCAAGACGGTGACCGACCAGCATGTCCTGGTGTTCCGCCGCGCGGCGGCCGAAAGCCTGGCCCAGGATCTCGCGCAGGAGGCCGCCGCGGGCGGTGACGAACCGCTGCAACTGCACCAGCGCGCCGAAACGCCGCGCCTGCGGCCGGTGGAACCGGGGCCGGCGCCGCGCCTCGGCCCCGCCAATACCGACGCGTGACGCCGCCCGCCGCGCCCTTGCCGCCGCGCCACCGGGCGCGGCCCGGCCCAACGGGATGAGGTGCGCAGGCACCGAAGACGGGCGGGAGCCCCGGCGCGCCGCCTATCCCAGGTCCAGCGCCAGCGCGTGGATGCGGCCGACCAGATCGGCGCCCAGCGCGGCATGAACGGCCCGGTGCCGTTCCAGCCGGCCCATCGCAGCCAGTTCCGGCGCCCGCAGATGCACGCGGAAATGCGTCTGGCCGCCCTCGCGCCAGCCGGCATGGCCGCGATGCTTCTCGCTTTCGTCGACCACGTCGAGTTCCGTCGCGGCGAAGGCCCGACGCAGGTTTTCACGAATCTCGTCCTCGACCGGCATTTTTCCCCTGCCCCCCTTCAAAGCGCCCGGAAATGACTTAAACTGCATGGCCCGAGTCGGAAAGGCCCGTCGAGGCGGCCCGGATGCTCGCGGCACCAGATACGCGTCAGCCACGTTGGACGAGAGCACGATGAGCAGGGACGACCCGTTCGGTTTCGACATTTCCGCGGCCTCGGACAAGAAGAAGCGTGCCCGCGGCCGGCGCGGCATGTCGGGCGCCTTCGAAACCTCCAAGCGGGTCTGCGACCACGCGGGCTGCGACAAGGCCGGCCAGTACCGGGCGCCGAAATCGCCCGACCACCTCGACGAATATTACTGGTTCTGCCGCGACCATGTGCGCGAATACAATCTGAAATGGAATTTCTTCCAGGGCCAGAACGAAGAGGAATTCCAGGATTTCATCGACAAGGACCGCGTCTGGGGCCGCGAGACCAAACCCTTCGGCAAGCGCGGTGCCGAAGACCGCGCCTGGGCGCGTCTGGGCGTCGACGACCCGATGGAGATCCTGGGCGAGAAGGCCACGCAAAACCCGGGCCGCGCCAGCCTTGGCCGCAAGCTGCCGCCCACGGAACGCAAGGCGCTGGATATCCTCGAGGCGCGCGACAGCTGGACGCGCACGGAAATCCGCAAGCAGTACAAGAGCCTGGTGAAGGATCTGCACCCCGACATGAACGGCGGCGACCGCGCCGACGAGGAGCGGTTGCAAGAGGTCGTCTGGGCCTGGGACCAGATCAAGGACAGCCGCAACTTCCGCGACTGAGCGAAGCCGCGCCCGCCCCCTTGCACCCCCGCGCGTTCTGTTCCATCAAGCGGGGGTTTTCACGTCCCGCGCATCCGGCGCGGCCCGGAAGGATGGACCAGATGCTCGACCACGTCGCGAAACCCACCGAGGAACTCTCCGTCCGCGAGGTCTTCGGCATCGACACCGACATGAAGGTGAAGGGCTTCGAGGAACGCACCGACCGCGTGCCCGAGATCGATCCGACCTACAAGTTCGACCCCGACACGACGCTCGCGATCCTCGCCGGCTTCGCCTACAACCGCCGCGTGATGATCCAGGGCTATCACGGCACCGGGAAATCCACACATATCGAACAGGTGGCCGCGCATCTGAACTGGCCCTGCGTGCGGGTCAATCTCGACAGCCATATCAGCCGGATCGACCTGATCGGCAAGGACGCGATCAAGCTGCGCGACGGCAAGCAGGTCACCGAGTTCCACGAGGGCATCCTGCCCTGGGCGCTGCGCAACCCGGTCGCCATCGTGTTCGACGAATACGACGCC
>Ga0180436_10002236_pt1 | contig 18540 bp, 17 predicted proteins | sample SS_ome_2_FD_132434 | JGI IMG/M metagenome (GOLD analysis project Ga0180436, IMG submission 132434) | Hypersaline lake sediment archaeal communities from the Salton Sea, California, USA - SS_3_S_2 metaG | ecosystem: Environmental > Aquatic > Non-marine Saline and Alkaline > Hypersaline >...
CATCCTCCACCGACTCTTCGTACCGATCGGGTATAACGACGAGACTCGGCGCCTCCAGGTCCCACTCTGTGGCGGGAGCCTCCGCCGGCTCCTCCGGAAGGCGTGGTTCCGGCGTCTGTACACAGCCGAATGCTACGGAAACGATCGCGAGAAGCGTGACACTAGGGACGAGGTTTCGAGTACGCACCGCCGCGATTGTAGCACGGCTTGCGTATGGGGAGCGCGAAAAAAACGAACTCGATGCTCTAGGGACGCACGCGCTTGCGGTCTCGCGGAAAGAGCGAGGCTTCCTTCACGTTCTGCAGCCCCAGGATTTTCTGCGTGATCCGCTCGAGACCGATCGCAAAACCACCGTGGGGCGGGCATCCGTACTTGAAGATCGTGCAGTAGTCACCAAGACCTTCCTCGGTGAGCCCGAAACGCGGAAGCGTCTCGAGCAGCATAGGGTATTCGTGGATGCGCTGTCCCCCGGTGGTGATCTCCAGACCGCGAAAGAGCAGGTCGAAGCTGCGCGTTTTTTGTCCCTCCGGGTACGTATAGAAGGGACGTTTTTTGCGCGGAAATCCGTAGACAAACACCGCTTCCACGCCGTGTTCCTCATGTGCCCAGGAACAGAGCTCGCGCTCGCCCTCCGGATTAATCTCGAAAGCGGACTTTCCGGTGCGCTTCTTGATAATCCCTTTGGCATCGTCGTGGCTGATTCGTGGCGTCTTTGCCATCTCCTCCCGGGTCGGGACGGTTGCCTCGTATTCTTCCAGGATCGACGGGCACTCCCGCGCTACCCCCTCGAAAACGTGGCCGAGGAGTTCCACCTCGAGATCCATGAGATCCGATTCGCTATCGATAAATCCCATCTCCACGTCCAGAGAGACGTACTCGTTCAGGTGGCGCGGGGTATCATGCTTCTCCGCCCGATACGCGGCGCCGATCTCAAAGACGCGCTCCAGCCCGCTGGCCACCATCGCCTGCTTGTAGAACTGCGGACTCTGGGCAAGAAACACCGGTTCACCGAAGTAGTCTACCGTAAACAGGCCGGTACCACCCTCGGTGCCGGAACCGATGATCTTGCTCGACTTGATCTCGGTAAAGCCGGCGCCCCGAAGGTAGTCCGCGAAGTACTGGACCACCACCGCTTGCAGTTCGAATATCGTTCGAACCCGCGGATTTCGCAGGCTCACGATTCGATGGTCCAGGAGCGCGTCGATTCCCACCTCGTCGATGTTCTGGTTGACCGAAATCGGGAGCTCCGGGTCCGCCACGGCGAGCGTCTCCGTCGCCGTTACGTGAATCTCAAAACCACCCGGTGCCTTTTCGTTTGCCTGAACCTGGCCGTGTACGTGAACCACCGACTCGTGAGTGAAACCGGGATCGCTCTCATACACGAGCTGGGCAAGCCCGCTCCTGTCCCGGAGCAGGACAAACGTGATTCCCCCGAGATTTCGGATTCGATGCACCCATCCCGAAACGTCGATCGCATCGCCGTCGTGCGCCGCGATATCCTTCGCCAGTATCCTCATTCCCGTTCCTCCATCGGTCCCACGTCGCTACTCGACGTTCATCAACGACAGGAGATGCTCGTCAAACTCGACGCTGCCGTACGTAGCATGCTGTTCAGCTTCTATCTGGGCGGCGATCAGCCGCGTGTACGCCGATTCGGTTGCAAGAGCCCCCATGGGAACCGCTCCTCCACGCCATAATTCGTGAGCCGTTACGTATTCGGAAAAGTCGACTACGTTCTCCTGCTGGGAGGTGCAAAAGAACTGCACACCTCGCTCGCGCCCGTAGGCAAAGGCGGCGCGCAGGGAAAACGGCGTTTCCCGAAGATTCGCGGTACCCGTATCAAAGAGTTCCAGTACGAAGTAGCGGACCCCCGAATCGATCAGCGCGATCAGGCTCTCCCCCTGCATTCCTGGAAAGACTTTGGCGACAAAGCTCCTCCGTATCGCCGTCTCCAGCGCCGCCGTAAGCTCCGCCGTCCCCAGCGTACGCGCCGTCGGGGCAAGAGCCGAGCCGTGTCGCGAGAGGCGGTCCCGGTTCCAGTTGCGATACGCGCCGGGGTAGAAGTCGGAGCTTTCTCCCACCACACCCTCGAGCCCGTCCCGCTCGAGCTTGGGCACCGCTGTGTAACCGGCTCGCTCGAATTTGAGGTTGAGCGCGTAGAAATCGCTGTCGCCGTAAACCACGTGGATACCGCGTTCCTCACCGGAAGCATATGCGATCGCGGCGCGCAGGTTGGCAATTGCGTCGTCGCGCCCGCCGTCCTCCCGGGGGATCGCGCTGGCTGTGAGGGCAATCGGGATCGTGGAATCGGCGAACAACCACCACAGCAGGCTCGCGGTATAGGACAGGGTGTCCGTCCCGTGCCCCACGACGATACCTCGGGCGTTCCCACCGCCCACGGCGGCCTGCACGCGTCCGATCAGGGCCGCCCAATCGGCAGGCGTGATCTCCTCGCTCAAAAACGCCCCCAGGGGTACCTCGTCAAAGATGAGGCCTTCCGGTAACGCCTCCTCGCCCACCAGGGTGCGGATATCCGCAAGCTCACCCGGGACGACCAGGCCATCCTCGCGGCGTTTTCCCGCGATCGCGCCCCCGAAGGAGAGCACCTCGATCGTCCGCGAGGAGAACTGCTCGTCCAGAAGCGTCTGAACCATCTGCGGCTCGGCGCGGCCGCTGGTTGCTTTCATAACCTGCCCAACCAGGAAGCCCATGGGCTTCCCGTCGCCGCCGCGAATCTGTTCCACCGCCTTTGAATTTTTGGCAAGAATCTCCGCAAGGATCGGTTCCAGCGTCGCGCGATCGCGGATCTGCTCCCAGCCTTGCTCGGCGATGATCGCTTCCGGGTCCTTGTCCTCCTCGAATACGCGATCCAGCACCTGTTTGGCGATCTTGCCGTGGATGCGGGCATCGGCGATCATCGCCAGAAGCGAGGCCATCCGCTCGCCCGTGAGGGCGCTGTCGGCGAGGGTTTCGCCGCGGCGGTTGAGGAGCTTCCGCACGTCCCCGGCCATCCAGAACGCCAGCTGCTCAGCATCCGCTCCGGCGCGTACCGTCGCCTCAAAGAAATCCGCCGTCTCCCGCTCATCACAGAGAAACTCCGCCTGCGCCATGGACAGCCCGTATTGTTCCACAAACCGTCGGCGCCGGTCTGCGGGAAGCTCCACCAGCCGCGTTTCGACCTCCGCAAGGAACGCGTCGTCCGCGAAAAACCGCGGCAGGTCCGGCTCGGGGAAGTACCGGTAGTCGTGGGCGCTCTCCTTGGTCCGCATACTCTCGGTAAGATCGCGGTTCTCGTTCCAGAGGCGCGTCTCCTGGGTAATTGTTCCGCCACGCTCGAGGATCTCCTGCTGGCGCTCGATCTCAAAGGTGAGCGCCTTCCGAACAAAGCGCGAGCTGTTGAGGTTCTTGATCTCAACCTTGCTGCCGAGGCCCTGGCCGCGAGCGTTCACCGACACGTTGGCGTCGCATCGCATCGACCCTTCTTCCATGTTGCCGTCGCAGACACCGAGGTAGCGGACGATACGCCGCAGCTCCTGCAGGAGCACCTCCGCCTCCTCGCCGATCTCCAGATCGGGCTCGGTGACGATCTCCAGAAGGGGCGTCCCCGCCCGGTTGTAGTCGAGGAGCGACATATCACCGGCGTGGATCATCTTACCTGCGTCCTCCTCGAGATGGATCTCGTGGATGCGAACGCGTTTTTTCTGTTTTCGGAAATCGATATCCAGGTAGCCGTCGCGCCCCAGGGGTGAGTGAAACTGACTGATCTGGTAGTTCTTGGGCAGATCCGGATAGAAATAATTCTTTCGGTCAAAGACACTTTCCCGGGTGAGGGTGCAGTTGAGCGCCCTGGCCACGGTGTAGGCCATCGTCATCGCTTCCTCGTTGAGCGTGGGAAGCACCCCGGGGTATCCGGTGCAGACCGGGCAGATATTTGTGTTGGGCTCGTCACCGAAGTTTGCCGGACAGGAACAAAAAACCTTGGTGTGCGTGAGCAGCTGAATATGAATCTCGAGGCCGACGAAGGACTGGTACATCCTTATCCCTCCTTCTCCGCGCGCCAGCGGTCAAAGGGGATCGCCCCGTCGGGAAACTCGATCGGAAACGGTTCCGCCAGTTTGCGGGCCACGCCGAAAAGTCGCTCTTCCGAGAAAACCGGACCCATGAGCTGCATACCCACGGGCAGGCCCTCCTCCCGTCCGGTAGGTACCGTCAGGGCAGGAACGGCGGCAAGATTGGCGGTGGAGGTAAACCGATCCGCCACCTTCTGCTGGAACGCATCCATACCGCTGTCCCCACGGGGGAACGCCTGCGTCGGAAACGCCGGGAGAAGGATCAGGTCCACGGTTTTGTATATCTCCTCGAGCTCGCGCCGGATCAGAGTACGGATCTTCTGGGCCCGGGTGTAGTATTGGTCCTGAAATCCGCTGCGCAGGACGTATGTTCCCAGTACGATCCGGAGCTTGACCTCGTCACCGAACCCTTCGCTCCGGGCGCCACGCATGAGCTCTTCCGGGTTCTCCGAGTACACCGGTCGGTGACCGTACCGCACGCCGTTGAATCGTGCCAGGTTGGCGCTCGCCTCGGCGGCGGCGATCGTGTAGTACGACGGAACCACATGCTCACCGGTGGTGAGTTCCACCGGTACCGTTTTATACCCCAGGTCGCGAAGCGCCTCAGCCGTGGCGGCGAAGTTGCGCTCCACCGCGGGATCGAGACCGAGATCGCCGCCGAGCACACCGATCGTCCGTGCTTCGGGAGACGGTGCGCCGGCCTCCGGTGGCGCCACCGAGCTGTGATCGCGCTCGTCGATACCGCGCATCCCGGTAAAAACCTGCGCCGTATGGTCAACCGAGTCCGCCACGACACCGATCACCTCCAGGGAGCTGGCGTACGCCACGAGGCCATAGCGCGAGACGGTACCGTAGGTCGGTTTGAGTCCGTATACCCCGCAGAACGCGGCGGGCTGACGAATGGAGCCGCCCGTATCGCTCCCGATCGCGGCCGGTACCAGGCGCTGCGCCACCGCCGCGGCGGAACCGCCGCTGGAGCCTCCGGTGACGCGCTCCAGGTCCCAGGGGTTGCGGGTCGTTCCCAGGGCGGAGTTCTCCGTAGAGCTGCCCATGCCAAACTCGTCCAGGTTGGTCTTACCGACCACGGGCATTCCCGCTTCGCGGAGTCGTGCCACGGCGGTCGCGTCGTAGGGACTGACCAGCTCTTGGAGCATTCTGGACCCGCAGGTGAGATGATACCCCTTGACAGCGATGTTATCCTTACAAGCGATGGGAAGTACAGTTGCGTCACCCCACTGGGAGGGCGCGCCTACCTCGAGAAATGCCCCGACGTCCGTATCCTGTTCCGAGATAAAACGGGCGTACGTCTCGCGATGCGCGCCAAGAACGTCTTTCCACATAGGCGGTTACAGTACGTTAGGAATTGCGATGAAACGATCCTCGAGATCCGGCGCATTCTCGAGTATCTCGTCAGGATCGGTATCCCGTTCGCGGCGATCGGGCCGAACGCGATTGGAACTGACCAGCGCGTGCGTGGTCGGCTCAACGCCTTCGACGTCGATAGCAGCCATGCTCGCGAAGTACTCGAGCAACCGGGCTACGCCGTCCTCGAGCGCACCAACCTGCCGATCATCCAGCTCGAGCATCGCCATATCGATGGTCGTTTTGAGCTCAGATGAATCCATGCGCGCAACTATGACAGCGAGGTATCGGCCTGTCAAGCAACGGTCCCGTTTGACGAACGGGGATGGGATCGTTATGTTTCACCGATCCCGTTCAAGAGACTATAGGTGATAGCTGTGGCAAAGAAGGAGTTCCCTACCGTCCACTTTTATGACCAGGACTTTGTTGATATCTATGAACAGTCCTGGGCGTGGGTGGAGGACAACTGGAAAAAAGGAAATTCCCGAAACCGGATGGCCTCTCGTATCTTCTGCAACCCCGAGAGCGACCGGATAAATCAGTTCGATGCGGTCTTTTCCACCTTTTTTCTGGTGTACAGCAATCGCGTGTACCCGGCCGCCCCGGAACTTGATAATTTCTACGCGCAACAGGAGGAGGACGGCGCGATCCGCGCGGAATACTCCACCGATCGCGGCAAGCCGATCTTCTCGGACGATAATCCGGAGGGCGTAGCACCGCCGCTTTTTGCCTGGGCCGAGTACAACATGTACCACAAGGTGGGCAACAAGAAACGCATCAAAGACGTGGTTCCGATCCTCGAGCGCCATTACGATTGGCTCGAGCGGACGTTCCGAGACGATACGGGCCTGTATCACGTTCCGCCGGCAGCGACGATGATGGGTAATAGCCCTCGAGACGGTATGTACTACCCGATCGATTTCAACACCCAGCAGGCGATGAACGCGGCGTATATGGCGGAACTCGGCCACATCCTCAACGACAAGGACATCGAGTTTCGCTACAAGCGGCAGTACTTTTCGCTCAAGACCCGCATCAACCAACTCATGTGGAACGACGACGACGGGATTTACTTCGACCTCGACAAGGACCGCGAGCAGGTTCGGGTAAAGACGATCGCCAGCTTCTGGCCACTTCTCACGGATATTCCCAACGAGGCCCGGGTGTCCGGACTCGTCTCGCTCCTCAAAGACCCGGATAAATTCGGTACGGAGAACCCCTTCCCGACCGTTGCGGTGGACGAGCCCAGCTTTTCCGAGGAGGGAAACGGCTACCGCGGCTCCGTAGTCCCGCCGTTCACGTTCATGGTGATCAAAGGGCTCGAACGGCAGCATCACCACGAGCTCGCGCGGGAGTTCGCGATTCGGCACCTCTACTACATGCTCGATACGCTTCACCCGGAGAATAACCGTCGCGGTAACGTCTGGGAGGCGTACCGTCCACTCCGTGACGGTCCCGCCTCATGGGAGGGCCGCGAAGACTGGCCGCGACCGATGCATTTGCCGTACGTGGGCCTCTCCACGATCGGCCTCATGATCGAGAACGTGGTGGGGCTCGCCGTAAGCCTTCCCCGTAAGACCGTGCGGTGGATCGTACCCACCCTGGAGATCATGGGGATCGAGAACCTCAACCTCCGGCGCAACACCGTGACGATCCTCAGCCAGAAAAGCGGTCGCGGCTGGGAGATCCGCCACGAATCGGAGAAGCTCTACTACTTTACACTGGAGCTCCTGGCGGAGCGAAAAGAGAAGACGTTGCCGATTCCTTCGGGAAAATGCTCAATGCTGGTGGACAAACTGTAGACACGCTATCGGGCGTTTCGCCCGCGCTGCGCCGGCGTGGCCCCCATTGTGGCCGCGGCCTCTACTCGCCGCCGCGACGTTTCTCGATTTTTCGCTGCAATTGGGCGATCTGCTTTCCCGGATAGACACCGGTAGGACAGACACGCGAGCACTCCAGGTGGCGATCGCACCCCCACACGCCCTGATCGGTATCGATCTGCGGCAGGAGTTCATCGCCCCGTTCCGGGTGCTTGTCCAGCTCGCGGTTGTACGCCGCCAGCGCCGCCGGTCCGGTAAAGGGTCGTAGTTGTACCACCGGGCAGATCGAAACGCAGAGTCCGCACTCGATGCAGTCCTCAAACCGCTCGTACTGCGGGACCTCTCGCGGGCGTTCCGCCTCTTTGTTGAACTCGCTCAAACGCAGGTACGAGGCGGAACGCGGGAAGTCCGCGAACAGCGGCGTCGGATCCACCGCGAGATCGCCCAGGTGGTTCATCGTCGGGAGGGGGCGCAGCTCCACCGGGGCCGTGCTTTCGGTCGGAGTGGCGGCGGTCGGAGTGGCGGCGGTCGCTGCGGCCGCAGCCGCGGCTTCCCGCAGGTTTGTGAGGCAAGCCAGCGCCTGCCGCCCGTTGATCAGCATGCCGCAGGTACCGCAGCTGCCGTGGTGACAGGAGTGGCGGTAGAGGAGTTCCGGTTCCATATGGCTGCGGATCCACTCCAGCGCGTCCAGCACGGTGGTGTGCGCCGCGGTGGGCACGCGATACTCGGCAAAGCGGGGCTCCCGACCGGGTCGCTCCACCCGGAGGGTAACCGTGGGCTGTTGTTCCGACACGTTCATCCGGTTACCCCCGCGAGAGTCGGATTGTAGTACGCCCGATGCGGTAGAAGCGGAACCTCCGCTGTGCGGCAGGGCTCGGATACTCCCGCCACGCGGCATACGTAGTCGGCGGTTTTCTCAGCCATCGCCCGGAGCACCGTTGCCTTGCCTCCGATGATCGTCAGGAAACCCGACAGGCCGTCCCGTTCGCCGTGATCCACCACCGCAAAGTCGCGACTCAGACGGCGCCCGTCCTCCACGTTGTTGGAGGATCCCACCAGGGGGCGACAGGCGGCCCAGGCGGCGTGGAACTCCGTCTCCGCGAAGATCGGCATCATCTCGGCGGCGCGGCCCATCAGGTATTCGATATCTTCCGCGGGGACCTGTACCGTATCGGGATCGTCGGTCTGCCACTGGGTGGACCCGATAATCGAGAGGCGCCGTTGCGGGACGATGATATCGCCGTCCCCGGCGGGATGCAGGTGGCTTATGACCATGTTGTTGAGTCGTTTCTTTACCGCCACCATTGTTCCCGGTGCCGGTGTAATCGGGATATCCACACCCGCCAGGTCCGCCACGATCCCCGCCCAGGCACCGGTGGCGCTCACGACGATCTCCGCCTCGATCGTGAACTCGGTGCCCTCCAGGAGATTTCGGACCACCACGCCCGTAACCCGGCCCCTGTGGGAATCGATCCCGGTAACCAGGTGCCACGGGAGGAGTTGCGCGCCGTTCGATTTGGCCGTGGAAAAAAACTGCAGCGGCAGGCGCCAGGCATCGATCGTACCATCCGGGACCTGCACGGCCCGCAGGATATCCGGGTTCAGGTGGGGCTCCATGCGCAGCGCCTGCTCCACCGGTATCTCCCGAGTGGGAATCGTGGACTCCTCGCACGCCTCCACAAACTGCGGTGCGAACGCCAGGTCCTCCTCGTCGAGCGCGACAAAAAGCCCGTAGTTCATTTCAATCGATTCCCGGGCGATCCGCTGGAGGATTCGAACTTCGTCCATGCACTCCCGGGCGATCTCCCGGTCTCCCACGGCGTAGCGCGCCCCCGAGTGGAGCTGCCCGTGGTGCCGTCCGGTAGTACCGCCGGTGAGCTCGCCCCGTTCCACCAGCGTTACGTCAAACCCGCGAAGCGTCAGGTCGTGAGAAAGAGCGGCCCCGGTACCGCCGCCGCCGATGATAACAACGCGCTGGTGTTTCATGACTCCAACGACGCGGCGTTAGCCGACGGTCTGCCAGGACCCGCTTGTATTGCTCGCAAAGATTGCGTCCAGCACGCGCTGGTTGGCTACAGCGTCTTCCGGCGGAATCGGGAGATCCCGGTCGCCGCGAACCGCGTCGGAGAACACCTCGAACTCGATCTGGTACTGGTCCGCCGGTCCCGCCTCAACGGTTCGATGACCGATCCCCGTCTCCAGCGTGAGCGAGAGCGGTACGTCGGGATAGGCGTTAAAGGGCAGTTCCACTCGCATCGTACCGCCGCTTCCAAACACGTTTACCTTCTGGTGCGACCAGCTCTGGGTTCCCACGATAAAGGTAGCCTGAACGTCGCCGAAGTCGAGGATCGCCGATCCGAGCCGATCAGTCTTGAACGCAGGATCAAAATCGAGCAGGGATACGACCCGCTTTGGCTCCCGCCCGAGCAGGAACCGCGCCGACGAGACCGCGTAGCACCCGATGTCGCGGATCGCGCCACCCCCCGCATCGAGCTGGTTGCGGATATTCTTCGGATCCCGGTTGTTGTAGAAAAAGTGGCTCTGCACGGACGTTACGGCACCAAACTCGCCGATCGATACGAGCTCCCGAGCGCGAACCCACTGCGGATGGAGGCGGTACATAAACGCCTCCATCAGAAGTACACCCTTCTTTCGGGTGTAGTCGATCGCCTCTTCCACCTCCGCAGCGGAAAGCCCCATCGGTTTCTCGCAGAGGATGTGCTTTCCCGCGTCGGCAGCCTTCTTGATCCACTCCAGGTGCATGTGATTGGGAAGCGGAATGTAGACCGCGTCGATGCCGCTGTCCGCCAGGAGTTCGTTATAACTCCCGTAGGCGTTCTTCATCCCGTACTCCGCCGCCGCCTGCTGCGCTCTGCCGAGATCGCGCGAGGCGATCGCCGTCATCTCGAGCCCCCGGGCGTTTTTCAGACCAGCGGAACAGCGCAGATGGTAGTGCGTGGAAACACTGATAACTCCCCACCGTATTGTTTTCATACCGTAACGGTACACCAGCGAAGAGGATCGATCAACCGTTAATAAATAGAGTTACGTTCGTTCGCGCCGCAGAAGATCCTGAAGATCCCCTTCTGATCCGTGCTCGCTCACAAACCATTCGATGAGACGGCGGGCGACGCTGTAGGTACCGGGTATCTCTTCCGGAAGTTCCGACGGAGCAACCCAGCGCAGTTCCCGAATCTCCGATTCCTGCGCGACAAGAACTCCCGAGGCGTACTCCGCAGTGAAGGCGATCATCAACGAGTCCGGAAACGGCCAGGGCTGACTTGCGAAATACTCCACATTTCGCACGACCACGCCGCTCTCCTCGTAAACCTCTCGCGCCACTGTGTGTTCCAGCGTCTCCCCGGGCTCGGAAAATCCTGCGAGAACGCTGAACATGTTTCCCCGACTCCGGAGGGAGTGCGCCATCAGGAGTTTCCCGTCGCGTACCACCGCTACGATAACCGCCGGAGCGATCTGTGGATGGATCGAATGCCCGCAGGACGAGCATACCTTGGCGAGCTCACCGTCCCGCCGTCGCATCGGGGCTGCGCAGGAACCGCAAAACCGCGTCGCCTGATCCCAGTAGGTAAGATGAAACGACCGGTTTACCGCCCAGTAGTCATCGATATCGAGAAGATCCGATGCTTCCCGGCGTCCAACCACCTCCAGAGCGCTGCCGTCGGATAGCTTCCACCGCAAGGACGCCCGTGTTCCGATGTCCATGATCACCCCGGTTACCTGTTCTCCCCGGTGTTCCGCGAACGCCCAGAGATCCTCCGGTACGCGGAGTCCCGCTTTGACCAGTTCCTTCTCGTGCGGTATGCGGTAGGGAGCCTCGTGCCGCGAGGCTTCACCGGCGTCGCTCCCGGGAGGCCGCCGCGCGAGCAACACCGTGCGCGTATCGGGAAACACCGCTACCAGCATCAGGCAGCCCGTCCCGTCGCAAGTATCCGGTCGAGAAGACGCGGCGCCCATCGGGCGAGCAATACCATAATCCGGCTTCGTATCGTCATACCTGTATAGAATACCGCACGGCCGCGGGAAACACCGCGAATAATCTCGCGGGCGACCTGTTCCGGCGGAATACCGCCGGCCTGGTTTGGTTCGAGTCGGTCATATCGACCCCCGTCGGCGGTCACGGAGTTCTGCGAGATCTCGGTACGGGCCATTCCGACGATCGTTGTCGAAACGATTACTCCGGATCCGGTAAGCTCATTTCGTACGGTATCAAAGAATCGAATCTGCGCAGCCTTGGCTGCGTTGTAGAATCCCCGTCGCGGCGGTCCAGCCAACGCGGCGATGCTGGAGACGGCAACGAGGCAACCGTTCCCTCGATCGACCATTCCCGGAAGAACCGCCCGGGACAACTCGACCTCGGCAAAAAAGTCGATCTCGAACAACCTGCGCCCAACATCCAGGGAAGTATCGACCGCGAGGCCTCGCTGGCTGATTCCTGCATTGTTGATGAGGGCATCGATCCTGATTCCCCGCGATTCGATCGTGTTGATCGCACGACGACGATCATCGGATGAGGCGAGATCAAAGGGGAGTTGTTCGACCCGGGCGCCGGCCTCGGTACAGGCGGCAGCAACCGTCGCGAGACGATCCGTCGATCGTCCGGAGAGAACCAGGGTTCGTCCCGGTCCGGCGATCTCCCGCGCTAGAGCGGCGCCGATCCCGGAGCTTGCCCCGGTGATCCAGGTGGTGGTCCAGGTCCAGCGTCGGTTCATCGTTCCCGAGCAAACACCCGGAGTATCGTGCGAAGCACGAGAAATACCAGAACGATCGCGGCCAGTACCGTCACGTATTCCGGCCCCGGTATCAGCACAAACTCAAAGAGATAGACCACGAACCCCGCGGTCCATGCGACAAGCCAGCTGATAATCAGGAGAATCGGAGATCGAATCGAACGGATGTTTTCGAAGTCCACGACGCGTTTCACAAAAAGCAGGGTAAGGAGCCACCCCACGAGCGCGACGATACCGACGAAACGGGGCACGCCCGGATCGAGCGGCGAGCCGCCCTGGTACACATAAAAGACACCCAGCGCCAGGAGCGCCGCCACGATGAGAGTGGACAGGTGCACCAGCAGCGCGTAGATCTGCCGCCAGGGCGTTTCTCGCCCCTGGTACACTCCGTGCATCCAGCTGATGACGAAGGCGATTGCAGGGATCACGATGCACGTGATACCAAGAACCCGGCGATATTCTGTCAGGACGGCAAAAACGGATTCGATCGTCATGGCGACGCCTGTATACTACTCGAGAAAAGAAAGGCAAGCAACGATTGAATTCACAACTCCTGGGTCAGTTTGCCGCGCTGGGGACGGCGCTCTGCTGGACGGTCACCAGTCTCTCCTTTGAGGCGGCGGGCCGCCGCGTGGGATCGCTGTCGGTAAACTTTCTGCGAATCGTCATGGCGTTCCTGGTTTTTGTCCTGGTTTCGATCCCGATGCGGGGATCGCTGCTCCCCTCCGACGCGGGCCGACATATCTGGATCTGGCTCTCCCTGTCGGGGCTCGTCGGATTTGTCCTGGGAGATGTGTTTCTGTTTCAGGCGTTTGTGGACGTGGGGGCGCGGGTCGCCATGGTGGTGTACTCGCTGGTACCGCCGATGACCGCAATTATCGGCCGCCTTGTCCTCAACGAGCGGCTTACGTCACTACAGCTCCTGGCGATGGGTCTCACCGTAACGGGAATTATCGTCGTAACCACCGCCAGGCCCGCAGAAGGGGCGCGCCGGCGGGAGCACCCGGTACGGGGTGTGTGGTTTGCCGCCCTGGGCGCCCTGGGACAGGCGTTGGGACTCGTTCTCGCGCGGTACGGGGCCCCCGCCTACGATCCCTTTGGGGCCACCCAGATCAGGGCGCTCGCAGGGATCGTGGGGTTTGCGCTGCTCGTCACCCTGCGACGTGGATGGGGCTCCGTCGCCACGGCGGCGAGAGACGGCATTGCCCTGCGACACACCGCGCGAGGGGCGTTTTTTGGGCCCTTCCTCGGTGTCTCGCTGGGACTCTTTGCGGCCCAACGCGCCGGCACAGGTGTAGCGGCAACCCTGGCCGCCACCGTACCGGTCCTGCTCATCCCCGTAACAATCGTCCTGTTTCGTGAGCGGGTGACGATCCGCGAGACCGCGGGGGCGATCATCGCGGTCGGCGGCGTGGCGCTGCTCTTTCTGGGGTAGCCTGGCTGCGGCGGCTCGCACCAACGTCGGCGCGCCCCAACGGCGGCTCGCCCCAACGGCGGCCGGCCCTGTACAGCCCGGCCTAAGCCAGCTCCAGCGCGATCTCCACCATCTCCCGGAACGAGGACTGCCTGTCCTCCGCGGAAAGCTCCATGCCGTCCACGAGGCTGTCGCTCACGGTGAGGATCGAGAGCGCCTCCACGCCGTGCATCGCCGCCAGCGTGTAGAGCTGATTGGTTTCCATCTCGATCGCCAGCGTGCCGAACCGCCCCCACAGCTTCCACCCGTCGGGATCATCCTGGTAGAAGGTGTCGCTCGAGAGGATACCTCCCACGTGGTGCCGCACCCCCCGTTCCTCGGCGATCGCCGCGGCGCGCTTGAGGAGGTGCCAGGTTGCCGCCGGGGCGTAGTCCATATCGCCAAAGCGTCCCCGATTCATCGCCGAATCGGTGGAGGCGGTCATGGCAAGCACGATATCGCGAACCTTGATCTCCGGCTGCACGGCGCCGCAGGATCCGATTCGGATCATTCGCTTTACTCCGTAATCCCGTATGAGCTCGTTCGCGTAGATCGCCAGCGAGGCCATCCCCATGCCGGAGCCCTGCACCGATACCCGCCGTTCGTTCCAGAAACCGGTGTATCCGAGCATTCCCCGAACCTGGTTGTACTGCTTTACCGAGGACAGGTAGGTCTCGGCGACAAACTTAGCCCGGAGCGGATCCCCCGGGAGAAGAACCGTTGTGGCTACGTCGGTATCACGCGCGCCGATATGAATACTCATCGCTACCTCGCTTCCCTGGCAAACCAGTGGATGATTTCGCGGACCACCTCGTCCGTATCCGGGGAAGCCCCGGCGGCCGACCGCTCCGCCCGTTGAAGGATTTCGTCGCCATCATAGCGCGCACCAACCAGCAGTGTCTCTACGCGTTTAGCCCGCTCCCGAGTCTCCCAGTTCTCCGGAACGATCCGAACAGCGAGATCCTCGATCACAGCGTGGCGAACGGTACATTCGATCGAAACCGTTTCCGCATCGAAGGAGCCGTCGATCCGCTGGGTAAATTCCGGCGTATTACCGTAACGCCAGTCCCAGGACTGGAGCTCCTCCCGGTACCGGGCAACCTCCGGGTGTGCGTCACGCGTATCGACACCTACCCGTTCCACCGGGACCGACTCGTGGTGATACCGGGCAAAGGCCTCAGCCAGCGCGCTCACCAGCGTTTCAAAATCGAGACCGGGAACAAACTCCGTCAGATTGGCGACGCGGGATCGCACCGATTTGATACCCTTGGAAACCAATCCTGCCTCTCGCGGGGCCAGGTACGCCGTGAGCCGCCGGAGGTCTGCATCGATCAGAAGCGTACCGTGGTGAAAACTGCGGTCCCGGGTATGTTTAAACGCGTTTCCGGAGATTTTCCGCCCATCCACAAGGATATCGTTTCGCGGAGACCGTTCGGCCTCGATACCGAGCCGCGCCAGAGCATCGATCACGATCGCAAAATGGACGTCCTGATCGTAGAGCTCGCCGGATGCGAGAAAGGAGAAGTTTCCGTTGCCCGGGTCGTGGTACACCGCGCCCCCGCCGCTTTGCCGTCGTACGAGATGGACACCGTCGCGGGTCATCGACGGCAGATCGCATTCCACCCAGGGATTCTGATGACGGCCAATAACCACGGACGGGTCGTTTCGCCAGAGCAGAAGCGTACGCATTCCCGGTTGGATCGCTCGAAACAGGTGGTTCTCGATCGCCAGGTTGAGAAACGGGTCACTCGCCTCGGAGATACAGACGCGCAGTAGCGGTGGCATGTACACTTGGTACAATGAAGCCCCCGCGAATGCAAGCGCCTATCCGTCTCGTGGCGTTCCTCGGAAATCCGGGCCGCCGGTACGAGCCAACCCGCCACAACGTGGCGTGGATGCTGGCGGATCGCCTGGTACCCTCCGATGATCGCTCCTGGAAGGAGAAGTTTCATGGCCTCTTCCATCGCGATGGATCGATCGTGTTTCTCAAACCGACGGCGTTTATGAACAACAGCGGCCGCAGCGTCCAGGCAGCCTGTTCGTTCTTTTCAGTCGATCCCGCGGCGCTCCTGGTGGTCCACGACGACCTGGAAACTCCTTTTGGTGCGGTCGACACCGTTTGGGACGGGGGTCACCGCGGGCACAACGGCCTCCGGTCGGTGAGTACCAGCCTCTCCACGGGAGACTACCACCGCCTCAGGATCGGGATCGGCCGTCCCCCGGCAAACCGGCGCGTGGCGGACTGGGTTCTGGAGCGCTTTTCCCGGGAGGAGGAGGCTGAACTGCCGGGAATTCTTGCGCGAGCGGAGGAACTCCTGGCGCAAATCATTCCATAAACCCTCGCGTACAAACGGCATGACAAACCGTTCGAACACCGGTAAGATGGTGCAGTTTCCGACAATGATGAGAATACGAGAAGGGACAATGCAAAAAACCCATTCAGCGATACTCGCCCTGACACTTCTCCTTTTGGCGGTTCCGGCGTCCACGCAAGAGGCGGCGGCTCCCTTCGTCATCACGGAGGTCCGCTACGAGATCGACGGTCGAACGCGCCAGTGGGCGCTGGAGGATGTGGTAGACCTGCGTGACGGGATGGAGTTTGCCGACCGGGACGAGCTTGAGGCGTACCTGGCGGACCAGACACAACTGCTGGTAAACCAGCGGCAGCTACAGGAAGCGTCGATAACCTACGAGGAGCGGCCCCTTCCGGAGGACCGCGCCACACGGCCCATCGTGATCACGATCGCCACGGAGGACACGCTCAACATCATCGCGTTGCCCTACTTTAAATACGACTCCAACTCGGGGCTTCTTCTGAGTATCCGTGCCCGGGACTACAACTTCTTTGGAACGCTGCAGGAGCTGTCGCTCGATTTCGACTACGAGTTCACGGAAGACGACGAGAACGTCTACACGGTGACCGCCGAGTTCAGCGTCCCCTTCAACATGATGGAGCGGCGTTGGCGACTTACCTTCAAGCAGGAGTTTGCCTACGAAGCGGCGGAGATCGAGATTGAAGACAATTCGATCGATTTTCAGATATCCGCCGGCCTCGGCTACGACTTCGACTGGCTGCAGCAGACCTGGACCGCCAGCTATACCCAGGGATACCGCCTGATGACCGCGGACCCCGACGACGACGCCTATCTGGAGAGCCGCGTCGCTCTGGAGACCGAGATCGACACCGGTGTGGACGTTCCCGCCTTTGGCGCGTTGACCTACAGCCCTGAGATATTCACCCAGATCAAGTACTGGCCCGACGGGATCAGCGATGAACGGGCGGGCCTGGAACCGGGATTCACCCAAAACCTCGGTGCCGGACGGGCCGACTGGATCGGCAACTACCGGAACGGTCAGACCGTGCGGCTCGGAAACACAAACATCTACAACTTCGATGACGTTGACGCGGATTATTCGCTGGAGTTCGAGCTTGCCTGGTATCGAAAACTCTGGCAGCCCTCGCCGGAGGTATGGCCCAAAGCCGGTGTCAGCAGCCGGATCTACAGCTTCTACTTCATCGACGGCGTTGACGAGGATCAGGACGATGCAGCACAGGCGGCGCGGGGCATTCTCAACGACCGGATGAACGGAGACCTGGGGATCTTTTTCAACGCCGACGCGTTGATTACGGTCTGGACGCTACGCCCGATCGCGGAAGGTCAGTTCGGCGGCTTCTTTGATGTTGCCTACGTTCGCGACACCACCGGCGCGTTCTACGACGACACCGCCTTTGATGCGGAGCGGGATCTCAAGTTCGGCGGTGGTATCGAGGTGATCGCGTTTCCGCTCTTTGCGCGGAGCCTCTACATCCGCGGATCCTACGGCGTTGATCTGCGTGAGGTCGCCCAGGGGACCAGTCCGTTGAGCGGGCGAATCCGCGAGATCTTTATCGGGCTCGGCCACCACTATTAGGAGCGGCTGCTCCCGCGATAGCTGGCGAGCCCGAGGTTCTCGCAGATCCTGATCGTCGACCGTGAATGGTTGAGCGTGTACAGGTGGATTCCCGGAGCCGCCGCGTTGAGCAACTCCGCAATCTGTGCGGTCGCCCAGTGCGTACCGACCCGAGAGATTCCATCATCGTCACCGGTACGATCTACCGCGCGAAGGAGCCCCGCCGGGAAGCGGGCCCCCGCAGCGAGGTCCGCCATTCGCTCCATACCGCTTCGTGAACTGAGCGGCATGATCCCGGCGATCACCGGAACAGTTACACCCGCCAGCGCCAGACGATCCACATAGTCAAAGTAGTCCCGGTTATCAAAAAAGAGTTGCGTCACGATGTAGTCAGCGCCGGCCTCCACCTTGGCTTTGAGGAGCTCCACCTCCCGGAGCCGGTTGGGTGTAGCCGGGTGGCCTTCCGGAAAGCCCGCGACTCCGATCGAAAAGTGCGGGTACCGCCGTCGAATATAGGCGACCAGGTCCGCCGCATAGGGGAAGTCCGGACTCCCCTCGCCGCCGGGACCGAGGCGATCGGTCATCGCTTCCCGCAGCGCCTCGTCCCGCGGGGGATCACCCCGGAGCGCCAGGATATTGGTCACTCCCAGATGATCGTACTCCTGGAGGATCCCGTCGATCTCCTCCCGCGTAGACCCCACGCAGGTGAGATGCGCAACAACGGTAAGGTCGAACTCCTCGTGTATTCGTTTGACGAGCCGATGGGTCTGATCACGGGTGGTTCCGCCGGCGCCATAGGTAACGCTCACGTAGTCCGGTTCCAGCGGGAGAAGTTCTTCTCCGATCGTGCGAAAAAGCCGGTCCCACCCCGCGTCTCGTTTGGGAGGAAAAAACTCAAAGCTGAAGAGGGTTCGGCCCCGGCCAAGCAGGTCCGCCACTCGTGGTTCCGCCATCGGTCCCCGTTTCAGCCGATCGCGGTTTGGAGCGCCTGGACCCGGTCGGTTTTCTCCCAGGAAAACTCCGGCCGTCCGAAGTGCCCGTACGCCGCGGTCGCGCCATAGATCGGTTTTCGCAGATCCAGGGTCGTCACGATACCCGCCGGCGTCAGGTCAAAGACCGCTTCCACGGCGCGGGCGATCGTGTCTTCCGGGACGGTGCCCGTTCCAAAGGTATCGACCATGACACTCACAGGGTAG
>Ga0180436_10002240_pt1 | contig 18529 bp, 14 predicted proteins | sample SS_ome_2_FD_132434 | JGI IMG/M metagenome (GOLD analysis project Ga0180436, IMG submission 132434) | Hypersaline lake sediment archaeal communities from the Salton Sea, California, USA - SS_3_S_2 metaG | ecosystem: Environmental > Aquatic > Non-marine Saline and Alkaline > Hypersaline >...
AAACACTGGCGTCAGGACTGGCGCTACGGGGAGCACCGCGGGGCGTCTCTTGGAGCGTTTTTCGGCTTTGGCGGCGGGCGGCGCGAGTTGCCGGCCGGCGGCCCGGCGCCGGCGCTCACGGTGGTGGTGTTGCTGGCGTTTCTGCTCGCGTGCCGGGCGGCGGCGCCCGAACACACCTACCAGGTGGTCAAGGTGTTCCCGCACGACACCTCGGCGTTCACGCAGGGGTTGGTGTATGAGGACGGGCAGTTGATCGAGAGCACGGGCAGGTATGGGGCGTCCACCTTGCGGCGGGTCGAGCTGGAGACGGGCGGGGTTCTGGCGAGTGTTCCTCTGCAGTCGAGCTACTTCGGCGAGGGGACGACGGTTCTCGGGGACACGATCTACCAACTGACCTGGCGGGAAGAAACGGCCTTTGTCTATGACGCCGCCTCCTTCGAGGTCACCGGGACGTTCAGCTACCCGACCGAGGGATGGGGACTGACCCACAACGGCTCGGAGCTGATCATGAGCGACGGGTCGCAGGACCTGTATTTTCGCGATCCGGACACCTTTGCCGAGTTGCGCCGGGTCGAGGTGACGGATGGCGGGGCGCCGGTGATCCGGCTCAACGAGCTCGAGTATATCAACGGCGAGGTGTGGGCCAACCAGTGGTTGACGGACCGGATCGCGCGGATCGATCCGGTCACGGGGGAGGTCATGGCGTGGGTCGATCTCAGCGGGATCATCGACCCGGAACCGGGCGATCCGAATGCCGTGCTCAACGGCATTGCGTACGATGCCGCCACCGGGCGCCTCTTTGTGACCGGCAAGTACTGGCCATGGCTGTATGAGATCCGGGTGCATCCGCGGGGCGGGCCGCCCCCGCCGGCGCGGCTGGTGATCGAGCGGGCGCCGGGCGGGCCGGGATTGTGGTTTTCCACGTTCCGGGGATTCCGGTATCAGGTGCGGACCTCGGCGGGCGGATCGTTCCCGGCCTGGACTTCATGGGGTGACCTGCACGACGGCACCGGGTACGAGGCGCCGGTGGATGGGGCATGGGGAGACGGCGGGCGCCTGTTCCAAGTGCTGACGCTTCCGGCCGAATAAGGCTCTCCGGGACTTCCTGCGGAGCTCAGGCGCGGCCGGGTTCTCGAATTCTGGGAGCCCAGTCCGGGGCGAGCGCCCTGAACTGGCGCACGTTCAGAGTGAGCAATTCGTTCGTGGAGGTCCTCGACAAATGCCGAGATCAGGACCGAAGTGTCGAAGAACCGTACCACGGATCAGTTCATGGCCTCCCCTTGAGGCCTCCCTCCCGTTCCTCGCGATCCGCCCGGACCGCTTCCGCCGCATCGCAGGAGATTCCGGTGGAAGAAACGACAAGAAGGCCTTGTTTCTGTACCACAGGCGGCGCCGCTTCGGCCTCCTCGGGGCGCAGTTCGAGGTGATCCGCAACCATCTCGAGACGCAGTTTTGCGCCGCCGCGCAGCCGCAGCCGGTCGCGCAAGGCCTTGGGAAGGACAATGCGACCGGCGGCATCCATTTGAATGGTGACGGACATGGTTTTGCAATGGTGTCTTAATGGGGGATGTCAAGGAGTCAAGGTGGTTTGGCCACCAAAAAGCGCGGCTCCCCGGCGGGCTTGTCGGGGTCCGGTTGGCCCGCCAGACCGGCTCCGGTGGTGTCGCTCCGCGCAACCACCGGCTAATCGCCGGCATCCCTCCGGGAGGGTCTGCCTGAGAATGTCCGGACCACGGCGCCGGCCGGCCCTGCCGGCCGGGCAGGAGACGGTCGCCTACGCATTGTATAGTTTCTCGTAGTATTCGCCGGCCATGCGGTCGGAGTCGAAGAACGGGAAGACGTCGCTCATGGACTGGAGGACGATTTTCCACCAGTTGTCGGGACGGTCGTAATAGAGGGGGAGGATCTTGTCTTCGAGGATGTGGTAGAAGGCGCGGAGGTCGTGGAGGTCGCGGGCCTCGGGGGTGGCGTCGGGGCCGGCGGGGGGGATGACGAAGCTGTTCTGGCCGTCCTTGGCGAACTCGCAGATCCAGCCGTCGTATGTGGAGAGGTTGACGGCCCCGTTCATGGCGGCGCTCATGCCGCTGGTCCCCGAAGCCTCGCGGGTGACGATGGGGGTGTTGAGCCAGATGTCGGCGCCGTCCTTGAGGAGTTTCGAGAGGGCGAGTTCGTAACCGACGACGACGGCGGCATTGGCGTGGTCCTGGGTGATGTGGACGAGGTAGTTGAAGAGATCGATGGCGTTCTGGTCCTTCGGGTATGGCTTGCCGGCCCAGATGATCTGGACGGGGTGGTCCTTGTTGGCGAGGAGGGCTTCGAAGCGCTTTTTGTCGCGGGTGATGAGGTCGGCGCGTTTGTAGGCGGCGAAGCGGCGGGCCCAGACGATGGTGAGGGTGTCGGGATCGAAGAGGCGCCCGGTCTGGTCGGCGACGACGCGGAAAAGGCGCTCCTTGAGGTCGCTCTTGCGTTTGCGGAGGTCGGCGAGGCCGGCCTTGACGCGGGCGCCTTCGAGTTCGGCGTCGACCCAGTATTTTTTGTTCTGGGCGTTGGTGATGTGGATGATGGGGCAGATGTTCTTGTAGTCGCCCCACATTTTGCGGGAGACCTCGCCGTGGAGGCGGGAGACGCCGTTGGCGATGCGGCTCATGCGGAGGGCGGCGAGGGTGTGGGTGAAGGTATTGCCCTCGATGCCGGTGAGCCGCCGGACTTCGTCGATGGAGAGTCCGTTGAAGAAGCTGAACTTGTGGAGGAGGTCGAGTTCGTGGGTTTCGTTGCCGGCGGCCTCGGGGGTGTGGGTGGTGAAGACGACATGGCGCCGGACGGCCTCGATGGTTTCCTTGTGTCCGTAGAGCCAGAAGGCGGCCGAGAGGGCGTGGGCTTCGTTCAGGTGGTAGATCTCGGGCTGGGCTCCGATCTTGTGGAGGAGTTTGGCGCCGCCGACGCCGAGGATGATGTATTGGGCGATGCGGGTGAGGGCGTCCGAGTCGTAAAGGCGCTGCGTGATGGAGCGCGACATGGGGTCGTTCTTGTCGAGGTCGGTCGAGAGCAGGAAGAGCGGGGCGCAGCCGAAGGTTTCGGCCGGGAGGTAGAAGGCGCGGACCCAGACGGGGTGGTCGTGAACCGTGACGCGGAACTCGATGCCGGGATCTTCGAGGAAATGGTAGACGTTCTTGCGGCGCTGGACGGCCATTTCGCGGTCCTCGCCCCGGATCTGGTGATAATAGCCGTAGGTCCAGAGGATGCCGATGCCGGCGAGATTCTGCTTCAGGTCGTATGCGCTGCGCATGTGGGAGCCGGAGAGAAAGCCGAGACCGCCGGAGTAGATCTTGAGCCCTTGGTCGATGGCGTATTCCATGGAAAAATAGGCCACGCTGGTCTTGTAATTCGGATCGATTTCGTAGGGGTGTGTGAATGGTTCAGGGAGAAAGCTCATGGGGTCGAGGGCATGGTTCCGGGTTCGGAGACAGAGCGGAAAAAGGGGCCTATACGTGGACACACCCCGCTGGTCGAGGCTCTTTGCAGGGAGACGGGAAATCCCGGGCAAAAAGTGTTGCTTGCCCGCCGGCAAGGGATTCCGGCGTTATCTGAACGAAGTCGGACATTAAAATTTCCTTGATTTTTGATGGACGAGGGAGGGGCTGGTGTCAAGTCCGGGGTGCGGGGCGATCGAGCCAAGAAAGAGTTTCCCAAGGATTCGTTTCAGGTTTTGTTTGGCGGAGCGATGACTCTGGAAGAGCTGGGGTGGAGCGAATTCTTCGCGGCGGGGTTTGAGCCCTGCCGCCGGCGAGGATTGGTTCCGGGACGCCTTGTGCGGGAGACGAAGATTGATTTCGCGGCGCTGCTGAACGGGGGGAAGCCGGAGAACTGCGTGTTGAGCGGAAAGGTCTGGCACGAGGCGGAGACGGACGCCGAGCTGCCTGCGGTGGGGGACTGGGTGGCGCTCGACCGCGGGAAGCAGGGAGAAGAGGCCGTGATCCGCGCCCGCCTGCCCCGGAAGTCGAAATTCTCGCGCAAGATGCCGGGCCGGAGCACCGAGGAGCAGGTGATCGCGGCGAACGTGGATTTCGTGGTGGTGGTGACCGACGCGGGGGCGGACTTCAATCCGCGGCGGATGGAGCGTTATTTGACGCTGATCGAGCGTTGCGGGGCGCGGCCGGTGGTGCTGGTGAACAAGTCGGACCTTTACCCGGCTGCGGTTTGCGAGGAGGCGGCGGGAGCGTTGCGGGCGTTGAGCGCGACGGCGGAGGTGTGGGTGACGAGCGCCCTTGCGGGTGAAGGTCTGGACGTGTTGCGGCGCTACCTTGCGCCGGGGGTGACGCTGACGCTCGTCGGATCGAGCGGGGTGGGCAAGTCGACGCTCGTCAATCAGCTTCTCGGAAGCGGGGGGCGGGACACGCGGGAAGTGAACGCGGTGACGGGCCGGGGGCGTCACACCACCATTGCGCGGGAACTCCTTGTGCTTCCGGAGGGCGGGTTGCTGATCGACAATCCGGGCATGCGGGAGGTTCAGATGTGGACCGACGAGGCGACGTTGCGGGAGAGTTTCGCGGAGGTTGAGGGGCTGGCGGCGCGATGCCGGTTCGCGGACTGCACCCACCATGGGGACACCGGATGCGCGGTGCGGGCCGCGGTGGAGTCGGGGGAACTCGATGCGGGCCGTTACGAGAGCTACCTGCGGCTCGAGGAAGAAATCGAGGCCCTCAGGCGCCGGCGGAAAAAACGCCAAATGGCCGTCGAGCGCTGGGCGAAACGGAACCGGAAGGTCAAGGCGCGCAACCTTCAGGACCGCATCGATCTCGAGAAGGAGGAACGGGGCGAAGTGTGAGGGAGGCGTATTGCGTATCGCGTTCGGGCGGTCCTCCCGATCCCTGACTTTCGTAATCAGGGGACTTCGAAGATTTTTCCGTTGCTGGGGTCGATGGCGTAATCGCCGCGACGGAAGGGTTGTCCGGTTTTGGGATTGTTGCTGATGTCGATGACGTTGTTGGGCTTGTAGGGGCTGATCACCCGGTAGGGGTTGTCAGTCCTGAAGGCCTTGGGGTAATCGCCGGAGGGTTGGGGCGGGGCGGAGGGATGATGGGGCGGCCGGTTGTCGAGGCCTCGACGCCGGTCGTGTTCCTCCTTGAGGGCGGCGGCGCCGGTTCCGGCGGCGGCGCCGATGGCGGCCCCGCGGATGACGTCGTCGGTGTCGCTCCCGGCGAGGGCGCCGAGGGCGGCGCCACCCAAGGCCCCGACGGCGGCTCCCTGCTGTTGATACTCGGTGCAGGCGGGCAGGACCCAGAGGGCAACCGCGGACAGGGAACCGGCCGCGACAACGGAGGTGACGGGATTGCTTTTCATGGGATGTTCCGTTCGGACAAGCTTGCGTCGGATAGGCGAACCATAGCGCTTGAAACGCGGTCCGGCCACCACGAATTGCATTTTTTTTAGCAGATGGATTTTTGCGCGAGGATGGCGAATTTGCGCCATGGGGAGAGGCGGTAGCGGCGGTCGAAGACGCGGAAGCGGTCGCGGCGCATCTGGTCGAGGAGCCGGAAGTAGATGGCGCGCATGATTTCGGCGGGACGGAGGGCGCGCCGGTCGGCGGCGGGGAGGGAGTTGGCGGCCTCGGTCAGGAGGTTTTCGGCGCGGGCGGCCTCGAAATTCATCAAGGCGAGGAAGCGATCGTCGTGGGTGTGCGCCATGAGGTCGTCCGGGGAGTATTGGAAGCGGGCGAGGTCGGCGAGGGGGAGGTAGATGCGCGTGTCGTTCGAGAGGTCCTCTCCGACGTCACGCAGGATGTTGGTGAGCTGAAGGGCGTGGCCGAGGGTGACGGCGTAGTGGCGGCTGTCGGGGCTGGCGCCGAAAAGTGGGAGGGAGAGGAGGCCGACGGCCCCGGCGACGCGGTAGGTGTATTGCCGGAGATCCTCCATGGTTTCGAAGCGTTGCGGGGAGATGTCGGATTCGCAGCCGCGGATGATTTCGAGGAAGAGATCCGGCGCGAGGCGATGGCGGGCGCGGAGGTCGCGCACCTCGGCTTCGAGGGCGCCCGGGGGGCGGCGCGAGTCCGTGAGGGCCGATTTCCATGCGGCGAGTTCCTCCTGTTTGCGGGTTGGGGTCCGTTCCGGGTCGTCCGCGATGTCGTCGATGGTACGGCAGAAGGCGTAGAAAGTGACGAGGTCGCGGCGGCGGTCCCGCGGCACGCAGGTCAGGGCGAAGGCGAGGTTCGACTTCGCCCGGCGGGTGATGGCGGCGGAGGTCGTTATTGCGTGGGGGTGGTGCGGGTGTCGGGTGTCGGCGTCAGCGGATGAGGCCCCAGTGGCCGCTGGTGATGGGCCAGAGGCTGATGAGGGCGGGGCCGACGAGGTTGTATTCCCTGACGGGTCCCCAGTATCGGGAGTCGAGGGAGTTGTCGGTGTTGTCTCCGAGGGCGAAGTATTCGCGGAAGAGGTAGGAATCGATGTTGCCGCGGCCGGTGTCGAGGAGGCCTTGGCGGGTGCGGAGGCTGACGGAGGGGCTGGCTTGGCTGATGGCGACGGGGAGGAGGGGATGGTCACGCTTGGCGAGTTGGTAGGGAACCTGGTTTTCGTAGGGGCCCTCGGTGTTCATGACCATGCGGAGGCGTTTTGCGGACGCCGGGCGGCCATTGACGAAGAGGCGGCCGGTGTCGCCGTCAATGCGAAGCTGGTCGCCGGGGACGCCGGCGAGGCGCTTGATGTAGTGGGAGCCGGCGCCCTGGGCGCTGTGGGAGCGGCGGTGAATCCCCTCGATGCCGCGGGTGTCGAAGACGAAGACCTCGCCGCGGTTCGGACGACGGAAGTTGTAGGAGACCTTGTCGACGAGCACGAGGTCGCCGCTGTCGGTGTAGCCGGAAGCGAGGACGGTCCCGGCCGGGAGCGTCAATCGCTCGGGGGGAATGTCGGAGCGGAACTGGCGGCCGTCGGCGGTCATGACGCCCAGCTTTTCACCGAGACCCATATCGCGCAGGACGACGTCTTTCGGGGCATGGATGGCAAGCTGGCCGTCGTTGAACAGGAGGTAGGTGTAGGTGAAGAAGTTCCATTTCTGGTCCTGCTGGATGGAGGCGTCGAGATCGGGGGAGCGGAGGGTGCGGGCGCGATCGAGGGTTTCATGGATGTAGTTCCGGCCGCGGAAGACAAAGTGGAAGGCGCGGCTGGGGAGGGAGGGGAAATGCTCCTTTGCGACGTATTGGCCGGTGATGCCGTTGAGGGTGGGTTCCATGGAACCGGTGGGGATGCGGAACGGCTGGAGGTAGTAGGCGCGGATGCCGAGGGCTATGACGATGGCGACGAAGAAGACCTCGATGTTTTCCTCGAGGGCGTTCTGGCGCCGGTATCGGGGGAGGGCCTTTTCGCAGGCCTGAGTGAGGGCTTTTTCGGCGTCCCGGGCTGCTTCGCGGTCGCTTGCCTTGACGGCGTCGAGGAGCGCCGCGCGCTGGTTCTCGATCTCGTCGACTTTCTCCTGTTCGAGGAGATCGCGCTTGTAATTGAGGAACTTGCGGGCGCCCTTGTGAAGGAGCCGGGCCTCTTTCTTCCAGCGGGGAGCGAACATGGACGGGGAGGTAAACGATTCAGGGGCGGGGAGGCAAGCCGCGGTGGCGGACCAGGAGCAATCCCGGGAGAGAGGAGAGCATACGTGGCGCGAAATACACGGATTTTTGACTCGAGGGGCGATTCGGGCGCGTCGGCAACCGGGGGCTTGCGGCAGGGGCGATCCGGGCTCAGGCTGGGGGCGGGCGGCATGAATTATTTTCGCCAGATCGCGTCCAACCGGGTGTTGGGGCCTGTTCCCCGGGAGGATGCGGGCGGCAGTTCCGGGAGCGGGCCGGCAGAGCGATCGGATGAGGAACTGGTGCGGCAGAGTCAGGACGGCGGGTACGGCGCCTTTGACGAACTGGTGACGCGGCACCGTGGGAGGGTTTACGCGATGATCTACAACATGGTGAAGAACGAGGCGGACGCTTGGGATTTGGCGCAGGACGTCTTCTTGAAGGCATGGAAGGCGTTGCCTCGATTTGAGGCCCGGGCGCAGTTTGCGACGTGGCTTTATCGGATTACGCACAACGTGGTTTACGATTGGATGCGGCGGCGGCGGGTCGAGAGCGCGGGCGAGTTGGACGACCGGCTGATGGACCGGGAGCGGATTGCGGCGGGTGCGAGGGCGGCGCCGGTCCGGGCGGCGCGTCCGGACGAGGCGATGGAACGCGGGGAGCTGCGGGCCCGGCTGGCGAGTGCTTTGGACCGGCTTTCGCCGGAGCATCGGGAGGCGATCCTTCTGCGCGAGGTGCAGGGGTTGGATTACAAGGAGATCGCGGAGGCGATGGGATGCTCGATGGGAACGGTGATGAGCCGGTTGTATTACGCACGTAAGAAGTTACAATCCATGCTTTCTCAAGACCATGAATCGCAATCGTAAGGAAGAGCTGCTCACGCGTTGGATGGACGACGCGCTTGGTGAAGAAGAGTTGCGAGAGTTGCAGCCGATCATCGAGGCCCATCCCGAACTGGAGCGGGAGCGGGAGGAGTATGCCAGGATTCGGGCCGGGATGAGGGAGGTGATGCCGCCGGACCGGGCGCCGCCGTATCCGGAGTTCTTCAACTCGCATCTGGAGTGCAAGGTTCGGGAGGCGATGCGGAGCGCGGCGAAGCCGGGATGGCGGGGGATTTCGTGGGGGCGGCTTGTGGGGTGGTGGCTGGCGCCGGCGGCGACGGCGGCGGTGGTGATTGCGTTTCTGGCGGGGATGAAGGTCGGGAGGCCGGCCGCGATGCCGGGGGCGGCGTCGCTGAAGCCTGTTCCGCCGACGGTGTATTCACCGATGGGGGGGGTGCGGGCGGAAGCTCATCTTGACGATGAACTGGACGCCACGGTGATTGTGCTGAGCGGGCTGGAGGAGTTGTCGGATGTGGAATTGAGTTGGGACGGGAGGGTTTTCAGGGGGGCGAGGGAGCACATGGTGAGACTGATGGGCGCGGCTGGAGAGGAGGGTTTATGAAGGGGGGCGGAGTCATCATGGTGCTGGCGGCGGGGCTGGCGGCGGGGCCTGTTTCGGGGAGCGAGGACCCGGCCAAGGAGGAGATAGGCATTATCCGGACGGAGGTGATTTTCGGGACGCCGAGTTCGGGGGCGGCGCTGGGGCTGGAGACGTTGACGGAGGCGGACCAGGAGCGCCTGAGGCAGTCGCGCAATATTCCGGATTACGATTACTATCTGCGGCTGGGGCGGGACGAAGGCACGGTGTTCCGGGGTTATCAGAACTGGACTTCGCCGTTGGCGAAATCGGAGGCGATCATGGTGGCCTTTCAACCGCAGGGGCGGATCGGCACGAGCAAATTGCGTCTGGATCTGGAGTTCTGGCAGAACAAGAAGCTGGTGCTCCGGACCGATCCGGTGTTGGAGGAGGGCCGGCGGGTATTCATTTTGGGGCCGAAGTGGCGGGACGGCCGCTTGATCATCATGGTGGAACTGGTAGATTTGCAACCGGAATGACGACGGGCAGGATGCTGGGATTGATCGTGGGGCTGGCGTTGTCGGGCGCGGCGTCCGGGGCGCTGGTCTTCGAGAGGAAAATGGCGGAGGTTGAGGCGGATCCTGGCGTGGACAAGCTGACGGTGGAGTTTCCCTTCACGGTGACGGGAGACAAGCCGGTGAGGATCATTGAGTACGAGGCATCCTGCAGTTGTCTCGAGGCGAAGATCAGCGGAGGGGGCAAGTTGGTTTGGAAGCCGGGGGAGAGTGGAACGGTGATGGGGATTTTCGAGATGGGCACATTCAAGGGGACGGTTGAGAAGCCGATTCTGTTGCGGGTGGAGGGCCAGCCGGGGCCGGTGCGGCTTTCGGTGCGGGTTCACATTCCGGTCCTGGTCGAGGTGGATCCGGTGACGCTGTTCTGGGATCAGGGCGGCGCGGGGGATTCGAAGGTGATCAAGATCAAGGTGAATCACGAGGAACCGATTCACGTGACCGAGGTGAGCGGGACCAATCCGCAGTTTTCCCACGAACTGAAGAAGATTCGGGACGGGCGGGAGTATGAGTTGGTTGTGACGCCGAAGACGGTGGAACGCCGGGCGTTCGGATTGCTGAGGATTCGGACCGATTCGGATTACCGGCGTCATCAAAGCTACCAGGCCTACGTGGTGGTGCGGCGTCCGAAACCCGACACCGGGAGAGGGTGAAGAGGGCGCTGACGGAGGGGGCGGTATTGGTGTTGATCTCGGTGTTGTCCGGGGCCGCGATGTGGTGGGCGGCGGGCGGACCGGATCGCCGGGTGGATTGCGACCCCGCCGGGATGGCGCCGGGGATGGTATGTCTCGAGACGGTGCTCGAGGAGGGGGGAGAGATATTGTGGATCGACGCCCGGACGAGGAAGCTTTGGGAGCGCAACGGTGTGCCGGGGTCGGTCTTGCTGACGGATGACGCGAAGGAGGACTTCGACGAGTTGCTGGCGCAGTGTTTTGAACGGGTGGCGCAGGCGGACCGTGTGATAGTTTATTGCGGTCAGGAAGGATGCGGGTCGAGCACGGCGGTGGCGGAGAGGCTTCGGGAGACGGGTTTGGCGCGGGAGGTGCTGATTTTGTATGGGGGGTGGAAGGCGCTCTACGCGGCGGGCCTTACGGATTCCATGTGAATCCCACGAGGTCGACGAGTTCGACGTAGGGCCGGCCGGGGACGGAGGTATTCCATTTCACGGTCACGGTGCAGATTCCGGTTGATCCCCACGGCAGGCCTTCGGGTCTGGCGATTTCGGCGGCGATATTCGACTGCTGGTCGAAGTAGGCCTTGAGGCGGGGGGTGATGCGGGGGTGGCAGCGGAGCTTGATGAAGGATTTCGTTTCAGGGTTCGGGATGCTGTCGTCGAAGCAATGCTTGTAGGCATCGGCGACGGCATGGAAGGTTCGGGGATCGGCGGAGGGGTGTTTTGCGAATTTTCCGAGGGCGTCGTCGAAGAGGTCGATGAAGGCGTCGGTGTGGACGTGGTAGACGCCGTCACCCCACTCGCTGAGCTGCACGAGCATGTAAGAGGGGCGTTGCGCGTCGTCCTTTTGGAAAGCGACTTCGAAGAATTGCTCCCGGTGTTGCTCTGTCTGGTCCTCCATGTAGTGGACCATTCTCTGGTGGATGACGGGTGGGAGGGGTCCGGCAAGGCACGACTTTTTGAGTTCCGCATCGGAGCGTGACGAGCGCGACAGGCATGGGCGCCGGTCTTCGAGGGTTCGGGCGGCGAGGAAGCGCGCGAGGGTTTGCGAAGGGCCGGCGGGGGGGGGCGGTGAAGCCCGGGCATCCTGGCGCGGCGTTTTTGCGGGCGCGCCGTCGGAGGAGAGGTCGATTTCGGGAGGCAGGGGCACCTCGCCTGCCACGCGCACGATTTCTTTCGAATTGCGCGGGGGCTCGTTTCGCACGGGTTCCACGGTGTTTGGGTTGACGGGGTGCCGGGCGTTGGTGATCGGCACGGGTTGGCGGGTGGAGGCGCGGGCCCGGGTGGCGAGGGCGCGGGCCTTGGCATTGGGTGGCGCCGGCGCTTTGGAGGGCTCCCCGGGGGCGGCCGGAGCGGGGGGAGGGGCGGAATAGCTGTGGAACATCTCGCTCAGGTCGAGCACGAGCCAGACGATGATCGCGGCGAGGGCGAGGAAAAGGATCGGGAAAACGATACCGGGCCAGCGGCGCGCCCGTTTGCGCGCGGTTTTCTTATCCGGCGGGGGTGCGGCGGAACCGATCTGAGGTCCCAGAGGAGTGGGGACAGGCTTGCCGACCGGAGGGGCGTCCGGGGCCGCAGGGCCCGCAACGTGAGGGCCCGGATGAAGAGACGGGTATTGCGAAGGGGGAGCTGGCGCGCCGGATGGGGCAGGGGGTGGCGGGCCCGGCATCGGATGGTCCGGAACTCCCCAAGGGGACGGAATGGCCGGCATGCCGGCATTCGCCGTCGGGGAGGCGTCGTCCGCGGGCGGCGGCGGGGAGGAAGAATACGGAGAGGGATAAGCAGGCGGAGCCCCCTGCGTCAACGGAGGAGAAGGAGGGAACGGCGGAGGGGAAGGGGCGCCGAGAGGAGATCCAAACTCCATCGGAGCCGGAGGGGATGTTGCCTGCAGGGAGAGCCCCCCATGGCCTGAGGGGAACGGGGGGGCTGATTCGGGAGGCACGGACTGCGCTGGCTGACCGGGGATTGGCCCGGCAAATGGTGGATTGGCGCCCGGTCCGGGGACAGGGGGGATTTCGCCCGGTGCGGAGGCCGTGCTTGACGGGGGCGGTTCTTGTTCCCACCCCCCGGGAAATTGGGAAGAAAGGGGCGGAGAGGGGGGGAAGCCGGCCGGTTCCACCGGGTTGGCTTCGGAGGCCGTTTCCGGACTGGAAGCGGCGGGCGACGGTGGGGGCGAGGTAGCGGGCAGCGGGGCATCCGCTGCGGGCAAGGTGGCCATCGGGGGAGGAAGTGCCTCCGGGTTGCCGCCGGGGCCGGGCTCCGAGGGCCATGGGGGAACGGGCGCCGCATTGGGAACATCCGGCTTCGCCGGGGTTTCCGGCTCTTCCGGCTGGGCAGGCGCCGGGGATTCCGCGGGTGGTGGCGGCCCGGATTCGGGTTGGGGAGCTTCGATTGGCGCGCTGCATGCGGGACAGGGACCCTTGATTCCCGCCATGGAGGCCGGAACGCGGAGCTGAACGCCGCACGAAGGGCAGGCGAAGGCAATGGTCTCTTGACTCATGGGCTCATCGGAAAAGGGCCGACTACGAACCATGGCGGTTCCTCGTCCACCGACAATTCCAGAGTCCAAATAGTTTGGAGGCCTTAATCAAGTCAATAATTCCTTTTTTGCCGTGGAAAACCGGCTTCCTGTCAATGTTCCATGGGATTTTCGCCGGAGGCTTCGCCGAGGGCGGCGTGTTCGGCGGGCAGGAAGCGTTTGAAGCGGGTTTTGTCGATGGCCTTCATGAAGGCCTCCTGAGGGGTCACCATGCCGCTGCGGAGTTTTCCCCAGATGGATTCGTCCATGAACTGCATGCCCTCGGACTTGCCTTGGATGATGACGTCGTAGAGTTTTTGGGTGGCGCCTTCCCGAATGATGGCGGAGACGGCCGGGGTTGCGAACATGATTTCGTTGACGGCGGTTCGTCCCGGCTGGTCGCAGCGTTTCATGAGGAGCTGGGCGACGACACCGCGGAGGGAGGCGGCGAGCATGGTGCGGACTTGGGACTGCTGGTCTGCGGGGAAGACATCGACGAGCCGATCGACGGTCTTGCGGGCGTTGTTGGTGTGGAGGGTGCCGTAGACGAGGAGGCCGGTTTCGGCGGCGGTGAGGGCGAGGGAAATGGTTTCGAGGTCGCGCATCTCGCCGACGAGGACGATATCGGCATCTTCGCGGAGCGCGGCGCGAAGGCCGTCGGCGAAGGTGGGCGTCTGGATGGGGACCTCGCGCTGCGTGATGATGCTGCGTTTGTTGCGGTGGACGAACTCGATGGGTTCCTCCACGGTGATGATGTGGCGGGAGAAGTTGATGTTGATGTAATCGAGGAGGGCGGCGAGGGTGGTGGATTTTCCTGAGCCGGTGGGGCCGGTGACGAGGACGAGGCCGGAGCGCATGCGCCCGAACTCCTGGACGACGATGGGGATGCCGAGTTCTTCGAGGGTGGAAATCTCGGTGGGGATGAGGCGGAAGACGGCGGCGAGTCCGTTTTTCTGTTTGAGGTAGTTGCAGCGGAAGCGTGTTTCGGCGTCCATTTCGTAGGCGAAATCGAGGTCGCCGGATTCGAGGAACTGCGCGAAGGCCTTCTGGTCGCAGATCTCGCTGAGGAGGCGTTGGAAGGGCTCGCCTTCGAGGGCGGGCTGGTCGGGGATGGAGGAGATGGAGCCGTGGATGCGGACCTTGGGAGGCTGGCCTTCGGAGAGGTGGAGGTCAGAGCCCTTGTTCTCTTTGAGGAAGCGGAAGTAGCGATCGATTTCGGCCATGGTGGGGGGGCTCCGGCTGCTCAGGATTTGAAGAAGGATTTCATCTGGACCTTGTCCTCGGCGCGGAAGAGGGCCTCTTCCTGGGAGATGAGCCCCTTGACATAGAGGTTTCGGAGGGACTCATCCATCGTGATCATGCCGACGTTCTTGCCGGTCTGCATGATGCCGGGGAGCATGAAGGTTTTGCCGTCGCGGACGGTGGCGGCGACGGCGGGGGTATTGACGAGCAACTCGAGGGCGAGGCATCGGCCGTCGCCGCTGGAATTCGGGACGAGTTGCTGGGAGATCACGCCGCGGAGGGATTCGGAGACCATGACGCGGATCTGGCTTCTTTGGTCGACGGGGAAGACGTCGAGAATACGGTCGAGGGTGCGGGGGGCGTTGCCGGTGTGCAGGGTGGCGAGGACGAGGTGTCCGGTTTCGGCGGCGGTGAGGGCGAGGGAGATGGTTTCGAGGTTACGCATTTCGCCGACCATGATGACATCGGGGTCGGCGCGGAGGGCGCCGCGGAGAGCCTTGGGGAAAGATTCGGTATGGGAGTGGACCTCGCGCTGGTTGACGTGGCACTTTTTGGAGTCGAAGACGTATTCGATGGGGTCTTCGAGGGTGAGGATGTGGTCGTCGCGGTCCTCGTTGATGAAGTCGACGAGGGCGGCGAGGGTGGTGGACTTGCCGGATCCGACGGATCCCGTGACGAGGATGAGGCCGTTGTGATAGCGGGTGAGAGGGACGAGGTGATCGGCGGGGAGTCCGAGTTCGGCCATGCCGCGGATTCTGGTGTTGATGATCCTGAAGACGATGTCGATGCCGAGACGCTGTTTGACGACGGAGGCCCGGAAGCGGCCCTGCTGATTGGCGTAGGCGAAGTCCACGTCGCCGATGGTCTGGAGGCGTTCCCAGTGGGAATCGCTGAGGAAGGAACGGGCGAGTCGTTCGGTATCGTCCGGGGTGAGCGGAGGATGGCCGTCCCAGATGGGGGTGAGGGTTCCGTAGCGCCGCCAGGCGGGGGGATAGGCGGTGGGGAGATGGATATCGGAGCAATCGTACTCGATGCCGATGGAGAGGTATTCATCGACGTGGCCGAGGACTTGGAGTTCGGACATGGGACTTCTGGGACAAGGGAGCTGCGACCTCGCCCGGGGGCATCATAAGGGGGACGGCCTATGGGCCAAGAAGGGAATCGGGGTGGCGCGAGGCATGGCGGGCGTCAAGCCAGGACCGGGCGTGATGGAGGAGCCAGAGGCGGAGGGCCGGTTTGGCGAGTCTCCATGCGAGCGACAGGCCGAGCTTGCGGACCGATTTTCTTCTGGGGCGACGAGGCCGCCAGCGGCGGGCGAGCGAGGTGAGGAGGGCCACTGCGCCGGTGGTGGTTGCGACGGCGGGGAGAGGATGGTTTCGGACGAGCCGTGCGGCATGCCGCAGCGGGTTGAGGCGGCTTCGCAGGTCTTTGCTTTGGGCGGCGAGGTTTCGGCGCGTGGCATCGAGGCTCAACGCGAGGCGTTCTTTTCTTTCCCGGATTGTTTCTGATGCAGCCATTGGGCGTCTTTTCGGAATTCTGCCCGCGTGTATTCGAAGAGGGGCTGACGGTTTTTTCTGCTGAGTCGCAGGAGGATGAGGAAGACGAGGGCGAGGTGGAGGATGCCGCAGACGAGGGCGCCGATCTGCCAGCCGGCGCCGGGAGGCAAGCCGGGCCATTGGTGCTGAAGCCATCTGCCGGCGGCCGAGACGAGGGCGCCGAGGAGGAGGGCGTAACCGAAGAAGGCGAGGATTGCAGCGGTCGCGAAGAGGGCGGCCTTGCGGGCGGCGAAGCCGGCGGCCTCGCGGAGTTCGAGTTCGAGGAGTTGTCGCCGGGCGTGAAAGTGGTCCCGCAGGCCATCACAGAATGTTTCGGCCGATTTGCGGAACGAGGCTCTGCGGGTTTTTCCGGAGTCCGGGTTGCTGTCGGAACCGGAGCCGGAGGCGGGAGGCGGGCCGGGCATGAGCGCAGGGAGTGGGAGCGCGGCGGCGGGAAGACACGGATTGCGGCAAGATCAGCGGCGCACGATGAGGCCAACGAGGAAGCCGGCGCCGACGGCGGCGAGGAGAGCCTTGGTGGGATGCTGGCGGACGTATTCCTCGAAATCGGAGTAGGCTTCCCGGGCCTTGATGCGGGTGCCGGCCCATTGGTCGTTGGCGGTCTGGCGGAATTGGTGGGCTTTTTCACCGGCCACTTCCCTGAGGTGGGAGGCTTTGTCGCCGGCGTATTGGCGGAGTTGCTGAGCCTTTTCGGCGGCGGATTCCTTGAGTTGGCGGGCGCGTTCTTCGGCGTTGTGGGCGACTTCGTGGGCACGGTGTTCGGCGGCCTCGCGGAGGTCGTGTGCGGCTTGCTTGACGGACGGGGATTCGTCGCGGGGCTCCTCGGGGTTGGCGGGATGTTCGCTCATGGCTTGGTGGTGGTTGGGTGAAGCGAGCGCCTTTCCTGTCGCAATGCACTGCGGCATGGGTGGACAATCGCGGGATGAGACCTTGACGCAGAATCGGGAAAGGCGCAAGTCGCGATCCGCGAGGGCGGAGTTGCGTGCCGGGAGCGGGATCGGGCCGGCCGGCGGAGAGGCGGGGGGCGTGGGGCTTCGGCGGGGAGTTGTGCGCGAGAGGAGTCAGCGGTCCGCCGGTTGCGGCGCGGGCCTTGCGGTGTCGGGGACGATGCGGGCGCGGGGGGGCTTCCGGAAGACGGGGTCGCTGCGTCCCCGGGAGGGCTGGGTAAACGGAGCGCTTCTCCATGCCGGGTTGCGGAGGGGGCCGCGGCCGCGAAACTGGAAGAGTCCCGAAAAGGGGCGCAGGGGCAAGGTGACCAGCCCCAGAAGACCGCGGGCATTCATGCGCAGGGTCAGGTCGATCGTTTTGGCGTGGATATCGACCCAGCCCTCCCCGGTGAACACGGTGGAAGGGGTCGAGGTGAGGAAGTCGTTGGTGTAGGCCACGCCCTCCTTCATGACGAAGGTGGCGGAGGCATCGCGGGCTTCTTCGTGGCTGAAACGCTTGTTTCCGAGGACTCCCTCGATGGGGGCGGAGAGCGGGCCGAAGACGGGGACATGGAAGAGCTGACCGTTGCGCAGGGCAATGACGCCGCGGCCGTTGAGGGTGCGGGTGTTGTTTCGGACGCCGGTGAAGTCGAAGCGTCCGCGGAGGGTTCCCTTTTCAGCGGTTTCGAATCCGTATTTCCGGCCGATGGCTGCGAGGCTGAGGTCGTTCCATTTCATGCCGCCGGAGAAGGAAGCCGGTTGGCCGGAGGGGAGGCGCACGGTGAGGTTGCCGCCGCCGGCGCCGAGGAAGGAGCGGAACCGGAGGCCGGTGACGTTGACGAGTTCATGGCGGCTGCGGAGGCGGAGGGAGACGTCTTCGAGTTGGAGGGTTTTTCCGAGGAAGTCGTAGTCGGTGATGCCGGGGGCGTGGAGGTCGGTGCGGAGGTCGGTGCGGTGGCGGGGTTCGCGATGGTCGGCGATGCCGTTGGTGGTGAAGCGGACGGGCAGGCGCGAGCGATAGGTTCGTTCGACGTAGGAGGCGGTGCGGGGTGCGAAGAGTTTCAGGAGGGGGCCTGGCCAGGCGGATCCCCGGAGGTTCGAGATGCGGGTGAGGTTGGTCTCCTTGCGGTAATGGAACTCGTCGGCCTTGACGAGGGATGATTCGGGTCCGTGGTGTTGTTGCCGCGGAGGGTAGGAGCTGTAGTCGAAGGCGACGCTGGCGTTGCTGAACGTGGATTCGATGGGAGTGATGTGGAATTTGGCGGCGGCTTGTTTCAACGGAACGCCGCTGAAGCGGATGTGTTTGACGGACGCGTTTCCGCGCGAGGTCCACTCCTTGAGGTCGCTGCGCCGGATGGAGCCGTCGGCCTCGATGACGACTTGGGAGCGGCCGGAAAACCGACACTGGGAGATGGTCTGGTCGAGAGCGGTTCCTTGCCCGACAAACGGGGTGTAGACGGAAACCGGAAGCGAGGACGTGGCGCGGTATCGGATCGAATCGCCCTTGAGCAGAATCTTGCCGGTGAACTCGCCGCGGGCGTGCCCGACATGCAGGTCGCGAAGGAAAAGGTCGCCATCCTGCCATGAGAACTCGGTGGTCAGGGATTCGAATGGCTGTCCGAGGAACCGGAAGGCGGGCAGGGAGACGGAACCGATCGCGCCGAGCCGCAAATCGCCGTCCGGCAGCGCGAACTTCCCGGTGGCTTCGAGGCGCGGGGCTCGTGCGGAGACGAGGTCGTCGAGCGTGTGAAGATCGAATCCCCGGCGCAGGAGGGCGGGGAGGTCGACCGAGGAGGAGAGTTCGTAGCGGCCCTTCTGGTCGAGGAGGTCGAAGTCGGCGCGCAGGTTGAGCGAGCCGGGTCCGTCGGAGAAGCTGAGATGGTCGACGGTCAGGCTGCGTCCGCTGATTTCGCCCTTGAAGCGGAGGTTTTCCATCTCGTATGAGCGCCGGGAGAGTTCGCGGGCGTTGATGGAGACGGAGGTTCGGATGGCGGAGGGTCGTTCGAGGCTGCCGGCGATGCGGATATCGAGGCTCGGGGGGCGGGAGGCGGGAAACGACCAGCGATCACATTCCGCGAAGGCGGAGGAGACGAGG
>Ga0180436_10002241_pt1 | contig 18524 bp, 17 predicted proteins | sample SS_ome_2_FD_132434 | JGI IMG/M metagenome (GOLD analysis project Ga0180436, IMG submission 132434) | Hypersaline lake sediment archaeal communities from the Salton Sea, California, USA - SS_3_S_2 metaG | ecosystem: Environmental > Aquatic > Non-marine Saline and Alkaline > Hypersaline >...
CCACTCACTCCTCACCCCACTCACTCCTCACCCCACTCACTCCTCACCCCACTCACTCCTCTCCTCAATGCAACTGCCAGGCCCGGCTTCTCTCCGCCTCTGGCTGACGATGAGTGCGAGCGGCAAGCTGTAGCCAGCTCGTCGTCTCGGCGCCGGACATGGGGGCGGCGATCAGGTGGCCCTGGCCGTGCTCGAAGCCGAGTTCGCGCAGGGTCTCGAGCTGGGCGTTGGTCTCGATGCCCTCGGCGATGCTGAGACAGCCGATCTCGGTGGCAAAAAGCCGGGCCACGCGCGCCAGATTTTGCGCGCGCGGCAGGCTTGAGAGTCCAGCGACGAGCCGCCGGTCGAGCTTGATGTAGTCCGGTTGCAGATCGGTGAGCATCGTCAACGAGGCTAGGCCGGCGCCGAAGTTGTCAAGACCGATCAGGACGTGCTGATTGAGCAGTCGTGGGAGGACATGCCGCGACCAATCGAGGTCAATGCCGAGTGAACGCTCAGTGATTTCGAGGCGAATGCTGCAGGCATCGATATGGTGGCGCTGCATGGCGCGATGCAGATCACCGAGAAAGCGCCGATCGATCAGTTGCTGCTGGCCGACATTAAGGCTGAGAAAGAGGTCCGTTGACCAAAGACCTTGGCGTTGCCAGCTGGCGATCTGGGTCAGCGCAAGCTCGATGACGCGCTCGCCAAGGGGTTTGAGCAATCCAGCCGACTCGGCCGTGGCAAAGGTCTGTTCGACGCTGATCCCTTGGTCGCTGAGGTGCGGGCAATGGAGCAGGGCCTCGAAACCGATGGGGGACATGCGTTCCAAGACCACCGTGGGCTGATAGTAGAGGTCGATCTGGTGTTGGCGGATGGCCTCCTCGAGGGCATTGACGAGTGCCTGCTCGATCTTCGCGCGCTCGCGCATGGCGGGCTCGAACAGGGTGGTGCGCCGACCGCCGAGCTGGGTCGAGATCCGCAAGGCCCGATTGGCATCCTCCATCACCTCGTCAACGTCGGCATACTGGGCGTCGATGCGCAGCATGCCGATATTGGGGCGGAGCAGGATGCTGATGCCTCGGACCTCGATCGCCTCCTGAAAGCGGGATAGGATCGTCGCCGCGGCGCCTTCGGTTTCGCTAAAGTGGGCGTCTTGGCGCATCAAGATCACGAAATCATGGCCTTCGTAGCGGCCGATGGCGTCGGTCTTGAACCCCATGTCTTGCAGCATTTGGGAGAATCGACGCAGGGCCTCATCGCCGATGGCCTGGCCGAAACGGTCCTTGATCGTCTGGAAGCCAACTAGATCGATGTAGAGCAGCCCGCTGGGACGCCCATCCGGACCCTGGGCCGCGGCAATAGCTCGGTTGATGCGCTCGCGGAGATAACGGCGATTATAGGAATCGGTGAGCGAGTCATAGCGAAACTCGTTGAGTCGCTGTTCCTGCAGCGAGAGATACTGCGCCTTGATGCGCGTGATGATGGCGAGCATCCAGAAGATGGCCTCGGCGATGTTGCCGAACAGCGTCGCGAAACCCGCTTCGGGCGGCAGCCAAGCGCCTTGGGTCACAATCGTTAGGGCTTGGGTGCCCGCGCCAAGGCTGCTCGCCACGATGCCGAGCGCGAACCAGCGAATCGAGGTCTCGCCGGTGCGCAAGCGCAGCGCCAAGAGGCTGATCACAGGAATGGCCATCAAGAGCAAGGCCGCGGCGGCGACCTGATACAGGCCCGGGATGATCGCGGAGAGATAAAAGGCGCCAAGACAGAGACTGGCGCTGGCGAGCATGAGGGTCCGCAGCCGGCCGCGTGGCTGCAAGAAGAGGAGCAGGACCAGGGTCATGGACAGTATGCCGGTCCCCGTGGCCAAGGCTTGCATCAGGGGAAAGACGCGATCGGGCGGCCAGAACGGCAGCCAAACGCGGCCGATGCCGAGCGCCTGAAACTGATAGAACAATGCGCAGAGGATATAGGCGAAGTAGGCCCAGATGAGGGCGCCGCCCTGGGCGAGGGCGATCAGGGTCGCGGCCAAAAGGAAGCTGAGGAGGATGCCGGTGAACAGCCCCAAGAGTATCCAGTCATGGTCGCTCTGGAGGACGAATTGAGGCCGTGGAACGAGTTCGATCCAGGGGCGAATCACCTTGGGATCGGCGATGATCCCGACCGCGGGCGTGGCCCCAAGGCGCTCTGGCAAGAGGCTATTCGGAAACGGGCTGAAGACGCTGCGCCACGCGAAGGGAACACTACGCCCCGATTGGCCAACCTGGATACAGCCGTTCGCGTCTTCGGCCAAGACGATAAAGCGCTCGGCGATGGCGTCTTTCATCACCGCCACCAGGGGGGCCATTTCCAGCTGGGACAGGCTGGGCTCGAGGATGAAGGCGCGCGCGGCGATGCCTTGCTCGAGCTTGGGGATGCTGGCGGGCGGGCAGTTCCTGGGTGCGCTGGCGGCGAGCGTCGCATAGCGCTGGAGCCAGGCACTGGCGGAATCGGGCGACGCTGTCTTGATCCTCGTCTCAGGGTCGGCTGGGCTGCTACCGGCGCTCGTCGACAGCGTCAGGCCAATGAGGCCAAGGAGCAGTGCGGCGGCCAACCAGCGCGGATGGATACAAGCGAACAAGGGCCTAAGCCTTCCGGATGCCATCGGGTGATTGCGCGTTGCGGAGAGGGAAGCGGGTCGGATGCACCCGTTGAGCGACGGCAGCGCAATGATCGTTGACGGTGAACTCGGGCATGAGAGGACATTACAAGGCGGAGGGATGATATAAGGCAGAGGCTAGGTGGCACGCTTAACCCTTAAGTCTAGCGCGTTTGGAACCTTTCTGCTCTATATCCGCAACCCTCAGCAGGGCAAGCGCTTATAAATCCTGAGCTAAAGACGACCTCAAGGGTCTAAGTTGGGGGTGTTGACCGGCGGGAAGCGGCTACAATCCGTGGAGTAAGATCGGACTCAGCGGCGAACCCTGTCCGACGACTGATGTCCTCGGGATTGGTGCGTTCGCCGCGGATCGGTGCCCCTGGAGGGCATGACCGGCAGCGCGACAGACCCTGGTTCCTCTCTGGCAGCACGGAGACATTCCACATGGCCTTAGCTCAGCAAGACCTCGAGCAGATTGGCGAGTACGTCAAACACCACATCAGCGATTGGATTGCCGAGCAAAGCCTCGGCAAGCCGCCGGTGGTCTATGAGATTGAGCTGCGAGAGCGGATGGTGCGAGTCGAAGAGGAGTTCAAGCACCAACGCGAGCTGATGCAGCAAGGGTTCGAGCAGGTCGATAAGCGCCTCGACCTCATGAAGGCTGAGATGGACAAGCGTTTCGAGCAGGTCGATAAGCGCCTCGATCTGATGAAAACCGACATGGACAAGCGCTTTGAGCAGGTCGATAAGCGCCTCGACCTGATAAAAGCCGACATGGACAAGCGCTTTGAGCAGGTCGATAAGCGCTTTGAGCAGGTCGATAGGCGACTTGATCTGATGAAGGCCGACATGGATAAGCGCTTCGACCAGGTCGACAAGCGCTTCGAGCAGGTCGATAAGCGCTTCGACGAGATGCTCAAGCGCCACGACCAACAGTTCCTCTGGCTGATCGGATTCATCGCGACGGGCGCCGGACTGGTGATCGCCGCCATCCGCTACCTGTAGCGCTCAGGCTAAGCAGATCGAGAGAAGGAATCGTCGCATGTCACCGCGTCTTCGCCAGATCAGGGCGGCTCAGATGAGAGCATCTAGACGAGATCTGTACGGATGGCTCAGGCCCGAATGAGCCGGGCCTGGTTTTGGTTCAGCGGCGCTTAGCCCTCCGAACGGCGGAGCTGGTGCGTGAGCTTTTCTAGCTCGCGCTGCATCTGGCGATTTTGGAACGGGCGCAGCGGTGGTACTTCGCGATTGAGCAGCCCATCGAGCAGGTGCTGACTGGACTGGACCAGATCGACCAGCTCGCCGGAGACGCGCACGGTTTGATAGGTATTCCAGGCCGTCTTGATGTCGGCCGCGAGCGCTGATTGGGCCTGTTCGACCTCTTTGCGCTGCTCGGCGAGGTAGTCGCGATAGACCCTTGCCGCCTCGATCGTCAGTTGTTGCGCTTGCAGGTTATTGCGCAGTAGCTCGACACGTTCGGGTTGCGCACGCATCAGGGCGCGGGTCTCTTGGCTGAGGTCGGCGGCGCGCTCGGCGATGGCGTTGATCTCGGGGATGTAGCGCGTCTCGATGGCCTGAGCGACATCCTGGTGCATCCGTGCCAGCGCGCGCAGCAAGACGACGTACATCCCGTAATAGCGTCTTGCGCTCTCGAGGTCTTCGCCGCTGTCTTCGACGAGGGTCTCGAGCTGCTGGGTGATGGCCTTGACGTTGTCGAAGACGATGCCGAGATCGATCAGGTTGTCGCCGACGACGGTAGCGAGCAGGAGGTCGACCTGATCGCTGCTGAGTTCGATGCCCATCGCGCGCAGCTCAGTGACGAACTGGCCCTTGATGCGTTCCAGCTCGGCCTGGTAGCGGCGGATATCGGCCTCGCGCTCGGCGATACGCTGGTCGTAGCCTTCCACCGTGGTCGCGATCAGGGAGTCGGTCGGCGCGGCGATGCGCGCGCGGCGGAACTGGTCGATCTCGACGCGCGCCTCGCTGATCCGCGTGCGCAGGGCCTCGATCTGGGCGCGATAGTCTTGCACCGGGGAACGCGAGAGGATCGCGACCGAGGTCTCGAGCAGGGCATTGATATCGGCCTCGGCGTCTTGCTTGTCGCGCCCGAGCCAGGCCCGGTCTGGGAGCCGCGGCCGGTCTTCCTCAAGCTGCAGTGTCTCCTCGAGTCTTGGCACCAACGCCTTCCAGATCGCCGCGGTAGGTGGCGGCTCATCCGGATTGAGCGAGCGTTGGGCGCCGTCCCAGGCCTCGAGCGTGGCCTCGCGGGAGCGTTGCCACCAGGCGTCCGCTGATTCAGCCGAGCGTTCCCAGAGCGAGCCGGCGTTTTCGAGTGAGCGCTCCAGGAGTGTTGAGAGGCCGTCTTCGGTCTTGTCGCCAGGGACGCTTTCGCCGCGGTCGGTTGCTGGGTTGGCCTCTGCCGCGATATCGGTGCCCGCGCTGGTTGCGGGCTCAACCCCCCGAGCAGCGCTACCGCTGATCATCAGGGCGAGCAAGAAGCCGAGTCTGAGTCCGGTCATGTCAGCGCGCCGGCACTCTGTCTGGGAGTTGACCTCCGTGACGGCTGAGCCTCGTATCCTCTGCGTCATGAATCTGCCTAGCCTTTGTCATTGCTGCGGGATAGCTGCCGCGGGATGGCTGATTCGGGTCAGCCAAGCAGGCAATAATAGCAAGATCGGGCAAAGATCCTGTCCTCAGTTGCAACCCAATGCTTGCGGCAGCGCTCAGTGGCTGCTAACTTGGCTCGTCATGTATCGGCAGACAGCCGATACGATGAATCAATGGTGAGGCGCGTCGGTCCCCTCGCAACGCGAAGCCGTGAACCCGGTCAGGCCCGGAAGGGAGCAGCCGCAGCGGTGGATGTGTGTGCCGGGGTGTGGCTGGCGCGACTCGCCACCCCTTTTCCTGTTGCGTCAGGCTCACCTGTATCCGTTCTCATGACCTATCAGGTCCTCGCGCGCAAATGGCGCCCCCGGTCCTTCGCCGATCTCGTTGGCCAAGAGCATGTGGTTCGGGCGCTGGTCAATGGCCTTGAACGTGGCCAGCTGCATCATGCCTACCTGTTTACCGGCACCCGCGGGGTCGGTAAGACGACATTGGCCCGCATCCTGGCAAAGACCCTGAACTGCGAGCAAGGCGTCGGCCCGCATCCTTGCGGGGTCTGCTCGGCCTGTACCGAGATCGATGCCGGGCGGTTCGTCGATCTGCTCGAGGTCGATGCCGCCTCGCGGACCAAGGTCGACCAGACTCGCGAGTTGCTGGATAACGTGCCTTTCGCACCGGTGCGTGGTCGGCATAAGGTCTATCTGATCGACGAGGTGCACATGTTTTCGGCGAGCAGCTTCAACGCCCTGCTGAAGACGCTGGAAGAGCCGCCGCCGCATGTGAAGTTCGTGCTCGCCACCACTGACCCACAAAAGTTGCCGGCGACGGTGCTCTCGCGCTGCCTGCAATTCAATCTTAAGCGCCTGCTGCCGGAGCAGATTCTTGATCGGTTCGTCACCGTGCTCGAGGCTGAGGAGATTGGCTTTGAGCGGCCGGCGTTGAGCCTGCTCGCGCGCGCCGCTGACGGCAGCATGCGCGATGGGCTGAGTCTGCTGGATCAAGCGATCGCCTTTGGCGCCGGCCAGGTCAAGGTTGATGACGTGCGGGCCATGCTGGGTACCCGTGGCGGTGAACTGATGCTCGATCTACTCGAAGCCATGGCGCAGGCCGATGCGGCGCGAGTCTTGGCCGAGATTGGTCGTGTTGCCGAGCTGACACCGGATTTCTCGGCCGTGCTGGTCGACCTGATTGCCGCCTTGCATCGGATCGCGCTCGCGCAGCAGGTGCCGGCAATCCTGCGCGGCGATGATCCCGATGATGAGCGTCTCGCGGTACTTGCGGCACAGTTGCCGGCTGAAGATATCCAACTCTATTACCAGGTACTGCTGACCGGGCAGGGCGATCTGGATCTTGCGCCCGATCCGCGCGCGGGTCTGGAAATGCTGTTGCTACGCGCGCTGGCCTTTCGCCCGGCGACGCTAGCCTCTGCTGGGCCGGTCTCCTCGGCACCGCCAGCAGGGTCGGGGACGGGTCGAGATTCAGGCTCACGGATGAGTTCCGGATCGCCTGATGGGGGCCTTAGTGCAGCCGCCTCTTTGCCATCAAGCGCTGGCGCTGGCGCGGGCGATCGCTCGGCGACTGACGCGAGTCCAGCGGATGGCCCCAGTAAGCGAGCGCTGGCTACCGCGGTCGTCTCCGCGGATGAGCCTAGGCTTGCCGCCGCGGCCCGCCCACTGCGCTCGGCCCAAGACTGGGAACAGCTGGTCGCGAGTATGGGATTAGAAGGGCTCGCGCTAGAGCTGGCGCGGCATTGCGCGTTGAGGGCCTGGGATGGGAAACGCTTGCGGCTGGTGCTTGATCCGAGTCACTTGCATCTGCGCACGGCGGGCGCTGAGCAGCGGCTCGCGGCGGCAGCGGCCAGGGCGCTCGCGGGCGACCTGCACTTGGATATCCTCACTGATGCGGTCCTTGACGAGACGCCGGCACTGCGGCGTGCTCGCGATGAGGCGGAACGCTTGACTGAGGCTGAGCTGCGCTTGCAAGCAGATCCTATCGCTCAGCAATTGCGTGAGCGCTTTGCGGCGGAATGGGTGCCGGGCACGCTCACCGCGCTGCCGCTGTACCCTGAAGCCGCGCGGCCATGAGGTCTGTAATGCGGCGGATTTTGGCGCCGGCTCGGCTGATCCAATGCGGTCTGTTGAGCTGGGGTATGAGAACATCAAGTTATAAGAACATCAATCAGAAGAGGTTGAACAATGAAGAACGGATTAGGCGGGATGCTGAAGCAGGCCCAAAAGCTACAAGAGGAGATGAAAAAATCGCAGGAGCGTCTCGCGACCGAAGAGACGACCGGCGAGGCCGGTGCTGGACTGGTGAAGGTCACCATGAATGGCCGGCATGAGGTCAAGCGGGTTGAGATCGATCCCTCGTTGATGGCGGATGACAAAGAGATGCTCGAGGATTTGATCGCCGCGGCCTGTAACGATGCTGCGCGCCGCGTGAGCGAGAAGGCGCAAGAGAGCATGGCGGAGCTGACCGCTGGACTCCCATTGCCAGCGGGAATGAAGCTACCGTTTTAGTTTATGATGGCCTGGTTTGGAGCAGGCCCGCAGGTTGTAGCCGAGCTGAATGAAGCCACCGCGAAGGAAATCCTCTCGAATGAACCCATTTCAGTGAGTCGCCTTGAGTGCGGTGTCCGAGTCAAGTCTACTGAATCAACTGATCGAGGCATTGCGGCGGTTGCCGGGCATTGGGCCAAAATCCGCGCAGCGGATGGCCTTCCATCTGCTTGAGCGTGATCGCGATGCTGGGCGCCAGTTGGCGCGGGTGATGGCCGCGGCGATGGAGCGGATCGGTCGCTGCGAGCGCTGTCGGACCCTGACTGAGCATGCACGCTGCCACCTTTGTACGAGCAGTCGGCGCGATGCCAGTTTGCTCTGTATTGTGGAGCAGCCATCGGATATCGTCGCGATTGAGCAGGCGACAGATTACGGGGGGCTTTATTTCGTGCTCGGTGGTCGGTTGTCTCCGCTCGATGGTATCGGGCCCGAAGAGCTTGGTCTTGATCGGCTCGAGGCGCGTTTTCAAGAGCCTGAGCTGAGCGAGGCCATCCTGGCGATCAGCCCAACGGTCGAGGGGCTTGCGACGGCCCATTATATTACTGACCTGGCCCAGGGATCACAGCTGCGCCTGAGCCGTATTGCCCATGGTGTACCCCTTGGCGGCGAGCTTGAGTTTGTGGATGGCAATACCCTAGCGCACGCCTTTGCGGGTCGGCTAGGGCTTTGATGTATAGCGATAGCAAGAGCAGAGAGACCGATGTCTGATACGATCTTCGGCAAGATCGCCACTGGCGAGGTGGCGGCGGATCTCATCTATGAAGATGATGAGGTGGTCGCGTTCCGTGACCTCAATCCACAAGCACCCGTGCATGTGCTCCTGATCCCACGTAAGCCGATCCGAACCCTCAATGAGGCTGAGCCGGAAGATGCCGTGCTAGTCGGCCGCTTGCTGCTGGCCGCGGCCAAGGTGGCCAAACAGGAAGGCATTGCCGAGCAAGGCTATCGAACCGTCATTAACTGTAACGCTGGCGGTGGCCAGACCGTCTACCATCTGCATGTCCACCTGATCGGCGGGCGGCCGTTGCAATGGCCGCCTGGCTGATCACCGCATCAGTGCGGCCGCTGGCAGTGTCGCGAGGAGTATCGTCGAGATCATGTCATTGACCACTGGAGTACCGGCTATGGATCAGCCTGTCGGCGATCCGCCGGCGAATTCAGCGCCAGCCTTCGAGCTAAAGGCGGCGGCGTTTATCATGCCCGTGATCCGGCTATTGCGCCTCGACATGGATGCCGTTGAAGCGCAGCTAATGCCGAAGGTGCGGCAGGCCCCGGCGTTTTTTCAGCATACGCCAGTGGTCATCGAACTGAGCGCTCTGCCGTCGGAGGACGAAGAGGTTGGCTTTCCGCAGCTAGTTGGGCTGTTGCGCGGGCTGGGCATGATACCGGTTGGGGTGCGTGGTGGCGGTGGAGCGCAGCATGAGGCCGCGAAGGCGATGGAACTTGCCATCCTCAGCGATAAAACGAAGCCGGTGAAGGCGCCAATTGATGATGATGGGGCACCTGAGCCAGCGGTGACCGACCCGGCGATTGGAGTTCAGGTGGGGGTCGAGGCTGGCGCGCACCTGATTGATCGTCCAGTACGCTCAGGGCAGCGCGTCTATGCCGCTGGCGGCGATCTGACCGTGATTGCTGCCGTCAATTCCGGCGCTGAGCTGATGGCCGATGGCAATATCCACGTCTATGCGCCGCTGCGGGGGCGTGCGATTGCAGGGCTGCACGGAGACACGAAGGCACGTATCTTCTGTTCAGACCTACAAGCGGAGCTGGTGTCGGTGGCCGGTCACTATCGGGTCAGCGACAATATCCCGGCGAGTCTCAAGGGCTGTCTGACGCAGGTCTTTCTGGACCATGATGTCCTGCGCATTGAGCCACTCTAGTCTAGTGAGCTAGCTTGGGCGTCGGGCTGGTGATCAGTCGCAAGCTGGTTTTCGAACTGGGTCAACACGAATAAGGGGAGTCCTTCTTGGCCAGAACTATCGTCATTACCTCGGGTAAGGGGGGCGTCGGTAAGACAACGACGGCTGCCGCGATGGCCATGGGCCTCGCACAACGTGGGCATCGGACGGCGGTGATCGACTTCGACGTCGGCCTGCGCAACCTCGATCTGATCATGGGCTGCGAGCGGCGTGTCGTCTATGATTTTGCCAATGTCATCAATGGCGATGCAAATCTGAATCAGGCATTGATCCGTGACAAGCGCTGCGAGCATCTGTTCATCTTGCCAGCGTCACAGACCCGGGATAAGGATGCGCTGACGCAGGAGGGCGTCGGGCGGGTGATCGACGAGTTGGGCAAGACCTACGACTACATTGTCTGCGATTCCCCGGCGGGTATCGAGCATGGCGCGCTGATGGCGATGTTCTTTGCCGACGATGCCGTCGTCGTCACTAATCCAGAGGTCTCGTCGGTGCGAGACTCCGATCGCATGCTTGGCATCCTCGCCAGCAAGTCGCGTCGGGCGCTCGAGAACGACGAGCCGATCCGCGAGTTTCTGCTCCTAACCCGCTATTCACCCGAGCGCGTGGCGCGTGGTGAGATGCTCGGGGTCGAGGACGTGCAGGAGATCCTCTCGCTCAATCTGTTGAGCGTGATTCCGGAATCGATGGCCGTGCTCAATGCGTCCAATGCAGGCAACCCGGTGATCCTGGATCATGAGTCGGATGCCGGCCAGGCTTATGCGGATATGGTGGCTCGTTATCTTGGTGAAGAGCGGCCAATGCGCTTTCTCGAGCCGGAGCGGAAGGGGTTATTAAGCCGATTTTTCAGGGGGTGATTGATGGGACTACTCGATTATCTCCGTAGCCCCGGGGGGACGGGTAAAGGCTCAGCCGCGGTCGCAAAAGAGCGACTGCAGATCCTGGTGGCGCATGACCGTGCGGCCCGGGATCGCCCCTCTTACCTGCCGCGACTGCAGCAAGAGATCCTAGCCGTGATTCGCAAGTACGTGGAGATCGACAACGATGCGGTCTCGGTGCACTACGAGCAGGAAGACCGGCACGAGATCCTGGAACTGAATATCGTGCTGCCGGACCCTGAGAGCCGAGCTTAGGTTCGCGCCTACAGGGGCTATCATCCAGTCTTCTCAAGGCTCAGGATGAAGTCCCACTGGGCATTGGTCACGGGCATGATCGACAGTCGGTTACCTTTACGCACGAGTGGAAATCCCTCTAAGGCAGTCGTTGCGTACGCTTTGAGTTCGTTTAGGCTGATATTGCGCTTCATCTCACGCACGAAGCGGACATCGACCAGATACCAGCGAGGGTGCGCTGGGTCACTCTTGGGGTCGAAGTATTTGCAGTCTGGATCGAACGCGGTTGGGTCTGGATAGCCAGTGCTCGCCACCTCAATGATGCCGACGATCCCTGGTTCCTTGACGTTGGAGTGGTAAAAGAAACCGAGATCGCCGGCCTGCATCTGATCGCGCATCATGTTGCGCGCCTGGTAGTTGCGCACCCCATCCCAAGGCTCGGTTTGGTCGCGACGGGCCTTAAGATCCTCGATGCCAAAGGCGTCGGGCTCGGATTTCAGCAGCCAATAGGCCATTTGCATTTCCTCTCGTTCTCGTTGTGAGTAACGCCTTACAGGCGATTGACAGAAGTCGCCTCAGTCAGGATTGCGGACGATGGCCTTTGCCAACTGATGAAAGGCGAGCAACCGATCAGGCGCAATCGCGCCCGCGGCGTGCGCGGCTAGGATGGCGCATTCAGGCTCGTGTTGGTGCTGACAGTTGCTGAAGCGACAGCGGCCGATGAACGGGCGAAATTCCGGGAATCCCTGCTCAAGCTCGGCACGCTCGATCGCACCGAGTCGAAAGCTGCGCACGCCTGGGGAGTCGATGAGACGCCCGCCGCTGTCGAGAGGGTAGCTGGTCGCGGCTGAGGTCGTATGGCGACCGAGGCCGGTGGCGGTTGAGAGTGCCCCGATCTGGACTTCCCGGTCGGGCAGCAAGGCCTTGATCAAGGATGACTTGCCGACGCCGGATTGTCCGACCAAGATACCGGAGCGGCCGGCGAAGTGCTCGCGCAGCGGTCCGAGGCTAGGGTCCTGCTTGAGGCTCAGCGGCAGCAACGGATAGCCGATCTTGGCATAGTGCTTGAGCCCGCCGAGGAAGGCTGCGTGCCCGGTTTCATCAAGCAGGTCCATCTTGTTGCAGAGGATCAGTGCCGGTACGCCGATGCGCTCCGCGGCAACCAGATACTGATCGATGAGAAAGCCGGTTGGCGCCGGCTCCGGTGCGATGACGATGGTCAGTAGGCTGATGTTGGCTGCCAACGGCTTATCTTGACCCTTGGTGCCAGGCCGACTGAGCAGGGTCTCGCGTGGCTGCAGTGCGGTGATCACCCCCGCGTTTGGACCACAGGGCTGCCAGATGACCAGATCACCGCAGACAGGTTGACCGATATGTTGTCGCGTGACGCAATGATGGCAGGCGCCTTCGCTGTCCTCGACGATCAGATTGGCGCCATGGCGAACGACGACGAGACCATTGCGCGCGGCCTCGTCGTCAAGTTGGGCCAGGGCAAGCTCGGCACGCGCCTCAACCTTGCTGCGGCGACGCTCTTGAATGCGCTGGATACGCGCGATCTGTCGCTCCGAGAGCCTCCGCCGAGGCATGCTAGCCGGGCCGGTCCGCGATTAAGGCTTGAATTTGTAGTATTCGCGATTGAGGAGTGCGGTAACGCCCTCGACCTGATCGTCGAACCAGGTCAGGCCAAGGTTTTGCTCGCACATGCGGACTTGGCCGTGCAAGGCGTCAAGCGAGTTGACGCGTCGATCCTCACGCGTGTAGACCTCGGAGCCATGGCAACTGGTGCAGTTCTGCTCGAGCAGGACGGGGGCATCGACGGCCTCATTGGCCTGGGTCGTGACGGCAGCAGTGATCAAGGACGCGGCGGCAAGGCTGAATAGAGCGCGTTGAATCATGAGATCCTCCAGTAAAACGGATGAGCGGGTGGATGAAGCAGTAGATGATGTGAAAAGGTGTGTGCAAAAGGGCGCAGCAAAACCTGAGCAGTCGCGCTACGCTGTTGGTTGTTGTGGATGGGATTGCTTTATCGAACCGAGCGGGGGTGCCTGTGGTAAACGAAGATAACCTGATCTGGATTGATCTTGAGATGACCGGGCTTGATCCGTTTCGCGACCAGATCATCGAGATTGCAACCTTGGTGACGGATTCTGACCTGAACATACTGGCTGAAGGCCCGGTGATTGCCGTCCACCAGCCGGAGCACGTCCTTGCCGCCATGGATGACTGGAACCGCAGCCACCATGGCGCCTCTGGCCTCATCGAGCGAGTCCGTATCAGCCAGGAGGACGAGCGCTCGGCTGAGCTTAAGACATTGGCGTTCCTTGAGGCCTGGTGCAAGGCCGGGGCATCGCCGCTGTGCGGAAACAGTATCTGTCAGGATCGACGCTTCCTGGCGCGCTGGATGCCGCGCCTCGAATCCTTCTTTCACTATCGCAACCTGGACGTGAGCACGGTCAAGATTCTAGCGCAACGCTGGGCGCCGGAGGTGGCCGAGGCGTTCAAGAAAGAGGGTGCCCATCTGGCACTGTCCGACATTAAGGAGTCGATCGGCGAGCTTGTCCACTACCGCGCTGAGCTACTTCGAGTCTGAGCGATGACCAGAGTCTTACCCGAAACCCGGCAGCTACCACGCGCATTGTATCGTGCCGAGCAGGTTCGAGCCTTGGATCGGATCGCGATCGAACAGCAGGGGATTCCCGCGGAGGAGCTGATGGAGCGCGCCGGCGCGGCGGCCTTCTCGCTGCTGCGCGCACGCTGGCCGCAAGCGCAATCGCTGCTGGTGCTGGCCGGCGCCGGCAACAATGGTGGCGACGGCTATGTGCTGGCGCGGCTGGCGCATCGTTATCGGCTCGGTGTGCGCGTACTGACGCTTGGCGATCATCGCCGGCTGCAGGGTGCGGCCTTGGCCGCTGCCGAGGCCTATCGGGCAGCCGGCGGCAGCAGCGAACCCTTTGAGCGACTACCACCGGATGCCGAGCTGATCGTCGATGCGCTGCTGGGGACCGGCCTCGAGCGGCCGCTGACCGGTCTCTGGGCGGATGCGGTTGCGCAGAGCAATGCCTCCCGCGCGCCGACGCTGGCGTTGGATCTCCCCTCAGGACTGCATGCCGATACTGGCCGGGTTCTGGGTGTGGCGATCGAGGCTGCGGCTAGCATCAGTTTCATCGGTCTCAAGTCTGGCCTGTTCACCGGGCAGGGTCCAGATTATAGCGGTGAGGTCTTCTTCGATGGCCTGCGGGTGCCGGCGCTGATCTATGCGAGCGAGATCCCGACCGCGCGCCGTATCGATTGGCATCAGCAATCGCATCTGCTGCCGCGGCGTCGGCGCAGCGCGAACAAGGGGGACTTTGGCTATCTGCTGCTGGTCGGCGGCGATCTAGGCATGAGCGGCGCGGTGCGTCTGGCGGGGGAGGCGGCGCTGCGGGCTGGCATTGGCCGGGTTGCGATCGCGACGCATCCGGCGCATGCAGCCGTGCTGAACCTCACGCGGCCCGAGTTGATGGTCCATGGCGTGCCGACACCGGCAGCGCTCGATGCCTTGTTGCAGCGCGCGACCCTGGTCGCGCTTGGCCCTGGGCTCGGCCAAGACGCCTGGGGACGGGCCTTGTTCCAGCACCTGCTCGACGCCAAGCAGCCATTGGTGGTGGATGCGGATGGTCTCAACCTGCTCGCGCAAGACCCGCGGCGCCGCGATGACTGGGTGCTGACACCGCATCCGGGGGAGGCGGCACGGCTGCTCGGCTGCTCGGTTGCTGAGGTTGAGCAAGATCGCTTTGCCGCACTGCGGCAGCTACAAGACCGTTACGGGGGAGTGGTTGTGCTCAAGGGCGCGGGCAGCCTGATCGGTGGTCCTGGGCTGCGTCCTGTCGCGCTCTGTGTCGATGGCAATCCAGGCATGGCCAGCGCCGGCATGGGCGATGCCCTAACCGGCATCATCGGTGCCCTGATCGGGCAGGGGATGGAACGGGCATTGGCCGCCGAGGTTGGCGTCTGTCTGCACGCTGCCGCCGGCGACCGGGCCGCTGAGCAGGGTCAGCGCGGCCTGATCGTCAGCGATCTGATCGCCGCCTTGCAGCCACTGCTGGGCTTGGCGGATGCTGGCTTGGCGGATGCGGCGTCATGAGCGGATCAGGTCATCTCAAACGCGGCGATCATAAGACAGACCAGGCGAGCCTGCCGTCTTCTGCGCAGCCTCAGCCTCTAGATCAGCCTCCGGCCCGGCTGCCAGACGAGATCGAGCTTGAGGTTGCTGGTGAGTCGGCGCAACTGCGGCTCGGCGCGCGTCTGGCCGAGCTGTTGCGTCCCTATCGCGGCACCGTCTATCTGCGCGGTGATCTGGGGGCCGGTAAGACCACGCTGGTCCGGGGTCTGCTGCGTGGTCTGGGCTATCAGGGCGCGGTGCGCAGTCCGACCTACACCCTGATCGAGCCCTATGAGACGGTCGAGCCACCGGTCGTGCACCTGGATCTCTATCGCCTGGCTGATCCGGAGGAGCTGGATTACCTGGGGCTGCGCGATCTGCTCGAAGACCCGGGGCTGATCTTGGTCGAGTGGCCGGAGCGGGGTGCGGGTGCGCTGCCGCCAGCCGATCTTGAGCTACAGATCGCAGATGCTGGCGAGCGGCGCCGGATTCGGGTCCGTGCCTGTCCGCGCTGGGCGCCGGTGGTGGCCGCCCTGTCGGCGCCATCGACCGCGCAGACTGTGCTGGATGCATCCTAAGTCGCGGAAATTCAGTCTGATACCCTGTTGCGTTCGCGCTACTTTCATCTCGGTTGATCATCAAGAAGTCGTTTCAAGCCGCCGTTTAGGCTTGGAAATTGTTTCGGATGCGTCTATGCTTTAGAGGTAAAAATACCACCTTCTGCCGAGGTGGTGGCGACGACGGATAGGTGCCCTCACTGATGCTTTTGACGCTGGCTCGACACAGCCTCTGGATCTTTTTCGCGAGCTTTACCTGCCTGACCCTTGCCGGTCAGGTAGGGGTCGAGGGTGCGCGCCTCTGGAGCGGCCCCGAGTACACCCGCGTGGTGGTCGACGTGCAGGCGCCAGTCGAGCATCGGGTCTTTGCGCTAGATGATCCCCACCGACTGGTGATCGATCTGATCGATGCGCGGCTGCAAGGCAAGTTGGCCAAGCCCGAGGCTGGCGATCGGGTTGTTGCTGGACTGCGGAGCGGAATTCGCGAGGGCGATGATCTGCGCATTGTGCTCGATCTGAAGCAGCAGGTGCGGGCCAAGAGCTTCAATCTCGGACCCGAGGGGTCCTATGGCCATCGATTGGTGATTGATCTCTCGCCGAAGGCTGGCTCGGTGGTGGCTTCGACGGCAGCATCAGGCTCTAGCTCTGGCGGTCGCAAGGCTGGCTCTGCCGCTGTCGTCGAGGCGCGCACCGCGCCCGCGCCCATCGATCTAAGTTCAATCAGTCCAGGTGACGGGCATCCCTCGATTCGCGGCACGGCGCCATCGAAGCGCGACCTGATTATTGCCGTTGATGCCGGTCACGGAGGTAAGGACCCAGGAGCAGTGGGTGGGCGCGGTACCCACGAGAAGGACATCACGCTGGCCATCGCGCGTAAGCTGGCGAAGCGGATCGATGCCTATTCCGGGATGCGCGCGGTGCTGGTTCGCGACGGCGACTATTACCTTCGTCTGCGCAAGCGCATCGAGATCGCGCGCCAGCATCGGGCGGATCTCTTCGTCTCGATCCATGCCGACGCCTTTACTGATCCAAAGGTGCGTGGCTCATCGGTGTTCACGCTCTCCTCTGGCGGTGCGACCAGCGAGGCCGCGCGCTGGCTGGCCGAGCGCGAGAACCGCGCCGACTTGATCGGCGGTGTCGATCTCCAGCAGCGCGATGATCTGCTCGCCAGTGTGCTGCTTGAGATGAGCCAGAATGCGACCATCGAGCTCAGTGGCGTTGCCGCCGCCAAGGTGCTGTCGAAACTGCAGCGGCTTGGCGAGGTGCATCAGCAGCGTATTCAGCAGGCCGGCTTTGCCGTGCTGAAATCACCGGATATCCCGTCGATGCTGGTCGAGACCGCATTCATCTCGAATCCGGACGAAGAGAAGCGATTGCTGAACCCGAGCTATCAGGACAAGCTTGCCCAGGCTATCCTGGAGGGCATTATCGAGTATTTCGCCGAGTATCCGCCGCCGGGCACCCGGTTTGCTAAAACGCCGGCGCAGACCCTAGCCCAGGCCACCACCTCGGGTGCGCGTCAGCATCGCATCGCCCCTGGCGATACCCTATCTGAGATCGCCGACAGCTATAAGGTGAAGCTCAGCGTGCTGCGGGATATCAACCAACTGCAAGGCGATCAGATTCGCGCTGGCCAGGTGCTCATCATCCCAGGTAGCTAATCCTGGCGGTTGGGCCACTTGCCGCGAGCGGACGTTTCTGCTTCCATCAGCGGATGCCATCTATCCATTCGCTGTCTCCGCTCCTCATCAACCAGATCGCTGCTGGCGAGGTCATCGAGCGCCCGGCGTCGGTGGTGAAGGAATTGATCGAGAACAGCCTCGATGCCGGCGCGCATCAGATCTTGGTTGAGCTGGAGCAGGCTGGCATCAAGCGCATTCGGGTGCGGGATGACGGTTGTGGTATCGGCCGCGACGACCTCGCACTGGCCGTTTCCCGCCACGCGACCAGCAAGATCAGCAGCCTGAACGATCTCGAGGCCGTTGCTAGCCTGGGTTTTCGTGGTGAGGCGTTGCCGAGCATGGCCTCGGTGGCGCGGCTTGAGCTAATCTCGCGCGAGCCGGGCACTGAGCACGGCTGGCGGCTGAGTGCCGACGGTAGCGATGATGTCGGCGAGCCGGAGCCAGCAGCGCACCCGGTTGGTACCTCGGTCGAGGTCTCTGATCTGTTCTACCGAGTGCCAGCGCGGCGCAAGTTTCTGCGCACCGAGCGTACTGAACTCGGCCACATCGAGCAATTAATCCGGCGGATGGCGCTGGCGCGTGCCGATGTCGGCTTTCGCGCGCAGCACAATGGTCGTGAGCTGTTCGATCTGCGTGCCTGCCTCAACCCGGTGCCGCTCGCTGCTGAAATAGGGTCTGAGGGGCGCACGGATGCTAGTGCTGAAGGGGGCGCGGAAGACCAGGCGCAAGCTTTGGCTAGGGCGTCAGTGGAACGCCTGCAAGCGCTGCTTGGTGAGGCCTTTGTGGAACAGGCACTCGACGTCGATGAACAGGCCGTGGGGCTGGCATTGCGTGGTTGGGTAGCGCGGCCTACCTTTTCGCGTAGCCAAACCGATCTGCAGTTCTTCTTCGTCAACGGCCGCATGGTGCGCGATAAGCTGGTGGCGCATGCGATTCGCCAGGCCTTCCAGGATGTGCTGCATCAGGGCCGCCATCCCGCCTATGTGCTCTATCTGGGGCTCGATCCGCGCCAAGTGGATGTCAATGTCCATCCGGCCAAGCAGGAGGTGCGCTTCCGCGAGGGTCGGCAGGTGCACGATTTTCTGTTTCGCAGCCTGCATCGGCGATTGGCGGAAGGGATTGGCGATGCTCGGTTTCCTCAGCATCCTACGGCCGTCCCCTCAGATCAGGCGAGGGACCAAGGGTGGTCAGCATCCCCTCTGAGCCAGGGCGCTGCGTCGGCGCCGACGCAATCGCGTCTGCCGTTGCGGATCAGCGATGGCCGCAGCGCTTATGCAGCAGCCTTGGCGTTGCAGATGCCGGATGCGGCGCCAGCGAGCGCCCTCGATCCTGAG
>Ga0180436_10002246_pt1 | contig 18498 bp, 9 predicted proteins | sample SS_ome_2_FD_132434 | JGI IMG/M metagenome (GOLD analysis project Ga0180436, IMG submission 132434) | Hypersaline lake sediment archaeal communities from the Salton Sea, California, USA - SS_3_S_2 metaG | ecosystem: Environmental > Aquatic > Non-marine Saline and Alkaline > Hypersaline > Sediment...
CCTTGAACACCTCTACCAGCGACCCGTTGGGCGCGCTGACGGTGAGGGTAGCCATGGCATCGACGGTGGCCGGGCCGCTGCTGGCATCCGCAGCAAAGCTGTTATAGACGCTCTCCTGCTTGATGCGCACGGAATAGTCGCTGCGCGGCACGACGTTCAAGATGATCGATTCGCTGCTCCCGATGGTGCCGTGGATGGCGCGAGAGCTACCGGCAAATACCTCGACCAAACACCCCTTTGGGGCGTTGACGGTGAGCGTGGTCAATGCGTTGAGGCTACCGGTGCCAGAGGAGCAGTCCACGGGCTCAAAGTTCGTGTAGACGCTCTCTTGTTTGACGCGAACGCGATAGGTCGCGCACTTGACCACCTTGAGCGCAATGCTGGTGCCGCTGACGGTACCGTGCGTTGCACGAGAACTGCCCTTGAACACCTCTACCAGCGACCCGTTGGGCGCGCTGACGGTGAGGGTAGCCATGGCATCGACGGTGGCCGGGCCGCTGCTGGCATCCGCAGCAAAGCTGTTGTAGACGCTCTCCTGCTTGATGCGCACGGAATAGTCGTTGCGCGGCACGACGTTCAAGATGATCGATTCGCTGCTCCCGATGGTGCCGTGGATGGCGCGAGAGCTACCTGCAAATACCTCGACCAAACACCCCTGTGGGGCGTTGACGGTGAGCGTCTCGAGGGCGTCCAGGGTCTGGGTCGCGCCCGTGCAGTCGACGGGCTCAAAGCTGGTGTAGACGCTCTCTTGTTTGATGCGCACCTTGTAGGTGTCGGGATCCAGATTGAACAACTTGGATGTGCCCGACATGGTGCCGTGGGTGATGCGGGTGCTGCCCTTGAACACCTCGACGAGGCAGCCGTTTGGGGCCTCGACGGTCAGGGCGCAAGTAGAATCGGCCAGGGCTGGAACGGCCAGTACCAGGACGGTGACGAGCACGAGAGCTAGGGCAATTCCGAGGGTGAATAACCGCCTGTGCATGTTGCCTCCGCAGTGTGTGGGTCTGCGCCATGCTGGTGACATACCAGTCCACGCAAACCCCTAGGTTAGGGATACAAGACCTGTCCGCTGTGGATACCCTCCTTCCGCAAACAGGGCCCCGGCTTACCGGGCCACAGACCGTGGAAGGTCGCGCTTGCTAGGCCTAGGTTGTCCCTCCCCCAGAGGCAACATGGGCGTCGCGAGCGAGACCATGCCCCGCCGCTGTGTATCGTGCTCGGGCCGCCCCCGCGTCGCCTTTCGGCGACCCGACCCGACGCTTTTACTATAAACCCGCAAGGTAAACGCAGAGTAACAGCAAGGTAACTAGAAACTACGAGATCATAAGCGTGATCAATTAGGTTATGGGATCCGCTGTGCTACGGTCCACGACGGTGCATGGTTGCGGGCGGGAACGATGGGGGTTGGCCGGTACTGAGCAATCGCTTCGCTTGTATCGCGCCCGGCGGATGGTATAATCGGCAGGCAACCCAGCCATGATCGAGCCATAGACAGGGGACCGCGGGGGATGGCACGAATTGGTCTGAACGCGCACCTCTATTCGCCACAGTCGAGCTATCGCAGTGCCGGCGTCAGCCGCTATATCGAGCGGTTGCTGATGCATCTGCCGGCCGTCGATCCGGGATCCAGCTATTTCGGGTGGACCAACGGCGATGTCGGCGCTTGGCCGGGGTGGCAGCTCTCGCCGTCGGGCCGGACGGGCGGTTCGCCGCTGACGCGCATTCTCTGGGAGCAGACGGGCCTGCCACGCTCCGCGCGGGCGCTGCGACTGGATCTGCTGCACGCGCCGGTCTATGCCGGGCCGCGGATGGCGCCCTGCCCCCAAGTGGTGACCTTGCACGACCTCTCGTTCTATCTCTACCCCGAGCTGTTCCGTCGGAGCAACCGCGTCTATTTGCAGCGGGCGACGCGGATGACGGCTCGCAGGGCGGTGCGCGTGATTGCGGTCTCTGAGAGTACGCGGCAGGATGCTATTCGGCTCTTGGATCTGCCAGCCGAGAAGGTGGTGACCATTCCTAACGGTGTTGATACCGAGATGCGTCCGCTACCCGATGATGCGCCGGAACGGCAGGCGCTGCGCGAGCGTCATGGGTTGCAGCGTCCGTTCATGCTGTACGTGGGCACGCTCGAGCCGCGCAAAAACCTGGTCACGCTGGTCGAGGCCTATGGGAAACTCATACAGACCCATCTGGTGCCCCACCAATTGGTGATCGGCGGCGCCAAGGGCTGGTTCTATCAATCGGTTTTCGAGCGGGTCGAGGAACTGGGCCTTGCTCCTGATGTGCGCTTTCTGGGGTATCTGCCGCAGAACGAGCTGGCACTGTGGTACAACCTGGCCGACGCCTTTGTCTATCCCTCGCTGTACGAGGGTTTTGGGCTGCCGCCGCTCGAAGCGATGGCCTGCGGCACGGCGGTGATCACCTCCAATGTCTCGGCCTTGCCAGAGGTGGTCGGGCAGGCGGGGATCACAGTCGACCCCCATGACGTCGATGGGCTGTGCGAGGCGATGTGGCGGCTGGTCTCGGATCAGGCGCTCAGGCGCGACCTAGGACGCGCTGGCATGGAGCGCGCGCGCCGCTTTCGCTGGATCGAGACGGCGCAAAGTACGGCCCGACTCTATCACAAGGTACTCGAGGGGTAGCATGGCGATGCCTGCGGGCCGCAAACGTCCGCTTTGGTTCGACATAAAACCGATCGTCGATCTGGCGCTCGTGCTGCTGTCGTTCGGCATGGCCTACTGGGTGCGCTATGAATTGCAGTGGATTCGGCAGGTCGAGCCTGCCTACCACGTGCCCTTTGGTGTGTATACCCCCAGTGTCGCGGGCCTGATGGTGCTGGAGGTGCTTGGGCTCTGGCGCCAGGGCTGCTACCGTAGCGATGCGATGCACTCGATCACCAACGAGGTTTTTCGCGTCTTTAACGGCACGGTGACGGCCATCGCGTTGGTGATCATTGTGGTGTTCCTAAGCACTCCCAGTTACTATTCGCGTTTGATCTTTGTCTATGCCGGGGTGCTGACCCTGGTGACCATCGGGATCAGCCGAATCATCGAGCACGGCGTGCTGGTCAGGCGCTATCGCAAGGGGCTGGGAGCTGAACGGTTGCTGGTGGTCGGCGCCGGCGAGATTGGGCGTTCGGTGATTCGGGCAGTCGTGGCCCGGCCCGAGCTGGGCTATCATGTCGTGGGCATCGTCGACGATGACCCATCCAAGTCCAAGACCGACATCGGGCGCTTTCCTGCCCTGGGCACCACTGACAATCTGAGCGACCTGATCTATTCACAGCGAATCGATGAAGTAATCATCGCCCTCCCTTGGCTTTCCCATCGCAAGATTGAGGAGGTCTCTCGGGTCTGCGAGCAGTGTCGGGTGCGGGCGCGCATCGTGCCCGACCTGTTCCAGCTGACACTGAGTCACGTCGTGGTTGAGAGCCTGGATGGCATCCCGTTGTTGGGCATGAGCGAGCCGGCGCTGGTGTCGTGGCAGATCGCCGCCAAGCGCGCCATGGATGTGCTGATCTCGGCACTTGGTCTGATCGTGCTCTCTCCCCTGTTGGGCTTGACGGCGTTGGCGATTCGGCTCGACTCGCCGGGTCCTGTTGTTTTTCGCCAAACGCGGGTGGGGCGGGGTGGACGGCATTTCACGTGTTTCAAGTTCCGCTCGATGTTTGTCGATGCCGAGGCGCGATTGGCGCGACTGAGGGGCCAGAACGAGGCCTCGGGGCCGGTGTTCAAGATGCGACAGGATCCTCGCGTAACGGGCGTGGGCCGCTTTATCCGACGTACAAGCATCGACGAACTACCCCAATTGTGGAACGTGCTGCTCGGCGAGATGAGCTTGGTGGGACCGCGTCCGGCTATCCCCAGCGAGGTCGCGGAATACGAGCCCTGGCACGTGCGTCGCCTCGAGGTCTGGCCCGGTATGACCGGTCTTTGGCAGGTGAGCGGGCGCAGCAACGTGACCTTTGACGAGATGGTGCTGCTGGACGTCTACTATATCGAGAACTGGTCGGCCCTGTTGGATGTCCGTATTCTCCTCAAGACCATTCCCACTGTCGTCTTGGGTGACGGGGCCTACTGAACCCACGCGAGGAACCATGGTGCCTGCCTGGACCCGGATCGACAAGCGAGAACTGACCGCTCTGGCGCAGCGACTGGTGCAGACGCCCAGCGTGTCGGGCGACGAGGGCGCCGTGGCCGCAGCGATGGCCGAGGCGATGCGATCGGCCGGTATGCAGGTGCGCACGGACGCCATGGGGAACGTCATCGGACGAATGGGGCGTCCCAATGGGCGGGTGCTGCTCTACGATGGGCACATGGACACGGTCGATGTCGGCGATCCCGAGCAATGGCCGTATCCGCCGTTCGCGGGCGAGGTCAAGTCTGGGGTGCTGTATGGGCGCGGCGCCGCCGATATGAAGGGCGCGCTGGCCAGCATGATCCACGGGGTCAAGGCGCTGAACGAGAGCGGCGTGACGCTGGACGGCGAGCTGGTGCTGGCGGCCGTGGTGCAAGAAGAGCCCTGCGAGGGGTTGGCCATCGGCCATGTCATCGCCAGAGAGGGCATCCAGCCCGATTGGGTAGTGATCGGCGAGGCCACCAATCTGCAGCTCTCACGGGGCCAGCGGGGACGGGTCACCTTTGAGATCGATATCCATGGACGTTCTTGCCATGCCTCGACGCCAAGGTTGGGGATCAATGCCATCTATCAGGCTTCGCGCGTGGTGATGGGGCTCGAGCTGCTGGCGCCGCAGTTGAGCGGTGATTCGTTCCTGGGCCAGGGCACATTGGCGGTGACCGAGATCGGCAGTACTGCGGGGAGCCGCAATGCCGTCCCCGAGCGTTGTCGGCTGTACGTCGATCGCCGCCTGACGATGGGCGACACCGAAGCCAAGGCCCGCGCCGAGATCAAGCGAGTGCTCACCCGCGAAGGTGTGAGGTCCGATATCCGCGTGCCCACCTATCGTACCATCAGCTACAGTGGGCACGAGAGTGAGCAGCGACAGGTGTTTCCGTTCTGGGTGACCCCGGAGGACGAGCCGGTCTTGCAGCAGGCTGGCGCCGCCATCGAGGCCAATCTGGGGCACGTGCCACGGCTGGGCCGCTGGGAGTTTTCGACCGACGGGGTCTATACCGCCGGTGTGGCGGGCATCCCAACGATCGGCTTTGGCCCCGGCGAGGAGCGCTATGCGCACACCGTCGATGACCAGGTGGCGACCAAGGATCTGGCCTCCGCGGCCAAGGTGTACGCCGACCTGGCGGTGAGGTTGCTGGGTCAGCAGTAGGGGACTCGAAGCATAGATAGGGTCCTGTGGAGACGCACCTTGGTGCGTCTCTTTCCTCGTGTGGCGAGTTGCCGAGCTGTGTTCCAGGCCGTGAGCGATCCCTCGGCAGCAGATTGCTTCGCAATCTGCGCTCGGCGTGGCACTATGTGGGTCTTTGGATGTCGCCCGAAGCGCCCAAACCCCGCGGCCTTTTCGCGCTACTGGCTGGCCAGGAATGCCGGGTGAAAGGCGATCTCGCCGGTAGGCTGCTCCTCGCCGAATGGCAGTACCATGAACACCTCGGGAGGAACGCCCTCCAGCACCAGTCCCCGAGCAGTGGCAAAAGCCGAGCCGCGAGTAGAACGCCGGACCGCCGACCAGCGCGCAGCCGCGCCCGTCCATAGCCTCGAGGCGAGAGAGCCCCTCTCTGATCAGCGCAGAGCCAATGCCCTGTCGCTGAGAATCGGGTCGGACGGATACTGGCCCCAAGCCATACCAGTCGGTTGTCCCATCCGAGAGAATGACTGGGGAAAACGCCACGTGACCGACGAGGACGTTGTCCATCTCGACCACCAGCGAGAGGGTCAACGCGTCCGCGCTGCATAGCGCCGCGATGATGTACTGCTCGGTGTGCTGGCTAATGGCCAACGTCTGGAACGCCGCGATGGTGATCTCGGCGATGGCGTCGCTATCGGGCGGCATCTCTGGGCTGATGATGATGGAGCGCTCCTGGCTGGCTTTGCGCAACGGCTGATTGCTCACTTGGTCTAGGTCTTGCGGAGCACAGTCAAGGCGATGTTGTCCGCGTGATCACCAACGCGCTCTAGGTTGCGCAGGGTTTCGACAAAAAGGACGCCGGCCTCGGGATCGCAAGAATTGGTCTTGAGGCGCTCCACGTGTCCCTGGCGCGCGCTGAGGTTGAGGCGATCCATCTCATCCTCCAGCCGACAAGCCTGGAGCGCTTTTTCGCGATTCTGATTGGCAAAGGCGTCAATGGCCACCACAAGCGTGCGGCGAGAGTGCTCAAAGGCGCGGGCCAAGGTTGCGATGGCCGCATCGCTCAAGGGAACGTCGTGATAGATGCGATCGAGCGCAGCCTCGGCAACGTTCTCAGGGTGATCTGCCACGCCAAGTCGACGTTGATATTCTTGAGTTGCAGGCACCGCTTCTGCTCTCGGCTGTCGAGTTCCTGGGCGATCACCGCATCCACGAGTTGCTCGATGGCATCGCAGAGGGGATCAGCCAGTTCGCGCTCCAGTCGCAGGGCCTCTTCGGCCTTGACGCTATCTTTGGCGACCAGCGCATCCTGGGCGAGGCCCAGCATGTCGAGGGCCGTCTGGCCGAGGCGACTGAGCTCACGCGAGGACTCCATGATGGCTGCCGAGGGTAGACCTCGGACCGTGTCGTTGACAAAGCGCGTGACGCGCTCCTCTTCGGGTGCCTCGGGTGCGGGCACCAGGCGTGAGGCCAAGAGTCGGATCTGCTTGACGAATGGGAAGAGCACCAAGCTGACGGCGACATCAACGATGGTGTGAGCGTTGGCGATCTGGCGCGGCAGGTCGACCGCGGTTCCCTCCAAGAGATTGGCATAGGTCCGAATGAACGGCAGGAACAAGAGCACGCCCAGCACGTTGATGATGATCTGGGGCCTCAAAGCCCGTCGCGCAATCGGCGAGGTGCGCACCGAGGCGATGGGTCCGGCCACGCAGCTGCCGATATTGGCACCATAGATCAGGCCGATGACGCCCGGTAGCGTGATTACGTTCCTCGCACCCATGGCGATGACCAGGGCGGTCATGGCCGAGCTGCTCTGGAGGAGGTCCGTGATCAGCGCGCCAGCGACGATGGCCAGCAAGGGGCTGGTGCCCATCTGAGCCAACCACCCGGCGATGACGGGGTTCTGAGCCAGTAGTTTGGGGGCGCCGGACATGGTCTCCATGCCTGCAAAGTTCGGGCCAAAGCCGAGCAAGACCTGGCCATAGCGCTGCCATTTGCGTTTCTCGCCAAACTCGAGGAGCAGGATCCCCAGCGCGATGGCGACATGGCGGATATTGCCGATCTCAAAGGCGATCATCCGGCCGGTGATTGTGGTGCCGATTTCCTGGCCGAGCATGACGCCGATGGCCTGCTCCAAAGACATCAAGTTGGCGTTGATCACACCGCTCAAGGTGACCATCAGCAGGCTGCTGCCGGTCCGTGTCAACGTGATGTGGGCTATTTGTCATGAATTCGTCGTGAAATAGGCCTCATATGGGGCTGTTGCCGTTGACAGCAGCGCTTCTGATCGTATAATCTACATTCAGAATTGGCGTAGTGTACCTGTTGGCCGACGACGACCGATTCTCAGCGTGGTAGTAGTTCCTCATTCCATCTCCTCCTTGTTCTCGACGGTCATTGCCCGCGCATAGTCAGTGGAGACAGTCTGTGACCCGTACACGAGCCTTATTGGGCCTGATCCTGCTGCTTGTTCTGGTCGGTGGCGGCGCTGCGACGCGCACCGAGGCCTCTTTGCCGATCGAGACCGCGCGGCCGGTGGTGCCCTACCGGGTGCCCAGTCAGAGCGACCTGCAGGTCGTGTCGGCGGACGAGAATCTGCCCCCGATGCCTCCGACGCCGCCGAGTGCCGAGGGATACCCGACGATGTTGCCTGGCACTGACCGCTACAACATTGGCGCGATCCCCCCTGGTAGCCCCGGGGTCGAGTCGATGCTCTATCGTTTCTTTGACGAGGGCAACGACTGGCAGAACTGGCATCCCGAGTGGGGCCCCATTGGCTCGATCCGCTGGTGCATGTGGGAAACGGTCTCCAAGGGCGAAGGTATCTATGACTGGTCGGCGATGGATCGCTACATTGCCTCTGAGCGCAACCTCAAGGTGACCTTGCCGGACGGTACCGAGATTCCCAAGCCAATCGTCATCCAGATGTTTCCCTATATCTCCAGCGCGTATGACTGGAGTGGCGTCTACTTTTATGACGGCACGCCCGAATGGGTCTATGACAAGATCGACCAGCAAAATCCCTCTGATCCACGGCCGATTATCAATGGGCGCAAGGTGGGCTATTTGCTGTACGGTTGCGGTACCAAGGCCTGTTTGCCGATGTACGACAGCTATACCTGGCGCGAGGCCTTTTACGATACGGTGCGCGCTTTTGGCGCCCGCTATGGCAACGATCCTCAGATTACGGCGGTGTTTATCAACACCGGTCTGGATGGCGAGACGCAGCTCGTCAAAGACTGGGGCTGCTCCTGGAACTATGTCATCGATACGCAGTACACCGACGGTCTTCGCTATCGCTTTGGCCAGTTCCTGGACGAGTCGATGGCGGTCTATCGCCAGGCGTTCCCCAACAAGGCGATCTTTATCAGCAACGCGCCGGGAGGCAGCGGTGTTCGCGCGCATACGGCCAGAGTGGCGGCATCCTTTGATCCGCCAGTTGGCTTGAAGAACGCTTCGATGACCACCGACATTGATTCGCACGAGGGATTCGGCGATTTCACCGGCATGTGGGATCACGTGCGTGAGTATTCGATGACGCTGCCCATCATGCTCGAGACGCGCATGGGCTATGGCGACCTCGAAACCAAATACTGGACCTATCTCGCCGGTCTGCACTATCACCCCGATGCCATGGACGTGCACCCCGACTATTTGACCGATCCCGACCCGGCCTATTTGCGCTGGGTGGGCGAGCATCTGGGTGTGACGCTGGACGATACTCCCTCCATCTGGACAGTATTGCGCGATTCCGAGTGGCCTGTGCAGGATTGGGGCAGTGGAGGCTGCTCGGGGCACCAGGGCGACTGGGTATTCTGGCTGGAGCGCAAGGATGTGCCTGGCGGCTATGCTGATCGCATCTGGAAGAGTGACCTGCCCTCGGCAGCGCGAGGTAGCGTCTATTCGCGGCAGGCGCGACGCACCGATGCGGACGACGGTCAGCCCTATATGTACTTTGACGTCAACGACGGCTATCCCTATGCGGGATCGCCGCCGGTCGCTGCGCCAGGGGGCAATGCCGCCTACCTGATTCGGATCATCTTTTTAAACAGCGGCAGCGACACCATCTCGCTCGAGTACAAGGACTATTACGGGGATACGGTCTCGCGGACGCTGCAAAAGGGCAGCGCGCTGGGCACCGCCAATACCTGGGTCAAGCACGAGTTCCTGATCGACGACGCCTATTTCAACAACAACATGGCGTATGGCTGCGACTTTCGTATCAACTCGAATGACGATGGCGACGAGGTGGTGCACCTGGTCGAGGTGATCGGTGCTTGGAACTCGCCGCCCACCATCACGCCGACTCCTAGCCCGACCTATACGCCTTCACCGACCTATACGCCAACCAGGACCTATACGCCGACACCGACTTTTACACCGACCAATACGCCGACGCCGACGCCGACCTTTACGCCACATACGCTCAATCCGCTGGTTATGGGCGATACCACCCTCGACGAAGCGCAGGCGACGGCCAACTTTGGTCAAGAGACGGTGCTTTCGATCGATGGCGATGGTGGACGGCGGGCCGCGGTGCAGTTCGATCTCTCATACATCCCGGCGGGCGCCAATGTCTTTGAGGCCACGCTGCGCCTGCGCTGCATTGACGCTTCAGCCTCGCCCGAGACGGTCTATGCCTATGGCCTGCGTCGCGAGTGGCGACAGGACGAGTCGACCTGGTTGCAGGCTTTTGATGGGCAGGATTGGTCGATCGCCGGCGCCGATGGCGCCATGATCGACCGCGACGATGCGGCTGTGGCTTCGACCCTGGTCAATGGCGGCAATCTCTGGTACGCCTGGGATATCACCGCGCTGGCCCAGGATTGGATCAAGCATGGGCGCCCGAACCATGGCGTCTTGCTGGTGGGAGAGGGCGCGGACTATCGCTTTACCTCGCAAGAGGGGGCCTATGCGCCATCGCTGGTCGTGCGCTATCACGAGCCGACGCCGACCAACACACCAACCCTGACCTATACCCCAACGCCGACGGCGACATTGGGGCCCTCGGCGACGCCAACCAACACCATCGCGCCGTCGCCGACGCTGATGCCCGGTGGACAGCGCTATGCGCCCATCCGCGATACCTATATCAGCCAGTGGCACACCACCACCAACTATGGCGACGACGACGTGCTGGTCGTGCGCCAGGGCGACATTATTGCATCGTTGGTGCAGTTTGACGTGTCGGACATCGCTCAGGGCACCCAGGTGCATAATGCCTACCTGCAGCTCTGGGTGTCGGCGCGCAGCAACACGGGTGGATTGCGCGTCAGCGCCTACAAGGTGCGTCGAGGCTGGTATGGCGATGCTGCCACCTGGATCAAAGCGACCAACTCGGTTTCCTGGTCGCAGAGCGGATGCAATGGAGAGGGCAGCGACCGCGACGCCGATGAGGCCGACTCGCTGATCGCCGATGTGCAGAACGGTTGGATCAGCCTCGACGTCAGCGATGCCGTGCAAGCATGGGTGGACGATCCCGCCAGCCACCATGGCCTGGTGCTCAAGGGCAGCGGCAATGTCTCGGTCGAATATCGCTTTGCCTCCAACCAGTGGCACGACGATCGTGTCCGACCGCGGCTGGTGGTCAGCGCCGGCGAGCTGCCGCCGCCAACGACGCCGACGCCGAGCTATACGCCCAGCGTGACGCCAACGGCCAGCAACACCCCCTGGCCAACGGCTACCTGGACGCCCTATACGCCTTCACCGACGGCAACACGCACGCTGACGCCGACGCCTTCACTGACCGCTACCACCGGTCCCTCGCCGACCTGGACACATACCGTGACGCCGAGCCATACGGCGACGGCGACCGCCACCTTTACGCCGGGGCCGACCTCGACTCCGACAGCCACAGTCTATGTGGCCGCTACGCCGACGGCGGCGCCCGGTTCAGGGCGGTACCAGGTCTATGCCGATGTCACCCTCAACGAGTGGGCGGCCACGCAGAATCTGGGCGATTCGCCCATCTGTTGGGTGCGCCAGGGCGGCGTGCACCAGACGCTGGTCAAGCTCGACCTAGCCGATATCGGTACCGGGATGACCATCGACCGGGCCATCCTGCACCTTTACGTCGATCAGCGCTCGAACAGCGGCACGCTCAGCGGAGCGATCTATCGCGTGTTGAGGCCTTGGGTGGAGGATGAAGCCACTTGGCAACGGGCCAGTGCGGTGCAGGCTTGGTCGGCCTCGGGTTGTTCGGGGACGGGCGACCGCGAAACGACGCCGATCGTCACCTTTGCGTTCGACGCCGAAAAGCAGTGGTATAGCCTCGACATCACCGAGGCGGTGCAAGCCTGGGTCGATGATCCCGGCAGCAACCACGGCATGCTGATCTATGGAACCGGTGGCGTCTCGGTGCAGTATGGCATCGCGGCGCGCGACCATGGCGTGACCATGGAGCAGCCCTGGCTCGAAGTGCGAGCCTGGCACCAATCGCCGACGCCCACCGCCACGCTGATCCCGACGGCGACCTTTACGCCGATACCGACGGCCACACCCACTGAGCTGCCCACGGTGACGCCCGGGCCTTCGCCGACCCCGACGCCGACGATCAGGCCGCGTCCCACGCAGATGGCCGACAGCGGTGTGGGTGCCGTGACCGGCGACACCTTTATCGACCGCTGGTACATTGACGAGAACTATGGCGACGAGCCCGAGATCATTGTGCGGCAGGGTGACGTGCGCTCGGCGCTGTTGTTCGCGCCGGTGGGAACAGCCAGCGGCAACGAGACCGTGACCTCGGCGCGGCTGCACCTCTATGTGCTGGGCCGAACCAACGCAGGCTACTTGTTCACCTCGGTTCACCAGATGCTGACAGCCTGGGACGAGGACGTTGCCAACTGGAACCGGGCAACGTCGAGCACCGAATGGGGACAGGCGGGGGCCAACCAGGTCGGGAGCGACCGGTCCGGCGAGTCGCTGGACGAGGTCACGCTCAAAAGCACCGGTCTGTGGGTGAGTTTCGACATCACCGAGGCGGCGCGCGAATGGTACGCCGATCCAGACAGCAACCATGGTCTGGTGATCAAGGGCGGCGGCAGCGTCTCGGTCGAGTACCTGTTCGCTTCCTCCAACTTTGAGGCGTCCGAAGCGCGGCCGTGGATCGAGGTGGTGCTGGGAGAGGTGCAGCCGACGCCGACCAAGAGCGCGACGCCGACGGCCACTCCGCTCCCGAGCGATACGCCGACGGTCACGCCGACCTTTACCGAGACACCGACCGTGACGCCTTCGACGACGCCATCGCGTACGCAGACGCCGACCCGTACGCCGACCAGCACGTTGACGCTGACCCCGACCCAGACGACGACCACCATGCCGACGCCGACCGTGACCATGACCTATACGCCGACGCCGACACTGACGCCGACCGAGACGCCGTTGCCGAGCGCCACGCCCAGCCCCACTCTGTCACCTACGGCGACCATCGCCGCACGGCCCACCCCTTGGGAGGGCGCGGTGGCCTATAGCGTGGGCACCGACACCACCATCAGCGCCTGGTATCCAGAAGAGACGTTTGCCGGAGAGTGGACGCTCAGCGTGCGCCAGGACGACATCGATGCGGCGCTGATCCGCTTTGAGCTTCCCGATCTGTATGAGGACACCGCGGGCAATGATCAGCAGCCGGTGGAGCGGGCGGAACTGCAGCTCTATGTGTCCGAGCGCAGCGCCGATAGCGACCTGACGCTGCACGCCTATGAGCTGTACGCCGACTGGGTGGCGTCACAGTCGACCTGGCTGCAGGCTAGCGACAGCTATGCTTGGGCCGAGCCGGGCTGCAACGGTTTGGACAGCGACCGCGACCGGGTGCCATGCGGCGAAGCGATCTGCGACGGCGTCGGGCGCTGGATCAGCATTGATGTGACCCGCGCGGTGCAGGATTGGCAGGATCGTCCCGGAGCCAATGCCGGCCTGATCCTCAAGGGCAGTAGCGAGGGACCGGCGGTCAACTATATGCTCGGGGCCATGAACCATCCGAATCCCGAGGCGCGGCCGCGGCTGCTGGTGGAATACGCCCCGGTGCCGGTGTATGAGACCTTTGATCTGGATCTGCTCTCGGGCCTAAACATGGTTTCGCTGCCCATCGAGCCGGTGGAGGCCGAGATCAACGCGGCCCTGGCGCCGATGGGTGACGCGCTGGTGCGGGTGTGGGCCTATGACAGCGCCGATATCAGCGATCCCTGGAAGATGTACGAGCCGGGCCATCCAGGGAACGATCTACACTATCTCAGCGTCGAGCAGGGGTACTGGTTCGAGATGAACACGCCGGCCCGCTGGACCATCACCGGGGTATCGCGCGATCAAACAATCATCCCGCTACGAACTGGCTGGAACTTTGTCGGGTATCCCCGGTTGGTCAGCTCGGGGGTCGAGGCGACCTTGCAGTCGGTCTGCCTGCAGGTCGAGCTGGTGTGGTACTATGATGCCAGCGATCTGGCTGACCCCTGGAAGCGGCACGGACGGGGCATGCCGGTTTGGAGCAACGACCTGGTCAGCTTTGAGCCCGGGCAGGGGTACTGGATCCTGGCTGACGAGGACTGTGTGCTGCAGATCGAATAGCCAAGTCGACGAGAATCTCAAACGCCCTCCTCTGGTGGCTACCCGGGGAGGGCGTGTTTCTTGGTGGGTGAGCCCAGCCCTACCGCAAGGCCTCCTGGGCCATGGCCTCGATGTTGGCCGGCGGGACGTTGGGCAGCACGGCTTCGTGGCTGGGGCTGACGATCAGTCGTGGCCCGAGCAGCGCCTTGACGCGACGTACGTCGGCGCGGACGTCGTCGGGCGACCCATTGACCAGCAGGTCCTGGGTGTCGATGCCGCCCATAAAGGTGATGCGTCCCTTGATAGGCTGGAGGTCGTCGGCCGACATGCCGGCGGCCTTGGCCTGCAGGGGGTGCAGACATTCCACGCCGGCATCGATCAGGCGGTCGATGACCTTGTGGATGGCGCCGCACGAGTGCAGAATCACCTGATAGCCCCAGCGGTGTGCCTGCTCGGTAAAGGTCCGGAACCAGGGCATGATGAATGTGTCAAACTGCTTGGGTCCGCAGATCAGATCGAGCTGAGTGCCAAAGTCGTTCCCGAAAAAGTAGCCGTCGATGGCATCGCCCGCTTGCCGGAAGAACAGCTCATTGGCGTCATAGTAGAACTGGCAGACACGGTCGGTGACGGCGTGGACCAACTCGGGGCGCAGATACATGTTCATCATGTACTGCTCCATGCCAAAGAGGTCCATGACATTGTGGTAAAAGGGCGCCCACATGCCGCTGGCGCGGTAGAATGGGCCGACGTTGCGCAACCGCTCCAGGTCCTTGCCGAAATTGAGATACTCGAGGCGTGGCCAGTCATAGTCCTCGATTTCGGCGACCTCTGTTGCTTTGGCAAAGGGACCAAGCGTGCCGTGGGCTACCTTGCCGGGGATGTAGAACAGGCCATGCCCCTCGGGGTGAAAGTAGCCGCGCGGATAGATCCAGCGCAGGTCGTCGCCCAGGGCCAGGCGGACCGCCTCCTGGGTCTCGACGCCAAAATGGGTCTTGAGAACGGGCCAGGTGTCGCTGTGCGGACTGCCGAGCCACAGGCCGCAGCGGTCGGCGGGCTCTCCGGCGATGAGGGTTCGAATGCGCTCACGGCTGTCCATGGCGTGCCTCCATTGGGTATACGCGCCATTATGTGGGAAACGGCTTCAAGCGGCAAGATGGCGCGAACAGGCGGCCAGGTTATTGACGCTGCGGGTCGGCGCATGGTACAATCTCTGCGTGTTGGGGCCCATAGCTCAGCGGTCAGAGCCACCGGCTCATAACCGGTTGGTCCCAGGTTCGAATCCTGGTGGGCCCACTCGACCACCGTCCGGCGATGTCCGGCGGTGGTTTTTGGTTTGTCGGGCCGGCGCCGTCGTCTATGATGGGGACGAACGATTCACCGGCGAACGGGAGGCAACGTGAAGCAACCGAACGTGATCGTGGTATTCGGCGACCAGTGGCGCGCGCAGGCATTCGGCTATGCAGGCGATCCCAACGTGCAGACGCCTTGCATCGATGCGCTGGCGGCCGAGAGCGTCGATTTCTGCATGGCGGTCTCGGGCTGCCCCGTCTGCTCGCCCTATCGCGCCAGCCTGATGACCGGGCAACGCCCGCTGCACCATGGCGTGTTTGTCAATGACGTGCCGCTCGAACCCAAGGGCACCACGCTGGCGGAGGCCTTTGCGCAAGCCGGCTATGACACGGCCTATATCGGCAAGTGGCACATCGATGGGCATGGCCGCTCGAACCATATCCCGTCCGAGCGGCATATCGGTTTCGACTATTGGAAAGTGCTCGAATGCACACACGACTATAACCATTCGCCCTACTATGCCGGCGATTCCGACGAAAAGCTGTTCTGGGAAGGATACGATGCCATCGCCCAGACGCGCGATGCCCAGGCCTATTTGCATGAGCATCGGGAGGGCACGCCGTTCCTGCTGGCGCTCTCCTGGGGTCCGCCGCACGCTCCCTATGGCACCGCCCCGGAACGCTTTCGGGCGGAGTACGATCCCAAGACGCTGGCGCTGCGCCCGAACGTGCCGCCGGCCATCGAGGCCGAGGCCCGCGAGTGGCTGGCGGGCTATTACGCCCACTGTTCGGCGCTGGATACCTGCGTCGGCGATCTGCTCGATACGCTCGACGAACTGGGCCTGGCCGACAACACCATCCTGCTCTTTACCTCGGACCATGGCGATATGCTCGGCTCGCAGGGGCAGACCAAAAAACAGCGTCCCTATGAGGAATCGATTCGCATTCCCTTTTTACTTCGCTACCCCGGTATGGCCGGTTGGGCCCCACGTCAGACTGAGGCGCTCATTGACGCCCAGGACGTCATGCCGACGCTGCTGGGTTTGGCGGGGCTGCCGATTCCCGATTCGGTCGAGGGCCTCGATTTCTCTACGCATGTCGCCGGAGGACCCAGCCCCAACGACGGCGCCACGCTGTTGACTTGTCCGCAGCCGTTCGGGCAGTGGACCAAGGCCAAACATGGCGGTCGAGAGTACCGCGGGCTGCGCACCGCGCGCTATACCTATGCGCGCGATCTGGAGGGGCCCTGGTTGCTGTACGATAACGAGGCCGACCCCTTCCAGCAGCGGAATCGCGTCCTGTCCCAAGAGATGGCAGAGCTGGTCCGCACGCTGGACGACAGACTGCAGGCGTTGCTCGACGAGACCGGCGACCGATTTGAGCCGGGAATGGACTATATCCGGCGCTGGGGCTATCAGGTCGACGAGACCGGCACGGTGACGTATTCGCTGTAGGCGGCTGCCGCAACATTCCCCTCGCTGCTACGTACAGCATTCAGAGATCAAGAGACCCAGAGGAGGGATCACGATGCGAACCTGGATGCGTGTGCTGATCATTGTGGTAGTGATGGTGTTGCTGGTCGGTTGCGCGGCGGGGCCGAACCCGATGCAGCAACCGCGCGAGACCAACGAGCAAGAGCCGGCTGGTTTCTGGCTCGGACTGTGGCACGGAATCATTGCGCCGATTACGTTTGTCATCTCGCTGTTCAGCGACAAGGTACACATGTACGAAGTGGTCAATAACGGCAACTGGTACAATTTCGGCTTTGTGCTGGGGGCCGGTATCCTGTTCGGCGGCGGCAGCAAGGCCGGCCGTCGGAAAAAGCGCGACGACTAGTATACTTGTCAGCAAGAGGGGCGATCGACGACGCGTCGGTCGCCTCTTTTTCGTTTTGGGGCTGAACTCGGGGCGCCGTGTCGACGTATGAACCGGCGCTCTGGCATCGTCACTAACCAAAGCGAGGTTATCATGAACAAGCAACAACTGACCCTAGATATTGACGGAATGCACTGCGCCGCTTGTGCTCGCAACGTGGAGCGCGCCCTATCCGAGCAGGACGGCGTCAGCGACGTCACGGTGAATGTCACCACGGAAAAGGCCTATCTGGTCTATGACCCGGACCTTGTCCGACCGGCGCAGCTTGTCGCGCAGGTCGAGGGCGCCGGCTATGGCGCGGGGACAGAGCGACTGGTTCTTCCCATCGGCGGGATGCACTGCGCGGCCTGCTCGGCGAGCGTGGAAAAGGCGCTGTCGGGCGTTCCTGGGGTGACCGATGCCAGCGTCAACCTGGCCAGCGAACGGGCACTGGTGACCGTTCTGTCGGGTGCGGTGTCGCGCGAGCGACTGGTCGAGGCCGTCGCGGGCGCGGGCTACGAGGTGCTCAGCGACCCGGATAATCAGGCTGTGGAGCCAGTCGATCGTCAAGTGGTAGCAGCCCAGCAGGCGCAACGTCGCATGTGGATCGCCTGGGCGCTAGCTGGCCCCGTGATGCTGCTCATGCTCTCGCATATGATCCTGCGGCTGAGCTGGCCTGGTCCGTTGGCTCGAGAGTTGGTTCTGATGGGCCTGGCCCTGCCGGTGCTGCTCTGGCCTGGATGGCCGACCTATCGATCGGCCTGGAGCGCGCTGCGGCACGGGAGCGCCAATATGGACGTGCTGATCGCGCTGGGCACACTCGCCTCCTGGCTGAGTGGCCCCATCTCGCTATTCACACCGCTGCCCAGCTATGCGGCGGTAGCGGCCATGATCATGGCGATTCACCTGACGGGGCGCGCCATCGAGGCGCGCGCCAAAGGTCGGGCCTCCCAAGCGATGCGAGAGCTGCTCAAGCTGGGGGCCAAGACAGCGCACATGCTGGTCGACGGCGAAGAACACGATCTGCCCGTCGAGCAACTGCGCATGGGCGACCTGATGCGGGTCCGTCCAGGAGAAAAGGTGCCGACGGACGGCGTCGTGGTGGCCGGCGAGAGTAGTGTCGACGAGTCGATGGCCACAGGCGAATCGCTGCCCGTAACCAAGGTTGAGGGCGACGAGGTGATCGGAGCCACGGTCAATCAGGACGGCGTCCTGACCGTGCGCGCCACGCGAGTGGGGTCTGAGACCTTTATTGCGCAGGTGGTGCGTATGGTCGAGGAGGCGCAGGGGTCGCGGGTGCCGATCCAGGCGCTGGCCGACAAGGTGACGGCGGTCTTTGTTCCAGCGGTGCTGGGCGTGGCTCTGTTGACCCTTGCCGCCTGGCTGCTCTTTGGGAGTGTATTGACCGCGGTCCCGCGTTGGGCTTCTGGGTTCTTGCCCTGGGTCGATGCCAGCCTGTCGCCGGGCACCTTTGCGCTGGTAGCGACCATCTCGACGTTGGTGATCGCCTGCCCCTGCGCGTTGGGCTTGGCGACCCCTACGGCGTTGATGGTGGGC
>Ga0180436_10002247_pt1 | contig 18486 bp, 14 predicted proteins | sample SS_ome_2_FD_132434 | JGI IMG/M metagenome (GOLD analysis project Ga0180436, IMG submission 132434) | Hypersaline lake sediment archaeal communities from the Salton Sea, California, USA - SS_3_S_2 metaG | ecosystem: Environmental > Aquatic > Non-marine Saline and Alkaline > Hypersaline >...
GCTGGGCGCGATGCTGGCAGGGACGGGGAGTGCGAGCGGCGCGTTTGGCCTCGCACAGGGGTTCGGCGTGGCCTTGGCTCCTGCCGCCCAGATGCGGGTGATGCTGACGCTGGCCCACGCGCTGGCCCTCGCGGAGGGGGGTGCAAGCGAGGCTGCCGGACTCACGACCCTGGCGAGAGCACTGGGTATCTGGCCGTCCTTCGGTGACTTCTACGCGGTCGCGATGGCCCTGGCGCTGTCACACGGGTTGGCCGGCGGTGCCAGTGCTAGTGCCGGTGGGCAGAGCAGCCTGTCCGACCTGCTCGGGATGGGTGCGACCGGCGTCGCTGGGACAGTGGGTTGGAGCACGTTGGCTGACCTCGTGGGCCTTGACGCTCACGCTTCCGCCGACGCGGAGGGGCAGAGCGCGTTGGGCAGTCGGAGCGGCGTTGATATGGGTGCGCGGGCCGCGGCTGAGGCGCGCGGCATCCTGATTGAGGTCGCTGGGATGGGCGCAACCGCTGCGGCAGGCGCGGCGGCAGATGTGGTCTTCTCTCGCACGGTGACCCTCCACCTGCCTACTGGTCAGGACGTCGCCGCGACGGTCTCACTAGCTCTAGGTGCCGGCATGGCCTCGCAGGGAGTGGCTGACGCGGCTGCTGACCTGGCGGCCGTGATCGACCTCGATGCCGATGCCGTCGCGATGGCGGCGACTGCGTCGGGGCTGCACCTGACGGTCGACGTCGCGATGGACTCCCTGGGCAGCGCCGGCGCGCGTGCTGCCCTTCTGCTGACCCACGCGCACCTGTTGCACCTGGTGTCCCGAGCGGTGTTGCTGGCCGGTCTGGAGTTGGCCGCCATCTGCCAGATCACGCTGAGCGCTACTCAGGTCGCGATCGGGATCGGGCTGGTGGATGTGACGCTAGCCGACGCCGAGACCTACGCCATCAGCCTCACGGATGCCCTGGTGCACATCGCGTCGATCTACGACGCGGCCAGGTATGGCGTGACGCTTACGGACGTAGTGCGCACAGACGAGTGAAGGAGGGTGGGATGGACCAGCTTGGCATGGGGACGTCGAGAGAGAACGTGTACCTGGTGCGGGCGGAGCGCCCTGTGCCCGTCGCGGAGGCTCTGAGGATGGCGCCGGCGCTGCCTGTGAACCTGTTCCGGGTGCGTCCGAGGGATGGTGCGCTGGCGATCCCGACCGGGCAGCTGCGACCGTGGCTGTTGGCGCAGGGGATGGGAGGGGAATCCATTGAGGCCCTCCTGGCACCGTACCTGGCGTGGGAGGAGACCTTCGAGAACCTCGTGGTCAACGCGGGGCTGGATGACGCTCTGGACAAGCACCTCAAGGGTTCGGCCTACACGGCGGCCTGGTACGTCGGCCTGACGGACGGCACGCCGACGCCGGCGGCGGGGGACACGATGGCCAGCCACGGCGGCTGGACCGAGGTCACGGCCTACGATGCGGGGGCGCGCCCGACGCTGACACTGGGCACCGTGTCGGGGCAGAGCGTGGACAACAGTGCCAGCCCTGCGGCCTTCACCATCTCGACGGACAACACCACGATCGGCGGCGCCTTCCTGGCTAGCAACAGCACCAAGGGAGGCACCAGCGGGACCTTGTACGGGGTAGGGGCCTTCAGCGGCGGTGACAAGACGTTGGACGACAACGACACGCTGAACGTGACCGTGACCTGTACCGCGGCGGCCAGCTAGTGAAATGCCCAACACGTACAAGAAGCGTGGACAAATCCGCTGCTCGGCGGCATTCGCCGACGCGGACGGAGATGTCCTCGATCCCGACGTGGTCGTCTTTGTCTACCGCCCGCCTGATGGCGCACGGACAGAGCTGACGTACGGCGTGGACGCTGGGGTGGTTCGGGACAGCGAGGGCAACTACCACATCGACCTGGACGTTGACGTAAGTGGCGACTGGGCATACGGCTTCTACGCGACTGGGACGGGGCGCAGCGGGAACGAGACATCGTTCCACGTTGAGATCGCCCAGGTGCTCTAGGGATTGCCATGAGGGAGACGATCCGGGGTGCCCTGGCTGCAGACGGCGTCGTGAGTGCGCTACTCGTGGGGGGCGTGTACGAGGCGACAGAGATCTCTCGCCAGTTGACGCCATCGGCCTTCGACGGTGACGGTGAGATCTTGCCCTGTGCTCTGGTGAAGATCGAACAAGAGGCGCAGCACGGGCCGTACAGACGGGAGGCGCTGAGCGCACGTATGTACGCCGTGGTCTACGTGTACCAGCGAGCTGGCTACGGCGTGGTCGACGTGGCGCTGGCGCGGATTCGGACATTGCTTCACGGCGCGAAGCTGGGCAGCGGGACGTGGGCAATCGCGTGGGCCGGCGACTCAGGGGATCTGGAGGACGAGGGGCTGGCGTGCTCGATGCGGTTCGGCAGGTATGTGGTGACGCGGCTCGTCTAGGCAGGGAGGCAGACGTGCGGGTGCGATGGGAGGGATCGAGAGTGGTGTGCCGCGTGATCGGCGCCCGCGTGTGGGGGCCTGAGAACGACTGGACCTGCGACGTTGAGGATCCGGCGATCGTGGCGCAGTTGTTGGCACAGGGAGACCCCTTCTCAGTCGTGGCGCCGGCTGACGCCGCGGACGAGGAAGCGGGGACAGGACAGGAGGAGGACGACCGGTGAGCGGATATGGAGAGAAGCCATTCGGGATCAGGGACATCAAGCTGACTGACATCACGGGGACGACGCAGGTTGACCTGCCCAACGAGCGCGTGATGAGCTTCAGCGAACGGCTGGTGAGCGGCGAGCTCCGCGGCGAAGGCAAGACCGTGGCCGCTGTCTCGGAGGTGGACGCCGTCGAGTTCGACCTGGAGGCCGGCGGCATCTCGCTGGAGGCCTACGCGTTGATGAGCGGGCGAACCGTCACCATCGCGGGGACGTCGCCCGATGAGACCACCACCTTGACCGGGTCCGGCGCGGAGAGGTACCCCTACTTCAAGGTGTACGGGAAGAGCCTTGGCGACGGCGACGACGACATCCACGTCAAGCTCTACAAGTGCAAGCTGACAGGCGGCATCCAGGGCCGTCTGCAGGACGGGGAGTTCTGGGTCACGCAGTGTAGCGGCATCGGTATTGACGATGGCACGAACGGGATCTGGGACATCGTCCAGAACGAGACGGCGACCGATCTGCCGAGCACGTAACCTGGGCGCTGGAAGCCTGATGCTACGAGCGATTGATGGGTGGGCGGTACCACTGGCAATGTTGCCAGTGGTACCGCCCAGTGCGTCGTATTACGCGCGCAAGGGGAGGGACGGATGGATCTGAAGGAGTGGCGGAAGAAGCGCGAGGAGGGTGAGTTGTTCACGCTGCCCTCGGGGCTGGACGTGCGGGTGCGGCGGGTGAGCCTGCTGGACCTGGCGGAGCATGGCGAGATCCCGGCGCCGCTGGCGGCGATGGTAAACGCCGTGCTGGACACGGAGGTCCACGCGCTGACTGTGGACGACGTGCCGGAGTACGGACGAACCATCGACCTGGTGGTCAAGGCCGTGATGGTCTCGCCGCCGGTGGCCGATGAGCCGGACGAGACACACGTTGCCGTCAGCGAGATCCCGATGAAGGACAGACTGGCGCTCTACAACTGGGCCAATGAGCGGGAGGCACTGCGTCCCTTTCCTGGCGCAGCCCGACAACCTGAGACTGCTTGATGCGATCGGGCATCGCTATGGCCAGCGTCCCTCTCAGATACTGGAGATTGTGGACCCCTGGACGGCGTACCAGGTGGACCTCGCGGCGCTGGTGGTGGGTCGGAACGGACGGCGTGAGACGTCGGCTCGCGGCGCGACCGGCCGTGATCGTCCTCGGCAGTACGCCAGCCTGAAGGGTATAGCACGGAAGGTGAAGGTCCCGGCCAACGGGATCTGGTGAACGTATGGCAATCCAGCTAGGCAGCGCATACGGCAAGGTCACGATCGACGCCTCCGGCGTGCGGAAGGGCACGCGGCAGGCGGAGTCTGCACTCGTGGGCCTGCAGAAGCGCGGCGGGGCCGCGATGGCTGCGCTGGGGCTATCGGTGGCCGGACTGGGCATCGCGCTGGGCAAGGCTGTCGACAAGACCACGGACCTGGCGTCGGAGTTCCAGACCGACATGACCTCGCTGAGCCTGGCCACGGGCGAGGCCGGCATCTCGATGGACGAGCTGCACGGCGCTGCCATCGAGGTGGGCGGCGATGCACGTCTCCTGGGCGTGAGCGCCAGCGGCGCGGCTGATGCGATGACGGGGCTGTACCGGAGTGGTCTGAGCACGGCGGTCATCTTCGGCGACCTCAACGGCTACATGCGCGACACCACCGAGCTAGGCGGTGCCCTACGCGGTGCCATCGATATGGCTGCGGCGTCGGAGCTGGACATGGTGCGGGCCTCTGATCTTGCAGCGACCACGCTGGCCACGTTCGGCGCCGAGCTGGAGACCGACGCGGAGAAGGCTGAGTTCATCAACGTAGCGCTGGACAACTTCGTCCGGGCCGCCGATGCGTCCGTGGCCGAGGTCAGCGATCTGGCTGCGGCCTTGGAGAACGTGGGTCCCGATGCCGCGCGACTGGGCTTCTCCGTCCAGGATGTCAACAACGCGCTCGCACTTCTCAGCACCAGGGGTATCGCCGGTGCTGAGGCCGGCACGGCGCTCAAGTCTATGCTGATGAACATGAACCGGCAGACGGACAAGACTGTCGGCGCCCTCGAAGAGCTCAACGTCAGTCTCTACGACTCCCGCGGCGAGATGCGCAGCCTGCCGGACGTCATCGGGCAGCTCGAGCGAGCCTTCTCTACACTGACCGACGAGCAGCGGGACCAGTACATGCAGACGTTGGCCGGCACGTACGGCATCAAGGCGATGAGTACGCTGATCGCCGAGGGCACCGAAGGCTGGTACGCGATGGCCGCGGCTACGGAGCGGGCAACCGGGATCCAGGAGAAGGCTGCAGCAATGGCGGCAACCCACGCCGGCCGGGTAGAGGCCCTCGAGGGCAACGTTGAGACCCTGGGCATCACGATCGGCGAGAAGCTGCTGCCCGTGGCCACGGACTGGGTCGAGTGGGCTATCGAGATGGTCGACCAACACGGACCGGCGCTGGTCGAGGTGACCGGGCGCATGGCCGGCGCAGCCACGGCCCTCTCCGAGGCCCTCCAGGGTCAGGGATCCGCCGAGCTGCAGACTGGCCTGCAGATGGTGGGGCTCGTCGGTGCCCTGGGTGTCGGTGCCGTCGCGTTCAGCAAGCTGCAGCCGGTGATCGCCGGCGTCGGAACTGCCCTGAGCGATGCCGTCGTCGGCGTCCAGCTGATGCGCGGCGGGGCGTCCGCGGCACAGGTGGCCACACTGGGCTGGACGGCGGCCCTCGGTCCGTTGGTCGCCGGCCTGGCAGCCGTGGGTGCGGTCCTGCTAGCGGTCAACAAGCGGATGGAGGTCCATAGGCAGATACAGGACGGCACGGCGGAGGTCGGTGACCAATGGACGCGTTATCTATCGACACAGGCCTCAGAGATGGAGACCGCCACTGAGATGGCTGATGCCTACGTGGCGAAGCAGTCGGAGCTAGCGCAGATCTACGAGGAAAGTGGCGTCCTGGTCAAGGGCGCTATCGACCTACAGGCCATTCTCACGGCCAACACCGACGATCTACACGGCGCGCTGATGGAGACGTCGGACAGCTACGAGGACTACCTGGCAGCCGTCCGGCGCGTGAACCAGGCCAATATGGTCGAGGTCGAGACCGGAGAGATGGTCACCGGTGGCTACCACCGGATGACCGATGCGATTCAGCAGGATCTGCTACCGGCCTACAGCGAGCAGACGTGGGCGCTCCTCCGCGGCGGCGAGGCGATGGAGAGCGGGTTCCTCAGGGCCCAGATGATGGGTGCGGGGCTCGATGATCTCAGCGGCGCCATGGAAGAGAACGCTACCGAGGCCGCGGAGTTGGCGGCGACGCACCAGCAGATGTCGGAGATGGTGGCCGAGGCGTGGACGGAGTTCTCCGAGAGCGTACGTGCCGGCGTTGACTCCGCCCTACAGGCGTATCGCGAGGGCAACCACGAGATGCTGGCGGAGCAGAAGCGTGCGCTGGCCGAGATGCTCTGGAACCAGACCGACACGATGGTGGCACTGGGAGAGATCACCGAGGGCCAGGCGCTCAGTATGAAGGTCGCCATCGCCGATGAGTACGGGGTGATCATCGACGAGACGGACCTTGCCACCGGCAAGCTACTGGGGATGTACTCCGACTGGGCCTCGGGCGGCGCGACGTCGGCCGACGACATCATGGCCTTCCTGCGGAACATCGGGATGGAGACCCAGACACTGGCCAACGACACCGAGGCCGAGATCCGGCGCGCCCTCGAGGAGCACCGGGCCTTCAGTACCGGTGTCAGCGAGTACGGCGGGGCCGCGGCGCTGGCGATCGATGAGATGGCCACAGGGGTCGGGGGGAGTCTGGGTGAGGTGGACGCCAGCCTGCAGTCGACGCGGACAGAGCTGGGGCTGGTCGAGGCGGCGATGTTGGGCCTGCCCACGGAGCACACGTTCACGCTGCACCTCGAGACCGAGGGCTCGCTCCCCAGTCTGCCCGACGCCGGCCACAAGTACGGCGAGGACTATGGCTACAACGCCGCCGGCACCGAGTTCTGGCGCGGCGGGCTGACCTTCGCCGGTGAGGAGGGTCCTGAGCTCCTCAATCTGCCGCGTGGTACGGAGATCCTCAACGCCCGGGAGACCGCGGCGATGATCGCTAGCGCCGCCAGCCTAGCGGAGAGACTGCAGGCCGGCGGCCTCGCCGGCGGCGCGGTAGCAGGGGCGGCGGGTGGCACCGCAGCCCAGTACCACGACCGCCGCAAGGTCGAGATGGTCAACTACGTCCGCGACCAGGTGGACGTCGAGCTACTGGCCAGGCGGGTCGCAGGGTACATCACACAGAGGCAGCGATGATCCTGCGGATCACCGACGGGACGACCACGGTCAACCTGACAGGGGGCACGGACGACATCTACCTGACTGAGGACTACGTCCCTCGTCCCCCTGAGGTCTCCGTCGTCGAGTTCACTGCTGAGTCCATGCGCGACGGCGGGGAGCTGGTCTCGGCCACACGGCGGAACGTCGTCGAGAGCGTACCCCTGAGCCTCGTGGGTGCCAGCCGCACGGACATCCTGACCGCGCAGCACAGCCTCGAGACGCTGCTGGAGCAGGCCAAGAACCGCCAGGAGCGCGGCGTCGGGGATCCCGTGTACGTGGAGTACCGCAAGGCAGACTCCGGCGACGTCTACCGGTCCGAGCTGCTCCGGGGCACGTTCGAGCCGGGGTCTCGTACAGCTGGCGAGATGTGGTGGGATGCCGCCTCGGTGGAGGCGGTGCTGGCGTGGGAGCGCCGGTGGTATTGGGAGGGTCCGGAGTCGGAGCTGTCGCTCTCCAACGGGCACGGATCCGGCACGGGTGGGGTAACGGTCTACAACCACGACGATGCCGGGCACGACAACTACGTGGCCATCTCCGGGAGTGCCGTGGATGGCGTGGTACCCGCTGCGGTGCGTCTTGAGCTCGAGAACACCTACAACGTCTCGACGCGGGCGTACAATCTCTACGTCGGGCACAACGTGTGGTCGAACCCCAGCAGCATCACGCGGATCCTCGAGGGTGAGGACGCGGCCTACGGCGGCTCCTCGAGTGCCAGCGCCAGCAGCAGCGGCGGGTACTACCAGGGTGTGACGTGGAGTGGCGACGCCGCCACCTACGTCCTGCGCTTCGTCCTGAGCACGGCGATGCTCAACGCCTACGCCGGTGGGTGGTTCCGACTGCTGGGTAGGTTCGCCACGAGCCCAACGGGGGTGAAGATCACGCCCAAGGTCACGTTCCCCTCCGGGGTGCCCCTGACCGTAGTCTCGGAGCTCCCCGAGGCGACGCTGACCAGTCTGCGCATTCAGGACCTGGGTGTCGTTCAGCTCCCGCCCTGGCTGCGAGGCGAGACCGACCTGTATCCGGTGGACCTCACGCTTTACGCACGGAAGACGGGCGGCGGTTCGTTCAGCCTGGACTTCATCCAGCTTACGCCCATGGACGGCTACCACGTGCTGATTCCGCGGGGGTACGGCGCCTCGTACGGCGTGACTCTTATTGACGACGGCATCAGCGGCAACGTCTACACGTCGGGCTGGGGCGGTACAGCAAAGACCGGCCACTACCTCTCTCGGGGGCAACAGATCCAACTGTGGCCTGGTGAGGACCAGCGGCTCTGCTTCCTGGCCACCGGCGACACCGGCGGGAGTGATATCGCGCGGACCTGGTCTGTGCGCGCTTATTATCGGCCGCGGAGACTGACGCTGTGAACCTCAGCGTCGTGATCAAGAAGCGGGACTTCTCCGACCCCGTTGGCGTCCCCGACGTGACCTTCCGCCCTGAGCGCTACGGTTGGATGGCGGTGGGAGGGCCGGACTTCGCCGAGGTCGCCGCGGCCGGTGAGGCGCGCGGTCTGTGGTCGCTGCTCAACTGGCTGCGGGCACCCATTGAGATCACCGATCAGCGGGACCAGGCCGTCTGGTGGGGCTACATCAACGGCGTCACCGTGAGGACGGGCGCGATCGAGGTGGGCGTCTCTCTGACGGAGATGGCCAACCGCATCGCCGTGACCTACAGCTACGTCGAGCCCGGATCCAGCGGCGTTGGTGTCCGTGCCACTACGTCGTGGGCCCAGGACGACGACAGCGTGTCTACGTACGGCACCAAGGAGCTGCTGGTCAGCCGCGACAGCGCCTACCTCGACGTCGCCGAAGCCGGCCGCAATGCACTTCTGGCTGCGCTCAAGAACCCCGTGCCCAAGGTCGGGATCCTCGGCGGTAGCTCCGAGCTGTCCGCCTCCCTCCACTGCCTGGGTTGGTGGCACACACTGGACTGGACCTACCTGACCCGCAGTGCGGGGCTGGAGTCGCACGAGAGCGGATCGGGCACGCAGGCAGTCGGTGAGGCATCGGGCAACCAGCGCGTGGCGCAGAGCTTCCAGATCTCGGGATCCGAGAGCTGGCAGGCGAGCATGGTCGACGTGAAGCTGAGCAAGGTCATGGCTGAGGGGGACGACGTCGACGACAACGTCGTCGTCGAGCTCTGCTCTGACGCCAGCGGCCCGGGCACGGTGCTGGCGTCGGCCTCGTTGGACGGGACGCTGGTGGGTGACAGCGCCGGCTGGTGGCCCTTTACCCTCTCCCCGGGCACGACTGAGCTCTCGCCGTCCACGACCTACTGGCTCGTCGTACGACGGTCGGGAAGCGTAGACTCCGACAACTACTACAAGGTGGCGGTTGATGAGGCCCTGGGCTACGCCAGCGGCGCCTTCCGTGTCTACGACGGTGCCAGCTGGGGTGCTCGCTCACCCGACGCCGACATGCAGTTCAAGGTCCGCGGCGTCGAGGTGACGACGACCCAGATCGAGCGGGCCATCGACGCAGAGGGACAGTTCCTCGAGGGCGTCGACATCGTCAATGCGTCCGGCATGAGCAGCAACCCGTACCGCGACGGTGACACCTCTGCCCTGCAGGTGATCAGGCAGCTCCTGGAGAACGGGACGAGCAACGACAATCGTCTGCTGGCCACGGTGACCCAGGATCGCGTGCTCAAGGTGTACGAGGAGCCCGATGCGCCCGAAGGTGACTACGACACGGACCTCTACGTGCGCAGCGATGGGACTCCGGTGGACAAGTGGGGCAACGAGCTGCTCGCCCACGCCTGTCCGGTGGCGGAGTGGTGCGCGCTCAAGGACGTGATCGCGGCCACCGTCAACACCTCAGTCCTGGCCAACCCCAGCCCTTTCTACATCGAGCGGTGTGAGTACGACGTGCGCCGTCAGGTGTGGATCCCCGAACCGCACGGCGTGGCATCGCCGTGGGACGTAGGCCAACTGGACGTCGGATGAGATACAGCGAACTCGCCACGGCGCTCAAGCCCTACATCCTGGGCTGGCTCAGTGATGCTGGCGGTGGGGCTGGGCCCTACGCCCCGACCCCGCACGACCTGAACAGCTCGCACCACTCAGGGGAGCTAGCGGACTCCCAGTTCACCAGTGCCCTCCTGCGGGACGGCTCCCGCAGTCTGCTGGACGACCTGGCCGTTGCCGACACCAAGACCCTGGACGGCGTGGACCTGTCGGTGTTCAAGTCCGACTACGACGTGCACGCGCTGACCGACGATGCGCACCACGACCCTGTGACCATCGGGAGTGGTGGCCTGAGTGCGAAGCTGGCTCTCTCGGCCCAGGAACTAACGCTGGCGGCCATCGACCACTTCGACCTATCCGGCATCCCCGCCAACACCCACGTGGATCACACGGGCGTGAGCATCTCCGCCGGTGCCGGCCTGACGGGCGGCGGGAACATCTCCGCCTCTCGCTCCCTCGCGGTGGACACGGGATACAGCTTCACGTGGACCGCCGCACACGCCTTCCAGGGCACCATCACGGTACGGGACATCGTGCCGCAGACGCACAGGACGTACGACCTCGGCAGTACGGGTGTGTGGGTGGCCGAGGCCTTCATCGACGATCTGCACGCCGGCACGATCCAGACGGCCGTGTTCGAGGCCGATGTCGTGCACGTGTTCAACGGGAGCAATCTGATCGCCAAGGCCTCGTGCGCGTTGGCCACAGCCAAGACCTTCCCGGCCAGCGGATCGGACACGTTCGTAGCCAACAAGACCGGCAGGTTCGCCGTCGGCGATCGCGTCAGGCTGAAGAACGCCACGTCGGACACGTGGTTGAGCGTGACTGGCATCGGGAGCGACCCGACGATCTCCGTCACCGTCCAGGACGGCGGAGGCGGCAGTTTTGCGGCCGGTGATGCAGTGGCCAACTACGGCGCCAGCGGCCAAGGGTTGATCCTGCTGACCAGTAACGACATCGGCACGGTGGGCGCGCCGGCGATCAGCATCTTCAGTCACGCCGGCAGCCCGTGGACGACGCAGACGGAACACGTTCGGATCGGCAACCTCGACGGTTCATTTGGGATCACGACGGACCTCTACGGATTCGCCGCGGGCGACTACGGTGACGAGAACTACATCAGCTACGACCCGACCAACGGCTTCCTCGTCAGTGCCGGCGACGGCAAGGTGACCATCGACGCCGACGGCATCCTGCTGGGAGATGGGAGCGCCTCGACGCCCGGGGCCGGCTCTCTGCGCTGGGACAACAGCAGCCGCATCTACGAGTACGTCATCGCCGACGACGTGAGCAGTGGGAACGACTCAATCACTCTGTCGCTCTACGGGCGCAACGATGGCACTACGAGCACCGACTGGGGTGCCGTGGAGATAGCAGCCTACCGCTGGGTGGCCGGAGCGGGGTCCTCAACTCGTCGTGCCAGCCTTGACCTGTATTCCTTCGGCGGCCTGGCTATCTATGAGCCCAAGATCAAAGCTTCGGTGCAGTCGGGGTCAGGCCCCGAGGTCTACTGGGAACTTGACACCGGAGCCATGAAGGTGATGGGTGCAGAGCTGCAAGTGGGGGCCACGCTGGGCAGTTCCCCGAGCCTGGGCGAGGGTGACCTCACGATCAAGGATGACCTGTGGGTAGAGGGGGACTACAAGAAGGTCATCAGCTCTACTGACTACGACATATGCTTTCCCTACACTGCAACGAAGGACAGCCTAACGTCGAATGCCAACATCGGAACATCGTGGACGACGATCCTCACCAGGACCATCACCGTGCCGGCTGCAGCTCGCATCAAGGCGACTGTCTCTGGCTACTGGATTGACAGTTCCCATAGTGCGAACGGCGACCTGTACTTCCGGATTGTCATCGATGGTACGACGGTGGCACAGGTATACCAGGTGTCGTGGCAGATCTACGACAGGGGCAACATTGCGATGTTCGGATGGAAAGACGTGTCATCCGGAAGCAGAACCATCACGTTGCAGGCGTACAAGTCGACCAGCAGCCTCACGGCAGCCTGCGGGTCAGACTACACTTCGTTGTACTGCGAGGTCTGGCATGGGCACTAGCGGTGTGCGTTTGCATCTCAACGGGTACTCGATGTAGGGGGAGAAACGATGCCGATACCGACTGTGACACAGACACCCCAGCCCACACCTACCACCTGGCTTGTCCCAAGACCGACACCGACCGTTATGTCGGCACTGGCTACGCCCACATACCCCGCATCCCCGCTGCCGACACCGGTCTGCGAGGAGGGCAGCGTGTGCTCTAGCAGCGGGACGATCTCTGAGGTCGGCGTGGCACCTCCGCAGGCCAGCTCGGGCCTCTACGCGTCAGCGCTAGCAGCGGCGGTGCTGGGAGCGTGCGCTGTGGCCGCTCTGTGCTGCCAACGGAAGAAGGAGTGAGAGATGAAGCTGACGCTGAAGCAGGTGTACGACTCGAAGCTGGCCGTGGAACGGATGCTGGCGCTGAGCCCAGCTCCGACGGTGAAGGTGGCCTACAAGATGGCCAGGAATGGTCGCGCGCTCAACGCCGTTATGCGGGACAGCTCTGAAGCCATAGAGCGGGTGCGGGCGGACTACATGAAGGCCGTGATCGGTGAGGACGGCGAGGCGAGGATGGAGATACCGCCGGAGCGCGAGGACGACCTTGAGGTGGAGATCGACGAGATGCTGGCTCAGACCGTCGACGTCGACATCCGCGTGATCACCGAGGAGGAGCTCCTGGCCTGCGAGGACAAACGGCCGGGCTTCGACCTGTCTCCGGTGATCCTTTACGCTGCGCCGTTCATGTTCGGCCTGGAGGGGGACGATGAAGAACCTGCTGACGAATCCTAAGCTGCTGGATGCAGCGACCAACTCCCCGCACCTGATCCGGTGCTGGACGACGCACGACCCGGACCAAGACTACTACGAGACCGAGGCGTACGGTAACGTCACACGGCCGGCCGGCTGGTTCCTTTGGTGCGTGCACACCGAGGAGGCGCGCCACGTGTGGGATCCGGACAACCAAGAGGGCTGGGTCGTGCCCGAGGTGAAGCTGACCGAGATCGCCCTGGACGGCTCGCGAGTTTACCCCGACCGATGGCACGGCGACGCGCGAGCACTGGTGTTCTTCAACCGGGACCGGACATCTATCGGGGGCATCGGCCAGGTCGTGCCGGCTGTCGTGGGGCACACCTTCTCGGCCGGCGGGTGGGGTGAGGGCTGGAACTGCGGCAACGAGTTCGGCGGCGATCCCCACTGCTCGTGGGGTGCGGAGTGCGAGCCCTTCGCCATGCTCTGGGACGAGATACGGCAGGCCTACGATGGTCAGACCGCCGACGCCCTGCAGTCCCTGCGGTTCCGCGTGGGCATCGACCCACGCGGCGGGGTGGACCCACTGGCAGACCACGTGGTGTGGGGTCCGGCCATCGCCATCTACAACGACTGGGCCGAGATCCCGGCCGTGAGCATCGAGGCGGAAGCCGACCACGTAACGCTGTTCGTGTGGGCTGAGAACCGACTGCGGACCCACATGAACGACCGGTACGTCACCGACTTCTGGCTTGTGGACAACGCGGATCCTGCGGATCCGTTGGACGACGAGGAGCCGGCCATCCCCGCCGACTACGGCTACCCCGTAGTCGTCAAGGGACCCAAGTGGCATCCGCACGCCGACGGCGAGGGCGGCAGCTACGACATGCTTCGATACATGGTCGAGCACGGCCACCCGTTCCCCTTCATCACGATCATGGCTGCACAACCCGACAAGGTCTGGGCCAAGCGAGCCAAGGAGCTCTCGCCCACGACCAAGGTCATCTGCAGGCTGATGAGGGGCGTGGACCCGTCGGTGAACGTCGAGGGCCCGAACTTCGGCGGGAGTGCACGGGCCTACATGGACAACATCCTGCCCATCATACGGGACAACCCCGAGGTCGACTGGTGGCAGCTGTGGAACGAACAGGATCCGGAAGGTGAGGACGGCCACGTGCAGATGGCACGGTTCGGCATCGACTGCATGGACATCGCCGAGGAGGAGGGGGCCAAGCTGGCGCTGCTGAGCGACAGCACGGGCGTGCCGGAGTTCTACGAGTGGAAGGCCATCTGGGAGCGCACTAGCTTCTTCCAGCGGGCCAAGGCCGGCGGGCACATCCTGAGTCTGCGTGCTTACGGCCGGACCACCGACGAGGTCCACGTCGAGTATCACCTGATGCGCCCCCAGCGGCTGTACGAGGAGATCCTGATCCCCAACGACTGCGTCATCCCCTTCGTCCACACCGAGTACAACATCAACGAGGACTACCACAAGGGTGGAATCTGGGATCTGGCCGAGTTTCCCACCGTGGCAGACCTCCTGGCAGAGTGGAAGCGCGCCGATGGGCTGTTCGGCGAGATGTGGTACTGCCTGGGCGTAGCCGGCTTCACGATGGGCTTGAGCTGGGCACACTACAACATGAACATCATCTGGCGTGAGATCTGCGACATGTTGCTCTCGGTCCGCGATCGCGCCAACGCCCTCCCGCCGACGGCTGCACCAGAGCCGGAGCCCGAGGATGAGGGCTACGACCGGCACGTGATCATCGCCGACCCCACCTACATGGACGAGGGGCAGCTGGACGCTGCGTACCAGCGCGGACGGGTCCTGCTGCGCACGGTGACACCAAGCTGGAACGACGCCGTACCGTGGGAGGAGGACCGGCCTGAGGAGTGGCGGACCAACACGGTGGACGCCGGCCCACTGCCCGCGGACGACCGGGGTAGGTACCAGGCCTGGGTGCACGCGCGGGATCCCGAGACCGTCCTGCTGTTCGACGAGGCTCCAGACCCTGACCCCGTCGACCCGCCGGTGGGCGGGTTCGAGATCCTCGACGTCCGGTCCCAGATGCCCACCAACCCGGACTCGCCGTGGCACCCGTGGGCTCGGCGGTCGTTGTCGGAGATCACGCACGTGTTCATTCACCACAGCGCCACGCCGCCTTCGAGTAGCCTCGACGCCGTGACCGCCATCGCTGCGTACCACGCCAGTGCTACGGGAAAGAACCGCCCCGGTATCTGCTACGCCTACGTGGTGGGTGAGGACGGTACGGCGTGGCAAGTGAGTGACCTGGAGGACGTGGTCTTCTCGCAGGGCAGCAACGAGCACCCCGGCGACGAGAACCGCTTCGGCGTCGGTATCTGCTGTCTGGGCAACTTCGTGGACGGCCAGGGACCGACGTACGCACAGCTGGCGTCGATCGAGGCGCTGATCGCCCACGTCGAGGACAAGGTGGGTGCGCCTCTGCAGGTGTGGGGACACAAGGACGTGGCATCGACTCAGTGCCCGGGCGAAGCGTGGCCGTGGCGCGAGGACTGGGGGCGGTTCGCCAAGCCGGATCCGGAGCCGGTACTGCTAGGCTTCAACGATCACCCCGGCGAGACCGGGACTGCGGCTGAGTGGCTGACGGGGCTCGGCAAGGGCGGCCTGATCGTGCGTCCCATCTTCCTCGGTGGTGCGCCTGCTGCGCTGAACCTCAGCAAGGCAGAGGCAGCCGGCGTGCGAGTGATCGTCAACCTGCGCTACTCGTGGTCCACCGACTGCGGCGGCGCCGGCACCCTGCCCTCGCCTGACACGTCAGCGTGGAAAGAGTTCATCGCTGCCGCCATTGCGACGATCGACCAGTCGGTAGGGGTGTGGGGATGGACCGTCGGCAATGAGGCCAACAACCCACGCGAGTTCCCGCTGGACGGCAACCTGACTCCGGAGATCGTGGTGCGGGCGTACAGCGGGATCCGTGCGGGTGTGGGCGCCGCTGGGATTCGGATGGCGCCGGGCGCACTGGATCCGTTCAACGCACAGGCCGGCGATCCGCGCGAGTGGCTCCTCCGCATCTGGGAAGGTATCGACGGGGCAGAGTTCGTGGCTGCCCACGGCTACGTGCGCGGGCCGGATCCGGACCTAGTGGGCTCGCCGGCAAGATTCCAGGACTCGCCGCTGGAGTGGCAATACCTGAACTACCCCGGCTGCATCGACGCGCTGCTGAACGAGCTACCTTCCCGCTACCAGGGTCTCCCGCTCTACGTGACGGAGTTCAACCACCTGTGGGACGACGGCGGCGAAGGGAGCTGGGGCTGGGTGGACGACGACAGGGCTGCCGAGGTTGTGCGGCGGGCGGTGGCGGCGGGATCCCACTTCGCGGGGATCGCGCTGTATAGGTGGGCCGGCGACGAGTGGGCTGTGGAGCACAACGGAGCCGTACTGGAGGCGATCCACGGACTCCTGAGCTAGCGCCCGTCACCTCGATCCATGTCCATCGGACGTGAGGTTGCCGTCCCTAGTCGAGACCGGTATGTACGGGGTGCCGGCGCCTGGGGATGACTGGGCGCTGGAGGATGGCGAGCAGAGGGTGCCACCTCCAGTTTGCGGGGCTGACAGAGGGCCCGGACTTGGGCCTCTGGGCGCGGCTGACGGCGGGCATGAGTCCGCGGCAGACTGGGTAGACGGGACGGAGTGAGGAACAGCGAACGAGGCCGGTCACGAGCGATCGTGGCCGGCCTCGTACTGTGCCGGGCAGCAGCCACACTGGCAACGTTGCCAGTGTGGCTTTCTCTGTGGATTCACGCTTGTCTCCGATGTCGCCGACAAACATTCGTGCGCTCATCTGATGCACCGTATCCTTTTGCGTCATTCCTCGTCGTAAGTGTTAGTAGGCATCCCTCCATACCGTCGCTGTCGGTCCTCATAGCGTGGGCTCGGGTGTAGCGTAGCAGTCACCTTCGGCTGTCACCTTACCTATCAGGAGAGTGCACCGTGACCCAGCGTTCCCGTCTGCCCTTGCACGTCCTCAGCGTCATTGTCGTTGTCAGTCTGGTCTTTCCCTCAGGCCTCATCTCTGCAGCGCCGACGGCCCCGGTAGCCAGCGCCACGCCGAGCCGCGATGGGTGGTCCGTCGCTGAGGCCATCATGTCCGTAGGTGACTGGTTCACCGGTGTGCTCCGCTCCGCTGTGGCAGGGCTACCGTCCTCGGCTCCGGCACAGGCAGTAGACACAACGCCGGTGCCGACGCCGGTTGTTCCCACGCCAACGCCGTCGGCCCCCACACCTGTGCCCACGGAGCCGCCTCCCGAGGAAGAGTCTTCGGAGCCGGTCGACAGACATCCATCGGATGCAGAAGTGGTCCAGACTGTAGGCCCGGAGGGTGGTCGCATCGTGCTGCCCGATGGCGTGGTGACCATCGACATCCCGGCGGCAGCCACAGTCGTCGACGTCGAGCTACGTCTACGGACCTCGCCAACAGCCTCGGTGGTGCCGGAGGAAGAGCCATGGTTCACGTGGCTGTACTTCAGCCTGGAGCCAACCGACGAGCGAGCAGCACCCGACGGTCATCTCGTCTTCACGCACCCTGTGACGATCACCATCGACCTGAGCCGGTTCCCCGAGTGGTCTCTGCCCTGGCTCCTGCACGAGACGGAGGAGGACACACCGTGGTGGGATCGGGTGGAAGCGCGCCACGACCCAGAGGGGAGCTTCCTGACCGCGCAGGTGACGACCTTCTCGGCCTAACAGGTGGTCGGCACGTACGACATGCCGGCCCACTTCATGATGCTCGACCTACCACAAGCGAGCACGTTCAGCGGCGCAGCAACGTACTCCTACCCGCTTGATCTACCTGCTGGGCGGAACGGTATGGCACCGGCGCTGTCGCTGGACTACAGCAGCGGGATGTTCAACGGCCTGGCAGCCGCGGTGCAGTCCAACTATGTGGGGCTGGGGTGGAACCTGGGCGGGATGCCCAGCATCGTGCGCAAGATGAAGTCGAGCGGGGTAGGGTTCGAAAACGACTTCACGCTGGCCCTGGGCGGTGTGGGCTACAAGCTCATGGGCCCAGCCCATTCGACATCGACTGACACCGGATGTCGCTACTACGCAGAGGGAGCTCCACAGCTCAAGGTGATGCGGTACACGCAGGCCGGGAGCAACCACGAGTACTGTGGATACGACGGTGGCCCCACGCCTACGAACCAGGGCGGCGAGTATTGGACCGTGACCACGGCGGACGGCACCCTCTACCGGATGGGCTTCACGGCCAACAGTGAGCTGATCCCCGAGAACGATGGCTTCGAGTACGATCCAACCGGTGACCCGCCAGATGGCCCGGAGGACTACGTCGGGTCGGTGTTTGCCTTCAAGTGGGCGGCCGATGTGATCACGGACGTCCACGGGAACACGACTACCTTCGGCTACTATGAGGACACCCTTGAGGAGATCTGTCTGGAGCTGACCAGCAGTTGCGATGGGTTCGCCCAGTTCCAAAAGTCCCAGATACCTGACTGGATCCGGTACACAGGGGACGAGTCTGGGGCCGGCGTATACCTGGTAGACTTCGTCCTGGAGGACCGGACAACGGGGAATGACACCCCGACCTCGACTGACCACGACGACGGCCTTGATGGGGAGGAGATCTACTGGGAGTACTGCCCCGGCGCGATGTGGGACTCCAAGCGCGTCGGCTCGATCCGCGTGTGCACGACCAGTGGGAGCACCAACACCTGTGCCTCGTCGGGTATCATCGCCGAGTACGATCTGGACTACCAGTTCGTGGA
>Ga0180436_10002248_pt1 | contig 18482 bp, 16 predicted proteins | sample SS_ome_2_FD_132434 | JGI IMG/M metagenome (GOLD analysis project Ga0180436, IMG submission 132434) | Hypersaline lake sediment archaeal communities from the Salton Sea, California, USA - SS_3_S_2 metaG | ecosystem: Environmental > Aquatic > Non-marine Saline and Alkaline > Hypersaline >...
AAGCCGGTCGCGGCCAAGCAGCTCGGCCACCTGCTCGCCGAGCGCGGCATCCAGGTCGAGACCGACTTCATGATCGAGCGCATCGACCAGGAAGCGAAGGCGATCGTCAGCTACGACGAGCGCGAGGTCCCCTACGACCTGCTCATCACGGTGCCGCTCAACAAGGGGGCCGACTTCCTCGCGGGCAGCGGCCTGGCAGACGAACTCAACTACGTTCGGGTCGACAAGCACACCCTGCAGTCCCGGCACGTCCCCAACGTGTTCGCGCTGGGCGACGCCGCCGACCTGCCGACGAGCAAGGCCGGCGCCACCGCCCACTACTCGATCGACGTGTTCGCCGAGAACTTCGTGCAGCACGTCCGCGGCCTGCCGATGACGCACGCCTACGACGGGCACGCCAACTGCTTCGTCGAGTCCGGCTACGGCAAGGGCCTGCTGCTCGACTTCAACTACGACACGCAGCCCCTGCCGGGCCGCTACCCCCTGCCGGGCATCGGCCCCTTCGCGCTCCTCGAGGAGAGCGAGCTCAACCACGCCGGCAAGCTCCTGTTCAAGTGGATGTACTGGCACCTGCTGCTGCGCGGCCGCGACGTGCCGCTGCCCGCCCACATGAGCCTCGCCGGCAAGGTCCTGGAGGTGGCCAAGTGACCCCGCCCAGCATGAGCGACGGCCCCGACGCGGCCGCCTTCGACCCCGCCGCCCTGCAGGCCCAGCTCGCGCGCCTCTCGGCCCAGCTAGACGAGGTCGTGGCCGAGACGCGCCGCGCCCGCGAGCGCTGGGAGGTGCTCGACGAGCTGGTCAGCGACGCCACGCCCGTCATGCGGCAGTTCATGGGCAGCGCCACGGAGCGGCTCGAGGCCATCGACCTGCGCCGCACCCTCGAGTTCGCCGGCGCCGGCGTGGGCGTCCTCGACCGCATCGTGCGGGCCTTCGGGCGCGAGGACGTCGAGGCGCTGGGCGACAACGTCGTGCTCATGCTGCAGGTCGTGCGCGAGATGACCCAGCCCGAGATCCTCGGCCTCCTGCGCCAAACGGCGACGTGGGCCCACGAGCACCCGGCCCCCAGCGAGCCGCCGAGCCTCATGGCGCTCGCCGCGCGCCTGCGCAAGCCCGAGGTGCGCGCCGGCCTCGACCGCATGCTCTCGCTCGTCGAGGGCGCCGTCCTCAGCGCCGCCCGACCCGGCACCGCCGCCCCCAAGGAGGGACCCGCATGACCATCGCCACGATCGCAGGCCAGAACGTGCACGTGAACGAGGAGGGGTTCCTCACCGAGTTCGACGAGTGGAACGAGGCCATCGCCGCCGAGCTCGCCAAGGACGTCGGCATCGACGCCCTGACGCCCGAGCACCTGGCCGTGCTGAGCTTCCTGCGACAGGACTACCGGGCCAATGGGGAAACGCCGACGCTGCGGCGCGTGAGCAGCGTGGGTGGCTTCGACACCAAGAAGCTGTTCGTGCTCTTCCCCAAGAAGCCCGCCAAGAAGATGTCCTACGTCGCCGGCGTGCCGAAGCCCGTCGGCTGCGTCTGAAGCGAGGAGCCCCGCATGACCACCGCCACCGCCAGCGAGCGCCCGCGCCCCAAGTTCGACGACGAGGACACCGGCGACCGCAAGCTCTGCCTCATCTGCTCCAAGGGATCGCTCGACATGGCCTACCCGGGCCTCATCCTGGCCAACGCCGCGCTCGGCGAGGGCATCGAGACGCACCTCTTCTTCACCTTCTGGGGCTTCGAGATCATCAACAAGAAGACGATGGGCCAGCTGCAGTTCTCGCCCGTCGGCAACCCCGCCACGCACATGCCGACCGCCGTCTCCGGGCTCCCCGGCATGCAGGCGATGGCCACCCGCATGATGCGCCAGCAGATCGCCGCCCTCGACGTCCCGCCCGTGCCCGAGATGCTCGACATGATCCACGCGGCCGGCGGGCACCTGTGGGCGTGCCGCATGTCGGCCGACATGAACAAGCTGACGCAGGACGACCTCTACGAGGGCGTGGAGGCGATCATCAGCGCGACCGACTTCATCGAGCTCTCCGCGGGGGCGCAGACGCTGTTCATCTGAGGCGCGCTGGCGTCGCGCCGGCGCAGCTAGCCCGGCGCGACGGCCCCGCCCCTGCGCCTCGTCGCGCACGCACCCGGACGACCGCCGCCGGACCCCGGCTCAGGCCAGGAAGGGGTTCGTGCGCCGCTCGAGGCCGATCGTCGTCTCCGGCCCGTGCCCGGACAGCACGCGCGTCTCGTCCGGCAGCGCCATGAGGCGATCCCGCAGGCTCCGCTCGAGCGCCAAGGGGTCGCACAGCGGCAGGTCGGTGCGGCCCACGGAGCCGCGGAACAGCGCGTCGCCGCTGAAGAGCACGCCGGCCGCCGGGGCGTAGAAGGCGACGTGGCCGGGGGCGTGCCCGGGGGTGTGGAGCACCTCGAAGGCGTGTTCGCCGAGGACGAGGCGCTCGCCGTCGGCGAGGTCGACGGGGGCGACGCCCGGGGGACGCACGGTCATGCCGAACCAGGCCGCTTGCCGCTCGGCGTCGTCGTACAGCGGCGCGTCGGCGGGGTGCAGGCGCACGGGGACGGGATGCGCCTCGCACAGGGCGGCGATCGCGCCGATGTGGTCGAAGTGGGCGTGCGTCAGCCAGATCTCGACGGGAGCGTGGCCCGCCTCCTCGAGGGCGGCGAGCAGGCGCGGCGCCTCGTCGCCGGGATCGATGACGACGGTCGCGCCGGTCGCCGCGTCGGTCACCAGGTAGGCGTTGGCGGCGACGGGCCCGACGGTGAGCATCCGGATGGAGAGGGGCACGGGCCCGACGCTAGCACGGGCCGCCGCGGCCGGTCGACGACGTCTTGGCCGTCGCCCCCCGCCAGGTCGCCGTCAGGGCCGGTGCATCGCCGGGCTCGACGCGCACCCCCGGGGGCGGGCCGCCGAACGCGGCGAGCAGCCGCCCGAGACCCCGCGCGTCGGGATGGGCCAGGGTCAGGCCCTCCCAGGCGAGCTGCGGGGCCAGCTGCGCGGACGGGTGCGGTGAACCCCGCCAGTCGATGAAGAACGGCACCAGCCCGCCGAAGGCGTGCCCGTCGGCGAACACGAGTTCCCAATGCAGCGTCACACCGTCGGGTCGCCGGCGGGACATCGGCAGCCGCCGCGGCGCGAGGCCGGCGGCGACGACGCGCGCGGCGACCTCTTCGGCCGATCCGGCCCGCGCGCACCAGGTGTGCAGCGCGGGGGCCGTCAGGTGGGCGATGCCCGCCCGGAAGTCGCCGCCCGCCTGCCCGGGATCGGGCGCCAGCAGCTCGAGGTAGCGGCCCTCGCCGAGACCGATCAGGGCGTTGTGCGTGCCCTGCCCCGCGTGGCGGCCGCCGGGCGCGGCGCGGGCGCCCGTCTGCGCCTCGAAGGCCGCGACGAGGCCGGCGAGGTCGGGGCCGGCGACGATGAGGTGGTCGAGCTCGAGCGTGCCCATCAGGCGCCGCCGCGCCGTCGGCGCCATGCCTGGGCGGCCGCCATGTAGGCGAGGTGGCGCGCGACGAACGCGCCGCTCGGTTCCGCCGCCAGCCGCGTCAGGGCGCGGGCCGCCTTCTGGCGCAGGCGGGCGCCGCGGCGCCGGGAACCCGCGAGCACCTGCGCCAGCAGTTCCGCGTCGACGACGTCCGCCAGCGCGGGCAGGCGCGAGCGCAGGACCACCTGGTCGTGGTCGGCGCCGATGAGGTCGCCGAGGGTGTCCGCCTCCAGGAGCCACGCCTCGATCGGCCGTCGCCAGGCCGGCGCCCACCAGCGCATGACGTAGCCGAGCTCCTTGGTGCGCTTGCGGGCGTCGTGCATGGCGGCGTCGAGATCGACGCCGGCAGGGTCGCGCCCGACGCCGGCATCGCCGCCCGCGTCGCCCGGGTCGTCGCGCGCCGGACCCGCGTCCTCGCGAACGGCGCCGGCGTCGGCCAGCTGCGCGAGCGCGGTACGCGCCGCCGCGCGCGCGCGACGGTGCATGCGACGGAGCCCGGGCCCGAGCGGCTCGGGGCCGCCCCCCGCGGCCGCGGCCGCGACGTGCAGGCGCTTGAGGTCGTGCCGTGCGCCCTCGAGGTCGGCGGCGACGGCCGCCACGACCTCGGGCGCCACGACCGACCCGCCCCCGGGCTCGAGCGGATCGCCCAGCAGGGCGGCCCGCACGGGCGCGGGCGTGGCCGCCGACGCGCGGCCGTCGCGGGCGTCCGCGGGGTCCTCGCGCTCGCGCCAGGCGGCCCGCAGGGCCGCGGGCAGCACCGCGCCGTCGCGGGCCGCGGACAGGCGCCGGCGGGCGCCCCGCACGGCGTCGACGAGGTCGCCGGCCAGCTCGTCGCCGGCGACGGGCCGCAGCAACTCGGCCAGCGCCCGCGCGCGCCGCAGCGCCTTGCGCGCCTCGTGGACCGCGGCGTCGGCGGCCGCGAGGGCGTCGGCGTCGCCCGAGACGCCGGGGGCGCGTCCCGCCGCGCCGCGGAGCTCGCGCAGCGCGATCCGCAGTTGGCCCGCGGCCGCCCGCACCGCGTCGGCGCACGGCGCGCGCGCCAGGTCCCAAGCGAACGCCATCGGCCTCACCTCCCCCCGGATCGCCCCCATGCTAGCGTCCTCGCCCCCGCGGCATCCGAACGGCCACTCCTCATCCGCGAGGATTAGCATCGAGGCATGGACAACACGAGCAGAGGCAGAGGCCGTCATCCGACGCGGATCGCGCTCGTGGTCGTCGCGGCGGCGATGGCCTGGGCATGGGCGCAACCCGCCGCCGCGGCCCCCACGAGCGAGTTGCCGGTGCGGCACCTGGTGCTGTTCACCAACGGCGTCGGCTACTTCGAGCATGCCGGCACCGTCGTCGGCACCCAGGAGATCGAGCTGCCGGTGCCGCCGGAGCAGATGGACGACCTGCTGCAGAGCCTGGTCGTCCAGGACCTCGGGGGCGGCCGCGTCGAGGCGGTGCGCTACGGCGCCCGCGACCCGCTGGGCCGCGTGCTGTCGAGCTACGCCCTCGACCTCTCCGGCGACCCGACGCTGGCGCAGCTCCTGGCCCAGGCGCGCGGCGAGGCGGTGCGCGTCGAGGCCGGCGAGGCCCTGCGCGGCGTGATCGTCAACGTCGAGCGCGTGGCCGTGCCCGAACAGGCCCCGCGCACGCTGCTCACCCTGGCCACCGACGACGGCCTGCAGCGGATCGACCTCGACGAGGTGCGCTCGATCGCCTTCGAGCGCGAGGCGCTGCAGGCGGAGCTCGACGCGGCGCTCGCCGCCATCGCCCGCTACCGCGGCGGGGGTGACGCGGCCAGCGTGCGGCTGCGCTTCGTGGGCGAGGGCGAGCGCGAGGTGCGCGTGGCGTACGTGCGCGAGATGCCCGTGTGGAAGGCCAGCTACCGCCTGGCGCTCGGGGAGCCCGGCCGCGCCGAGCTGCAGGGCTGGGCCATCCTCGACAACCCGACCGCGCTCGACCTCGAGGACGTGTCGGTGTGGTTCGTGGCCGGTCAGCCGATCAGCTTCATCGCCAGCCTCTACGCGCCGGTCTACGTCGACCGGCCGCGCGTCGAGGTGGCCACCGCGCCCAGCCTCGACCCCGTCGCCGACGCCGGTCAGTTCGCCGCGCCGGCGCCGCAGGCGGAGGCCGCGCGCTCCATGATGGCGCCGTCGCCCGCCATGATGGCCGACGCCATGGAGTCCGAGGGCCTCGGGTTCGGCGGCGCCGGCGTGGAGGCCGCCGCGGAGGGCGTCGCGGGCGGCGCCACCTTCGCCTACCGCGTGAGCGAGCCGGTGAGCGTCGGCCGTTTCGAGTCGGCGATGATCCCCATCGTGGTCGCGAACGTCGAGGCGCACGCCGTCAGCTGGTACGACGCCGACGTGCTGCGCGAGCACCCGCTGCGGGCCGTGCGGCTGGTCAACGACAGCGGCCTGCACCTGGCGGCGGGCCCCGTGACCGTGTTCGACGAGGGCGGCTTCGCCGGCCAGGCGATGATGGCGGACGTCGTGCCCGACGACAGCCGCATGCTGGCCTACGCCGTCGACCTGGACCTGCGGGCGGCGGTCACCAGCGACAGCGAGCCCGAGCGCGTCGTCGCCGCGGTCCTCCGCGGCAGCGTGCTCGAGACGTCGTGGCGGAGCGTGCTGACGACCCGCTACCGGCTCGAGCCGCGCGGCGACGAGGGTCGCTTCGTGGTCGTCGAGCACCCGCAGCGCGGGGGGTTCACCGTCGTCTCGCCCGAGGGCCCGGTCGAGGCCGGCGCCGCGTGGCGCTTCGGCGTCGAGGTCGGCAGCGACGCGCCGCTCGACCCGACCGTGCCCGCGCACCTCAGCTGCGCGGAGGACGCGTGCGTCCTCACGGTGGTCATGGAACGCCTCGAGGGCCGCCGCATGGCGGTGGCCAACGTGGGCGGCGACCAGATCGCCTTCTACCTGGAGAACGTCGACCTGAGCGACGACGACCGCGCGGTGCTCGAGACGGTGCTGGAGCTGCAGCGCGGCATGGCCGAGCTCGATCGCCAGGTGGTGTCGCTCGAGGCGCAGGTGAACGAGGTCTTCCGCGACCAGTCGCGCATCCGCGACAACATGGCGGCCCTGGAGCGCAACTCGTCGCTGTACCGCCGCTACCTCGCGGACCTCGAGGCGCAGGAGAACCTCCTCACCGAGCTGCGCGAGGCCATCGCCGACCGCCGCGACGAGCGCGCCCGGCTGCAACGAGAACTCGACGAGCTCGTGGCGCGCTTGGCGACCGCCGCGAGCGACTGAGCCCACGCCGGGTCGTGCGCGAGGCCCCCACCACCCGGTGGTAGCCTCGCGCATGACCCACGACTACGACCTGCTGAAGCGGCTCTCCGAGGCCGACGGCATCCCCGGGCACGAGGAGGCGGTGCGCGGGGTGATCCGCGAGGCCCTGGGCGATCTCGCCGCCGGCGCCCGCGTGGACGCCATGGGCAACCTCATCGTCGAACTGGCCGGCCCGGCCGACGCGCCGCTCGTCATGGTCAGCGCGCACATGGACGAGATCGGCTTCGTCGTGCGCCACGTCGACGACAAGGGCTTCCTGCGGCTGCAGAACCACGGCGGCTTCGACCTGCGCAACCTGTTCGCCCGCCACGTGCGGGTGCACGCCCGCCACGGCGGCCCGCGCCTGGGCGTGCTCAACCCCGGCGTGAAGCCGGTGCACGTCGCCACGCCCGAGGACCGCAAGAAGATCCCCGAGCTCGACGAGTTCGTCGTCGATCTCGGGCTCCCGGCCGAGACCGTGAAGGCCGAGGTGCGCATCGGCGACATGGTCACCCTCGTGCAGCCCTTCGTCGACCTCGGCGACGTGGTCAGCGGCAAGGCGATGGACGACCGCAGCGGCTGCTGGGTGCTCGTCGAGACCCTGCGGCGGCTGACGTCGCCGGCGGTGCGGGTCGCCGCCGTCTTCAGCACCCAGGAGGAGGTCGGCCTGCGAGGCGCCATCACCAGCGCGTTCGCGATCGAGCCCGACGTGGGCGTCGCGCTCGACACGACGCTGGCGATCGACACCCCGGGCACGCCCGAGCATCTCTCCGTGACCCGCCTCGGCCACGGCGTCGCGATCAAGGTGCGCGACAGCGCGTCGATCAGCCAGCCGTGGCTGGTCGACGCGCTGGCCGACCTGGCGGCGGCCGAGGGCATCGCCCACCAGTTCGAGGTCCTGCCGCTCGGCGGCACCGACGCGGGCGCCATCCAGCGCAGCCGCGGCGGCGTGGCCAGCGTCACGCTGTCGAACCCGTCGCGCTACGTGCACACGGTGGTGGAGATGCTCGCCAAACGCGACCTGGAGGCCGCCGTGGCGCTGCTGACGGCCTTCCTGTCGACGCCGGGCGCGGCCGTCGCGCCGCCGGCCTGACCCGCGGGCCCCGTGCGCCTCGCCAACCTCGTCCACCCCGGGCTCCCGGACGCGGCCGCCGTGCTCGCCCCTCACGGGCACGTGCTCGTCGCCGAGGTCGCGCTCGCGGCCGGCCGCGACTGGCCCGGCCGGATCGACGCGCTGCTCGACGCCGGCGCCTTCGATGCGCTGCGCGAGTGGGCGGACGCGAACCCGGACGCGCTCGCCGCGCTGCCCGCCGCCGACGCCGACTGGTGCATCGGACCGCCGCTGCGCCACCCGCGCAAGATCCTCGGCGTCGGCCTCAACTACGCCGAGCACGCCGGCGACCTCGGCGAGCGGCGGCCCGACGAGCCCGCCACCTTCATGAAGCCCGCCACCACCATCGTCGGGCCGGGCGACGAGGTCGTGCTGCCGCCGCAGTCGCAGCGCACCACGGGCGAGGCGGAGCTGGGTCTCGTCATCGGGCGCCGCTGCCGCGACCTCGGCGAGGACGAGGCGCTGGACGCCGTCGCCGGCGTGGTGCCGATCCTCGACATGACCGCGGAGGACATCCTGCAGCGCAACCCGCGCTTCCTCACGCGGGCCAAGAGCTTCGACACCTTCTTCGCCTTCGGGCCGCACCTGGTGACGCTGGACGAGATCGGCGAGCCGGCGGCGCTGGAGGTGCGCACCACGCTCGACGGCGTCGTCCAGCGGCGCAACACCGTCGCGCACATGATGTTCTCGCCGCGCGCCCTGGTCGCCTTCTTCTCCCAGGTGATGACGCTGGAGCCGGGCGACGTCATCTCCACGGGCACCCCCGGCGCGGTGGTCCTGCGCCACGGCGCGACCGTCGGCTGCGTCATCCCGGGCGTGGGCGAGATCGCCTGCCCGGTGCGCGACCGCAAGGTGGCCGCGGGCTGACCGTCGCGCGACGGGTCAGACCTTGCGCAGCTTCCACACCTGTTCGCCTGGGAAGCGGCGCGCCCAGCCGCGGGTGACGAAGAAGCGGTCCTCCGCGTCGTCGCCCGGCTCGGGCCTCGGTTCGCGGTAGTCCTCCACCGCGAAGCCGACCCGGCGGAACAGCGCGAACCAGTCGGAGATCGTGAGGTTGAACTCGACGCCGCCCGGCTCGATCTCGACCCCGGTCCAGTCGAGGCGCCCGAGTTCGAAGTAGGGGCGCACCAGCGTCTCGCCGGTGGGTCCGCCGTCGAGTGGGGCGCACACCTGCGCCAGCGGGTGGTGGCCGAGGAAGACGAGGCGCCCGCCGGGCCTGAGGATGCGGTGCGCCTCCGGCAGCCAGCTCTCCGGATCGCACCAGATGGCGGCGCCGTACTCGCTGATGGCGAAGTCGAAGGAGGCGTCCGCGAACGGCGTCGCCTCCGCGTCGCCGTGCACCAGCGTGAGCTCGATGGCGTGCTCGACGGCGAGCCGTCGGGCGGTCGCCAGTTGCTGGGCGGAGTTGTCGATGCCGGTCACCCGTGCGCCGCGGCGCGCCATCCAGGCCGACACGTAGGCGGTGCCGCACCCGAGTTCCACGGCGTCGAGGCCGCGCATGTCGGCCGGCAGCAGGTCGAGCTCGTGCTCCGGCACGGCCCAGTTTCCCCAGACGGGCTCGTCGCGCGCCCAATCGCGCTCCCCGCCGGCGACCCACGCGTGGGCCATCTCGTCCCAGTAGCGGCGGTTCTCTCGGACGTGGAAGGGCAGGTCGGGGTCGGCGTCGTGGGGCATGCGGCAGCCTATCCCGCCGTCGCCGCGTCGACGGCGCGGCCGGCGCGCAGGGCCTGGACGCCGCCAAGGGGTAGCGCCGCGGCGACGAGCGCGATCACGCCCGTCACCCGCACGAGCGCCGAGACGACCACCCCGTCGACCGCGGCGCCGCCGAAACCGACCGCCAACACGCCGAACGCCAGCTCCTGCACGCCGAGGTTGCCGGGCGTGACGGGCACGTAGGTCGCCAGCTGCAGCAGGACGTAGAACGCGACGGCTTCGGCCAGGCCGACATCGCTGCCGAGCGCGACGAAGCCCAGCCACAGCATGGCGGTGGCCTGCACGAAGGCGGCGAGCGTCCAGGCGACCACCCGCAGCAGGTAGGCGGCGTCCCGCAGGCTCGCGAGGGTGACGGCAACCATCTCCGCGAGGCGCCCGTGCAACCAGGCGAGCCAACGGAAACGGCGCGGCACGAGCGGCAGGAGCGCCGCGGCCACCAGCGGCGCGACGGCGGCGAGGAGCGCCGCCAGCGCCAGGAGGGCGGCGAGCGGCCAGCCGCCCACGCGCGCCGCCGGCTGCGCCAGCGCGACCACCGCCGCCCCGAGCGCGAAGTTGAGCACCATCGCGACCCACGGGGCGTTGACGAAGGCGGCCGCGAAGCGGGTGTAGCCGACGCCGAAGCGGCGCTTGAGCTCGACGGCGCGGTAGACGTTGCCGGCCTGCGGCAGGAAGAGGTTGAGGAAGCGCCCGAGCACGAACAGCTGCAGCCAGGGGCCGAAGCCGACGCGGGCGTCGGCCAGCTTGGCGAGCACCACGTGGAAGCGCCCGCTCTGGACGACCAGGTAGACCGCCTGCATCGCCACCAGCAGCAGCGTGGCCGCGGGATCGAGGGCCTCGAGCACGGCCAGGTCCTCGCCGCGGACCACGACCAGGGCGGCGGTGGCGACGAGGCTGGCGGCGAAGGCCAGCCACGGCAGCGAGCGGCGGGGCCAGGAAGGCACCGCGCGGGGGCCGGGTGTCGCTGCGACGCGCTCCATGGGCTCGTCGTACCGCGGGATCGCGGCGCGCACCGTCGGCGGGATCGCGGTCTCGCCGCCCGTGGCCCGGCGGCCCGACGCCGGGCCGCCCTGCCCGACGTCGGGCCGGCCGGCGAGCGGCTAGGCCCTCGGCATGTCGCGGCTGGCGACGACGTCGACGCCGGTGCCCAGCACGTCGGCGGCGACCACCTGCCCGATCGTCACCGGCGCCTCGAGCCTCAGCTCGTGCAGCAGCCGGCACACGTCGACGACCGCGCCCTTGGGCACGTCGCCCGCGGTCTTGACCGGCAGACGGGACCACAGCCCGCCGTCGATCGCGACGGTGGTGGTCACCACGCGCCGCGGATCGGTGTGTTCCTGGCGCGCGAAGACCTCGCCCTTCTTGCACGACTGCCCGCGGATCTCGACGATCTCGCCGGCCTCCTCCTCGACCTCGAGGCGGCAGCCGAGCGGGCACCCGATGCACAGGTAGTGCGACACGTGGTGGTCGACGTCCACCCGCGCGTCGGCCGCCTCGCGGCCGTCGTCGCGACGTTCCTCGCTCATGCCGATCCCCCCTCCTCCCGGGGGACGATGCTGACGGTCAGGGAGCCGCCGTGGAACCCCTCCAGGAAGCGCGGCCGCACCTTGAGCGTCACCATCTCGCCGGGGAACACGTAGCGCAGCGGACGCTGGTAGACGTCGCCGAGGTGCAGGGTGCACGGCGCCATCGGCTTGCTGACGCGCATGTAGACGGTGTGCTCGCGGTCGGTGGTGATCGTGGGCGGCACGCAGTACCGGACGTTCTCGCCGGGCGTGAGGCGCACGTTGTCGGGCGGCGTCGGGGTACCGGTGGCGTACGCGCCGGCCCCCCGCCCGGCCAGCATCGACTCCTGGCTGACGTAATCGACGAGGTCGTGGATGTGGACGACGTTGCCGCAGGCGAACACCCCGTCGCGCGTGGTCTCCATCGTGCTGGTGACGACCGGACCCGTCGTCACCGGGTCGAGCCGCAGCCCGAGCCGGTGGGCCAGTTCGTTGTCGGGGATCAGGCCGATCGACACCAGCAGCGTGTCGCAGGGGACGTCGCGGGCGCGGCCCAGGTCCGGCCGGTAGGCGTCGTCGACCGGCGCCACCGTCACCTTCTGGACCCGCTCGCCGCCGTGCACGTGGACGACGGTCGTCGACAGGTGCAGCGGAATGTCGTAGTCGTGCAGGCACTGCACGATGTTGCGGTTGAGGCCGTTGGCGTGGGGCATGAGTTCATAGACGCCCTCGACCTCGACGCCCTCGAGCACGAGCCGGCGAGCCATGATCAGGCCGATGTCGCCGGAGCCGAGGATGACCGCGCGGCGCCCGGGCAGCACGCCGCCGAGGTTGACGAGCTTCTGCGCGAAGCCGGCGGTCATGACGCCGGCGGGGCGGTCGCCCGGGATGCGGATGGCGCCGCGGGTGCGCTCGCGCGCGCCCATCGCCAGCACGACGGCGCCGGCGTCGAGGAAGGCGACCCCGTGGTCCCGCGAGGTGACCTTGAGGCGCCGGTCGGTCGCGACGTCGAGCACGTAGGCCGAGGAGAGGACGTCCACGTCGTGTTCGAGCGTCTGCACGATGGCGCGCTGGGCGTACTCGGGGCCGGTGAGTTCCTCGCCGAAGTGGTGCAGGCCGAAGCCCGGGTGGATGCACTGCTGCAGGATGCCGCCCGCTTCCGGCTCGCGGTCGATGACCAGCACGCGCTCCGCGCCGCTCTCGCGGGCGCCCACGGCGGCGGCCAGGCCGGCCGGCCCGCCGCCGACGACGACGACGTCGTAGCGGGGTTGCAGATGGGCGGGACGGGGCGTGATCATGGCGCGCCCTCGAGGCGCTCCATGGCGACCCATGAGTCGCCACCGCGCTTGGTGACGGCGGTCATGGGGATGCCGAGCCGCTCGTGCAGCAGCTCCATGCAGCCCCAGGTGCAGAAGCCGCCCTGGCAGCGTCCCATGCCCGCGCGGGTGCGGAACTTGATGCCGTCGAGCGTGCGGGCGCCGCGCTCGATCGCGTCCCGCACCTCGCCCTCCGTGACGATCTCGCAGCGGCACACCAGCCTGGCGTAGGCGGGGTCGCGGGCGACCAGACTGCGCTGCTCGGCGTGCGAGAGCTCGGCGAAGCGCACCGGCGCGGGGACCTTCGGCTCGAAGTCGTCCTTGGCCACGAGCTCGAGGCCGTCGTCGCGCAGGGCGTCGAGCACCACCGTCGCCACGGCGGGGGCGGCGGTCAGGGCCGGCGACTGCATGCCGGCGGCCAGCACGAAACCGGCGACGCGCGACGGCCCGAGGATGAACTCCTCCGTGTCGGAGACCGCGCGCAGGCCCGCGAACTCCGCGATGCAGTCCTTCTCGCTGATGCCGGGGGCGAGCTTGCGCGCGCCGGCGAAGACCTCGGCGCTGCCGGCGGCGGTTGTGGCCAGGTCGTCCTTCTCGGCCCAGGTGGCGGTGGGCCCGACCATGAGCGTGCCGTCGTAGGTGGGGATGACCAGGATGCCCTTGGAGGTCGGCGTCGGGCAGGGAAAGACGATGCGCTTGACGTAGCCCACCAGGCGCTTGTCGAGCAGGTACTCCTCGCCCTTGCGGGCGCGGATGCGGAAGCCGCCCGCGTCGACCATGTCGGCGATGGCGTCCGCGTGCAGCCCGGCGGCGTCGACGACGAAGCGCGCCTTGATGAGTTCGGGCGCCGCCGCGTCGCCGAAGACGACGTCGATGTCGAAGCCCTTCTCGCTGCGGCGGATGCCCCGCACCGTCCGCTCGAGGGCGAGGTCCACGCCGTTGCGCACCGCGCTCTCGGCGAGCATGAAGCACGCCTCGTAGGGGTTGACCACGCCGGCCGTGGGGGCGTACAGGGCCTCGACGATGTCGTGCGACAGGTGCGGCTCCTCGCGCCGCAGGCGCTCGGGACCCCACAGCTCGAGGCCCGGGACGCCGCGGCGCTGACCCTGCTCCATGATCTGGCGCAGCGTGGCGCGCTGGTCCTCGTCGAACGCGCAGGTCAGGTCGCCGACGCGCCTGAAGCCGAAGTGCAGGTCGTCGGCCAGGGCGTCCCACATCTGGTTGCCGCGCCACTCGAGCTCGCCCTTGAGCGTGCCCTCGGCGCCGTGGTGCCCGGCGTGGATGATGCCGCTGTTCGCCTTGCTGGTGCCGAGGCCGACCTCGCACTCCCGCTCGATGACGACGGCGCGCAGCCGGTAGCGCGAGAGTTCGCGGGCGATGGCGCAGCCGATCACGCCGCCACCGATCACCGCGACGTCGTAGCGCATGTGTGGGACCTCCCATCCGGACGACGCGGGCGAGGGCCGCCAGCGGCGGCGCCGAAGGCCGCCGAGGGCGGCGCCGAAGGCCGCCAGCGGCGGCACCCGATCGCCGCATCGGTTCCGACGGACCCATGGTAGGCCCGCCGGGGCCGCGGTTTCAGGGTCCGGAGTCCCTGGCCGGTCGCGCCGAGCCCGTGCCACACGAGGACGTTGCTACCTTGTGAACGCGTGCACGACCGGGATAGCCTGGCTCCACCCAAGCGCCGGACGCACGCTCGTCGGGAGGTGATCGGCGCTCGGGTCGCGCGCGTGCCGACCGCGGCCCCGGCGGGGGAACGATCGCGGCGGCAGGAGGTCCCACATGACGTCAGCCCCGACGCTCGTTCGTTGGCTCGCCGAACTCGACCGCTCCGCAGCCCCCGAGGTGGGCGACAAGCACGCCGCCCTGGGCGAGATGGCGTCGACGCTCGGTGAGCAGGGCGTGCGCGTGCCGGCCGGCTTCGCGACCACGGCCGCGGCCTACGAGCAGTTCGTGGCGGCCAACGGCATCCACGAGGCGATGGAGACGCAACTCGCGGCCCTGGCGGCTGGCACCCGCCCCATCCACCGGGTCGGCAAGGCGATCCGGCGACTCTTCCTGCAGGGCGAGTTCCCGCCCGAGGTGGCGGCCGCGATCCAGGACGCCTACCGCGAGCTGGGACGGCGCTTCGACACGGAGGAGGTCGACGTCGCCATCCGCGCGTCCGCGACCGTGACCGACCTCCCGGAGGCGAGCTTCGCCGGCCAGCAGGAGACCTTCCTCAACGTGCGCGGCGAGGCGGACGTGCTCGACGCCTGCCGCGCCTGCTACGCCTCGCTGTTCACCGACCGCGCGATCAGCTACCGCATCGCCCACGGCATCGACCACCTGCACATGGCGCTGTCCGTCGGCGTCATGAAGATGGTGCGCAGCGACCTGGCCGGCGCCGGCGTGATGTTCAGCATCGACCCCGAGACGGGCTTCGAGGACGCCGTGGTCATCAACGCGGCCTGGGGGCTGGGCGAGACGGTCATCAAGGGATCGGTCAACCCCGACGAGTACATGGTCTTCAAGCCGCTGCTGGAGAAGCCCGGGCTGCGGCCGATCATCGAGGCGCGCGTCGGCGAGAAGCAGCAGCAGCTGATCTACGCCGAGGGCGGGACCAGCACCACGGCGCTCAAGGACACCAGCCAGGTCGAGCGGCGCGCGCGCGTGCTCGACGACGACGAGGTGCTGCAGCTGGCGCGCTGGGCGGTCGCCGTCGAGCGGCTCTTCGGCTGCCCCATGCATCTCGAGTGGGCCAAGGACGGCGAGGCCGGCGGCTTCTACTTCGTGGCCGCCCGGCCCGAGACCGTGCAGTCGCAGCGCGCGACCGACACCCTGTCGAGCTACGCGCTGGAGATGCGCGGCGAGGTGCTCGTCAGCGGTCTGGCGATCGGCGAGGCGATCACCCACGGCCAGGTCCAGGTGATCGAGAGCGTCAACGACATCGACCGCTTCATCGACGGCCGCATCCTGGTGACCGGCATGACCGACCCCGACTGGATGCCGATCCTGCAGCGGGCCGCCGGCGTGATCACCGACCACGGCGGCCGCACCTGCCACGCGGCGGTCATCAGCCGCGAGCTGGGGATCCCCACGATCGTCGGCAGCAACGACGCCACGCGCGTCCTGCGCGACGGCCAGGCGATCACGCTGAGCTGCGCCGAGGGCGACCGCGGCTTCGTGTACGCCGGCAGCCTCCCCTTCCGCGCCACGACGACGAAGATCGCCGACGTCCCACGCACGCGCACCCAGGTGATGCTCATCATCGCCAGCCCCACCACGGCGCTGCGCTGGTGGCGCCTGCCATGCCACGGGATCGGGCTGGCGCGCATGGAGTTCATGATCAGCGACCTCATCCGCGTCCACCCGATGGCGCTGCTGCACTTCGACGAGCTGCGGGACGAGGAGGCCAAGCACCGCATCGCCGACCTGACCCACGGCTACGACGACAAGCCCGAGTTCTTCGTCGACCGCCTCGCGCGCGGCATCGGGAAGATGGCCGCCTCGCAGTACCCGCAGCCCGTCATCGTGCGCACCAGCGACTTCAAGACCAGCGAGTACGCGGCCCTCATCGGCGGCCGCGAGTTCGAGCCGCACGAGGAGAACCCCATGCTCGGCTTCCGCGGCGCCTCGCGCTACGACGCCGAGGGCTACCGCGCGGCCTTCGCGCTGGAGTGCCGGGCCATCCGCCGGGTGCGGGAGGAGCTCGGCTTCGACAACGTGGTCGTGATGATCCCGTTCTGCCGCACCGTCGACGAGGCCGACCGCGTGCTGGCGCTCATGGCCGAGGAGGGCCTGGAGCGCGGCAAGAACGGTCTCGAGGTGCAGGTGATGGCCGAGGTGCCCTCGAACGTCCTGCTGGTCGACCGCTTCGCCGAGCGTTTCGACGGCTTCTCCATCGGCTCGAACGACCTCACCCAGCTCGTCCTCGGCATCGACCGCGACTCGACGCGCCTCTCCGAGATGTTCGACGAGCGCGACGAGGCCGTGAAGCGCGCGGTGCGGCTGCTCATCGAGGGCGCGCACGCCGCCGGCCGCAGCGTCGGCATCTGCGGGCAGGCGCCGTCGGACTACCCCGAGTTCGCCGAGTTCCTGGTCGCCGAGGGGATCGACGCGATCGCCCTCAACCCCGATAGCATCCTCGGCGTGCTGCCGAAGATCGCGGCCGCGGAGGCGGCCGCGGAGGCCGCCTCGGCGTAGCATGGGCGGCCAAGATGCCGCCCTCCTCCGACCCGGCCGCCGTGCGCGGCATCGACGACGTCATCGACGCCCTCGGCGCGATCGTGGACGACGCGCGCGCGCGTGGGGAGCGTCACGGCCTGTTCGCCGCCCTCTACCGCCGGACCACCCTCGAGGTGCGCGGCGCGCTGCGGGCCGGCGCCTTCGACGACGCCGACTGGGTCGAACGGCTGGACGTCGTGTTCGCGCGCCGCTATCTGCAGGCCTTCGCCGATGACCACGCCGGCCGGCCGACCACGGCCGCCTGGACGCACGCCTTCGAGCGCGGCCGCGAACCCGGCCACCTCGTGCTGCAGCACCTGCTGCTCGGAATGTCGGCCCACATCCTGCTCGACCTGGGGGTGGCGACCTGCGACACCTGCGAGGGGCCGCTGGCGCCGAGGCAGCGGGACTTCGTCGCCATCAACCGGGTGCTCGGCCGCATGCTCGACGCCGTCCAGGCGGATCTGAACGCCGTATCGCCGACGCTGGCCTGGGCCGATCGCGCCGGCGGGCGCTGGGACGAGCGCGCCGCGATCGCCAGCCTGCGCCGCTGGCGCACCACCGCCTGGCGTCGGGCGGTGCGGCTCGCCGCCACCCCCGCCGCGGACCGCGCCGCACGGATCGAGCGCATCGACCGGGCCACGCTGCGCGTGGCCCGCGCCCTGTGCCCGCCCGCCGGCTCGCTCGCGGGCGCCGCCGGCCGGCTCCTCGACTGGGTCGGCCTAGGCGAACTCGACGACGTCCCGGCGCTGATCGACGCGGTCGCGGGACGGTCTCGCTGAGGCCCGCGCGGCCGCCGGTCAGCCCTTCACGACCCCCAGCGGTCGCAGCCGCGCGACCCGGGTGGACAGGCCGGCGCGGTGTACGACGTCGACGACCCGGTCGACGTCCTTGTAGGCATCGGGCTGCTCCTCGTCGAGGCCGCGCCGGCTGCTCGCGCGGGCGACGACGCCGCGGGCGGCGAGCTCGGCGCGCAGGTCGCGGCCCCTGGCCGCCTTGACGGCCGCCGTCCGGCTCATCACCCGCCCCGCGCCGTGGCAGGTCGTGCCGAAGCTGCGCTCCATGGCGCGCGGGCCGCCGCGCAGCACCCAGCTGGCGCGCCCCATGTCGCCCGGGACGATCACGGGCTGGCCGACGTCGCGGTAGACCGCGGGCACGTCCGGGTGCCCGGCCGGGAAGGCGCGGGTGGCGCCCTTGCGGTGCACGCACAGCGTGCGCTCCTCCCCGTCGACCAGGTGGCGCTCGAACTTGGCGATGTTGTGGGCCACGTCGTACACCAGCTCGAGGCCGAGGCGCGGCCACGGCCGCCCGAAGAAGCGCTCGAACGCCCCGCGCACCTCCGCGGCGAGGAGCTGCCGGTTGCAGAAGGCGAAGTTGGCGGCGGCGCGCATGGCGCCCAGGTAGGTCTCGCCCTCGTGGGAGCCGATCGGCGCGCAGGCGAGCTGGCGGTCGGGGAGCACGATGCCGTGGCGCTCGGGCACGCCGCGCAGGGCGCGCAGGGCGTCGTCGCAGACCTGGTAGCCCAGGCCGCGCGATCCCGAGTGGATGAGGACGCACACCTGGCCCACCACGAGCCCAAAGGCGGCCGCCGCCTCGGCGTCCTCGACGCGGTCGACGACCTGGACCTCGACGAAGTGGTTGCCCGACCCCAGCGTGCCGCACTGCTCCGCGCCGCGCGCCTTGGCGACGTTGGAGACGAGGTCGGGCCGCGCGTCGGCGAGGCGCCCCTCCGCCTCGCAGTGGCGCACGTCGTCGGCGGTGGCGAGCCCCCGCCCCGTCAGGTACGGCACCCCGCCCTGCATGAGCGCGTCGAGCTCCCGCGGCCCGAAGCGGTACGGGCCGGAGCGCCCGACACCCGCGGGCACGTGGGCCTGCAGCGCGTCGACGAGGCCCTCGAG
>Ga0180436_10002249_pt1 | contig 18480 bp, 11 predicted proteins | sample SS_ome_2_FD_132434 | JGI IMG/M metagenome (GOLD analysis project Ga0180436, IMG submission 132434) | Hypersaline lake sediment archaeal communities from the Salton Sea, California, USA - SS_3_S_2 metaG | ecosystem: Environmental > Aquatic > Non-marine Saline and Alkaline > Hypersaline >...
CTTGTCGGTGGCGATGGTTACGACCAAACCATTCAGGGGTTCCTTTTTTCTGAATTTTGTCAATAGTGATAAAAATTGCTGCCACTCATCCTTATCGCGGCCCTCATCAACCGGTATGGCATAGCGCCCCGCCGTATCAAGGATGATGGCCTGCTCAAAAAACCACCAGTCGCAGTTGCGGGTTCCCGATATGCCGGATGTGCGACTGATTTCGGCAAACGGCGAAGACAAATCCGCACTTTTTATGGCGGTGGTTTTTCCGGACCCGCTTTCACCCACGATCATATACCAGGGCAATACGTACAAGGGGTTGCCGCGTTTCCGCAGGTTGGAACGCCGCAGAGCCTCCATGGCCTCCTTCCAGCGGTCCTGCAGTTCCTGGGAATTCTTTTTTTCCTTTTTGCCCAGTGAACTCAGGTAGGATTCATCCTGTTCGATGACCTGATGGACAAAATTTTGCTCGCGTCTTCGCAGTAGCAATTTGCGGACCAGGACGACAACCAGGCAGAGGCCCAGAATACCGGTAAGAATAAAACAGCCGGTCCACCAGGGCCATTGCAGGAGCAAGACCCCGCCGATGACCAGGGCAATGATAAGCGCTACGCAGGTAACAATCAGAAACCACTTCAAAATTTTTAATATAAGCTGCTTCATTTAGGGCACCGTGCTGATCAGGGTTTGACTGATGTTATTCAAAACAAACTGATATATGAAAAACATGCCTCCCAAAAGGATCAGAGGCGTCAGTATACTCATGAAGGTGGCCAGTGAAAACCGACGGGCTTGAATTCCTGAAGGTTGTCTTTGCTGGTCGTCGGGATAGGCCTCCGGAAACAGCTGAACCTGATCGAGGGCGGGTACACCCATGGATCCGCCGGCCAGCACCTTTAAATTTGACGTTTTGAGCTGTGCCAGCAGGTAATCATCACCTTCGTTACAATACTGCCCGGCAAATCCCATGGCCAGGCAAAGAAAATAGACTTCGCGAACATCTCTTTGGTGCGGTCCAATGCTATTCAATTTACTGAAAAAAAGCTCTCCGGCATCGGCGGTCTGGTAATAACGGCGCTGGAGTTGCTCCCGCATCCAGTCTGTTTTACCTTCCCATGCAGCGCTCAGTAAGCGTTCGTCGATCCAAGCGAACACCGCGAACCTCGCCAGGTCATAATCTTCCCTCGAAAAATTTCCCTGGTCAAAAATGGCTTCACTTTCGGCAATCAGACGCTGGATATCGCTGTTGACCTGATCGAAAGTGGGCTGTCGGCTCATGTCTGTTTTGGTCATATAGGCCACAAAGGCCATAAGCTTGATAAAACAATCGGATAGTCGCATGATCAGCTCCCCACCGCCATGAGTTCAACCTTTAAATCACCGGGTGCTGCATCCCAATAGAGCGCCAAGTTGTTTCCCTTTTCAACCTGGGACCATTGGTCATGGTGATGGTTGATTTGAAAATAAAGTGAATTGGCCCGTCGGGGCAGTTCCTGGGGCGGCATCTCGAGATGCTCCATTTGGATGCCCGGAAGTGACCGCGCAATCAGCAAGGGCAGCGTTTCACGGGTTCCCAGTTTTGAGATCGACTGAATCGATTGAACCAGCGATTCAATTTCGGCCTCGGATGAAAACACCAGGTAAAAGCGGATCCTGCCCTCAAAAATGGTTGGCGGCAGTTCGGTTGAAAAATACGTACCATCGTAAAGCAACTGCATGGCATATTCGGGTCCCGCAGTGATTTCGTCCAAAAGCCGGGTTATGAGCCGTTGCACTCCCGCAAAGCACTCCCACAAGCGTTGATGATCATATCGCTCAACCAAAGATGTGCCATCTTCAAGCTCTCCCAGCATGGTAATCTGTTCTGAAAATGATGATAAATCTCCAATTAGCTGCTTCAACACGCCATACACCTTCCAAGGATGCACCTGCTGGGTTTCAATAAAGTGAAACAGCAAGGGTGTATATCGGTTCAAAGACCGCAGCGCCAAAAGATAAACCATGTCCCGGGAACCGAATTCGGCCGTGTGGATACCCCTATCCCGCTTGTAAGACTCAAGTTGTCGACCCCTGGAGGCAATTTGATCACGCACATCCGTGAGGACATTTAAAAGGACATTTGAACCGGTGATGACGGGGCATGGAGGGATGTACTGATCCGATATGATTACGGCATCCCCCGATCGTTCCAAGCGAGCGACCGGTATCAAAATATAATCTCCCAACCGGTCCGTCTCCGTCTCCCAAAATATTCTCACTAAGTAATGCAGTCGTTTGACCTGTGCATCGGGACCATCATGATACAGGTCTTTAATCTCGTCCGCATCGGTTGTGGTGACATATCGGGTGGTGACATCGGATAAATTTTCCAGGCTGGGCAGAACCGTCACATTCTCCCCGTTTTCATTCCACTTTTTCAATCCAAGGTAGACTTGAAACGGTTTTCCACCATCCTCCCAGTTGGCTTCGAAGGATCGAGCGGAAATCAGGGCATTGCCGGGGAGCGCCACATGGGTCATATCCGGGAAAACCATATCCGCACGGGTCAAATCGAATATACCCCTTCCGAGGGACGCCTGTTGAACGTCTAAGGCCGCAAGGCCCCAGAAGTGCGGCGCCATAAGATCCAAAAGTGGTTGCGATAATGTTTGATGATAACGATCATTCAACTGCAGATGCTGCGGCTGCAAAAAAAGACCTTGGTGCCAAAATAGTGGTTTTTCCATTTGGATTATTTTCCTTCAACCATCTGTAACTGCTTTGCTCCCAGGTGTATGACCATATCCAGCGGCGCTGCCTTATGGGTCAACGAACGCTTGATAATACCCTTTTTGTCGATAACGGTTGGAATGTCGAATATCCGCACCACGCGTTCTTTTACTAATTGGTAATATCCGGCAACGACGGCTACATATTTGGCACCTTCGGCACGGTCCAGAATAAAGGTCTGATTTTGGCCGGGATAAGCGATTATCTTTTTGGAACTGGCCACGCTTCCATCGAAAAGATTACACTCCAACAGCTTGCGGAGTCCTTCCTGATCCACCGACATTTGGTTGAACGAATTCTGGTTGTTCAACTGATATACACAAATTAACAGCGTGTGCGGCATACCCTCGACGAGATTCAATTGACCGTCGTTTTTGAGTTCGATCGTGATCTCCTCCGGTCCCGGAGTCCATTCCACCGGGGGCGGTTTCTTAGCCGCACAGGCAATAAACAAAAAAATGCAAACGACAACACCGACTGCTCTCATGAATTCTTTCAACTTGATCCCTCCTGAATTTCTGATAACTCCCGACAGTTTTTTTCAAACTCTCTTAACAGTTTATCCACAAACCGATCGGATTGTAGCCATTTTTTCACCACGCGATATTTTTCATCAAACTGATCAAAGCAATCGGCCTTTTTCAACACGCCGATTTTCAGGCCACCGGCCCCCGCTGACCTTATTTTTTCCGGATCCAGTTCCTCCAGAACTTGAGATACAATCGACTTGGCCGCCGCTGAAAATGCCTTGTGCGACGTTAAAAAGGCCTGGTCGATCTTGCCGATATAGCTCTCCAGGGAATTCTGCTGCGTCGTCCCTTCGATCTGTGACCCGATCAGTTGCCGAATTGTTTGCTCCCCGATGTCATCACCGTAAAGCCTCGCATTGATACTTTCAATCAACTTGTTGAGATTATTAAATATTATATTGAACGATTCCACAAGTCGGGTTGTAACTTCTTGAGACGTAAGATCATTGGCGGATACAGTTCTACCCAAAAGCAAAGAGATCAGACGTGGAAGGGCGTCTCCGCTTGGGAATCCCGGGCTAACTGGTTCCTCGCCAGCCGGATGATTGGAAGATGTCAGCTTTTCCAAGCAGGCAATCCGTTCTGGCATGGATAAGGAACCGAGTTGATGCTCGAGATAGGATTCCACCAATGTTTCGGCACGCGAAGGTGCCGAAGAACATATGCCTTCAATATCTTCCATGATTTGGTGCATATCTATTTCCGCGGCTCCGGCCATATCAGTCCTTTTGGGAAGGTTTTTGGATGATGGTCTTTTCTAATTCCTCATCAGCGTGGTTGCGTTGACTTGTTTGATTGGTGTCGCTATCAGCATTGTTTTCGTTATTATTTATTTGAATATTATTAGACATGATCTGTCTTGCAAAGGGAGAGCTATTCGATGAAGCTTTATCTGGGGATAGAATGATTGTTTTGGGCACATCTTCATCTAATGAATTGGCCTGGGAAGATTTTGGCGCCAATCCATTGGGGGACACAATGATGGTTTTATGCGATTCGATGTCATCTGAATCATCTGCTGTCTCGAATCGATCCATCGCCGACGGTTTCGCTGCTGTCACGGATTGTGTGGCCCCGTGATTCTCTTTCTGCGTATAATCGGGTTCTTTGCTTCCAAACCGGTCAGCCGAAATAATAACGGTCTCATAGATGGCCGTGTCTTCTTCGTGATCATCACTTGTAAAACTCTGGGGTTCGGATTGTTCGGGAATGGGGTCTGAGGGAGATTTCTCCGGCTTATGTTCCGGTTCAAATGATTCCCGCCATTTCTCCAGAATATGTGTCAAAATGGTTTGGGCATTTTTGTCCCCAGAATTTTTTTCAGGTGAAGTTATGGCAGGGATTGGCCTGATCTCGGTCAAGGTATCGTGAACATCAGTCCGCAAGGATAGAAGTTTGGCAAAAAAAGTATGCATGCTACCATCTGAATCCAGCGCTAAACTTCCATTTAACAAAGACATGCCCAGTTCCAGGGATCGGTTCCAAAGCGGTGCCCAGGCCTGATCCACATTTTTGTTGTCTGGGTTCCAAAAAATATTTTCCGGATTTATACCAAAAGAATCGGTATGGATTGCCTGGACATTAAACGGTTCAGAATTCTGAACCGAAAATTCTTTTTGCAAATTAAGAATACCACGGCCTAGTATATCCGCATTCTGTGATTGATTTACCAACAATGTATGCAACCAAATAGCCCCCAGACGGTGAAGCGGACTGTTTATGCTCTGACCGGGAATTTCCGGAAGGTCGGCAGCACACGGACCGACACCCATAAAACTCACTTTAAACTGCCACATAAGTGGGTGGAAACCATCCGGTTCCAAGCCTCTGATCCATACTCTATCAAGCGATAATTCCAGATCAAGATATTCGTCGGGCCTCAGATTGGGAAAACAACTTTCGATGAGCTTTGATAAAAAGGTCAGCTTTAAGTAAAGAATTTCAAGAAATAATTTATCATCTTTATCCCTAAAAAATATCGGGCGGTCACTGATTTGCGCGACAAACGATTGAAAATGTTCCGATCTTGGCAAACCCCGGTCAGCACCATCTGGATCTTTTAAGGACATCATGTCGGCACCGGACATCAACCTGAGGGTTTCATGCGCATTCAACGATATTGCGGGAAACATAAGCATGAAAAAGGGGTAAAAGCCAAAGGGCTCAATTCTTGAATGAACCGCCATTTTATCGTGGTAACACGTATTGAGTTGATTACATTGAACACATGGGATGCTCTCTATTTCCATATCGTTATGGCTTAAAAGAGTTCCATACCCAGTCAGCAACTGACGCAGGTCCTTTACGAGTTCCTGCTGCTTATCTTGCTTTGAGGGGACATAAAAAGCTCGATCCTCAATTTGTTGACAGCAGGTTGGGCAGTATAGATACCTTGATAAGGATGTTGTGTAGGGTTGCAGGTCGCTTTTTTGTAACAGATCATCATCGATGCACAATTCCAGCTGCTGGAAGCATGTCGGACAGGTTGGATGAAAATAGCGTTGTTTGAATTTGCAGTAAAATAACGATGCCAGCGGCAAAAGGCTGCCGTTTTCATTGATGTGTTCCTGATGCAACATCGGCTTTGTGGGTTGATGTTTCGTGGTATAAAATTCAAAGGCCGATTGCCAAGCATGCGCTACATTTTCATTTTGCAAGGGCTTAAGGTATTCCTGAATGCCCTGGATCCGGTCGTTTTGCACCATCAGACACACCGATTGGGCCCTGCTTTGAGCTGGGGTGAGGATCTCCGCGCCAATCAACCGGAACAGGGGATCACCGTCATCTAAAACTAAAAAGGGCGTAGTTAAATCATCTTTATCGTCAAAAGATGACACGGAAATATCCAATTTTAAATAGAAGGGATGGCTGTCGTCCAACAATGGCAGTATCGATGCTGTAATGTGGGCCTTTGACACCCTGTGCCTCCCTTCTGAACCTTGCTCTATCTATGATGGTCAAGTCTGCCGTTTTAAATTCATTGTGATGTCGGCTAGGGATTCCTTTGAATCGCCACGGAAAAGTGTTCTTCCCTGAAATTTCAAGGTAAGACCCGGGCTGCATGCTAGTCGTTTATACGCGTTCATGGCCGCCTTCAGCGTCTTCGACTAAAACTTCAATGATTATACTTGTGTTGAATGTGTAGAAAATTACTGATGAAAAAAGATTAGTGAAGAATTTGATCAATACGCACAATGACAAACACGGTTCATTTAGATTGCATTTGAATCAGATTTCTCTATTCTCCAACAATTTTTAATTATTAGATATAATTTACAAAAGTTCACCCAGAAATGTCAAGAAAGATGTAGCAAATATTTCCTTACGCGGAGAGTCTATCAAAAAAGGGATGGTAAGATTGCCATGCCAAATCCTCCCTTTCTATAAGCCGGTTACAATGATACCGGCCACAGCCGCAATCATACCGAATCCTTGTAACTTTGTGATCCGATCCTTTAAAAAGAGGATCGCCAGGGTGATGGTGACGATGGACAAAGCCGATGCAATCGGTGTAATCAATATGGCATCACCGATGGTTAAGCCATAATTAACAATTGCCACGGCTGCAGCTTCGATGCTCCCCATCAGCAGAACCATTATCTTTGTTTTGGTGGAGATTTGACTCGGGTTCAGGCCGCTTTTGACGAGCAATGAAAAAAGCAGCAAGAACACAATAATTCCAATCTTCACAAATAAAGTCGTTGCCAGCCAGCCGATCTCTTCGGAAATGACTTCACTGATATTCCAGAATACACCGAAAAAAAACGCCCCCAGAATGGTTTCCTTGACACCGCGCGATAATTTAAAACTATGATTCTGAATGTCTTGCCAATTTAAAGAAGCAATTACAACACCCGCGATGATCATAAAAACGCCCAAGGTTTGCTGTTGGGATAGCCGCTGCCCCATGAAGACAAAAGCAAACAGCATGGTAAAGACCGCCCATAGATTCATCACCGCGGCCACAATCGACACATTACCGATTTCGAAACCTTTGAAGAAAAACAGATAACCGGCTGTATAGACAATTGCGGCGATGGGGAGCAGCACGATGATGAGCACAGGGACATCGAGGTTTAGTGCCAATACAGATACGAGCAGAAATATTGTGAATAATCCTGCCAATTGGGACCAAAAGAAGGATTTAAACGGCCCGATCTGTTTGGAATAAACACCACCTAAAAAATCATAGATACCCCACCCAAACATTCCCGCTAATCCACAGATAATACTTATAAATGCTGAGCTCATACGTATCAGATCCTCTACTTGATTCTATTCATACCTTGGATGCGTGGAACAAGTTAACCATGAAAATACCCCAACGCTGCATATTATCTATAGCAGTCATGGATAACCTCGTTCCATCGTTGGCATTTTGACGCTTGCCATTGCCGTCATTCCCTTGAAAAAGGGAATCCAGATAGGGCTTTCAGCTCGAAGCTTATTCTGGATCCCCTTTCTCAGGGGGATGACACCGTCGGACGGGAAACAATGATGCTGGGATGTGTTTAAAACATCAGTTGTGAATATCAAACCTAAAAACAAATGCTGAAAGTTGCGGACCGTTGATAGCGGTTCTTCGTCATTCACTATTCTGCAAGCAGTAATCCTTATTTCATTTTGTCCTTTAGGCTAAGGTTTTTGAGATGGCTTGATCACAATATCGATTCGCCGGTTGATGGCGCGTCCTTCGGCGCTGGTGTTGGGGGCCAGCGGTCGATCCGGTCCAAAGCCGGCCGAACGAATGTGGTTGCTGGGCAGCGTATTGTTGGCCACTAGATAGGCTTCGACCGCTGCAGCCCGCTCCTGGGAGAGCCTCTGGTTCAATTCAGCCGATCCGGTACTGTCTGTATGGCCTTCGATGACTACTTTTGGGAAATCAAACGTGCGGATGGCTTTTTGTACCTTGCTGAGCAGATAATAGTTGTCGGGCATCAGAATGGCCTGCCCCACTGGAAAACGGATGCCGCGCAGGCGGATGACCAATTGATCACCCTGCTTGTATACTTCGGCCTCCTGGGGCTGGAAGTAGGCCTGCACGCGATTGAATCGTTCATTAAATTCGCGTTCAGCCGCCAGCCTGCGCCGCTCCGCTTCCTGTTCGCGCGAGTAGCCTTGCTGTCCTGCCAGTTGTTCCTCGAGGTCTTCAATTTTTTTCAGGTGCTGCAGCCTGGCGATCCCCAGGCTATCAATCTTCTTCAGTTTACGCTGATAGGCATCCACCATAACCGCAATTTGCTTCTCAACCTCCTGATCCCTTAGATCGCCCACTGCCATGGCCTCTGTCAATTTGGCCAATATGCCTTCAACTTCAAGCGCGATGGCTTCAGGTTCCATGTCCGCATATCTTTGACTGGTCTCATACGTCATGTTCATGCGTCGGGCCATAAAAGCCGCATGGGAAGCCTTTTTAGCAATGGTTGCAGATTCATAGGGATTTTGGCCGATATAGTCATCGACCGCTCTGAGGGCTTGTTGGGCCTCATCAAAGGTCGTGGGGATTGTTTTTTGGTATTTTGATTCTTCGGCTGCGGCCACAATTTGACGCGTTTCACCCAAGGTGTTGTTTTTGATGGCCATAATCTCCAATTCGCCATAGGCCGCTTGCACCTGCCCGGCTTTGCTCTGGGCATAACTCAAGTTGTCATTCTCGATGGCGCTGGTGAGCTTAAGGTATTGCTTCTCGACATTTTGGAAAGGCTCCCCCAGTTTTTCGGCGTTTACTTTCAACGCTTTGGTGCGGGCCTGGTTGGTTTGGCTTAGAATTGTTCGGGATATCTGGGCTACTTCCAGCGCCACGTCCAAACGGGCCCTGCCCCGACCCACATGATCTTTGATTTCGGTCAGCTTGGCGCTTTTGTCCAGCGCCTTTTGGGCTTTGACATAGGCAGTCTGCGCCTCTTTGAACAGTCCCGGCGCCAGCGCATCCACCTGCTCGTTCTGTGCCTGTTCCAAATCTGATTTCAGTTGCGTGACCAATTGCATGGGATCTTGCCCGGGAATACTTTCCAGCTGCCGGGTTGCACAGGCTCCCATAAGGATAGCCAAGACTATACAAATTATAAACCACAAATATTTGTTCATTTTAATTGTCCCTTGATAGCATGTTGTTGTTGGAGCTCGCATTTTCGATCTGGAGTATGCCAAAATGGGATTGGAGGGTCAACAAATAGTTGGCAAGCAAATAATGGCCGGATGAATGGCTGCTACCCAAAAATACTGCAGCCAAACAAACCAGCAATCAGAATCAGCAGAACCGGCATACACCGTGGTCCAGAACAATCGTCGCGGCTAAGGGAGGAAGCTGATCAGCAAAAAAATGGGCAGCAAGAAATTAATCTTGCTGCCCCAGGCGTTACCGATGCGCACCTTGTGGGGTGCCATTCGTCTTTCCCGCGGGTGTTTCACATTGTCCGACCGGATTTTCCCATGTTATGCGTTACCCGAGGGCTTCGCTCAACCTGGTCAGATCCAATCTGACCCTGCTCAACACCGTGTCTCGCTCTGTCTTGCCGGCTTGTCGAGCCAGAATTTCATCCTTGCGGATTTTATTCAGGCTAGTCAAAACCCTGCCCGACCTTGCTCAGCCCTTCGCCACACGCTGCCGAGTTTTAATTTTCCAGATTCAAGTCGCCCTCACAGGCTTCTTTGAAACTAGTGAATTTAAATCTGGCCTCACTAAACTCGGTACTTCCCACTGATCCTGCCCAATTTGATCAAAGTAATGTTTCACTCTTACGAGCTTCTTCATACCTAGTCAAACTCGGCCTGACCTTGTTCGGCACCTTATCTCGATCTGCTTAGTTTTGCTTGCCTAGATTCCGCTCAACCCTCGCGAGTTTTGCATTTCCCGGTCCTACAAAACCGAGCCTCGTGGGACGTCGTGCCTCGCACTGTCCAGCTCAAATTTCCCTTGTCAAGCGCCGCCAATTATGGCTTTGCCAGACCTGTTCGTTTTGAGCTCAACCTTGCTCGACCACTTGCCGGGTATTGTCCGATCTGTTATTCCTAGTTTCACTTCGACCCTTGCAAGTCTCAGTGAACTAGTCATTTCAGGCCGACCTCGCCTGGCAAGTTCGGGTCATCACGATTGGGATCGATAATCACCCTTGATTGTTTGGATAGTTTATTTCAATATTGTTTGTCAAGCTTTTTTTTTAGTTTTTTAAATTTTTCTTTGAACCCTTAAAGAATAATTTAAATGAATTATATCAAATATTTATAATATTTATATTTTTACGAAAATTAAATTCTTTATTTATATCGGTCAGTTACTTTACTTCTTTTGGCTTACATTTATTTATTCATTATTAGTAGTAAATTAGTAATAATTATATTACAGTTTAATGCTTCAAAAATTGGTCTTATTTCAAATTTCATTAGTAATTCAAGCAGATATTAATCTAGTCAATTGTTAGGGCATATGATTCATTTCAATCGACGTATTTTTCAAAAATAGACCATCGCATAGTTTAAAAATTATCAACAAAAAACGGTTTTCGCATTTTCAAGCCTTACAGTTAGATTAGCGTCCGTTTCTCCTCAATGAAATGAACCTTTACTTTGTGGGGCCAAGCGTTTTTATACGGATGCCTTGGCTCTTTATCCGACTTAAACTGGCTTGAAAATAAATCCAAGCTCTTCTCCTTGCCGGCAAAAGGCTTGCCCGCCATGAGTTTTGCATGCTACTATCGCCAACTCAATAGCGGGAATTAAAATCATGGAGCTAGGAGATGACGATTTATACCGGTTCTGGCGATCATGGCAAAACTGGATTATTCAGTGGTGAACGTATCAGCAAGGCCGACGACCGTATTCAGGCCTCCGGTGCAGTGGATGAACTCAATTCCGTTTTAGGCGCCCTGATTGCCGAAATCCCGGACGCCCAGACCGATTTGATCGCGGTGTTGCATGACATCCAGTCTGATCTTTTTCTAATTGGGGCCTGGGTTTCGACCACACCGGATTCAGCGGCATCATCACAGTTGCAGTTATTTGATTCACAACGGGTGGGCTCACTTGAAAAAGGAATCGATGACATGCAAATGGTATTACCGCGACTAGACCGATTCATCTTACCTGGCGGCCATATTTCCAGCGCATGGGCCCATATTGCCAGATCGGTTTGTCGGCGTTGCGAGCGCCGCACGGTCCGGTTATATATGCACTCAGAAACCGGCATGATACCGCCTGCCCATCAGCACATCCTGCAGTATCTCAACCGGCTTTCGGACTACTTGTTTATGCTGGCTCGCCTTTGCAACCAAATTCATAAGTTAAAAGACGTTGAGTGGCAGGAATAATTCGGGCATATGGATACGCATACAACAAGTCAGAAGATTGAGATCACCGCAAGGCAGTGGTTATCAGACCTCACATTTGAACTTGTAATCCAACGTCCCCAAAATTTAAAATTCTATCCGGGTCAACGCATTCGAATAATGCATGCTGCCGGTGAGCGTGACTACAGCCTGGCTTCTGGGGTGGATGATAAAGAATTAGTTTTATGCATTCGCTTGGTTGAACAGGGCAAGGTAAGTAAATTTTTGAGCACTTGCGATCTACCAGCCGAAATTCCAATCAAAGGACCCTACGGCTATTTTACCTTCAGGCCATCCAGCCGCCAGGCAATTTTTGTGGCCACCGGCACCGGGATAGCCCCTTTCTGCTCGATGGTCCGCTCGGGCATTGATGGCTTTATTTTGCTGCACGGCGTCCATCAATCAGCCGACCTCTATTATCGCGATCTGTTCCAGCCCGCCGCAAAAACGTATATGGCCTGTTTATCTAATGTTGACCAGGAATCTGAAGCATTTTTCCATGGACGCGTTACAGAATATCTCCAGAAACGTCTGCCCCTTGGATCCTATGATTTTTATCTCTGCGGAAACCGTGGCATGATTCGGGATGTGACACGATTGGTGGATAGGCGCTTCTCGAATTCGCTGGTGTATACGGAAATGTTCTACTAGAATCCGGTACTAAATTGATGCCAAGCTGCGCTTGTGTTTCGCAAAAATCGTGACTCGATTTTATTATCGGCGTATTCTTTTAATCTCCAAAAAATATAAGCATTTGTGAACCTGAAGATGTGTGCGGATAAAGTTTAAGATCTTGCGTTGGACAGTACTTCCTGAATTTTTTGCGATAGATTCTGCACTGTAAATGGCTTTTGGATAAAGCCATTGCAACCCCGGTCCATAATTTCGGCTGCTTGACCATCCAGCGCATATCCGCTGGAAAGCAATACCGGGATCTGTGGCCGGATTTCACGGATTTTATCATAGGTATGCCCACCGTCTATTTCCGGCATAATCATATCCAGGATTATTAAATCAATGGTGGACCCATGTTCATGAATAATTTCCAAGGCCCGCGATCCACTGTCAGCATTAAATACGGAATAGCCCAGCTTTGTCAGCATGGCCTTGGACACATCCAGGATCATTTGCTCATCATCAATCAGAAGAATCGTTTCGCTCCCGGGGATTAGTTTCTGGGGAACTTCGTGGGTGGGCGCCAATTGTTTATCGGATATGGGGACGAATATATTGAAGGTGGTCCCCACATTAATCTGGCTGTCAACCAAAATAATGCCGCCATGATTTTTAATAATGCCGTAGGCCGAAGCCAGTCCCAATCCCGTTCCCGCACCTTTATCCTTGGTTGTAAAGAAAGGATCGAATATCCGCTGTCGCGTTTCACGATTCATGCCGATGCCGGTATCGGTCACGGAAATTTTGGCATACTGCCCCTTGGATAGCTTGTGAGCACGACAAAGCTTTGCGTTCATCCTCACAGCCGAAATTTGCAGATAGAGCTCACCCCCAGTGGGCATAGCCTGCCAGGCATTGACAAAAAGATTCAGTAAAACTTGTTCGACTTGTGACCGATCTGCCTCAATCACGATCGGATCTGGTGCCGCCTTGATATGAATGCGGATCTCTTTGCGGGTACGCCCAAACATAGTGGCACTTTCTGTCACCAGTTGATTGAGTTCGATGGGCTTGACCTCATATTTGCCGCCACGTACAAAACCGAGTAATTGATTGGTCATATCCACAGCGCTTTTGGTATAATCATGAATGGCTTGAATGTGCTCGTTAAGGGGATCTGAGCCGTCCACCTCAAGAGACATCAGCGATGCACGGCCCAAGATGCCCATTAACAGATTATTGAAATTGTGGGCAATCCCGCCGGCCAGCGTGCCGATGGCCTCCATTTTATGGGCTTGTTGTAATTCATCTTCCATTCGTTTTAATTCGGTGATATCGGTGGCAATCTGTAAGCGCACCAGACGTCCATCTGTCCATTCTATGGCACGATCGTAGTTGCTGTACCATTTGCCTGTAATCGGATTTTTTCCCTGCCAGACATATACACCGCTTGGGTGGCCGGTTTCGTCAATCAGAAGATCATTGGAGCAGTGTTCACAGGGCCCGGTTTCATTACGAAAAACCTGCCAGCAAACTTTTCCGGTCAAATCCTGTCCAAAGGAATCAATCATATGCTTGTTCATAAAAAGAATCTCATAGGTTTGCATATCAGCCACATAAATTGTCGCATCAATGCTGTCCAGAACGGTGAGAAAGCGAACATGGGATGATTTTAATGCCTCCTGAGCTTGTTTGCGATCGGTAATGTCTCGTACGGCCCCTTCGATGCCATCAACCCGTTGTTCGGTTTCATTCCAGACAGGCCGGGCATTGTCTCGCATCCAGCGCACCTGATTATCCTTGTTTATAATACGGTATTCCACAACTGCTTTACGATTGGCTAATAGCGTTTTCAGTTGGCCGCAGGTGATCTGGACATCTTCCGGATGGATTATCGACTCCCAACCACCCTGGTTTTGGAGGTCCTTGCGGCTAAAACCGGTAACTCGTTCCAAAGCACCGGCAGTCCATTCAACATTGAGCTTTCCGTCAGATTCGACTCTAAATACATAGGCAAAATCAGATGTAATTTCAGATATCGTGCGATAGCGACGCTCACTTTTTTTGAGGGCTCCTTCGGCACGTTTACGGGCGGTGACATCGATAATAACACCCTCAAGATAGCCTTTGTCAGGATAAGATGTGGCGCTTAAAGCAATCTGGATAGCGGATCCATCGGCACAGCGCATTTCGGTTTCAAATCCATCCACCCTGCCGTGCTTTTCGAGTATGGCCATCAAGGTTTGACGTCGTTGCGGATCAACATAGTTTTCAGAGGTCACAAACTCCGAAACAAACTTTTCAACTGACTGGTAGCCCATCATATTGGCCAGGGTTCGATTGGCAGCCAAGAATTTACCATCTGAAAGGCGTGTTCGGTAAATACCCACCATGGCCGAATCAAACAGCTGTCGATACAGCTTTTCCTTGGTTTCGAGTCTCGCTATCTTTTTTAATAATTCTGATCTGGTCTGCTCTGTCTGCATCGACTTGTTCCACTTTTGAATTTCAGTTTATTGCCGGTCTTTGGCCAATTCATTTTTCACCGCAAGTCCTAAAACTTCCAAGGTAATCGGTTTTTTTATGTATTGTCCGGCACCGAGTCTTTGGGTCGCGCGGACATCTTCAGTCTCAGCAAAACCGCTGACGATAATGGCCCTCTGATGTGGATGAATCTTTATGATGCGTTCATATGTGTCACGGCCATTCATACCCGGATCCATAATCATATCAAGTAATAATAAGTCAACCTGCTCCGTTTTTAAGTAATCAAGGGCAGCCTCACCACTGGAAACGGATTCAGCATTGTATCCCAGTGTTTGTAGCATTTGAGTAGATATTTCCCTTTGGGATTGCACGTCATCAATCACCAGTACTTTTTCTCCCGCCCCTTTAATGGTATCAAGCGGCGTATCCAAACTTTTATCCAAAGCTTTATCTCTGGTAATCGGAAAGTATAATTCAAAGTTTGTGCCGGAAGCGTTGCTCTTCACATCAATATAACCTTTGTGATCCAACATAATATTCCAGACCACTGCCAAGCCCAAACCGGTTCCGCTGCGACCCATAAATTTTTTGGTGTAGAAAGGCTCAAAAATTCGTTCAAGATCCTCTGCTGAAATGCCCGGGCCGTCATCGGCCACGGCCAGGATTACATATTCTCCCGGGGTAATATCTTCGTAGCCCCTGAGGGGTCTATCCATAAACTGGTTTCGGGTTGATATATGAACAATGCCGCTACCTTCCAAAGCTTCAGCAGCGTTTGAGACCAAATTCATTAGCACTTTAGCGAGATGAATGGGGGAGCCGTTTATATTAAACAATTTTTCATTTAGATCGGTCTTGACCTGAACCTCGGGATGAAACTGCTTCAGCTTACTAAATTCCGGAGATCGAAGATAATCATCCACAAGGTCATTGACATTCAATGGCTCCCTGGTAATGGCCACCCCCCTTGCCACCGTAATTAAATCCTGAACAATGGCAGTGGCCCGGTGCCCGGACTCCTTGATGGTTTCAATAGGCCCCCTGAATTTGCTGTCCTCGGGCAAATCCAGTAGGAGCAATTCCGGATAGCTTACAATCCCGGAGAGTACATTATTCAAATCGTGCGCCACCCCTCCGGCCAAAAGCCCCAGAGATTCCATTTTTTTTGATCTAACCAGTTTTTCTTCGCTTTCGCGCAGCGCCTGCTCGGCTTGCTTTTGCTGGGTAATATCTCGGGTTACGCCTAAGATGCTCACCGGTTTATTTTCGGGACCCGGTATAAATCTGGCCATATTTCCGGTTTGTATCACGGAACCGTCCTTGCAGTATTGCGCCACTTCAAAATAGACCGGCTGATACCCCTTCGGGTTATCGGATTCCGCCAAAGCCAACTTCTCCATAAATAGACTCATCACCGTTTCGTGTGAGTCCGGCAGTATCACTTCATCTAGATCCTGTTGCATCGCTTCTGCCACTGTGAAACCGCGCATACTATGGATAGATGGACTGACATAGCTAAGCTTTAAATCCATTCCCATCGTCCATATAATATCAGCCACGTTATCCGCTATGAGTCTGTACCGCTGTTCACTTTTCCGCAAGGCTTCTTCGGTTTGCTTGCGTTCCAGAACCTCCTGTTCCAGTTCGTTTTTTAACCCTACTAATTGTGAATGTTCCTTTTTCAGGGTATTGGTGAGGTCTCTTTCTTTTTGATGGGCCGATAAGAGCCCCTTTACCAATACAGCCACAGACATGGCAGCAATTGAATTCAGCAACATGAAGCTGGCCCCCGCCATGATCATGTTTTTCGTACTTGCAAATAATGAAATTGACTGATTGAAATAGCCGGTATGGATGAGCCAACTGATGACCACTAGGGTAAGCGCATTCACCGCCAAAGCAATCATGGCGGCCCGGGATCCCAGCAAAACGCCCACCAAAACGGCAAAAGCGAACAACCAGGCAGGACCGCCGCTCATCACCCCAACAGTAAAAATAACGATCACACCAATCAGGTAAAACATAAACAGGGCGATGCCGGCACGTGTTTTATAACTGGGTCCACGAGCCAGCAGGAGGTACAGACCGAGTGACCATGCGGCGACATCAAATATGAATAATGGCCACAGGTCCTGCTCGATGACCAGCGGTACCAGGGCAATAAACGAAAGAAAACCAACTGTAACACTGGTAAGCATTATCGTAAATAGAATGCGTACGCGCCAGTAAGTTAAACTATCTTCTTTCAGTCTGGCAGTACCAGCAATGCGTAGCACTGAAAACGTTTGAAATCGTTTAGAATATTGTTTTATTCGATCAATCAAATTCTTCAACGGGACTGCCCCTTATTCAATTCACCAACGGTGGACGATTTAATCATCTGAACCTGTCCGTTGGTATCTATCGACAAATAAATCAAAATACTTAACATGACGTCTTCAAAACTGTCTCAACCTGAGTATGATTGAAAGTGCTGTCAAGTTTTCATGCAATTGTTGCGGGAGTGAATTTTCGGCGGCGGTGGCGCTCGTGTTTGGTCGCTTGTGGTGGTATAACTCAAATTACCAAAGCCATTGCAGGAAAACGCTAAAAACGCCGATAGATATAATGCAAAAAGCCAGCAGATGCGACAATGCATTTTTCACCTGTCCGCGCTTAAACCGGTTAATGATCTGCCGAACAATATCGATGGACGCATTGATATAAAGCAGGATGATGCCAATAAAGATCCCGCGGGTTCCAAATAATGCGGCAGCCACTCCCAGTATGGCCAGCAGGATGAGCAGGATCGTCCAATCCCTTTTAGAAAAAGACTTAATCTTCATATCAGCTTTAAATATTCCCGGGTCGGATTTATTTGGCGATAAATATTGATGCCACAATGCGGGCAATGCTTGTATTTCCGATGCAATAAGCTTATTGTGAACAACAGCCTATACCAAAAACCGATCCGGTGATGACATGATGGGCATCGCATAATGCCATTCTTCCAGACGCTAAAACACTCAACTTAGATTTGATTATGATATCAGACTTACTAGCTTACGACAAGTTTGGGCAACTTCCTTCATCATGGTTGCATTAAGTTAAATGGGCATTTATATCAGCCCGGTAATAATTCTATCTTGCGGCATACGATTGGCCCAACAATATCATGCTTAAAAAAGACTCTTCCATCGGAATACTACTGGCCTGCGCCTGTGCCATTTTTTGGCCGGGATCGTTTATTTTCGGCTTTCCTGGGGTGTTGCGCCAGCATTGGCAGCAGGCCTTACAGGTTGGCGGTGGGTCGGTTGGCAGCGTTGTCCTGTTCGTTTTAGCCGGTGCCACCTGTTGTATGTATTTGAGTGGACGGTTGCAGGAGAAAGTCGGGCCCGGCAAACTGGCCGCCGTGGGTGCCCTGATGTCCGGCGGCAGTACCATTTGGTTGAGTCAGTCAAACAATATGCTTTCTGTATATCTGTGGGCCTTTTTAGCTGGGGCGGCATCAGCTTTTGTATATCTTCCAGGGCTAACTGCCGTGCAAAAATGGTTTCCGCATAGACGTGGATTGGTAGCGGGTTTTTTTAACATGTCCTTTGGATTATCTGCAGCGGTCATGTCTCCGGTGTATACCTGGATGCTTTCAAAATGGGGTTATGAAACCATGGCCATAGCCGCAGGAAGCACCGCGCTTGCCATTGGTTTGGCTGCTTCAATCTTTATTCGATTCCCGGATTCAGCCCTGAAGTCTCCCGGTTCCGACGTCTCGCAGTCGGCCGTCA
>Ga0180436_10002250_pt1 | contig 18473 bp, 14 predicted proteins | sample SS_ome_2_FD_132434 | JGI IMG/M metagenome (GOLD analysis project Ga0180436, IMG submission 132434) | Hypersaline lake sediment archaeal communities from the Salton Sea, California, USA - SS_3_S_2 metaG | ecosystem: Environmental > Aquatic > Non-marine Saline and Alkaline > Hypersaline >...
CGAAAGAAGGGACGCACCGCCTCCCCCGGCGTGGCGCCATTCCCGAGGCGATGCAGGTAGCGGGCCTCGTGATCGGCGATCGCATGATAGAAGCGTGTCAGTCCGACGATGTTACCGCTCAGCGCATTGCCCAACAGCATCCCTCCCACCACGACGAGATAGCGAGCCGTGAACAGATCGGAGAGTCTCACGATCGCCGCATTGAAATAGAGCGTCACCACGAGCGTCACCCCGAAGGTGGAGACGAGAACCGGCCCGAGGATACGCGTCATCCGCAGACGACTTTTCTGCACCGTTGTCAGCGCCGCCACCGCCATCATCACGACGAGCCAGAGCAGGTTGAGCGCGGGATTGTCGAACAGGAAGAGATACCGAAGCAGGAGTCCGGCCGCGAAGAGCTGCACGATCATGCGCGTCACCGCCACCAGCATCTCGCGAACGATGCCGAGACGCAGGTGCAGGCTGAAGGCCACCGGGACGGCAAGCAGCACCAGAGCGGCCGCGAGCGAAAAGATGTCGAGATCCCTGGCTGCTTCCATCACTGCACGGGTTCGAGTGTGACCACGGTCGCCGACTCCGGCCGATTCCATTCCTCGTCATGCGAGACCACGACGACGGTCTCATCCGACTCACGGTCGAGGAACCGGTCGGCCACGGCCTTCTTGGCATCCCCATCGAGCGACGCGGTGGGCTCATCGAGCAGGAAGATCTCGCGTCCTCCGGCGAGGGCGAGGGCGAGCGCCACCCTCTGCCTTTCTCCCCCGGAGAGGTCCGCGACCCGTTTCGTCCCGATCCCTTCCGCGAGAGCCAGTGTCGTCCATGCGACTCCCATGTCCTCGATCCGCGGTCTCTCGGACCAGCAGCGCGCGGTGAAGAACCTCTCGCTCACTTCCTCGACCGTGCCCTCCTCGAAATCGATGTCCTGGGGAACGAAGGCCACCGTGCGACGGATCGCGTGGGCAATGGCGGGAACGAGAGTCTCGCCCCGAAATCGGATACTCCCGCTCCCGGGTTGCAGGAATCCGAGGAGGAGACGCAAGACTGTCGACTTGCCCGATCCCGACCGGCCGCGAAGGACGACCTTCTCCCCCGGTGCGACGGCCAACGAGAAGCGGTCGAGAACAGGGGTGCCATCGAACCGGACCGAAACATCCTCGAGGTGAAACAGTGGCGAAGCGGACATGCGGAAACCCGCTGCCACGATACCGGAACCGGGCCGCCCGGCAAGCGACGCCCCCGCGGCTAGACAAAAACCTCGCGAACCGCGCGGCCTCCGAACACGGTGGGTACCTCGTCGCGACCGTGGTGATTCCAGGTCAGGTCGTCGGCGCGCAATCCGAGCGACCAGAGCATCGTGGCGTGGAAGTCGTGGGGAGAAACGGGGCGATCCACGACGGTGTAGCCGATCGGATCCGTCTCCCCGATCGTTCGCCCGCCCCGCACCCCACCGCCCGCGAGCCACATCGTGTATCCGGCGGGCGAGTGATCCCTTCCCCCGCCGCGTCCCTCCATCGTCGGCGTGCGCCCGAACTCGCCGCCCCACACGACGAGGGTCGAGTCGAGCAGACCGCGCGCCTCGAGGTCGGCAAGCAGCGCCGCCACGGGGCGATCGGTCCGGCCGGCCATCTTCTCGTGATTGCCCTTGATGTTCCCGTGGGCGTCCCAGCCCCCGACCCGCAGCTGCACGAAGCGCACGCCGCGCTCGACCATGCGCCGCGCGAGCAGGCAGCCCCGGCCCACCTCGCGCGTGCTCGGCTCATCGATGCCGTAGAGTTTCCGCGTCGCCTCGCTCTCGCCGTCGAGTGCGAACAGGTCCGGCGCGGCCGTCTGGAGGCGGAAAGCCATCTCGTAGGAGCGGATCCGCGCCTCCCACTCCGGATGATCCCCCACCGCGTCGAGTTGGCGGCGGTTGAACCAGTCGATCGCCGCGAGCTGCCGGCGTCTCCGTTGTGCATCCGTTCCCTCCGGCATCTCGACGTGGCGAATGCCCACGGCGGGGTCGACCACCGTGCCCTGGAACCGCGGCGGCAGGAATCCCGCACTCCAGCCCGCCGCCTGGGGAAACTGCATGCCGTCGTTGTGCAGGTTCATCGCGAGGAAGGCGGGCAGGTTCTCCGACTCACTGCCCAGCCCATAGACCGACCACGATCCGATGCTCGGGCGATCCCCGGCCCCGGTTCCCGTGAGGGCGACGCATTCCCCTGGTCCGTGCACCGGATTCCGGTGGGTCATCGAGCGAATCACGCAGAGTTTGTCCGCCTGCCGCGCCGTATGAGGAAACAGGTCCGACACCCACAGCCCTCCTTCGCCATATTGCCGGAATCCCCACGGCGACGGGAGCAGGTTCTTCAGACCCGCCCGCTGGATCCGGGGCACCCTCTCCGCGAGCGAGTCCGGCACATCCTGCCCCGCGAGGCGGGCGAGTTCCGGCTTGGGATCGAAGGTATCGACCTGGCTCGGTCCTCCCGACATGAAGAGGAAGATCACGCTGCGCGCATGCGGCGTCCGGTGGGCACCCGCCGGACGCCCCATCCCGTTGTCCGCCGCCCGGAGCGACTGCAGGGCGATCGATCCGGCGCCGAGCCCGGTTCCCAGGAAATGGCGTCGACTCGGGAAGTTCTTCATGGGATGTAGAGAAATTCGTTCGTGTTGAGAAGGACGAGCGCCGCATCCTCCAGGCCAGCTTCGCCGATCAGCGCTTCGATCTTCTCGATTTCCTCTCCCTCTGCCGGACGCGACAAAACCCGCTCCACCAGTTCGGTCGCCGCGTTCTTCCCGGACAGATCTCCCGCAAGCGCTCGCGCCGTCTCGAGAGGCAACTCGGCATTCAGGAACCAGAGCGGCTGCAGGGCCACGGTGGAGACCCGGCGCCGCGCGCAACTCGTCACGGCCTGGGGAGAATCGAACAGCATCTGCTGATCGGGAAGGCGATCGCGCTTCTGCCGCAGGTAGACGCTGCGCCGCGAGCTCTCCTCATCGACACTGGGTCCTCCGACGGTCCGGTCGAGCCGTCCCGAGACGGCGAGCAGCGAGTCGCGAATCGCCTCGCTCTCGAGCCGGCGCGGCGTCCACCGCCAGAGGGAGGCATTGGCCGGATCACGCGCCTCGTGGGCCGCCGAGAAAAACGACGACTGCCGAAAGGTGGCCGAGTCGAGGATGAGCCGATGAATGTGACGACTGCTCCAACCCGAGTCGACCAGCTCGCTCGCGAGCCAGTCGAGCAACTCCGAATGCGATGGCTCCGCCCCTTCGATCCCGAAGTTCCCCGAAGTCTCGACGAGTCCCCGGCCGAAATAGCCCTGCCAGATGCGGTTCACCCAGACCCGGGCCGTCAGGGGATTCTCCCGGGATACGATCCAGTCGGCGAAGGCGAGCCGGGGTCGCTCTCCGACCGGCCCGGTTTCGCCGAACACCTGCGGCCAGCCGGGCTGAACCTCCGGACCGGGAGTCCCGATGTCACCTCGCACGAGATAGTGCACGCGCTGCGCGCCGACGATTTCCGGCTCCCTTTCCAACGGCCAACGCATCTCGTGGGGAGCCACGGCGAGCCGGTGGGCCGCGGTCGCGGGCGAGTAGAATCCCCACGCCTGGGGGAAGTGGCCGATCTCGCGCTCCAGTACTTCGAAGTGGCGCCGCTCCTCCCCGCGAAGTCCTCCGGCGACCGACTTCGGAATCACCAGCACCGGCTCCGGCACTCCCTGGGATCTCCGGTTCTCCGCGATTCGTTCGCGCACCGACTCGAAGAGCCGCCAGCGCGTCTCGACGAGCGCATCGGCCGTCTCATTCTTCTCGAGGATCACGTTCCCGGGCTGCCCCCGCACGAAGAATGCCTGCATCCGGTAGTAGTCCCAGGCCGTGACCGGATCGAAGAAGTGATCGTGACACTGGGCGCAGGCCATCGTCAGTCCGAGAAAGGCCTCCGCCGTCGTGTTCGTGATGTCGACGAGGATGTCGTTCCGCTGGATCTTCTTGTCGAGCTCATTGCCCGAGTAGCGAGCCGCCGCGAGAAACCCGGTCGCGACGAGGTGCTCGGGATCCCATTCCTCGATCTCGTCCCCGGCGATCTGTTCACGGACGAAGGCGTCGAAGGGCTTGTCGTCCCGGAACGCTGCGATCACGTAGTCGCGATACTTCCACGCATGCGGCCGGTCGCGGTTGTGCTGGTGCCCGTTGCTCTCGGCCCAGCGCGCCACGTCGAGCCAGTGTCGTCCCCACCTTTCACCGAATTCCTGCGAGGAGAGCAATCGCTCGGTGTCGAGGGGATCCGTCCCCACGGCATCGGGTGGCAATCCCGTGAGGACGAGGCTGATCCGGCGGCGCAGGGTCACGGGATCGACCTCGGGTGCCGGTCCGACCCCGAGTGCCTCGTGTCGCTCGGCGATGAAGGCATCGACCGGGTTCCGCACCCAGTCGGAATCGCGCACGGCCGGAATGACAGGACGCCGCACCGGTTGAAACGACCAGTGATCGCTCTCGAGCACCGCCGGAGGCGGATCCACCTCGGCGATCTCCACCGGAGGCTTCGGAAGTGAGACCTCTCTCTTTACCTCGGTCAGGTCCGGAAGCCCGAGAACGCCGAACCAGGAATCGTCCAGCCGCATTCCCGAGACACGGATGCGATCACTCGGTTCCGTCTTTCCTCCCGTGGAGAACCCGATCCAGTTCACCGAGGAGATCGCGTTCTCGCTGGTGATCACCGCGTGGGGAACCGCCGACTCGGACAACTCCGGATCGACCCAGAGGGAGAGTTGGTCGAACGGATTCCCGGCGCCGGAAACCGACTTGCGCAACCGGGCCACCACCTCGAACTCGCGATCCCCGGCAAGTGGCGCGGCATACACCTCCCTGCCCGACCGGTAGCGCGCCATGAAGTGATTCGCGGATTCGTTCTTCACGTGCACGCCGATGTTCGGCACGCCGCCCGAGTGGGTCGCCCCGTCTCCGCCCTCCTCCTCGTCGAGCCACAGGACGAAGAACTCGCCGTTGCCCTCCTCCGGTGTGTCCAGCGAAGCACCGGGATAGGTCAGCCGGAAAGTGACGTAGAGTTCGTCGCCGGTGAATGGAACGCGCAGCTCGCGCCGCATCGGATTCGACCGCCCGCCCGAACCCGCGATCTCGAACGCCATCGAGGCTCCGCCCGCCAGTTTCCAGCCGTGGGCGAAGGGAATCTCGGACGCACTCCCCCCGACCGGAGAGAACGACAACAACAGAAAAGCGATGGAGCGGAACACCTTCACCCACGGAATCTATATCACAGGGAGAGGGCCCGTGGCAGTCCCGCAGTCGCGGTGATCGCTTTCTCCCCAGACACCCGGCGGCTGGGTAAGGGCGGTTTGCGGGCTTCTCACCCTGCCCCGATCAGGGCATCACATAGTAGTATTCGTCACTCGCCGGGTCGATGAGCCGGTAACGCGAGTGGAGAAAGGCGACCAGATCGATCAGTTCCTGCACGGTGAGCTCCCGGTTGAAGACCGGCATCGGAGAAGTCGCGTCCTCGGGCTTGGTTCCCTTCGGCAGCGACTCCCGGTATTGATCCGCGAGCTTGTGATCGGGCGAGATTACCGAGGTCACGAGGTCACCGTAGGATCGGACCCGGTAGATCTCTCCTCCCAGGGTCACCTTGGCGAACACCTCGCCTTCCTGCTCGGGTAGATCGACACCCTCGACGTCGTGGCAGCGATGGCAGTTGAACGAAACGAAATTCGCCTTCCCCACTTCGGGATCGCCCCCGGGAAGGTGAAAGCCACGGGACTGCTCCCGCTGCTCCTGTCCGCACCCGGCCCAAGCCACCGCGACGACGGCAAGCACTCCACCGAAGAAACACCTGATCGATTTTCTCATGATCACGATTCTGGCGGAACCGGGCCGTCATTCGCTCCGCAAGATTTGCCATACGCTGCCCGAATCCTGCTCTCCCAGGAAAGAATCCGCTTGCGGAAACTTCATGCCGGCTGACCCTTTCCCGTGAGCAAGAGTCAAGTCGAGGCGGCCATCGAGTCCGGGAATCCGTTCACGCTGCTAATGGCGGATGGGAAGGAATACAAGGTGCCTCACCCGGACTATATTTCCCTCTCGCCGAAAGGTACCTTCGTTACCGTGTATGACGATGAGGAGAAGTTCTACGTCCTGCCCCTGATCACCATGACCGGAATCGCTTCTTCGACTACCGATGCCCGCTCCGAAGGGAAATAAGTTCGCCGCCAAGAGGCCGGACGAGAAACGGACCGCCTCGCTTTTCGTGCGGCTCACCTCGGAGGAGAAGAAGATCTTGTCCGACGTGGTTACCGATTCCAACGTGAGCGCATGGGCGCGGGATCGACTCCTTGAGGCCGCCCGGAGGGAGCAAGCCGATACAACCAACTCGTAACCCATTCGGCATCTATCCTGCGGAGCAGGATGCGCGCCGTCAGCCGGGTGGCTGATCCTGGGCGTTCTCCCCCATCACAGGAGATCGGCGATGACTCGTCCACCATCGGTTGCCTCGGTCATGCTGCCGAAATCGGTTGGAAACTCATCGCGAGGCGCCACGCCGAGGCGCCCGAGAAGCGTCGCGAATAAGTCCGCCACCTCGAACGATTCTCCCTCGATCGCGGTTCCGTCCGCGTTCGTCGCTCCGATCACCCGTCCCCCGGCGATGCCGCCTCCTCCGATCACGACCGGGGTGACCTGGGGAAAGTGATCCCGCCCGTTGGCGCCGTTGATCGCGGGAGTGCGCCCGAATTCCCCGAGCCACACGACGACCGTCTCCTCCAGGAGTCCGCCGGCGGCGAGATCGTCCATCAGCGTCGCCCACGGACCATCGAGTTCCCGGCAGAGTCGTCCGACGTTCGCCGCGTTGTCCTGGTGGGTGTCCCAGCCTCCCTGATGAACCTCGACGAACGGAGTGCCGAGTTCGAGCAAGCGCCTCGCCACCAGGAGCCTGTCCGCAAGAGTACCTCGGCCATACCGTGCTCTCTCTTCGCGATCCCGCTCGAGATCGAGCGCCCGTTCGAACGGCGTATCGACCAGCTTTTCGATGCGCTCCAGCACGGCGAGCCGAGCCAGGGCGGGATCCGCATCGGGATGAGCCTGCCGAAATCGCTCGCTGAACGACCGCGCCAGCGAGATCCGGTCGCGACGCGATTCCAGCACGCGAAGCAATCGCCGCGTTTCCCCGGGGTCCTCGATCGCGAACGGCCCCCACTGCGAACCGAGGTAGGCCGGACCGAAACCCGGCGCACCGAGACTGACGTATCCCGGCAACACCTCGTCGCCTCCCTGCTGCGCCGCGACGGCGCCGAGAGCGGGACGAGGAAAGGAATCGACCAGGGGAAAACCGGTATGAAGAAAGTAGCGGGCCCGCTGGTGCTCTCCCTCGGGTGAACGCAGGTTCCGAACCACCGACAGCTTGTCCATGTGACGGGCCATGCCTGGCAGCGTCTCGGAGATGCGAAGCCCCCGGGCCGCCGTCTCGATCGCCCCGAGGGGTCCGCCGGTCTCTGTGTCGGGCTTGGGGTCGAAGGTCTCGAACTGGCTGGGTCCCCCATCCGCCCAGATCACGAGCATTTTTCTGGCCCGGCTCCCCTCGCCGGCGAAGAGCCGGCCGGAAGAATGTGCGAGAGCAAAGGCGAAGAAACCGCCCACGGAGCCACCGATGAACTCCCGGCGGGAGGAAGATCCGGACCGGCCGAAGCGGCAATCGTAGGGCGGAACAGTCATGCAAGGAAACGATCAGGGGTGAAAAGAGAATTCGCTCGAGTGAAGAAGCGCGAAGGAGAGGTCGGCGAGAGAATGATCGCGGACGAGTGCCCGCTCATCTGCGGTGGGATCCCGCGTCAAGATCGCGTGGAACACATCCGCAACCGACGCACCGGGAACGGGCAGATCCAACGCGAGTTGTCTCATCATCTGCGGAACGCTCTCTCGATACTGCCAGGTGGAGGAGAAGTCCTCGTCGAGACGAGGGCCGATGACTTGCTCGAGAAAATCCCCGCGATCGATGTCAATCGCTTCGCCGAAAATTGTCGACACCGAGTCGAACCACTGCTCTGGAGTGAGAGGCTTGACCGGTTTAGCCGCAAACACCTCCGCCGCCTTTTCACCCTTTCCACCTCGGGAGCCACGCTGGTAGGCGAGCGAACCACAGATACCCGTCACGAGTGCCCGGAGATCCCAACCCGATCGCTTCGCCTCCACCGCGAGGTAATCCAGCAACGAGGGGACGGAAGGCGGATGCTGATCGGAGAAGTCGTCCGGAGGATGGACGATGCCCCGGCCGAGAAGTTGATACCAGACCCGGTTGGCGAAGCTCCGTGCGAAGGCGTTCGTATGACGGATGAAGAGCGCCAGTTCGTCGCGCCAGAGGGCCGTGCGGGGTTCGGCGCCGGTCAGGAAACGGGGGCGGAAATCGGATTCGATGAGCCGGTTCTCCACCCGCACGTTCCCGTTCCCCGCCGCGCTCCGATCCACCGTGTCGAAAAATCGCGCCATTTTCGCGTAGTCGTCCTCGGTCCAGCGATCATACGGATGGTCATGACACCGGGCGCAGTCGAGCCGGACCCCGAGAAAGAGGCGCGACACCCGGTTCACCTCCTCGTCGGGATAGCGGGCCAGGAAATTCGCGGCTCCGTTCTCGCTCGACGTCCCGGTCGCGGTGATCAGCCCGGTCGCAATCTCGTCGTAGGGAGTTCCCTCGCGAAACCGCTCCTCCAGCCAGAGCCGCAGGGCTTCCCGGTCGGTTTCGAAGGCCTCGGCATAGCCGTTGAGAACCGTCGTCCAGAGTTCGGACCAGTGACGAACCCAGTCGGGCGAATCGAGCCATCGCTCCACCCAGGCGAGGCGATCGGGATTCGCAAGAAAGTCCTCCCGCTCCTCCCGCGTCGGAACCCGGCCGGCGAGATCGAGCGTGACCCGTCGCAAGAACACGGCATCGTCGCATACCGGCGCCGGGACCACGCCGCGTTCCTGCCACCGTGCGGCCAGGAGTTCGTCGATGGTCTCTGATACGGTCATCTCCTTCTACACTGGCGTGGTCCCATGGTCCCGCACGTCGCCCATCAGAAATCCGATTCCAGTTCCGCTCCGATCTCCTTCGCTTCCGCCACGATCTCTTCCAGCTCCTCGTTCGCACCGGCCCGCAATGTGAGTCGCCCCTGGTCGTCCTCCTGGAAGGTCTCCTCCACCCACCGCGACAATCCATCGATCTCCATCGACTCGATCTCCCGCTGGATCTGTTCGATGATCAGCAGCTTGCCGAGCGTGCTGCCGAACACCGCCGCGAGTTCGGGATCGCCGATGCGCTCGCTGGCCCGATCGAAGTGACGCCCCCTCAACCGCACTTCACGCAGGTGCCGCAGGATGTCCCGCATGTTCTCGGTCACCTCCTCTTCGGCCTCTTCCCGGACCCGGCGTTTGCCCTTCTTCGTTTCCAGCGCCTCGCTCAAGACGGCCATGAGCGCTTCCTCCGGACTCGCATTGCCGAGGGGCAGCTCCCGGGCGAGGAGAACGACCGCTGCCTCGCTCTCGAAAAGGGCTTGCAATTCCCGGTGCAATTCGTCCTCACCTCCGATGCGGGCCGCGAGATCGGCCACCGGTCCCCGCAAGGCCTCCACCCGGCCCCGGACCGCCTCGAACTCGCCGAGGACGCCGGGCAGGTCCTCGATCGCCTCGTCCGTCAGGTGAAGTCCGTCCCCCTTCTCGATCAGCCCCTCCTCGATCTGGGCGAAGAAGAGGTCCACCGCCATTTCCGGACTGTCGACCTCCTCCGCGTCGTCGGCGATCTCGGTCGCCGCGAAGTAGGGAAAAAGCGGATCCTCGATCGCGGCAGCCAGTCGCCGGTGCAACTCGTCGGGTGTCGCGACCTGCCCCTCGTAGAGTTCCAGTCCCTCCGCGATGCCCCGCCCCGCCGCACGAACGGCCCTCCCGAAACGGGCGATCTCGGTGGCGCGTTCGACGCGAGATACCGGAACCGCCAGGCCGCCCTTTCCGTCTTCGGCGAGTATTTCGCCCAGTTCCTCCTGGATGGATTCCGCACCGGGCCGCATCTGCTCCCGCAGGGCCGCCACGTAGAGGATGGGCGCGGCGCCATCCTGGTCGAGAAAACGGGCCAGTAGTTTTTCCGCCTCACTCTCCGTCGCCAGTTCATCGCGGAGTTTCTCCATCGGCGCGCCCAATCCTTCGACGTCCTCGCCAAACGTGGCATGCGCCTCGACGAGACGCTCCCTCTCCCCGGCGAAGGACTCTTTCAGAACGAGTGTGCCCTCGCGCTCCTCGAACCGTGTTTCGAGAAAATCCTGCAGCGCGTTGCGCGTCGCGCGCTCCCGGCTCTCCTCCTCGATGTAGAGCACCCGCTCTTTCAACACGATCCGGCCCGGTTCCGTTCTCAGGGCGTCGCGGAACCGGGACAGGGTATCGCCGGATCCCTCGATCTGCTCGAGTAGGGTTTCGACGCGACGGGCGAACCCCTCATCCGGCGTCATCGTCCCCTCGCGGGCGACCAGTTCCACTCGCAGCAGTCCCACCCCGGCGAGGAGAACCAGGGCACAGGCGAAGGCCGCCACTCTCCCCACCCGCTCGCTCCCGTCGCTACCCGACGCCAGGCGGCGGATGCGCACCTGCAGGGCCGAACCCCGAGCCAGGCTCGCTCCGACAGTCGTGCACCGCGGCTCGGCGAAGTGGAGAAGGGCCTTCGCGTAGTCGACCGCCGAGTTCTCGCCGCGCGACGACAACCGGCGATCGCAATCCCATTCGGCGGCCTCCTCGAATCGCCGGGCCGCCCACCAGGCGATGGGGTTGAACCAGTGCAACACCGCCACGAGACGGGCGGCGAACGACTTCCACACATCCCCGCGGAGAAGGTGGGCGGCCTCGTGTTCGAGCACCGCCATCCGCTGGCGCGCATTCAACCGGGCCCAGGCCTGTTCCGGCACGACGATGCGGGAACCCTGCGGCAGCCGGCACACCATCGGTCCGATCGTGTCGTGCACGCGGAGTCGCACGCGATTTCGGATGCCCCTCTCCCCCAGGATGCGCTTCCACTCCTCCTGCCACTCGGGTGGAGCCTCCCTCGTTCGCCGCATCGCGAGACAGAGCGCTCCGTAGGCGCCCGCCTGAATCACGAGGGCGAGGAGCAAACCCGCCAGGTAGACCGTCGCCATCGAGATGCGTCTTTGCGAGTCCGCGCGGCTCTCGACACCAGCCGCGATCTCATTTCCGGCGACGGCCGGACGCGCACCGTCCATCGCGAGGAGATCGGCTCGCCATTCGTTCTGCGAAGCATCGCCCCATCCCGGGGCCGGTGTGCGCGCTTCGAGAACGGGGAGTGAAACCGGAATGCTGATGATCAGGACACCCTGGGCGAGCACGATGCCCCACCCGAGCCGATGCCAGAGTGGAGAATGGATGCGACAGAGCCGGAGCAGCAGCGCGACCACCAGACCGGCTCCGGCGAGTCCGGCCGATGCGACGAAGAGTGGATTCATGGCAAGATCGTTCATGGAAGACAAGCGTTGGGGAGTGGCATTCTCAGTCGGCCATCGACTGTTCGGCATCGCTGATGAAACGCTTCAACTCGGCGATCTCATCGGCCGAAAGGGTGCGGTTCGCGAGAAGGTGCCCGACGAGAGGAACGACACTCCCCTGGGCGACCTTGTCCACCAGTTGATCGAGCAGTCCCTCGCTGACGGAGTCGGAAGAAATCGCGGCGCTGTACTGCGCGGGCCGCTCCGCCGACCGGTCGACGATTCCTTTCTCCACGAGCCGGTTCAGACGAGTCTGCACCGTCGTGTAGCCGATCGCCTTCCCCATCGCCGCGTGTGCCTCCGAGAGGGTCAGGGGCCCATGCGTCCACAGGAGATTCATCATCTCCATCTCGCCGCGGCTGAGTTGTTGTGCCGTTTCCTTCCTCATGACACCCACCTTTTACGACAAGCGTCGTAAAGGCAAGAACTTTTTTACGACAATTGTCGTAAGACAGTCGACCAGCGAGAGATTCGTGCGTTCGCCCGACCTCGGCAACGCCGTGTTTCGGGAAGCCTACTTGCCCGAAAAGATTCCCGTTTTTCCGCCACCCCGATGCAGGCGCGGGAGCAGGCGATATTTCTTCGGCCCGCCCTTCTTTCCTCCGTCGCTGAAGACGAGCACCTCATGGCAGCCATCGGCCATTCCCAAGGAAACGAGAGCCTCGGGCTTCCCGACCACGCCGGCCAATATGCCGATCGGTTCGATGTAGGTGCCGCGCCCGTCCCAATGGAAGACAGTGGCCGGGCGCAGGGCATGCTCCGAATCCGGAGACGAGCCGCCGGCGAGAATGAGAAACCCGTCCTCGACGGGTTCGATCGCCCGAACCCCGAAACCGGGACCGATCGGCAATTTCCAAGTCTTGCAGAGTGAGCCGTCCCGAGCCACTTCGAGGATCACGAGGCTATCGCCTACGTTCGGCGAACGCATCCCGACGTAAAATCGGTTGTTCGCCCACGCAAGCCCCTCGATGTTCACCCCGTTAGCCTTCAGTTTCTCCCTGTAGAACGGGGCCGTGGCCGGACTCGCCTTGAGAGCTTCGGAAAAGGTGAATACCGACGCGGCGCCAGCCATCGTGCCGTCTGCCCCAATCGGAAACCTCACCGCCCGATAGCGGCTCGGCTGATACTCCTCGCTCTTGCGGGAAATGCCGTGCGATCCCGCGATCACGACTTCGCGATCCACCAGCGCGATCGCCTCGGCATCGAGTTCTGTCGCTCCGTATTTCGGGAGAGGGATCGTATCGATCAAGCCGAGGGTGCCCGCTGCCCAATCAATCTCCATCAGCGAAGCGTCGCCTCCCTCGTCTCCCACCACGACGAGCCGATTCGGCGCCACCATCACGGCTCCGCTCACGTCGGTGGAATCGGGATAGCGCTCGAGCACCTTCAGCCGCTGAACCGGACGCACATTGCCATCGTTGCCGGGAGGAGCCGCATTCACAACGGCGCCCCCGAAAACCGCAACGCTCGCCAGTCGTAGAATCGTCGTCTTCATCGTGTTCTTTCGTGCCTTGGTGCTCGTGAATCCGATCAGTTGTCCGGCACGTTGTCCCCCAGATCGTCGGTGCCGTTATCGTCCCGTGCGTCGTCGGCATTGCCGGTCTGCACGTTACCCGAGTCCGTGATGCCAGCCTCTTCGTCGACATTGGAATCGACGCCGTCGTCGCCGTTGTCGTTGGTCGTGTTGTTGGCGAAAGAACTGCCATCTTCGAAATCGTTGTCGTCCAGATCAACCACGATGCCGTCGCCGCCGTTTCCGTTCGCGGTATTGCCGTTGATGGTGCTGCCCTCGAAATCGGCATCCAAAGCGATATCGATCCCGTCGTCGCCGTTCATGTTGGCAGTATTGTCGTCAACGGCCGTGCCGTCGTCCACCTTGCCCTCGAGGCGGATGTGAATCCCGTCGCCATCGTTGCTCGAGGCCGTGTTTGAGCTGATTGAGTTGGGTCCATCGGCAATGTCGCCACTCAGATCGACATCGATCCCGTGGTCGCTGTTCCCGTTGGCGGTGTTTCCGTCGATGCTGGACCCATCCTGGAACTCGTCCGCAATCAGCACGAGCCCGGAGAAGCTTCCCGCAGAACCGTTGCCGATAACCATATTGTCGTCGATCGTGCTGCCCTCGAAGTCGCCGTCTCCGCCGTCGACGTCGATCACGATACCGTTCTCGCCGTTGTTGCTGGCCGTGTTGCCGTCAAACGACGAGCCGTCGTTCACCTTGCCGCCTGTCCCGATGGTCACCGCAATCCCGGTCTCGGTATTCCCGTTCGCCGTGTTGCCGCTCACACTTCCGCCGTCGAAGTCGCCCCCCTCGACATCGATCTGGATCCCTTCGTCCCCGTTGTCGTTCGCCGTGTTGTTGTCGATGGCGCCATTCTCGATCGCACCGCCCACCACCACGCGGATCCCGTCGCCCGCGTTCCTGCTGGCCGTGTTCCCCGAGATCGAATCCCCGGTGAAGTTCCCCCCGATCGCCACATCGATGCCTCGGTCGCCGTTGCCGATCGCCATGTTTCCATTCATTGCCGAACCGTCCTCGAAATCGTCGACGTTCACCACGATGCCCGACTCACCCGCCGCCAGGCCGTTGCCGTTCGCGGTGTTGTCGAGGAAGGTCGAGCCTTCGAAATCGCCGCCTCCCCCGTCGACATCCAACTCGATGCCGATGCCGACGTTGTTGTTCGCGGTGTTGCCTTCGATCCGCGAGCCGTCGTCGATCTTGTCCCCTACCGCAATGACGAGACCGCCGCCGCCGTTGTTCGAGGCGATGTTTCCGCCGATGGAAGCCGCGTCGATCTGACCCCCGACTTCGAGATCGAAACCGTTGTCGGCGTTTCCGTTGGCCGTATTGTTCGCGAGCACGCCGCGCAGGTCGTCTTCGACTTCGAACTGGATGCCTTCATCGTCGTTGTTGTTGGCCGTGTTGCCCGAGAAGGTCTCGGCAAAATCATCGTCGAACTCGAACCGCATGCCGTCGCCGGTGTTCCCGTTTGCGGTGTTGTCCGTGATATCGGCGGTCCAATTACCGCCGTCGGCGGATACGTCGAAGCCGCGCCCGCCGTTCCGGTTGGCCCGGTTTCCGGAGAGGTCGCCGGCGAAAGCCGCGTCGCCCTCGATCGCGATCCCCTCTCCCGAGTTTTCGTTCGCCGTGTTTCCGGAGAACGACCCGGAGAAACCCGCGACCGACGGGACATCCATCTGGATGCCGGTGCCCTCGTTGCCGTTCGCGGTGTTTCCGACGATGTCGCCCTCGAAGCTGTCCAGCATGTCAATCTGGAGCCCTTCGTCCTCGTTCTGCAGAAATCGATTGTCCTCGATCGATCCCTCGAACGTGCCCCCTGGGGCCTCGAGATGCATGCCGTCGCCTTCGTTCCCGGCAAGCCGATTTCCTACGATGCTTCCGATCCCCCTCCAGCCGCGCTCCCCGAACAGCGCGAGACCGTGCTCTTCGTTGTTCTCGACAATGTTCTCCTCGATCGTCATATGCGTCGTTCCGCCGGCGCCGCCCACGATCGCGATCCCGAAATTCTCCGCGTCGCGCACGATGTTTTCGGTGATGACGACCTCGCCCACGTCTTCCAGGTAGATTCCGTCCCCAACGCCCCGGGCAAAGTCATTGTCGAGCGCGGTTCGATCGGTTGCGCCAGGAAGCTCGGTCCGCCCGCCGTCCTTGATCTCGTATCCCGTGATCTCGACGAAATCCACACGAGCCGCCTGGAAGCCGCCGTCTACCACCGGACGCACTCCGTTTCCGAAAACGAAGCCACCGCGCCCTTCGATCGGCGTGGCGCTACTGATGAAGCGTGTGCTCTCGGTGATCTTTACGTCCTCGTTGTACTCGCGGCCCTCGATCCCTTGCGTGTAAACGGTCCATGTCCTTCCCGTGGCACGCTGCCGTGCCGCCGCCAGATCGGCACCGTCCTGAAGCGATTCGAACGGGTTGCCGGCGGTGCCGGCTCCGTCGCCTTCCGCTTCGCCGATCCCGTTCCCCACCGCGTCGCCCTCGTTCACGAAAATCACGTCACCAAGAATCCTCTCCCGGTCGATCGCCGTCTCGGTATGCATGAGTCGATTCTGACGTCGCACCGGCTGAACGAGTCGAGAGCGCACCATCTCGTTCGGATGACGGCTCGGCTGACGAACCGAGCCGAACCGCAGGCCGTTTCCGTTGGATGAAACGGCAAAAGAAGCCCGCAACCCAAAATAGGTATTCGATCCCAGGAGTTCCTCATCTTCGTAGTAGGCCGCCTCGAAGGAGACGTGTTCGGTCAACCCGATCTCGGCGCCCGCCGTCACGCCGAACTGATTTCGATCGCTCGGCGCGTAGTAGCCGTACCCTCCCGCATAGACCTCGACCCAGAAAGGAACGCTCTCCGGTAGAGCCAAACGCTTTCCGAATTCGATCTCCGCCCCGTCGTAGGCCTCGTGACCCTGCACGATGAGCTGCTGGAAAATGCTGAAATTCTCGGCAACGAGCGGCCCCAAGCCAAGCAGATTCCCGGTGACGTATTCCTCGTCGCTCGAGATGTATCCGTTCATGCGGAAATCGAACCCGTGGGTCAGATACTCGAGGGACAGGCCGAGCCGGTCGAAGGTCATCCCGTCGCCGAGATTCGCGTGATCGTAGAAGACTCCCAAGCCGAGAATGCCTCCGGAGTCCTGCAGCTCCCGATACCCGAAGCCGACCGACGCATACTGCCGGCCGCCCTCTTCTCCACTTCCGTAGGCGTTGAGGTAGGTGAGCCGGTCCCGCCCCGTGAAGAGCGGAGCCAATACTTCGCCGCCCGCCGACACACGGTCGTCGTAGACGCCGAAATGGGCGCTCGTGACCCAGGGGTACTCGAAATCAAGGCCCGAAGCGGGAACCACCCCGCCGAGACCCGGAAAGACCCAGCACATTGCGAGAAACCAGCGGCGCATCGTCGGATGCGATATCACAGCCGCGCTCTTTCGCAAACATAGCTACGTGACAGAATGGTCGCCCACCTCAAGCCGCCCGGCTTGCGCGCTTCCGTCGCCGTTTCCGTCTTGCCCCCGGTGCGCGGTCCTGTATGCTGCCGCTTTCAGCCCGGACGGCGGACCCGGCACACCGGATCCGCCCCCGGAAAAATACTCCAATCCCATACATCGCCATGTCTGCTCTGAAACTGCACAACGCCATGTGGCCCGGCCTCGTCGGAAAAGAAGACGGTACCGATCACCCGCCGATTTCGCTCGACCGCATGCTCGAACTCACCGCCGCCGCCGACGTCAACGGCCAGAAGTATGACGGCGTCGACATTTTCCTCTTCCATCCCCACACCGATCCCGACGCGAGCGACGATGAGATCCGCGCGATGGCGGACAAGATCGCCGGCAAGGGTCTCAAGGTCGGTTCCCTCGTCGCGCCGATCTGGCCCGGAACCGTGGGTGACTCATCCATGGGCGATCCCCAGCAGCGCGCCAAGTTCGTTCTTGCCGTGAAGAAGGCCTGCCGCATCGCGAAGATTCTCAACGAGCACGGGGTGCGCCAATACGGGGTGATCCGGATCGACTCGGCCGACAATCCCGAGAGCTGGAGCAGCGATCCCGCCGGCAACACGAAGAAGATCGCCGAGACGTTCCGCGAGGCGGGCGTCGTCGCCGCCGCTCATGGCGAGCGACTGGCCGCGGAGGGAGAAATCTGCTGGGGGGGCATGCACAGCTGGAAGGACGTGCTCGATCTCCTCGAGGCGACCGGGATGCCCGGCACGGTCGGATTCCAGGCCGACATGGCCCACACCTATCTCTACCTCCTCGGCTACAACGCACCCGAGCACGCCCTCCTGCAGGAAGGCTACACCGACGAGCAATTCTGGGCCGCCTACGAGAAGATGACCGATTCCCTCCGCCCCTGGACGATCGACTTTCACGTCGCCCAGAACGACGGATCCGTCCACGGAACCGGGAGCCACGACAAGACCGGCCGCCACTGCCCCGCCGACGATCCCAACGGGAAGCTCGACGTCGTGAAGTGCGCCCAGTATTGGCTCAAGGAGGCGGACGTGCGCGGCATCGAGCACATGTGCTGGGACGGCTGCATGTTCCCCAACGACATGCTCGAGACCCAGGCCACCTGGAACACCATCCTCGACACGATGATCCGGGTCCGCGATGCGGCGGCTGCCTCCGAAGCGACCACCTGATCATCGTCCGCGTCGATTTTTCCGCACGACAGGGTTGGGTGATGCGCCCAACCCTGTCTTGTTTTTCAGCCCCCGTGAAAGGGCGGACGCCTTCTGGCGTCCCAGACCCCGCATGAAAGACTTCGCAGCACTCGACCTCTCGCAGGACCCGCCCCGCAGCCCGCGTTCGAAGCTCGGCCCCTACGTGATCGCCGGCCGCACTCTCGACAAGTGCCGTTCCGCGATCGCCGGAACCCTGGGCGAATACCATTTCGACTGTCCGCTCGACAATCTCTTCTTCGACTTCACCGGCATCACGGCCGACGCCTTCCGCGCCCAGGTCGCGACCGGCGCGTCGGACGAGGAAATGGCCGCTTGGATCGCCGCGCACGCCACGCCGCGTGAGCCCAGCGAAATTATCCAGTGGAACAACGACCTCCGCTACAAGCGCATCAGCGAGATGCCGATCGAGCTGCAGGAATTTCTCGAAGGCTACATCGACGAGGTCATTCCGCCCGGACGTGTCGTCTACTACTGGTTCGACGTCTACGACATCGAGGAGGGCCGGATCTGATCCCGAATTTCGTCCGTTCCGCGTCGCGGTAGCCGCGGCGATCACGCCGTGGGCCGATCGGCCAGGCCCCCACCGGCCACCCCGTCACCGGGGCGGCTCCCTTTCTCCCGACCGTAGCCCAGACCACCATTTCCCCAGGGCTTACGCATGAATAGCCGAAGAAAAGATTAAGAATCCTGAATTTTCAACTTGTACTCTTGTTTGTGGAAATTAAAGGTGGCTCATGGACGAGCTGCCTATGTCTGAAAAACACCGGGC
>Ga0180436_10002253_pt1 | contig 18455 bp, 16 predicted proteins | sample SS_ome_2_FD_132434 | JGI IMG/M metagenome (GOLD analysis project Ga0180436, IMG submission 132434) | Hypersaline lake sediment archaeal communities from the Salton Sea, California, USA - SS_3_S_2 metaG | ecosystem: Environmental > Aquatic > Non-marine Saline and Alkaline > Hypersaline >...
GCACGATGAAGATGAGCTTGGTGCCGGCCACCCAGTCGATGAGGTAGCGCACGAGCGCGTGGACCTCGGGATCCAGCTTCGAGCGCTCGTACGCCCGGAACACGCCCAGAGCGTTGCCACGGCGCGACCCGGGCGCCAGGTAGAGCGTCAGGACGTTGAGGAGCTCCAGCGCGCCGAAGGCGATGATCGCGATGGTGAGCACGTCCATGGAGGGCCTCCTCGCGGCGCCGCCACGGCCACTGGGCGTTCCTCCGCACGGCGGCCCGCGAGGGTGCGGTCCTTCGCGTCGGCGACGGTGAATCCTACCACCCGGTCCCGGTTGGCGGGTACGGGGCGGGGTAGCATGGCCTCCGAGGCGGGGCACCTTGGACGAGGCAACCTCCAGCACGTGGCTACGGACCGCGCTCGCGGCGCTGGCCGCCTTCGGCAGCGGCTCGCTGCCGTTCGCGCTATGGGTCGGACGCAGGTGGCTGCGCCGCGACGTGCGCGAGGTCGGTGACGGCAACCCGGGCGCGACGAACGTGTACCGCGCGGGTGGCCCGGCCCTGGGCGCCACCGTGCTGCTGCTGGACGTCACCAAGGGCGTGCTGCCGATCGTCCTCGCAAGGGACGTGCTCGACCTGAGCGGTGCGGCGCTGGCGCTGGTGGCCGCGTTACCGGTCGCCGGGGCCGCGTTCTCGCCGTTCCTCGGTTTTCGCGGCGGCAAGGCGTTGGCGGTCCTCCTGGGCACCTGGATCGGCCTGACCGTCTGGACGATCCCGCTGGTGGCCGTCGCGTCGATCGTGGTCGCCACGCTACTGGTCGCGCCTAGCGCCTGGGCGGTGGCGGCGGCGCTCGCGGCAATGGCCGTCGGGGTGCTCTTGTGGGTGCCGGGTGGCTGGCCGCTCGCCGCGCTCGCAATCCAATCGGCGATCATCCTGTGGAAGCACCGCGTCGAGCTCGCGCAGCCGCCACGTCGCCGCCGCCGCCCTGGAACCTCGTCGTGGTGATCGACGGGGCGCTTCAGTGGCTGGCCAGCGACGGCCTCGCAGGCATCCTCGCCTTCCAGGCCGTCGTGCTCCTCGTCGTCTTCAGCAACGCCGCCGTGCTCGTGCGGCCGCGGCGCCCCGATGCCGCCGGCACCGACGACGACACCGCGCGGCCGCTCGTGTCCCTCCTCGTACCCGCGCGCAACGAGTCCGCGAACGTCGGCACCTGCGTCCGCTCGCTGCTGGCGCAGACCTACCCGCGCCTCGAGATCGTGGTCCTCGACGACCGCTCGGAGGACGACACCCGGGCGATCCTCGAGCGCGAACGCGCACGCGACGGGCGCCTCGTCCTGCTGGCAGGCGAGGAACCGCCGGGCGGCTGGACGGGCAAGAACTGGGCGTGCCACCAGCTCTCGCTCGCGGCCAGCGGGGAGGTGCTCCTGTTCGCGGACGCCGACACGGTCTTCGGTCCACCGGACGCGGCCGACCGAATCGTGGGCGCCCTCCGGGCGAGCCGTGCGGATCTGCTCTCCGGCCTGCCGCGGCAGACCCTGGGGACCCCGGGCGAGGCCCTGCTCGTCCCACTCTTCTACTGGGCATTCCTCGCGTTCACGCCGCTGGCCGCTCACCTCGTGTGGCGCAGAGCGCCGGTCGCGCGTGCCGTCGGTCAGCTCATGGCCTTCCGCCGCGAGGCGTACGACGCCATCGGCGGACACGCGGCCGTCCGCTCCAGCGTCGTCGACGATCTCGACCTCGCCAGGGCGGTCGCGCGCGCGGGCCTGAGCTGCCGCATCCTGGACGCGACCGGCATCGTCGCCTGCCGCATGTACCGCAACGGCCGCGAAGCGGCCGCCGGGTTCGCCAAGAACCTCTTCGCGGCGTTCGGCTACGCCATCCTCCCCTACGCCTTCGTGTGGGGCTGGCTGGCGTACGCGTACCTGGCGCCGATCGCGCTGCTAACGCTCTTCGTCGCGCTGCCGTCGCACGTGCCCGTGCAACCAACGCTGCTCGGGGCCACGATCTCGCTCGCGCTGGTCCAATGGACGTTCACCTACGCCCGGTTGCGGTTCCCGAGCTGGCCGGCGCTCATCTACCCCGTCACGCTCGTCGCCTTCCTCGCCGTGGCCACCCGCTCGTTCGTCTCCGGCGGGCGGCGGCGCGCGACATGGAAGGGGCGGGCCGTGGAGCGGCCGCCGACGCGGTGGATCTAGGGCCGCGCCTGACCGCCAAGGGCGGAAGATTCCGCCTCGGGTCCTCAACCCGACACGATCTGGCCGCTCGAACGGCTTCCCACCCGTCGCGAACCGGCACCACGAAGCGTCGCTCGCGCGGACGACCGCCGGCGCGCCGACGTCGGTGTCGCGCAGCAGCGCCTCGAGCCACGCTGCGCTGCGTGCCGACGGGGCTCAGGTCGGCGAAGCGACGGACCCGATCACCCTGGGATGTCGGCGTCACGCACCGCCCCAGGCACCCTCGAACGCCACCTCTTCGAGCGGCCGACGCGTGCGCTGGCTCAGCCGCTCAGCCGCCGCCTCCTCGTACGATGCCGCGTCGGGCCACGCCAGCGGCGTGAGGACGACGACGCGCACTTCGTCCGGGATGCGGAGCACGCGCTTGACCGCCGCTTCGTCGAAGCTGGCGATCAGGTGCGTCGCCAGGCCGCGGTCGGTCGCGGCGAGCAGCAGGTTCTGCACCGCCGAACCGACGTCGTACAGGTGGTAGGACCGATCGTCAAGCGTGACACCGTCGCTCGGTCGCGCGCAGGCGACCACGATGACGGGCGCCCGCCGGATCACCGCGCTCGCTTCGGGCAGCGCCGCGTCGGCCAGCGCGTCGATCGCCGCCCGCCCGCGCACCACCACGAAGCGCCACGGCTGCGTGTTGCGCGCCGACGGCGCCAGGCAGGCCGCGTGCAGGACCGCCTCGACGGCGTCGGTCGGCACCTCACGGTCCGTGAGCTTGGTCTTCAGGCTGCAACGCAGGCGGATGGCATCGAGGGTCTCCATGGCAGGGCCTCCAGCCGCGGGGTCCGCCGTTTCGGGCGGCCGCACTCCATGCTACGCCCCGTCAGGTCCGCACGGTCGGGTCCAGGACGTCCCTAAGCCCGTCGCCGAGCAGGTTGAAGCCGAGCACGGCGAGCGTGATCGCGATCCCGGGAGAGAAGGCCATCAAGGGCTGCACCGACAGGTACAGCTGGGCGTCGCTGAGCATGCCCCCCCACTCGGGCGCGGGCGGTTGGACGCCGAGGCCAAGGAAGGAGAGGCCCGACGCCACGAGCAGGGTCGAGCCGCTGCGCAGGGTGGCGAACACGATGACCGGGGCGATGACCGACGGCAGCAGGTGGCGCAGCATGATGCGCCCGCCGCCTGCGCCGAGGGCGCCGGCAGCCTCGACGAAGGCGCGCTCCTTGACGGCCAGCGTCGACGCCCGCGTCAGTCGCGCGAAGACCGGAATGCCGAACACCCCGGACGCGAGGATCACCGGCCCGACGCCGGGACCGGTGAGCGTGACGAGCCCGATGGCGAGGAGGATGCCCGGGAACGCCAGCATGACGTCGACCAAGCGCATGGAGAGGCTGTCGACCCAGCCGCCCGCGAAGCCGGACCACAGGCCCCAGGCGCCGCCCACCAGGGCACCGAGGAGGGTCGCCGCCAGGCCGATGGAGATCGAGAAACGCGCGCCAGCGAGAACGCGGCTGAGGGTGTCGCGGCCGAACGCGTCGGTGCCGAGCCAGTGCCCGGGCTGGCTGCCGGCCGTGAGCAGCGTGTAGTCCGGTTTGGCGGGGTCGTAGGGCGCGATCCAGGGCCCGGCGATCGCGAGGACGACGAAGAAGGTGGTCAGAAACAGCCCGACGGCGCCGCTGCGGTGGCGCAGCAGGCGTGTCAGCACGCCGGCGCGGCCCCGTGTCCGCGACGGGGCGCCGACCGGCGCGGCGGCGGCGTCAGCCATAGCTGATCCTCGGATCGATGACCGCATAGAGCATGTCGACGACCAGGTTGATGAGCACGAACTGGAGCGAGAACACGAGCAGCAAGCCCTGGATGACGGGGTAGTCGCGCGCCTCGATCGACTGGATGAGCAACCAGCCGAGGCCGTGGAAGTTGAACACCGTCTCGACGATGACCGTCCCGGAGAGCAGGAACCCGAACTGCAGGCCCACGATCGTGAGCACCGGGATGAGCGCGTTGCGGATGGCGTGTTTGCCGATCACCCGACGGGGCGCCAGACCCTTCGCATGGGCGGTCCGGATGTAGTCGTTGCCGAAGGTCTCGAGCAGGCTCGAGCGGGCGAAGCGGGCGATGGTGCCGAGACCGGCGGCGGCCAGCGTCGCAGCCGGCAACGCCAGCCCACGCGGCGAGACGCTGCCGGCGACGGGCAGGACCCGCCACTCTACGGCGAAGAGGTAGATGAGCAGGATGCCTAGGAAGAACGACGGCGTGCTGATCCCCAGGATCGACGTCGAGGTGATGGCAAGGTCGACGAAGCTGCCGCGCCGCAGCGCCGCGGAGACGCCGAGGGACACGCCGACGAGCGTCGCGGCCGAGATGGCGATGGAGGCCAGCACCAGGGTCGCGCGGAAATGGCGGGCGATGACCTCGGACGCGGGCAGACGTGCACGGAACGACTGACCGAGGTTGCCCTGCGCCAGCCCGCGGACGAAGAACACGAACTGCTCGGGGAGGCTGCGGTCGAGGCCGAACTGCTCCCGTGCCGCCTCGACGGTGGCCAGGTCGGCGTCGGTCCCGACGTACAGTCGGGCAGGGTCGCCGGGCAGCGCGCGCACGAAGAAGAAGATCAGCACGACCACCCCGAGCACCGTCGGGACGGCCTGCACCAAGCGCCTGAGAACGTAGGTGGTCATCGGCGAACGGAAACTCCTCCGGCGGGGAATCGGCGCTCGGCGCGAGATACCGGCGGGCTCGGTTCACGCACCTCGCACCCTGGGGTGGGCGCCCGTCGGTCGGACGCCCACCCGCTGCACCCTGGAACCGCGTGACCCTAGCGGAAGGCCGCCCGGCGCGCGTCGATCGTGTTGTCCGGGGAGTTCACGACGCCCGTGACGGTCAGCGACCGCCCGGCGATGGTGTTGGGGCTGTAGAGGAACACCCACGGCGCGTCCTGCCAGATGATGCCCTGCGCTTCGGCGTAGGCCGCCTCGCGCTCCGCGGGGTCGCCCGTCGTGCGCCCGGCGACCACGAGCTCCTCGACGCGCTCGTCGCTGAAGAAGCTCCAGTTGTTGGAGGCCGGCGGGAACGAGGCGGCCGTGAACGACACCGTGAGGGCGAGGTCGGCGTCGCCGGTGGACGCGCTCGCGCCGACCAGGGCCGCCTGCGTGGGGTTCTCGTCGATCGGCTTGAAGATCTGCTCGACCAGCGAGCCGCGTTCCTGGGCGTCGAGGGTCATGCGGACGCCTACCTCGGCGAACATCTGCTGCAGCACCTGGCCGGCGGTGCGGTACTCGTCGCCGGTGAAGGTGAGGACCGTCATGTCGAAGCCGTCCGCGAAACCGGCCTCGGCCAGCAGGGCCCGCGCCCGCTCGGGATCGTAGCCGTACGCCGGCTGCTCCGCGTAGCCGAAGGCCGTCTCGGGGATGGGGGCGGTCATGACGGTGGCGTTGCCGCCGAAGACCACGTTGACCAGCTGCTCCTTGTCGACGGCGTAGTTGAGCGCCTGGCGGACGCGGACGTCGCCGAAGGGCTCCTTCGTCGTGTTGAGCTGGAGCATGCGCAGGAAGTTGGCGGGGGTCGAGAGCACCTCGAGGTTGGGGTCGGCCTCGATGGCGGGCACCAGCTGGGGCGGGAGGCTCTCGATGAAGTGCACCTCGCCGCTCTGCAGCATCGCCACCCGGGTCGCCGCGTTGTTGACGACCAGGAACTCGATCCCGTCGACGTCGGCGGGAGCGCCCCAGTAGTCCGGGTTGCGCTCGACGATGATCCTCTGGCCCTCGTCCCACGACACGAAGCGGAACGGGCCGGTGCCAACGGGGTTCTTGCTGAGCTCGTCGCCATACGCGTCGATCGCCGCGGGGCTGGCGATGCGCGCGTTGCTGGTGGCGAGCAGGTAGATGAACGCGCCGTTCGGCTGCGCGAGGTGGATGCGCACCTGGTTGGGCGCAAGCACCTCGACGCGCTCCATCGCGCTCAACAGGCTGCGACCGCGGGCCCCGCGGGAGTCCGGGTCCATCACCCAGTCGTAGTAGTCCTTGACCGCCTGCGCGTCGAACGGCGTGCCGTCGTGGAAGGCGACGCCCTCCCGCAACGTGAAGGTGAACGCGGTGGCGTCGTCGTTGGCGCTCCAGTCGGTCGCGAGCTCGGTGACGAGCACGCCGTCCGTGAAGCCGACCAGGCCCTCGAACATCGTGCGGATGACGGTGGCGTCGGGCAGACCGGTGGCCTCGGCGGGGCTCAGGATGTTCTGGGCCAGCGACTGCGCGATGCGGACGTTGTCCTGGGCCAGCGCGACGCCGGCGAGCAGCGCGAGCGCGGTGGCGACGGCGACGAGACGGTGGCGGAAACGGGACGTCATGATGGGCCTCCTTGGGCGATCAGGTTGCGGTACGCGGCGGGACGGACGTGCTCCAGGCTCGGCAGGGACGCGCGCACGGCGTCCACGCGGGAGAGGTCGAGTGTGGCCAGGGTGACGCCTTCGCCGTCAGGCGCGCACGCCACAACGGTGCCCCAGGGGTCGACGACGAGCGAGCGACCATAGGCCATGAAGCCGCCCTCGCCGCCGCCGTCGCCGATCGTGGCCGGCGCGACGACGAACGCGCCGTTCTCGATGGCGCGGGCGCGCAGCAGCACCTCCCAGTGGTCGCGGCCGGTGCGTTCGGTGAAGTTCGACGGCACGAAGAGGACGCGGGCACCGGCTGCGGCCAGCACGCGGTAGAGCTCGGGGAAGCGGAGGTCGTAGCAGATCGTCAGCCCGACGCGGCCGAAGGCGGTGTCGGCCGTCACGGCCTCTTCGCCGGGGCGGTTGCGGCTGGACTCCCGCGCGGCGAAGCGGCCCTCGACGGCGACGTCGAACAGGTGGATCTTGCGGTAACGCGCGAGCTGCGCCCCGTCCGGCCCGAACAGCAGGCTGGTGTTGAACGTGCGCCCGTCGTCGGCGTCGTCGTGGAGCTCGTTGAACGAGCCGCCCAGCAGATGGATGCGGTGACGCCTTGCCGTGTCCGAGAGCGCCCGCGACAGGGGCCCCGGGATCGGCTCGGCGTTCGCGCGCTTGACCTCGTTGGGGCCGCGGCAGTGGAAGGTCTCGGGCAGGGCCACGAGGTCGGCGCCGCGCTCGGCCGCCTCCGCGACGAGCGCCAGCGCCCGGGCGACGTTCGCCGTCTTGTCGGGGCCGGGATCGGTCTGGATCAGTGCGACGGTGACGCGCGTCATGTGGAACTCCTCTCGTCGCGGACCCGACGGTCTCCCCGCCTCATGCTTCGCTCCCCGAGGGGACCACTGTGGCGGTGCGACCCGTTGCTGGCGCGGCGGAAGGCCCGGCTCCAGCCGCCACGGGGCTTGGAGCGGCGCCCCGCGGTCGCTCCTGCGGAACCAGGTTCAGGGAGCTCTCGTACCAGTCGCCCAGCTGCCCGAGGTGCGCGTGCATCCGCTCGGCCGCCAGCGCGCCGTCGCGCGCCCTCAGAGCCTCGGCGATGCCCTCGTGCTCGGCGATGAAGCGGGTCATCTCCCGGACCGCCCACCGCTGCTCGCGAACGCCGTCGAGAACGCGACTGACGAGGATGAACTCGTAGATGCGGGCCAGCAGGAACTCGATCAGGCGACTTCCGGTGGCCGCCGCCACGGCGCGGTGGAAGGCCTCGTTCGCCGCCATCGTCCCCCCCAGCAGCCCGGCCTCCAGGGACGCGCGGGCCCGCCGGTTGATCGCGTCGATCTCGTCGAGTTGCTCGTCGGTCGCGCGCTCGGCAGCCAGGCGCACGGCGAGCGTTTCGATGCCCAGACGGGCGGCGACGGTGTCGTGCAGGTCGCGCTCATCGACGCGGACGGCGGTGTGGCCGCCTCCCTGCCGCGGCGACACGAGGCCCTCGCTCGCGAGCATGCGCAGCGCCTCGCGAACGGGCGTCCGACTGACGCCGAGGCGCTCGGCCAGATCCGTCTCGAGCACCGGCGCCTCCGTGGGAAAACGGCCCTCGTAGATCTCGCGCTTGAGACGCTCGTACACCTTCTCGTAGAGGTTGGTGGCTCGGATCACGTGGCTCCCGGTCGGCGGTCGTTCGGCGGGTGGCGCGCTGGGATCGGCTCGGATGGCACGCCGCGCGGCAACGTGTGTACACGGATACAGACATACGCATGCTAATGTGCGCCGCGACGGTCGTCAAGGCGCCACCACCGCACCCGGGGCGACCACCACCCTGGAGGTCGCCATGACGCCCGCGGACGACGCCCCCGCCCCCACCGTGCCGACGCCGCCCCTCCCCGCTTGGCTCGAACCGTACCGGGGCGTGACCAGCGGTACCCTCGGCCACCTCGGCGCCGATGGCTTCCTCGACTGGGAGATCCAGGCGCTCTTCCGTCCCGTGTCGATGATCGGCATCGCGCTGACCGTCGCTTGCCAACCCACCGACAACGGCCCACTGGCCGAGGCGACCGGCGGAGCGACCCCCGGCACCGTCCTGGTCGTGGCGCGCCACGGCGACCGACGCCACGCGCCCTGGGGCGGCCTGATGTCGCGCAGCGCCGCCAACCGCGGGCTGGCCGGGGCGGTCATCGACGGCGCCGCGACCGACCGGCGCGAGATCGTCGAACTCGGCTTCCCGGTGTTCGCCCGCAACCTCTCGGCGCTCACGACGCGTCGCCAGGGGCTCCCCGGCACCATCGGCGAGCCGGTCGTGGTCGGGGGGGTGCTGGTGCGCACCGGCGACGTCGTCATCGGCGACGACGACGGGGTGGTCGTGATCCCCGCGGAGGGCGCGACGGAGGCTCTGGCCAGCGCCCTGCGCTTCGAGCGCCGCGAGCACCACATGCGGGAGGGCCTGAAGGCCGGGCTCTCGGTCGCGGCGGCTCGCGAGCGTGCCGATGCGGCGATGGCGGCGGAAGGCTGAGGGCAGCGCCCCGGCGACCTCGATGCAGCCGATGGATCTCGATCTGCTGTCGCTCGGCGCGGCGTACCGGCGCGGACGCACCAGCGCCACGATCGTGACGCAGGCGTTGCTCGAAGGCGCCGCACCCGGGCCGATCCTCCGGCTCGTGACCGCAGACCGCGCCCTCGCCCAGGCCGCGCGAGCGGACGCGCTGTTCGGGCGCGGCGTCGACCTGGGGCCGCTGCAGGGGGTCCCGGTCGCCCTGAAGGACCTCATCGACACCCAGGGCGAGGTCACGGCCGCCGGCTCGGCGGTGCTCGCCGCCGGTCCCGCCGCCGCGGCGGACGCGACCCTGGCGCACCGCCTCGACGCCGCCGGCGCCGTCTTCGTCGGCAAGACGACGATGACCGAACTCGCGTTCTCCGGGTTGGGCCTCAACCAGCACGCGCCGATCCCGGCCAACGCGCTCGATGCGACCCGGATCCCGGGTGGATCCTCGTCCGGGTCGGCCATCGCGGTGGCCTCTGGCCTCGTCAGCGTCGCGCTCGGCTCCGACACCGGCGGTTCCGTCCGCATCCCGGCCGCCTTCAACGGCCTCGTGGGCCTCAAACCGACCGTGGGGTCGCTCCCGATGGACGGCGTCGTGCCCGCCGTGCCCACCCACGACACCGTGGGGCCGATCGCCACCACGGTGCGCGACGCGTGGCACGCCTGGCGGGCGCTGCTCGGCGCGGAACCCGGGTGGTTCGTCCCCACTGACGTCGCGGGCATCGAGCTCCTGGCACCGACGAACGTCCTGCTCGACGACCTGGAGGACGAGGTCCGCAGCGGCTTCGAGCGCGCCGTGGCGGCGCTCGAGGCGCTGGGGGCACGGGTCGTGCGCCGCGACGTGCCCACGCTGGAGGCGATCGACGCCACGTTCGGCCGCATGCACTCGATCAACTCGATCGAGTACGGCGCGGCACACGGGGCGCTGGCCGAGCGCGCCGCGGAGCGCATGGACCCGCGTGTCGTGCGCCGACTGCGTGCCTCAGCAGGCTGTCCGGCCGCGGCCTACCTCGACCTGCTCGACGAGCGCGCGCGCCTCGAGCGCGCGTTCTGGCAGGAGGTCGGACCGGCCACCGCCGTCGTCTCCCCCACCGCCCCGATCCTGCCGCCGCCGCTGGAACCGCTGCTCCGGAGCGACGAGGCGTTCGACCGGGCGAACCGCATGGCGGTGCGCAACACGCGGGTGGCCAACTACCTCGGTGCGCCGTCGGTCACGGTGCCCGCCCCCGGTACGGCCCACGGGCTCCCGGTGGGGTTCTTGGTGACGGCGCGCGACGGCGCGGAGCACCTGGCGCTGTCGATCGCCGCGGCCGTGGAGCGCGCGGCCGGCTGATTCGCCGCTCCAACCGCCGCGGCCGGAGGAAACGCACGGCACCCCGCCGCCGACCGGCGCTACCCTCACGTCGTGCCACCCCGTGACGCTCGCCCCCGGTTCCGGGTCACCGGCGTCGCCGCGCCCATCGTGCTCGGCTTCGGCCTCCTGCTGCTCGCCGCATGCGCGCCCCGCGTCGTGGTCTCGCCCGCGACGGGCATCACGGCGACCACCGGCGCCGCCAGCGACGCGGCCGCGCGTGTCCATCCGCGCCTCTCCCCCGCCTGCTTCGCAACGACCGCGCACCCGATCCCCGATCGCCTGATCGTCCGCGGCCAGGAGCGCCTCGTCCTCAGCCACGCCCCCAACGGACCCGCCCCAGAGCCGCGCGACCTGGTGATCGCCTTCCACGGCCGCACCAACGACGCGGCGCGGGCCCGGCGCTACTTCCGGCTCGATGGGGCCCTGCCCGAGGCGGTCATCGTCTACCCGCGGGCCCTGCCCGCGGGCTCGGGCACGTTCGCCTGGAGCGACCCGGGCGATCCGTCCGATGCCCTGCGGGACTTCGAGTTGGTGGAGGCGATCATCGCGGCCGTCGGCCAGGCACGCTGCATCGACCTGCAGAGGGTGTTCGTCGTCGGCCACTCGCTGGGCGCCTACTTCGCCAACGACGTCGCCTGCGCCCTGGCCGACCGCGTGCGGGCCGTGGCGTCGGTCGCCGGCGGGCTCCAGGGCGGGGCGTGCAGCGACGGGACCGCCGCCCTGCTCATCCACCACCCGAAGGACGCCCTGGTGCCCATCGGCGCCGGCGAACGCGCCCGTGACGCGTTCGTGGCGGTCAATGGCCTGGCGGACGCCGCGGCCACGTCCGCCGCCGATCCTGCCTTGGCCACCCTGGGGTGCGTGCGCTACGGAGGCGACGACGTCTTCGATCCCGTCGTGTGGTGCGCCCACGACGACGCCACCTGGCCGGGCGGCCGGTACGACCCCCACACATGGCCCGATGGGACCCCCGCGGCGATCGCCGCCTTCTTCCGACACCTGCCCTGACGTCCGAACGGCGCCCGGGAGCATCGCCCCTTGGCCGGTTGCGGCGCGTCGTATTGGCTGAGGATGCAGCCTCGACGCCCGCGGTGCAGCGACCTTCGCCCGCTCGGTTCGGGGCCCCCTCGGCAGACGGCGCGGGCCGAGGCGAACGACCGCACGCCGCGAGGAGTGACGCGATGGCCCTCGCCGACGAGCCCGCCCGCCGCTACCCGGACACGCCGCTGCTGGAGGACGTGGTCGCGCGCATGGCGCGCAGCCGCGCCGTGCACGGCGCCATCCTGTGCGTCGAGAGCGGCGACCAGAGCCTGGCGTGGTGCGGCGCGGCCGGCAACCTGCAGGCCGCTCAACGCTACTTCATCGCCAGCGTCACCAAGATGTACGTCACCGTCGTGGTCCTGCGGCTCCGCCAGGAAGGCCGGATCGACCTGGACGACCCGATCGGACGCCACCTGCCGACCGACCTGATCCGTGGGCTGCATGTGATGGACGGCGTCGACCGGACGGGCGAGATCACCGTCCGGCAGTTGATCTCCAACACCTCGGGCATCACCGACTCCTTCTTCGGCAAGGGACCCGACGGCAAGCGCTCGGCCGACGCCCTGCTCGGCGGGCAGGACGAGGCGTGGCCCGTGGAGCGGATCGTGGAGCGCGTGCGGACGCTGAAACCCCGGTTCCTGCCCGGGCAACGGGGCAAGGTCCACGACTCCGACACCAACTACGAGCTCCTCGGGCAGATCATCGAGGCCATCACCGGGCAGCAGATCGACGAGGTGTTCCGCGAGCACATCTTCGACGAGCTCGGGCTGCGCGACACCTACGCCTTCAGCGACCCGGCGGACGTCACGCCGGCGCCGGTGTTCTACAAGGACGACCCCGTGCACGTGCCGCGTTACATCGCGTCCATCACCGCCGAGGGCGGCATCGTCTCCACCGCCCCCGAGGTCATGATCTTCCTGAAGGCGTTCTTCACGGGTCGCTTCTTCCCGCGCGAGACCGTCCAAGAGCTCGAGCAGTGGAACCGCATCTACTTCCCCGGCCAGTTCGACTTCGGGATCGGCCTCGAGAAGCAGTGGGTCCCCTGGATCCTGTCGCCGCTGAACCCCATCGGCGAGCTGCTGGGGTTCTGGGGCCAGTCGGGCGCCTTCGCCTTCCACAACCCGCAGCGCGACCTGTACTTCACCGGCACGGTCAACCAGCTCAGCGGCTTCGGGCACGGGGCGGCGGTGAGCGCCATGGTTCGGATCATGAAGGCGGTGCGCTGACGAGGGGCGCGAACCCGCAAGGCGTCGGCTCGTGGGGTGCGGGGGCCGGGCCCCACATCCCACGAGCCGACCCTGTGCTCAACCCTGGATCGCCGCCCGCACCACCCGCTCCGGCGCCTCATGGACGCCGTGGGACCGGAACGTCCGGCACAGCGACGCCGCGTCCCGGGCCAGCAGCTCCATCGCCTCCCCGTGATCGGCCTCGACCGCCTGCGGCAGGTCGATCACGACGACCTGCCCGCGCCACCAGAGCAGGTTGTAGGTGGAGTAATCGCCGTGCACGATGCCCTGGCGCCACATCGCCGCCAGCGCCCGTAGGGCCTGGGCGAAGGCGGCGTCCGCGTCGTCGCCCGCGAGGCGCACGTCCGACAGTCGCGGCGCCGGCCCGTCGTCGTCGCCGACGAAGCGCATGAGGACGACCTCGCCGGCCGCCCCGATGTCGGACGGGTCGGGGCCGACGAGCGGCTCCGGCACGGGAATGCCCGCCGCCCACAGGCGCCAGAGCATCGCGTACTCGTGGGCCGCCCACAGCCGGCCCTGCGCGCGTCGACCGGCAGCGCTCCGCTGGGCGATCGCCTTCTCCATGCGGGCGTCACCGATGTAGCGCCCGGCGCGGTAGCGGGCGTCGTTCTTGAACGAGCGCACGGTGAGGTCGCGGTAGACCTTGACGGCCGCCAGGCCGACGCGCGTGCGCCCCAGGTAGACGGTGGCCTCCTTGCCGCTCTTGAGCTCGCCGATCACCTCGTCGAGGTAGCCGCGGCCGAGCATCCAGGCGATCTCGGGCACGCGTGCGCCGCCGTCCCCGTCGGGGACGAGCTCGTCGGCACGGAGCCGGCCGCGTGGCTTGCGGCGGTCGCGCCGCCGGCCGATAGGTTCGGTGTGGACGTCGAGCGTGTCGATCCCGTGGATACGCTTCAGGGATTCCTCCTGCGCCCGGGCGGCCGAGGGGCAACCAGGGGGCGCCGGCCGGGGGCCGACTCGGGAGCTTGGATGGGCCGAGGACCGCGGTCCCGGGCCGGCCGAAGCTCAGCCCGCAGGAGCGGTCTCGGAACGGCGGTGGTTTGACGCATGAGTCTCATTCATGGCGCCACCTCCTTTCCGCGAACGTGCGTAGCCTAGAGGATCGCGCCAGCCGCGTCAAGGACGCGCCGACCGGCCGCACCGCCTACGCAGCGGGTTCGACGTAGCGCATGGAGAACAGCGCGAACGACGCGAAGTGGCGCGCCCCAGAACGGGACCCCCAGCGGGTTCGCGGTCTCGTGCTCGACGAACAGCCGCCCGAACCCCGCGTCGCGGGCCCAATCCACCGCGCGCTGCAGCAGGGCGCCGCCGATCCCACTCCGGCGTGCTTCGGGCACCACGAACGCCGACCGCACCTGCGCCATCGTCGTCCCGGCCCGCAGGCGCCCTTCGATCCCCCCCGGGACCCACGATCAGGTACGCCAGTGCCGTGCCCCCGTCTCGGACCACGAACGCAGCGTCGCCCGCGGACCGGTGCGCCTCGAGATCCACCGAGGCGGCCTCGAGCGAAGCGTCCTCGACCATGAACAGCGGGCTCGCGCGGTAGTCCGCCGCGTGCTCCGCGGCGAGCGGCGCGAAGGCGTCCCACGGCACCACCTGCGGCACGCGCTCGACGCGCGCGAGCCACGCCTCGTGCTCGCCGCGCGCGCTGTCCGCCACCACGTGCCCGACCTCGGGCACGAGCGCGGCGACGGATCCGCGGAAGCCGAACCGCGGCCCCGCGACCATGAAGCCGCGCAGCGCGTCACCACGCCACGCGGCGACGCCGCCGCGTCCGCAGGTAGGCGGCACGGAACCGCGCCAAGCCCTCCGTCGCCATCGACGGATCGGTCGGCAGCAAGCGATGGCCCGTCACACCCAGCAACCTAGCCCGTTCGTGTTCGTTCCCACCCCACTGCGCGGCCGAGGCACACGGACCCGAAACACCGCTACCATGCCGACACAGGAACCCGAAGGGAGCCACGCATGAAGGTCCTGATCTCGGTCGACATGGAGGGCATCTGCGGCGTGACGAGCTGGGTGCAGGTCATGCCCCCGGAGGTCGACGGCCACCCCCGCTCGACCGTCGAGTACGAACGCGCCCGCGCGCGGCTGACGCGGGAGGTCAACGCGGCGGTCGAGGGCGCGCTCGAGGGCGGCGCGGACGAGGTCGTCGTCAACGAGGCCCACGACGGCATGCGCAACCTCGTCGCCGACGACCTGCACGAGAGCGTCCGCTTCATCACCGGCTCCGACAAGCCCCTGGGCATGATGCAGGGCGTCGACCTACCCGGCGTCGGCGCCGCCTTCTTCGTCGGCTACCACGCCAAGGCCGGAACGCCCCACGCACCCCTCGCGCACACCTGGACGGGCTACGTGAACGACGTCCGGCTGAACGGCCGCTCGACCGGCGAGTTCGGCATCAACGCCGCCCTCGCGGGCCACTTTGGCGTGCCCGTCACGCTCGTCACCGGCGATGACCAGGCCGTCGCGCAGGTACGAGCGTGGGTCGGCGAGCAGGTCGTCGGCGTCGTGGTCAAGGAGGGATTCACGACGTTCTCCGCCCTCCACCTCCACCCGCGGCGTGCCCAGCAGCTCATCCACGCGGGCGCACGCGAGGCGGTCGCGCGCGCGGGCGGCGCCACCGCGTGGCGGCTCGCGGCCGACACCCGCGCGGAGATCGACTTCGACCACCAGGCCCGCGCCCAGGCATGCCTCTTCCTCCCCGGCGTCGATCGCGCCGGCGAGCGCACGGTGGCGTTCACCGCCCGTGACGCGCTGGCGTTCAACCAGCTCTTCCGCGCCGTCATGAAGGCGAGCGCGATCACCTTCTCGCCGTAGGCGGAGCAGCGGCGGGGCCCGGTGAGCGGACGCGGAAGCGCGCGAGACGGTGTCCCCGCGCGACGCCCGCCACGCGGGCCGCGCCCAGGGCCCGGTGGTACCGTACGCACCGCGAGAACGCGATTCCGGAGGTGTCCCCATGGAACTCGGCATCATCGCCGACGAGGTACCCGGGTCCTTCGCCACCGCCTGCGAGCACATCGCGGGCTGGGGCCTGCCGCTCGTCGAGGTGCGCAACGTCGACGGCCGCAACGTGACGCTGCTCGACGACGCCGCGCTCGACGCGGCGGTGGCGACGGTCCGGCGGCACGGCCTGCGCGTGAGCGCCGTCGCCTCGCCGGTGTTCAAGTCCGCCCTCGACGAGCGGCCGAGCGACGCCGCCGCCGACTTCGCCGTGCCCGGGCTGGTGACGGTGGCCGACAACCTGGCGCTGCTCGAGCGCGCCTGCTCGGCCGCGCGCCGCTTCGACACCCGCTTCGTGCGCATCTTCACCTTCTTCCGCGTCCCCTGGAGCGACGCGGTCGTCGAGCAGGTCACCCGGCACGTGGCGGAGGCCGCGGAGGTCGCGCGTCGGCACGACGTCGTGCTGGCGATCGAGAACGAGCCGGTCTGCGTGGTGGCGACGGGGTCGGAGCTCGGCCGCTTCATGTCGCTCCTCGATGCGCTCCTGGCCCCCGACCTGCGCCCGCACGTCGGCGCCCTGTGGGACCCGGGCAACGCGCTCGGAGCCGGCGAGGCCACGCCCTACCCCGACGGCTACGCGGCGCTCCCCGCCGACCGGCTCGTCCACGTCCATCTCAAGGACCTTGGTAACGAGCCGGCCTCGTTCGGGACCTTCGTGCCGCTCGGCCGAGGGCGCATCGACTACCGCGGTCAGTTCCGCGCCCTCGCGCGCGATGGTTACCGCGGCAGCGTCGTGCTCGAGCCGCACTACGCCCCGCCCGGGGTCGACCCGCTCGACGCCGCGCGGACCTGCATCGAGGCCGCCCGCACCGAGCTCGCGGCGGCGGAGGCCGAAGCATGACGGGCCGAGCCATCGGCGTCGCCCTCGTCGGCGCGGGCAACATCGCCGCCGCTCACGTCGACGCCGTCGGCGCCGACCCGCGGGCGCGGCTCCTGGGGATCACCGCCGACCGGGAGGCCCAGGCTCAAGCGCTGGCCGAGCGGCATGGCATCCGTCACTACCCCGACGTCGCGGCCATCGCCGCCGACCCCGACGTCGACCTCGTAGCAGTCTGCACGCCGTCCGGTGCCCACCTCGAGCCCGCCGTCGCCGCCATGCGTGCTGGCAAGCACGTCGTCGTGGAGAAGCCGCTCGAGGTCACCAGCGAACGCGCACACACCCTGATCGCCGAGGCGGATGCGGCTGGCGTCGTGCTGTCGACGATCTTCAACAGCCGCTTCGCCGACGCCAACGCCTTCGTGCACCGGGCGGTGTCCGAGGGACGGCTCGGTCGCATGGTGCAGGGCGACGCCTACGTCAAGTGGTTCCGCGACCAGGCCTACTACGACAGCGCGGACTGGCGCGGCACCCTCCGGCTCGACGGCGGCGGGGCGCTGATGAACCAGGCGATCCACCACGTCGACCTGCTGCTGTGGATCATGGGCCCCGTGCGCGAGGTGTTCGCCTACGCGGACACGCTCACCCACCGAGGCCTCGAGGTCGAGGACACCCTGGTGGCCGTGTTCCGCTACGAGAGCGGTGCGCTGGGGCACATCGCCGCCGCCACCTCGCTGTGGCCGGGGCGCCCGAAGCTCCTACAGATCCACGGCGAGGACGGCGTCGCGGTCGTCGAGGACGACGTGCTCGTCGATTGGCGCACGCGCGCAGGCGGCGAAGCCGAGCGCGCCGACGCGCTGGCTCGCTACGGGGGTCAGGCGACCGGCGGAGCGGCGGATCCCACCGCGATCTCCTTCGAGAACCACCGGCGCCAGTACCGCGACGTGTTCGACGCGCTCGCCAGCGGGCGCGTGCCCGCCATCGACGGTCGCGAGGGCGTGCGCGCGATCGAGGTGATCGAGGCGATCTACCGTTCGGTGCGCGAGCACCGGCCGGTGTACCTGAGCGGCGACAGCATGCGTTGACGGTCCCGGGCCCCGGTCATACCATCGGGTACAACATCGGTCCGATGTCGGGGTGATCGCGGAGCGTGAGAGCGCCGGTCGTGGAAGCGGTCGAGGTCGTGGATGCCGGATCGGCATCGGATCCGTGCCGGGCCGTGGGCCCCGGGGAAGGGAGCAGTCGCGTTCGGCCCGCAGGTCGCCTCCACACCGAAGCGTGTGGACACGCAAGGGGCGGGATCGCTGGCGCGGTCCCGTTGCACGCCTCCCAACATCTCGAGGAGAGCATCGTGAAGCGAATCTTCCGCAACCTCATCGCCATTCTCGTCGTGCTCGGCCTGGTCGGCGGTCTCGCGGCCGCACAGGACTACCCCTGGCAGCCGGACCGTCCCATCACGATCATCGTGCCCTGGGCGGCGGGCGGCTCGACCGACCAGGTCACCCGCGTCATGGCCAGCGAGCTCGAGGGCGCGCTGGGCGTGGCCGTGGTCGTCGTCAACCAGCCGGGCGCCTCGGGCTCCATCGGCACCGCCAACGCGCTGGCCGCCGACAAGGACGGCTACACCTGGGCCGCCGGCGCCATCCGCGACGTCGGCACCTACGTGGTGCTCGGCATGCTCGACACCAAGGTCGAAGACTGGCACCCCTACTTCGCCGTCTCCAACACCAGCATCGTCGTCGTGAACCCCAACACGCCGTACCAGACCTTCGACCAGCTGCTGGCCGCCTTCGAGGCCAACCCGGGCAGCATCACGGTCTCCACCGCCGGCCTGTCGTCCGCGGGCCACACGGTGATGGAGAACATCGCCCAGGCCGCCGGCCTGAGCTACTCGCACGTGCCCTACGACGGCGGCAACCCGGCCGTCATCGCCACGGTGGCCGGCGAGGCC